>Ga0114931_10004337_pt1 | contig 17707 bp, 13 predicted proteins | sample 2SBtaG_FD_89579 | JGI IMG/M metagenome (GOLD analysis project Ga0114931, IMG submission 89579) | Deep subsurface microbial communities from Kolumbo volcano to uncover new lineages of life (NeLLi) - 2SBTROV14_V59a metaG | ecosystem: Environmental > Aquatic > Marine > Volcanic | place: Kolumbo...
CCGCCCACCGGTCCGACCCGGAGCCTGCTCGAGCACGCGTCCGCGGTGGTCACCGACGTCGGCCAGCAGGTGAGCGCCATGAACGACGCAGAGGAGCAGCACGCCCAGCACGAACAGCAGCAGGACCGCCGCCAATTGCGCCGCGGCGACCCGGTCGCCGAGGGAGAACCAAGCGCGGACGATGCCGGTGGTGAATGTTTGCACCCCGAAAAACGAAACCGTGCCGAAATCCGCGATCGTCTCCATGAGCGCCAGCGCCACCCCGGCGGCGAGCGACGGGCGCGCGAGCGGCAGGGCGATCCGGAAAAAGCTGGCCCATGGCCCGCAGCCCAGGGTCCGGCCAACCTCCAGGGCGCACACCGATTGCTCCAGAAACGCCGCGCGCGCCAGCAGGTAGACGTAGGGGTAAAGCACGAAGGCCAGCATGGCGATCGCGCCGCCCAGGGAGCGGATCGGCGGGAACCAGTAGTCGCGCGGACCCCAGCCGGCCGCCTCGCGCAGGGCGGTTTGCACCGGGCCGGTGAATTGCAGCAGATCCGTGTAGGCATAGGCCATGACATAGGCCGGCACCGCGAGTGGCAGAATCAGGGCCCACTCGAAGATCCGCCGCCCCGGAAAGCGGCACATGGTGACCAGCCAGGCGGTGGACACCCCGATCACGAAGACGCTCGAGCCCACTCCCAGGGTGAGCCAGATTGTGTTGGCCACGTAGCCGGGCATGACCGTGGCCGCCAAGTGCCGCCAGGTGCCATAGCTGGGCACCAGGAGATTGACCAGAATGCTGACCACGGGCACCGAGAACAGCCCGGCGATCGCCAGCGCGATCCACCCCATGGGGCCAATGCGCGGCGCGGCGCGGCGCGGCGCGCGGCGTGGCGGCGAGGGCACGGGACCCAAGGGGGCATGGGGCGGGGCGAGATCGCTCACGGTCGGTCAAATCGAGGGCATATGGAAGCGGATCCCCGGGATGTAGCACCGAGGGCCGCGGGGGACAACGCCGGGTCACTGACCGGCGCGGCCCGTCGGCGGCCAACAATCCGTAATTTAAGGCAGAGGCGATAGGAAATAATGGCCCCGGCAAGAGCATATAAATGGTGCCGCGTGGGCGCGGGAATGTCCGATAAAGGAGTTATTAAACTCTTTTTGTCAGTGTCGCTCTCGCAATGTCCGGGTCGTCGCGGCTCGTGCCGAACCGTCCCGCGCGCCCCAAGAAATCGGAATAATGGCCCAGGAATTCTCGGCGATGGACGATCTTCTAGGCGAATTCCTGACGGAAACGAACGAAGGCTTGGCGGTTCTCGACGTGGAACTGGTCAAGCTTGAAAAGGATCCGAACGACAAGGATCTGCTCGGTAACATCTTCCGGCTCATGCACACCATCAAGGGAACCTGTGGTTTTCTTGGATTGCCTCGCCTGGAGGCGGTGGCCCACGCCGGGGAGAACGTGCTGGGCAAGATTCGCGAGGGGGAGTTGGCGGTCACGCCGGAGGCGGTTTCGCTGATTTTGGAGTGCCTGGATCAGATCCGCCTGATTCTGGAAACCCTGGAAGCCACCGAGGCCGAGCCCGAGGGCGACGATTCCGATCTCATCGCGCGGCTCAACGCCTTCGCCGAGGGCGGCGCCGTGGCCGAGGCGGAACCGGAAGCCGCCGCGCCCACCGAAGCCGATGCCGGCGACGCCATGGACGATGCCGCCGCGATCGAGGCCACGGCCGAGGACGTGATGGATGCGGAGGCCGCGCCAGAACCCGAGCCCGAACCCGAACCCGAGGTGGCGGCCCCCGTTGCGGCCGCCCCCGTGGCGAACACCCAGAAGGAGCCGGAATCGAAGCGCGAATCGTCGGTCGCGAGCCAGACCATTCGCGTCAACGTGGAGCATCTGGAAGACCTGATGACCATGGTCTCGGAACTGGTGCTGACCCGCAACCAGCTCCTGCAGATCCTGCGCACCCAAAAGGAAAGCGATTTCGTCACTCCCTTGCAGCGGCTCAATCACGTCGTCTCCGAGCTCCAGGAAGGCGTGATGAAGACCCGCATGCAGCCCATCGGCAACGCCTGGGCAAAGCTGCCGCGCATCGTGCGCGACCTGTCCATCGAGCTGGGCAAGAAGATCGACCTGGTGATGAAGGGCGCCGATACGGAGTTGGACCGCCAGGTGCTGGAGCTGATCAAGGACCCGCTGACCCACATGGTCCGCAACTCCGCCGACCACGGCCTGGAGAGCACCGCGGACCGGATCAAGGCCGGCAAGCCAGAGGTCGGCAAGGTCGTCCTCGACGCCTTCCACGAGGGCGGCCACATCATCATCAAGATCGCCGACGACGGCCGCGGGCTTTCGGTGCCGGCGATCAAGAAAAAGGCGATCGAGAACGGCATCGTGACCGAGGCCGAGTTCGAGGCCCTGTCCGAGCAACAGGTCCACAAGCTGATCTTCAAGCCCGGGTTCTCGACCGCGGAGAAGGTGACGGCGGTTTCCGGCCGCGGGGTCGGCATGGACGTGGTGCGCACCAACATCGAGAAGATCGGCGGCACCGCCGAACTGACCTCGGTCGAAGGCAAGGGCACGACCTTCACCATCAAGATTCCGCTGACCCTGGCGATCGTCTCGGCGCTCATCGTCGAGTGCGGCGGCGAGCGCTTCGCGATCCCGCAGTTGAGCGTGCTGGAGCTGGTGCGGGCATCGCACAACTCCGAGCACTCCATCGAGAGGATTCACGACACGCCGGTGCTGCGCCTGCGCAACCGCCTGTTGCCGCTGGTCAACCTGCGCGATCTGATGAAGCTTGGCGACGCCAAGGCGGCCGACGTGCCCGCCGACGTGCCCGCCGCCGACGAGGCGTCGGCTAGCACGGTAAAGGGGTCGCACGGCCCCGGCACGGACAACTTCATCGTCGTTACCCAGGTCGGCAGCTACACCTTCGGCATCATCGTCGACCGGGTGTTCGATACGGAAGAGATCGTGGTCAAGCCCGTCGCGCGTATCCTGCGCGACAACCAGATGTTCTCGGGCAATACGATTCTGGGTGACGGCTCCGTGGTCATGATCCTGGATCCCAACGGGATCGCGGCGGCCACCGGCGAAGTCGAGCTGGCCGAGGAAGCCTCCGACGCCACGGCCGATGCCCATGCCGCGAAGGACGGGGAGACCATGACCGTTCTGATTTTCCGCGCGGTCAACGACGCGCCGAAGGCGGTACCCCTGTCCCTGGTCGCCCGGCTGGAAGAGATCGATCTGGTCAAGGTCGAGAATTCGAACGGGCAGGACGTGGTGCAGTACCGTGGGCAGCTGATGCCTCTGGTGCAGATGGAAGGCGCGGCGGAGCTTGGCAAGGAAGGCCGACAGCCGGTTCTCGTATTTTGCGACCGCGACCGCACCATGGGCCTCGTGGTCGACGAGATCATCGATATCGTCGAGGACAAGATGCACGTGGAGCTCACCGCCCAGCGCACGGGCTTCGTCGGCAGCGCGATCATTGGCGGCCACGCGACCGACATCGTGGACGTGGCCCACTATCTTACCCTTGCCTTCAACGACTGGTTTGGCGGAGAGGTGCCGGACTCCTTCGGCGACGAATCTTCGACGCGCATCCTTCTGGTCGACGACAGCCCGTTCTTCCGCAATCTATTGCAACCGCTCTTGTCGGTGGCCGGCTACGAGGTGACCACGGTCGAAAGCGCGAGCGCGGCGCTTCAACTCTGCGAGTCGGGCGAAGCCTACGATGTCATCATCTCCGACATCGAAATGCCGGGCATGAACGGCTTCGAGTTCGCCGAGGCGGTGCGCAAGGATACACCCTGGGCCGACGTGCCCATGGTCGCGCTGTCGTCGTTCGCGACCCCCAAGGACCTGGCGCGCGGTCGCGCGGTGGGCTTCAGGGACTACGTGGCGAAGAGCGACCGCGACGCGCTGATCAGCTCGCTGCACGAAACGCTTGCTGACATTCGAGGTGCGGCATGAACCGCCAGGACGAGATTTCCCACGGCAAGACCCCGACCGGGGTCTCCGGCGAGACCATGGACTTCCTCACGTTCACGATCGCCGACCAACTTTTCGGTATCCCGGTTCTCATGGTCCAGGATGTGTTGAGTTCCTATCAGATCACGCACGTCCCCTTGGCGCCGCCCGAGATCATGGGTTCGCTCAACCTGCGCGGCCGGGTCGTGACCGCGATCGACATGCGCGCGCGCCTGAACTTGCCGCCGCGCGGGCCCGGCGCGGAGAGCATGAGCATCGTCGCGGAGAACGAGCACGAACTTTACAGCTTGGTGGTCGATTCGGTGGGCGAGGTGCTTGGGTTGTCCACGAACACGTTCGACCGCAATCCACCGACCCTCGATCCGACGTTCCGGGCTTTTTCGGAAGGGATATATCGGCTCGACGATCAATTGCTGGTCGTCCTGGATGTCCATCGGCTGCTCGACTACGGGCGGTCCAACGCCGCATAGCGGCAAACGCGAGCCCTCAAGCCGGGACCGCCACGGGTTAATCGCATGATTGGGTGCGAGCCAATATCGGGAAGAGCTTCGCGGAGTGCGCGGTAATGAAAAGCTGTCTGATTGTCGACGATTCGAAGGTCGTCCGCATGGTGGCGCGAAAGATCCTGGAAGGCCTCGATTTCGCCATCGATGAAGCGGAGGACGGCCAGCAGGCCCTGGATGCGTGCAAGCGCGCCATGCCGAACGTGGTGCTGCTGGACTGGAACATGCCGGTCAAGAGTGGGATCGAATTCTTGCACGATTTGCGCGCGATGAACGGCGTCGAGCAGCCGATCGTTGTGTTCTGCACGACCGAGAACGACATCTCGCACATTCAGGAGGCCATCCAAGCTGGAGCGGATGAGTACATCATGAAGCCATTCGACAGCGAGATCATCGAATCGAAGTTCTCCCAGGTCGGGCTCTTATAAGGCCGATAAGGTCGGGAAAGGCGAAAGGCCATGGGAGGAAGTTCTCCGTACCGCGTCATGGTGGTCGACGATTCGGCGGTCATTCGCGGGCTATTGACCCGGGCGTTGGAGTCGGATCCGGCGATCACCGTGATCTCGTCCGTCTCCAACGGCGATCTCGCGGTCAAGGCGATCAAGCGCCACGACATCGAGATCGTCGTCCTCGACATCGAGATGCCGGTCATGGACGGGATGACCGCCCTGCCGCTCTTGCTCGAGGCCAGGCCCGAGGCTCAGGTCATCATGGCCTCGACCTTGACCCACCAAAACGCCGAGATCAGCTTGCGGGCCATGGCCAAGGGCGCGGCGGACTACGTTACCAAGCCCAGCTCGACCAGCGAGATCCATTCCGCCGATTCCTTCAGGCGCGAGCTCACCGAAAAAATCAAGGCGGTGGCCGCCAGTGGCCGCTCCGGCCGCCGTAGCGCTTATCGCCGCGCCGGGCCCGCCGATGCCGGCGGGGCGCCGGCGCCGGCGCCGGTCAAGGCCGCCGAGGTAAAGCTGCGCAAGGCCCCGATCCTGCCGCCCGAGATCATCGCCATCGGCAGCTCGACCGGCGGTCCCCAGGCCCTGATCAAGGTCCTGCCCGAGCTGGTGAAGGGCCTTCGCCAGCCGATCGTCATTACCCAGCACATGCCGGCGACGTTCACCGCCTTGTTGGCCGAGCACATTACCCGTGCCGCGGGCCGGCAGTGCGCGGAGGGCAAGGACGGCGAGCGCGTCGAACCGGGGCGCATCTACCTGGCGCCGGGCGGCTATCACATGGTTCTGAAGCCGACGTCCGACGGGCCGATCATCCGCCTCAATCAAGATCCGCCGGAAAACTTCTGCCGGCCCGCGGTCGATCCAATGTTGCGGAGCATGGCGCCGATTTTCGGCACGCGCCTGCTCGTAATCATCCTGACCGGCATGGGCGCGGACGGCCAGAAGGGATCGAAAGAGGTGACCGCCGCCGGCGGCACCGTCATTGCGCAAGACGAGACAACCAGCGTGGTCTGGGGCATGCCAGGCGCGGTCGCCATGGCCGGGCTCTGCTCGGCGGTGCTGCCACTTCAGCAAATCGCGTCCTATGCCCACAAGATCGCCGTGAGGTCAGCGGCATGAACGTCAGCGATTTTGAACTCATAGCACGCATCCTGAAGGAGCGTAGCGGGCTCGCCCTCACCAAGGAGAAGGCTTATCTGCTGGAAAGCCGCCTCAACCCGGTGGCGCGCAAGTGGAGCTTCTCCGGCTTCGACGAGTTGGCCTCGGCGATTCGCGCCGGCGGCAACGAAAAGCTCCTGGTCGACGTGACCGAGGCCATGACGACAAACGAGTCGTTTTTCTTTCGGGACCAGAAGCCGTTCGACCTATTCCTCAACCTCGCGCTGCCGTACCTCCTGAAGGCTCGCGCGGCGCAAAAGAAGATTCGCATTTGGAGCGCGGCCTGCTCGTCGGGCCAGGAGCCCTATACGCTGGCCATGCTCTTGAAGGAGAACGCCGCCAAGGTCGCCGGCTGGAATATCGAGATCGTCGCCACCGACCTGTCGAACGAGATTCTCGACAAGGCGAGGGAGGGGCTCTACTCCCAGTTCGAGGTGCAGCGCGGCCTGCCCATCGCCCTCATGGTCAAGTATTTCAAGCAGGAAGGGGACCGCTGGCAGATCAGCGAGGAGCTGCGCCGGATGGTCAAGTATATGCCGTTCAACCTTCTGGAAAGCCCGTCGCGCCTCGGCAAATTCGACATCGTGTTCTGCCGCAACGTGCTGATCTATTTCGATCCGCCCACCAAGACCAAGGTTCTCGATTCGATTGCCAGTGTCATGCCGAAGGACGGGTTCCTGTACCTCGGCGGCGCGGAAACGGTGATCGGCACGACCGAGCGCTTCAAGCCGATCCCCGGCCAGCGCGGCCTCTACGCCCGCGCCGACGCGGACGCGCTGATCAAGGCCGCCGGATAATTCCGCGTGAAAAAACAACGCGCCCAAAAATGGGGCGCGCTGTCGCTCTCAACGAGATTCGGTATAAATCAGCCGGCGGCGACCGAGTGGCTTGCCGGCTCGTTCGCGCTTTCCTGGATCGGCGCCGGATCCCGCAACACGTAACCGCGGCCCCAGACCGTTTCGATATAGTTTTCGCCGCCCGTGGCCGCGGTGAGCTTCTTGCGCAGCTTGCACACGAACACGTCGATGATCTTCAACTCCGGCTCGTCCATGCCGCCATAGAGATGGTTCAGGAACATCTCCTTGGTCAGGGTCGTGCCCTTGCGCAGGGACAGGAGCTCCAGGATGCCGTATTCCTTGCCGGTCAGGTGCAGCGGATGGCCTTCCACCTCGACCGTGCGGGTATCCAGATTGACCGTCAGCTTGGCGGTCTTGATGATCGAATCCGAATGCCCCTTCGAGCGCCGCACGATCGCCTGAATGCGGGCGATCAGCTCGCGCTTGTCGAATGGCTTGGTCAGATAGTCGTCGGCGCCGACGCCCAGGCCCTTGATCTTGTCGTCCAGCCCGCTGAGGCCCGAGAGGATCAGGATCGGCGTTTTGACCCGCGCCGCGCGCAGGCGGCGCAAGACCTCGTAGCCGTCCATGTCGGGCAACATGAGATCGAGGACGATAATATCGTAATCGTACAGCTTTCCGATCTCGAGGCCATCTTCTCCCATGTCCGTCGTATCGCAGACATAACTCTCGGACCGGAGCATCATTTCTATGCTCTGGGCCGTCTCCGGATCATCCTCGACAAGAAGCACTCTCATGAACCCAATCCCGATGCCTTCTTATGGACGCGCTTGACTAACATTAACCATTTTCCCGAACTTGTATTAACAAACCCTTAGCGCGGCAAGCTCTATTTCATATTATTTTACCGTACCTTAAAGGGGCCCATTCATACTGCCCCAAACGCGGCGCGCGCTCCGCGCCGAGCCGATGCTCTGGGGGGCGACTTGACGGTAAAGGTTCTGATCGACGAGCTCGAGCGGCTTCCCGCGTACCGCCTTTACGGCCGGGTCGCCGGGGTTCTGGGCATGATGATCGAGGTCGCCGGGCTGGAGCGCGACCTTTCGGTCGGCGAGCGTTGCACGGTCACGGCGCGCGGCGACGTGCCGGTCCCGTGCGAGGTGGTCGGCTTTCGCGCCGGCCGCGCGCTCCTGCTGCCGTTCGCGTCGGTCGAGGGCATCGGGCTTGGCTGCAAGGCCGAGCCGGTGCGCGCCGAGCCCGCGATCTGCCCCGCCGAGCGGTGGCTCGGGCGCGTCGTCAACGCCCTGTGCGAGCCGATCGACGGCAAGGGCCCCCTGCTGCCAGGCCGGGTGCCCTATCCCCTGCGTCGCGCGCCGCCGCCGGCCCACCGCCGCCAGCGGGTCGGCGCCAAGATCGACCTGGGCGTGCGCGCGATCAACGCCTTTCTGACCTGCTGCCGGGGCCAGCGCATGGGTATTTTCGCGGGCTCGGGGGTGGGCAAGTCCACGCTGTTGTCCATGCTGGCGCGCTACACCGCCTCCGATGTCAACGTGATCGGGCTCATTGGCGAGCGCGGCCGCGAGGTGCAGGAGTGGCTGGAGGAGGAACTCGGGCCCGAGGGCCTGGCCCGCTCTATCGTTGTCGTGGCGACCTCGGACGAGCCGCCGCTCATGCGCCGCCAGGCCGCCTATCTGACCATGGCCATCGCCGAATACTTCCGCGACCAGGGCAAGGACGTGCTGTGCCTGATGGATTCGGTGACGCGCTTCGCCATGGCCATGCGCGAGATCGGCCTGTCCGCCGGCGAGCCGCCCGCCAGCAAGGGGTACACCCCCTCGGTGTTCGCCCAGTTGCCGCAGCTTCTGGAGCGCGCCGGGCCCGGCGTGGGCGGCGGTTCGATCACCGGCCTGTTCACGGTCCTGGTCGAGGGCGACGATCACAACGAGCCGATCGCCGACGCGGTGCGTGGCATCCTGGATGGGCAAGTGGTGCTCGACCGGGCCATCGCCGAGCGCAATCGCTATCCGGCTATCAACATCCTGCGCAGCGTTTCGCGCACCATGCCCAATTGCAACGCTGACAGCGAGAACGAGTTGATCAACCGCGCGCGGGTGCTCATGGCGACATACGAGGATATGGCCGAATTGATCCGCATCGGCGCCTACAAGAAGGGCAGCGACCCGGTGATCGACGAGGCGATCGAGTACCACCCCCGGCTCGAGGCTTTCTTGGCCCAAGGTAGGACCGAGCGGTCGGATATGGCCGGCGGTTACGGGGAATTGGCCCAGATCCTGGGCCTGGCCTGGCCGCCGGCCGATGTGGCGGCGAGCGGATAGGCTCCCATGGCGGCGCTCGAAAGCCTGGTACGGGTGCACAAATGGGTGCTCAACGAAAAGCGGCAAAAGCTGGCCGCCCTCGAGGAACTGATCGCCCGCATGCGCGCCGACGTGGAGCGCCTGGAGGCGGATCTGGAGCAGGAGCGCGAGGCGGCTACCGAGAACGCGGCTGGCACGGTCGCGTTTCCAGCCTTCGTCGCCGCCGCCATGGAGCGGCGCAAGCGCCAGCGGCGCACCATCGCCGAACTGGAAAGCGCGGCGGAGGCGGCGCGCGACGAGGTTCACGCCGCGTTTCAAGACCTCAAGGCCTATGAGATGGCGCGCGACAAGCACGAGCGCGAGGAGGCGGAGCGCCTGAACCGCCAGGAGCGGAGCACCCTCGACGAATTGGGGCTGGATATGTACCGCCGCGGCGGCGGGCACGGCGCCGGCGACTGAACGCTTCCCCTCCCGATATTCCTATACGACGACCGGGGCGGCGGTGCCCTCGACCGGCAGGGGCCGCCAGGTGGCGGATGCCTGGTAGGTCACGCCGCCCACGGTGCCCGCGGCCTCGTTGGCGTCGGTGAAGATCTGGCGGATATGCTCGCGCATGTGCGGCGGCAGGGGCGCGCGGGTGCGCAGGATCAGGTCGAACCGCTGTTTGCGCACCAGCCCGTCGAGCTGCATCTCGCCCAGGCGGGACATGTCTACCTCGAGGACGAAGCGCGTCGCCTTGGCGTCGTCGTCGGCGGCGTCCTCGCGCGCTTGCCGCTGGCGCAGGAAGAGGCGCGCCTGGCGGACCTCGCCGCCGCCCCAGATGGGGATGGCCAAGAGGCGCCAGTCGCCGGACGCGCTATCGGCCATGCGGCTCATCTGGCCCAGATCGCGGCTCAGGCGGCCGATCAGCGCGCTCCGCCCGGACGCCTTCAACGTGGCCAGGGCCGGCCCGCCCAGCCACTCGCTCAGGGACCGGCCGCCGACCAGCGCGGCCAGGAAAAAGAGCATGCCCGAGGCCAGCCTGGGCCCGGTCTGGGGTACCGTATCGGGCACCTGCGCCGCCGCCGCCAGCCCCCCGCCGCCGCCGGCCTCGCGCAGGGCCTGGAGGGCGTCCTGAAGGGCCGGCCAGGCCCGGCCCAGGCTCTCGGGCCGATCCAGCGGCGATGGGGCGCCCCCAGCGCCCGCGCCGACGCTCGGCTCCAGCACGGTCTCCAGGCTCAGGGCTACCCCCGGCGGCAAGGCCGCCCGGACCTCCAGGGTCATGGTGCCAAGCGGTGTCGCCAGCACCGGGTGCCCCGCCAGGGTCGCCGCGGTAACCGCTCCCGTGAACCGGACCAGGCCCGCGCCGGCGTCCGGGGCCAGGGTCGCCACGGCTGGCGGAGTCGCTACTGTCGTTGGGGTGACGGGTGGCGCGCCGGGCGGCGCGCCGGGCGGGTTCCCAGGCGGCTGCCCCACCGCGCCGGGCGCGGGGTGTGCGGCGGTGGGTCGCGCCATGTAGGCGCCGGCGATGGTGGGTGCCGCGGCGGAGATGGCGGCGGGGGCCTCGCCGACGCCGGCCGAGGCCCCCGGGCCGCTGGGCGCGGCGCCACTCACCGGTGCAAGGCTGGCGCCGGGCGCCGGTGAAAGGTTGGCGCCGGGCGCCGGTGAAAGGTTGGCGCCGGGCGCCGGTGAAAGGTTGGCGCCGGGCGCCGTGGCGGTGCCTGCCGGGGCCGCATTACCGGCCGGATTGGCGGCCGGGCTGGCGGCCGGGATGGCGGCCGATATACTGGGGCCGGTCGGCACCGCGCCACCGGGCGCGGGTGGCGATGGTGCCGGGCCGCCCCCGGGTGGCACGGACGGAGGCACGGCGGCCCCCGCCGTGGGTTGGCCTTGGCCTGGTATGGCGGTCGATGGCGTGGGGAGGCTGCCCGGCGTGGGCGCTGCCTGGGGCGCGACTGGCGGAGAGCCGGCTGGTGGCGTGGGGCCGGTGGTTGGCGTGGGGCCGCCGACCGCGAGAACGCGCACCAGGAGTTCGCTCCCCGGCGCCAGCGGCGGTTGCGCCGCGGCACCTTGGGCCGGCCCGCCGCCGGCCGTGTCCGGGGGCGGCGCCTGGATAATCGCCTTGATGCTTTGCCCAAACGTTAGCCTGTCGGGCGCGGTCGGTACGGGTGCGTGATCCGGCGTTACACTGGTCTGGCCGCCGCCGGTGGCGGCCAGGGCGGCGGCCAGGGTGGGCGCGCCCGGCGTGCCCGGCGCCTGGGCCCGCACCTGCATGATCAGAACATGAAGCTGGGTTCCGCTGGAGCGGACCTGCAGCACAACCTCGCTGTTCGGCGCCAAATGGGCCTTGGTGGCGACCGCGAGGATGCCGATCTCGGTGCGCACGAGGACGTGGCCCTTGCCGTCGTCGCCGGCCACGACGCCCCGCAGCACGCTGCCGGCGGACAGGCCGGCGGCCTCCGGCGGCGGGTTGGGGATGGAGGCGGGCACTCCCGCCGGCGCCGGCGCGGCAACGCCGGACCGAAACAGGGTGGAGGGCCGGACCAGGTCGTTCATGAGTCCGCGACCAGGCGTTGAGCCAGGGCCTCCACATCGGCGGCCGCGGCCGTGTTCGGGTGCCGGGTCAGGAGTGGCGCCTGATGGCGGATCGCCTCCTTGACCTTGCCGTCGCGGCGAATAATCCCGGCCAGGGGCGGCGAGATCTTGAGGAAGGATTTGCAGGCCTTGCGCAGAGTCCCGTAGGTCCGCTCGCCCTCCGCGCGCGTCTCCGCCGCGTTGACCACCAGGCGCGGGTCGGGGCGTGGCGTTCCCATCAAGGAGAGCTTGATGAACGCATAGGCATCGGTCATGGCGGTCGGCTCGTCGGTGGTGATCACGAGGCAAGTTCCGGCCTGTGCGGCCAGATTGCGCACCGTGCCCTCGATCCCCGCGCCCAGGTCGAGCACGACCCGGTCGTACGAGGCGCCGAGCGCGGCCAGGTCCGCGCACAGGCTGGCCAGGCGCTCGGCCGGCAGGTTCGCCAAGCCGCCCGAGCCGGAGCGCCCCGCGATCACGTCGAACCCGCCGTCGGGCACCGGGCATTTGGCCTCGGCCAGGCTGTAGCGCCCGGCCAGAACGCCGCCCAGGTCCCGCTCCGGCGCCAGGCCGAGCTGGATGTCCACGTTGGCGAGCCCCAGGTCGCCGTCGAACAGCAGGGCCTTGCGCCCCAGGCGCGCCAGGGCGTGGCACAGGGTGATCGAAAGCCACGTCTTGCCCACGCCTCCCTTGCCGGAGGCGACGGCGATACCGTTGCGCAGGCGCGCGGCTCGGGCCGTCTCGGCGCGTGGTTTCAGTGTTGCGGACATGGGCTCGGTTCCCTGTGTTCTCGCTCGGGGTTGGTCACCGCGTCCGGCATCAGCAGGCGCGCCAGGGATACCGGCGTGAAGAAATGAAGCGGATCGCCGATATGGGGCGAGGCGCCGGCGGCCATCAGCGCGAACCGGCCGGCCTGGGCGGCGGTGAGCACGCCGCCGAAGCGCCGGGCGGCGTCCAGCCGGGTCGAGATCAGGGCCCGCGCCCCGGCTCCGGCGAAGGCATGGGCGGCCTCGGCGGATTCGGCCACGTCGCCCCCGGCGGGCAGGACCAGGATGACGCTCGCCTCGCTCGGTTCCGCCACCTCGCGCAGACGCGCCATGTCGCCGTCGTCGAATGGGTTGGCGCCGGTCGTGTCGATCACCGTGAAGTGGTTGGCGGGGATGCCCCCGAGCGCGGGGGCGAGCGCGGCCGGGTCCGCCGCCTGGGCGAGATGCGCCCGCAACGCCTCGGCGAAAGCGCGCGCCTGCGCCAGGCCGCCGGACTTGACCGTATCCATGGTGACCAGCGCCGCGGCTCGCCCCGCCAGGCGCGCCCGGGCGCAGAGTTTGGCGGCGGTGGCGGTCTTGCCCGCGCCCGGCGGGCCGACCAGCATGATGGGCCTGGCCGTATCGGGCGCGGGCAGGGAGGCGAAGGCGAATTCCGCGTCCAGGGCGCCGGCCAGCGCGGTCACGGTATCGCGCGCCGGCAGGTCGATCGCGGCGCCGATCAGGCGGTCGTACAGCCCGGGCGGGGTGCGATGATAGCTCAGCGCTTCGCCGATGGCGTCCGTATCGAGGCCCCCACCCGGTCCGCCCGCTAGATCGAATTCCTCCAGCGGCGAATCCTCGAGTGCCGCGGTAATGCGCACGCCGGCGCCGTTCTCCTCCGCCTGGGTGGACAGAATCACCGCGTTCGGGCCGAGCGCGTCGCGCACCCGTTGCATCGCCTCGGGCAAGGTCTTGGCGGTAAAGCTCTTCAGCCGCATCTATATGTGCCCCAAGGTCTTGATCCGCGCCTTGGCGTAGACCTCGTTCTGGGACATGACCACCGTGCTCGGCCGAAATCGCTCGACGATGGAGCGCACGAAGGGGCGGATCGCCGGGCTGGTCAAAAGGACCGGCATCTCGCCCATCATGGCGTGGCGCTCGAACGCGGCGCGCACCAGCTGGATGAATTCCTGCAACTTGCTGGGCGCCATGGAGAGCGAGCGTTCGTCGCCTTCGCCCACGATCGCCTCGGCGAAGGCGCCCTCCCACTCGGGGGTCAACGTGACCATGGGCAGGATGCCCCGGTCGTCCAGATTGAAGTTGGAGATCTGGCGCGCCAGGCGCGCGCGTACGTGCTCCGTGATGTTGCTCACGTTGCGGGTATATCCGCACGCCTCGGAGACGCCTTCCAGGATGGTCGGCAGATCGCGAATGGAGACCCGCTCGTTGAGCAGGTTTTGCAGGACCCGCTGCAACCCGCCCAGGGAAATCTGGTTGGGGATCAGGTCCGCGATCAGCTTCTGCTGGTCCTGCTCCAATTCGTCGAGCAGCTTTTGCGTTTCCGCGTAGGACAGAAGCTCCGCCATGTTGTCCTTCACCACCTCGGTCAGATGGGTGGTGATCACGGTCGGCGGATCGACCACCGTATAGCCGAGAAAAAGCGCTTCCTCGCGCACCGATTCATCGACCCACATGGCCGGCAGCCCGAAGGTGGGCTCGATCGTCTCCTCGCCGCTCAAGGGGATCTGCTCGCCCTTCGGGTCCATGACCAGCAGCATGTTGGGCCGAAGCTCGCCGCGCCCGGATTCGATTTCCTTGACTCGCACCACGTAGGTATTGGCGGGCAATTGCAGGTTGTCCTGAATCCGCACCGAGGGCAGGATAAAACCCATCTCCTGGGCAAGCTGCCGGCGCAGGGACTTGATCTGATCGGTCAGGCGCTTGCCGCCCTCGCTGCTGATCATGGGCAGCAGCCCGTAGCCGAGTTCCAGGCGCAAATGGTCGATCTGCAAGGTATTGGCGATTGGCTCCTCGGTGGCGGGAGCCGCGTTCGCGGCCGTGGCGGCGTTGGCCTCGGCCGTCTCGGCGGCCCGCGCGCGGCGCCCCTGCGACCAGGCGAGGCCTCCGGAAACGAACGCCAGGAGCAGAAACGGCACGGCCGGGATTCCCGGCAGGAGGGCGAGCGAGAGCATTAGGAAGGAGGACAGGCCGAGCGCGCGGGGATAGCCGCCGAGCTGGCCGAACAGCGCCTTGTCCGCCGAGCCGATCGCGGACGACTTCGAGACCAGAAGGCCGGCCCCTGTCGAGACGATAATGGCCGGGATCTGGGTGACCAGCCCGTCGCCCACGGTCAGCAGGGTATAGACCTGGCCGGCTTCGGAGAAGGTCAGGCCCTGCTGCGCGACACCGATGATCATGCCGCCGATAATGTTGATGAAGGTGATCAGCAGGCCGGCGATGGCATCGCCGCGCACGAACTTCGCGGCGCCGTCCATGGAGCCGAAGAAGTTGCTCTCGTCCTCCAGGGTCTTGCGCCGGTGGCGCGCCTCGGCCTCGTCGATCAGCCCGGCGGAGAGATCCGCGTCGATCGCCATCTGCTTGCCGGGCATGGCATCCAGGCTGAACCGCGCCGAGACCTCCGCGATGCGCCCCGAGCCCTTGGTGATGACGATGAAGTTCACGATGATCAGGATCGCGAACACGATGATCCCGATCACGAAATTGCCGCCCATGACGAAGCCGCCGAAGGCCTGGATGACCTGACCGGCGGCGTCGGTGCCCTCGTGTCCCTTGGAGAGGATCAGCCGGGTCGAGGCCAGGTTGAGGGAAAGGCGCAACATGGTCGCGATCAGGAGGACGGTCGGGAACGAGCTGAAATCCAGCGGCCGGGTGATGAATAGAACGGTCATCAGCACCAGGACCGAGAAGGTCATGGAAATCGCGAGCGCCACGTCGAGCATCCAGCTCGGCATGGGCAGGATCAGAACGACCAGGATACTCGCGATGCCGAGCGCCAGCGCGACATCGCCGCGCCGCGCCGAATCGAGAACACGCATGATCGTCGGCATGCCGCCGCTCGACGGGTTGGCGAGCGCGCCGGGCGCGCCATCGTTTTGTGCCGTGGATTCGCTCATCGCGGTCTACCGGCCCGTTCGCGCTACGCCGTGGTCCGTTCCGTTTCTCCGGGCATGGGAATCGGAATGCCGTTCTGGCTGTACGCCTTGAGCTTGTTGCGCAGGGTGCGGATCGAGATGCCCAGGATGTTGGCGGCGTGGGTGCGGTTACCCAGGCAGTGCCCCAGGGTCTCCAGGATCAAATCCCGCTCCACGTCCGCGACCGTGCGCCTGACGAAGCCCTCGGCCTGGTCGCCGGCCTGGCCGTGCGTGGCGGCGCCGTTTCCGGCGGCGACCTCGTTGCCGACTCTTGGCGAGTTCGCGCCCGAGTGGAAGACCGTCTCCGGCAGCACCACCCCGTCGCGCGCCAGTAGCACCGCCCGGTGCATGGCGTTTTCCAGTTCGCGCACGTTCCCGCGCCACTCGTGATCCAGCAGCAGGGCGCGCACCTCCGCGCCCAGGGTGGGCACGGGCACGCCGTTGGCCTTGGCGTACTTGGCCAGGAAATGCTCGGTCAGGATCTCGATGTCGCCGCGCCGCTCGCGCAGGGGCGGCAGCGCGATGGTGATCACGTTCAGGCGAAAATACAGATCCTCGCGAAACACGCCCTTGCGCACCTCCTCCTCCAGGTCGCGGTTGGAGGTGGCGAGCAGCCGGATATCGATCTTGATGGGCTGTGTGCCGCCCACCCGGTCGATCTCGCGCTCCTGGATGGCGCGCAGCAGCTTGGCCTGGAGGTGCGGGTGCATCTCGGAGATTTCGTCGAGCAGCAGGGTGCCGCCGCTCGCCTCCTCGAACTTGCCGACGCGCCGGCCGACGGCGCCGGTGAAGGCGCCTTTTTCGTGGCCGAACAGCTCGGATTCCAGCAGGTTCTCGGGAATCGCCGCGCAGTTCAGCGAAATGAAGTGCTTGGCGGCGCGCTTCGACTTGGAGTGCAGGTAGCGGGCCAGCACCTCCTTGCCCGTGCCCGATTCGCCGGTGATCAGCACCGTGGCGTCCGACGGTGCGACCTGCTCGGCCAGTTGCTGGACCCGCCGCATCGCCGGATCGCGGTGAATCAGCAGGCTGGTTTCCTCGGCGACCGCCGCCAGCACGGCGGCGATCAACTCCGCGTCGGGGGGCAGGGGCACGTATTCCTTGGCCCCCGCGCGGATGGCATCGACCGCGAGATCCGTCTCCGCGCCGATGCCGCAGGCGACCACCGGTACCGAGATGCGCTCCGAGTCGAGGCACCGGCACAGCTCGCGGATATCCAGGTGCACGTCGATCAGGACCAGATCGGCGCCGCGACCGGCACGTAGCGCGGCCAGGGCCTCGCCGACCGTATCCGTGTGCGCCACCTTGGCGCCGCGTTCGTGCGCGATCCGACCAGCCGCCGCGATGTGTCCGTCGAGGGTGCCGACAATGAGAAGGCGCATAACCTAAGCTCCCAAGTCCTGGGTCAATCGAAAACGCTTACCCGCTGGGCGGGCGAAAGCACGGTGTTGAGCATCATTTCGAGGCGGCGCGGGTTCTCCTGGCGGCTGATGGAGAGCGCGCCCAGGGTGTAGATCTGGTTGACCGCCGCCTCGATCTCGGAGTTTCGCTCCAGCTTGCTGGCCAGCGGGTGGAACACCATGTTGGCCAGGATGGCGCCGTAGAACGTGGTCAGCAGCGCCACCGCCATGCTCGGGCCGATGGTCGAGGGGTCCTCCAGGTTGCCGAGCATCTGGACCAGGCCGACCAGGGTGCCGATCAGGCCCAGGGCCGGCGCCGCCTCGCCGGCGCGGCGCAGCACGCCCGCGGAGCGCGCGTGGCGATGGCGGGTCGCGTCCCGCTCGCGGTCGAGGATTTGCTCGATCTCCTCGGCGGGCAGGCCATCGGCGATCAGTTGCAACGCCAGGGTCAGAAACCGTCCGGCCGCGCCGCCCCGGACCGACTTTTCCAACCCCAACGGGCCGACCTTGCGCGCCCTATCGGCGAAATGCAGCATACGCCGGGCCGCGGCGTTGGGGGATTCCGCGTGGTAGATGGCCGCGCGCAGCATCAAGCTCTGTGCCTGGATCACCTCCTCCAGGGAGAACGAGGCGGCGGTCACGAAAAACGTGCCGCCGA
>Ga0114931_10004338_pt1 | contig 17706 bp, 14 predicted proteins | sample 2SBtaG_FD_89579 | JGI IMG/M metagenome (GOLD analysis project Ga0114931, IMG submission 89579) | Deep subsurface microbial communities from Kolumbo volcano to uncover new lineages of life (NeLLi) - 2SBTROV14_V59a metaG | ecosystem: Environmental > Aquatic > Marine > Volcanic | place: Kolumbo...
CAGGCGGGCAAAGCGGACAACACTGTCAAGTGGGGTGGTACCGCGGGAGAATTGCGTTCAAAAGCTCTCGTCCCTGTGTGGATGAGAGCTTTTTTTAGTTCAAAATGGTTGCGAAATGTATTTAAAAACTATTCACTATTTATTTTTCACTATTTAAGCCGGAGGAGTAATGACCGAATTATTGGCGCACGACGACAGTTATTTGCAGGAATTTGACGCTGTTGTCACCGAAATAAACCCCGATGAAAATGCCGTCGCTTTCGACCGCACCGCGTTTTACCCCGGTGGCGGCGGACAACCGAACGACACCGGCGAAATCATCGTCGGCGGGCGAACGCTGCCCGTCACCAAAGTGAAAAAGAAAGGCGGTACCATCTGGCATTGGGTTGACGGCGAATTACCGGCAGTGGGCGACACCGTTCACGGTAAAATTAACTGGGAACGGCGGTATAAACTGATGCGCACACACACCGCTATGCACATTTTGTGTGGCGTGGTATGGCGAGATTACGGCGCATCCGTAACCGGTGGCAACATGGAACCCCTCAAAGGGCGGATGGATTTTGAATTTGAAAGCATGCACAAAGAATTGGTCGCCGAAATTGAAAGCAAAATCAATGCAGAAGTAGCGAATGCTCGACCCATTTCATGGCGGGTACTGCCACGTGAACAGGCATTCCAAATACCGGATTTAATTCGCACCAAAATAAATCTGCTGCCCCCCGCCATTCAGCAGGTGCGTGTGGTAGAAATTGACGGCCTCGATTTGCAAGCCGATGGCGGCACACACGTGCGCAACACCAAAGAAGTGGGTCACATAAAAGTGGTGGGGTATAAAAGCAAAGGAAGAATCAATAAACGCATTATGGTGGAAATTACCGATGATTAAAGTGAGGTAATTTTATGAAAAAAGGAGGAAAACACATGAATGGAGGAATGTTTAGTTGGCTGGTTGTAATTTTGGCGTTGATTGCTTTGGTGGTTGTTTTACTGCTACGGCGAAACGAAGAGCCGGAAGATACCAAAAACCCGTTTGAACCGGATGAACGTCCCGATGCTGTGCCTCATACCGAACCCGAACCCGTCGCTGCCACCCGCGCCGAAAGCGTGTCGGTTGCCGGTACCGAACCGGAAACAGCGCCAACCCCCGATGATTTGAAAAAAATCGAAGGCATCGGCCCCAAAATTTCCGGTGTGTTGAACGCCGCCGGTATCCTTACTTTTGCCCAATTGGCAGAAACCACCCCCGACCGCATCCGCGAAATTTTGGAAGCGGAAGACCCGCGTTTGACCCGCCTCGCCGACCCCACCACCTGGGCAGAGCAGGCAAAACTCGCCGCCGCCGGCAAATGGGACGAACTCGCCACGTTGCAAGATGAACTCAAAGGTGGGCGACGAGTGTAAAGCATTAAAACGTGAAGACGTGATTTTGCAAATAGCAAACGGAAATTATACTTTTTGCGCTGTTGCATCACGCATCACGTGACGAATGACAATTTTCTTTTGGAGTGTGAAATACTATGCCTTTTAAACCTGTACCATCCAATGTAGATTTTCCCGCACAAGAACGGGATACAATCCGGTTTTGGGAACAGAATAAAATTTTCGAAAAAACCGTTGCCATGCACAAAGGCGAACCGAAATGGTCGTTTGTGGATGGTCCCATTACTGCCAACAATCCAATGGGCGTGCACCATGGCTGGGGGCGAACCTACAAAGACCTATACAATCGTTTTTGGACGATGAAAGGGCGCGAATTGCGCTACCAAAACGGCTTCGATTGCCAAGGGCTGTGGGTGGAAGTTGAAGTGGAAAAAGAACTCGGCTTCAAATCCAAAAAAGACATCGAAGCATACGGTTTGGCAGAATTTGTGAATCGCTGCAAAGAGCGCGTGCTTCGTTTCTCTGCCGTTCAAACCGAGCAATCTGTGCGGTTGGGGTATGCCATGGACTGGAACGACCCCGATGAGCTGCGCCGGTTGGCAGAACTGATGGAAAAAGACCCCGCTCAGGTTATCACCCTGCATCGCCCCGGCGGCGATGTGACCGGCACGGTAGAAGAACTGGTCGGGCGGCTGGGTATGCCGGAACTCGGCGGCAGCTATTACACATTTTCCACCGAAAACAATTATATGATTTGGACGTTTCTGAAAAAAGTGTGGGAAAAAGGTTGGTTGTATAAAGGCGCCGATGTGATGCCATGGTGTCCGCGCTGTGCCACCGGTATCAGCCAGCACGAAATTGTAACCGACGGTTACGCCGAACTGACCCATCGCAGCGTTACACTTAAATTCCCCCTGCGTGAACGCCCCGGCGAATTTTTGCTGGTGTGGACAACCACCCCGTGGACTCTCAGCAGTAACGTTGCCGCCGCCGTGGGGCCCGATTTGGATTATCTGAAAGTCAAACAGGGCGACGAAATTTACTATCTCAGCAAAGGAACCACATCCATGCTGAAAGGTAAATTTGAAGTGCTGGCAGAACTGAAGGGCAGTGAAATGGTCGGTTGGACATACGACGGCCCATTCGATGACCTGCCTGCCGCCAACCAACCCGGCGGCTTCACCCGGTTGAAAGAAACGGTGGCAAATGTAACCCTCTCCGCCAAAGAAGCGCATCGCGTGCTGGCATGGGATGAAGTTGGCGAAGACGAGGGGACAGGCATTGTGCATATTGCCCCCGGCTGTGGCGCGGAAGACTTTCAACTGGGAAAAGAACACGGGCTGCCGCTCATCGCACCGATTGATGACGAAGGGTACTTTTTGGACGGCTTTGGTTGGCTCAGTGGCATGTATGTCGGTGATGTGGCAACCCCCGTATTTGAAGAGTTAGAGCGCAAAGGGCGGCTCTATCGTGTGGAAGAGTATACCCACCGCTACCCCACTTGCTGGCGCTGCAAAACCGAGCTTGTCTTCCGGCTGGTTGATGAGTGGTATATCAGCATGGGCGAACTGTATGACAAACCGCGGGAGGAAGTCACTCCGGAGGAAAAAGCTGCCAGTTTGCGCTACCAAATTATGGATGTAACCGAGCAAATCAACTGGATCCCGGCTTTCGGCAAAGAACGCGAACTCGACTGGTTGCGCAATATGCACGATTGGATGATTTCCAAAAAACGGTATTGGGGGCTGGCACTGCCCATTTGGGTGTGTGATAACCCCGACTGCAACCATTTCGAGGTTATCGGCGACGGCGATGAACTGAAAGCGCGCGCCATAACCGGCTGGGATAAATTCGACGGGCACACCCCACACCGCCCGTATGTGGACGAAGTAAAAATCGCTTGCCCGCACTGTGGGGGCACAATGAGCCGTATCCCCGATGTGGGCAACCCGTGGCTCGATGCGGGCATTGTGCCATTCAGCACCCTGCAATACCGCACCGACCCTGATTATTGGCGGCAATGGTATCCCGCCGACCTAACTTCCGAGTCATTCCCCGGTCAATTCCGCAACTGGTTTTACAGCATGCTGGTCATGGCAACCGTACTTGATGGGACGCCGCCGTTCAAAAACAACTTCAGTTACGCCACCCTTTTCGCCGAAGACGGGCGAGCTATGCACAAAAGTTGGGGCAATGCCATCGAATTTAACGAAGCCGCCGACAAAATGGGCGTGGATGTGATGCGCTGGCTGTATTGCAATCACAAACCGGAAACAAACCTGTTGTTCGGTTACAATCGCGCCGATGAAGTCCGCCGTCAATTCCTCATACCGCTGTGGAACGTTTACAACTTTTTTGTCACCTATGCCCGGCTAGACCACTGGGAACCTGCATCGGGTGCGGCAGACTGGCACGGTTCGGAAAATGTATTGGATAGATGGATTGTCGGGCGGTTAAATCAAGTGATTGCCCGGGTAGATTCGACATTACAGGCGTATGATGCGATGAGTGCGACCATGACCATCGAAACCTTTTTGAATGACCTGACCAATTGGTATGTCCGCCGCTCGCGCCGCCGTTTCTGGCGCGGTGAGCAGGATGCCGACAAAAACAGCGCATACGAAACGCTGTATCACGTGTTGGTCACCCTCATCAAAGTGCTGGCGCCCATCACGCCATTTGTCGCCGAAGTAATGTATCAAAACTTGGTGCGCGGGGTAGATGACAGCACGCCGGAAAGTGTCCATCACCACTATTTCCCCGAAGCAGACGCCGCGCAGATTGACGAAACTATGCTGGCACGAATGGCGCTGACCCGGCAGGTCTGCTCGCTGGGGTTGAGTGCCCGCAGTGGCGCGAACCTGAAAGTACGCCAACCACTGGCAAAAGTGTTGGTGTATCTGGGAGAAGGCGACGCTGAACTCGGCGCGGAATATGTCGACATCATTTTGGATGAACTGAACGTAAAAGCATTTGACTTTGTGACAGATGCGGGCGCACTGGTGGAATATCACCTGCTGCCAAACAGCAAACTGCTGGGGCCCAAATTCGGCAAGCAATTCCCCGCCGTGCGAAACGCACTTGCCGCGTTGGATGCCGCCGAAGTTGCCGCGAAAGTGAACGCAGGCGAAAGTGTGACGATCACCATCAACGGCGAACCGGTTGAATTGGCGGCTGACGAAATTTTGGTGCAAACGCATCCCGCCGAAGGGCTGGCAGTTGCCGCCGACAAAGTGGTCACCATTGCCATTGACACCGTCATCACCGATGAACTCGCCGCAGAGGGGTTAGCACGTGAAATTGTGCGCCGGGTACAAAATATGCGGAAAGAAGCCGGTTTCAATATTGAAGACAAAATTCGGCTTTACTATCAGGCAGCGGGGCGCACCGTGCGTGTTTTCCATCAATGGGGCGATTACATCAAAGCCGAAACACTGGCGGTGGACATTCACCACGAATTGATCCCCGAAAGTGCCTTCCAAAAGCTGGAAAAAATCGACAGCGAAACCGTGACACTCGGTGTGGAACGGGTATAATCGGCCACAGAGTATCGTACCACCACAGCGGCGACTGCAACGGTCGCCGCTGTTTTTTCACTGCAATATTCTTGCAACTTCGCTTGAATTTCCTCGTATAAAATGATAAACTAGGTATATCAACCATTAAAACCACACATAATCACCGGAGGGAACAATGGATTTTGGCGCAATGATACAAACATGGATAAATGTGCTGACGCATCCCGGCGAAGCCGTCTTTCAAGAAGAAAGGGCAAAACCGCAAGCCACACTGGCAAATGCCATCATCTGGATAATTGTAGCGGGGGTTTTTGCCGCTATTTTTGCTGCAATTGGCGCGGCAATCAGTAGTGCGTTGGGAACCGGCACCGGCCTTGCGCAAACCTTCATCAGTCAAATGGATTTACCGCCGGAAGCCCGTCAGGAAATGATGACTGCGCTGGCGGCTCGCACTGCCGGCGGCGGAGCAGGTATTTTCGGCGCTCTGTGTATGACCCTGTTTGTTGTGCCGATTGCCTTTTTGCTGGGTTCCGGTATCTATTTTGTGATTGCCAAAATGTTCGGCGGCACAGGCGATTTTTCCGAGCAAACGTATCTGCTGTCAACGTTTTCCGTCCCCATCATTATCGTAAATGCCATCATCGGCGTTGTTCCGTATCTGGGCGGGTGCGTCACATTTTTCATTTCGATATACCAATTGGTACTCGCTTATTTTGCCATTAAAGTTTCGCATAATCTGTCATCCGGTAAAGCCATTATGACCATCCTCATTCCCATTTTGGTGGTGTTTGCCTGTGTTATTTGTGGCTTTGTGGTGATGTTTGTTACCGTTTTGGGAGCAGCCGGTTTGAGCGGTAACTTTTAATAACGGCAACACGTTGTGAGGGCACGTCATTGCGTGCCCTATTTTTTTGCACTGCAACTTTTGGCAGTCAGCGCGAGCGGGGTATAATTTCTTCCAACAAAACAGGAGAAATGTTGATGCACGTAACATGCTACACTACCGCAGACGCTTTTGATGAACTGGCTGAAGCGTGGAACGATTTAATGGGGCGCGCGGTTGCCGCCCCTGTTTTTATGACGGTGGAATATCAAAAAATTTGGTGGCAGCATTTTGGACGCGGCAACCTGCGTATCATCACCGTGCACACCGATGAAGGCTTGTTGGTGGGGTTGGCGCCACTGTTTGTGGATGGCGACGAATTGCATTTTGTCGGTTGTGTGGATGTGTCCGATTACCTCGATTTTTTAGTTGACCGTGACCATCTCGAAGCGGTGTATGCGGCTATTGTGGATTACCTTTCCGGCGAAATGGCAACCGAATGGCGCACCGCCTATTTTTGCAGTCTCGCCTGCCACTCGCGCACGCCGGAATTGCTGGTGGGTTTGGCACAAGCCAAGGGATGGACAGCGTTTGCCCGCACCGAAGAAGTGTGCCCCATAATCACTCTGCCCGACAGTTGGGAAGCATATCTGGCGGGGTTGAGCAAAAAACAGCGGCACGAAATTCGGCGGAAAATTCGGAAAGCCGAAAACACCGCCGATACTCGCTGGCAAGTCATCGAATCGCCGCAGACATTGACCGATGCCCATATCGAAACGTTCATTCAACTGCACCGAAAATCGAATCCGGAAAAAGACGAGTTTTGGAATGCGGCTATGCTGGCTTTCTTCCGCGCCATCATTCGCAAATTTGCCGAAAAAGGCTGGTTGAAATTCTATTTTCTGGAAATTAACGGCGAAGCAGCGGCATCGCTTTTGTGCTTCGATTATCGGAACGATATTTTGGTCTACAACTCCGGCTTCGATGCCGAAAGATTCGGCGAACTCAGCCCCGGCAATGTCATCATCAGTTATTCCATCCGGCACGCCATTGAAATGGGACGCGCCCGGTACGACTTTTTGCGGGGGGATGAGGTGTATAAATTCCGCTTTGGCGCGGTCGCAGATGATGTTTTCGGGGTTAAAATTAAAAGGACTACCGATGGTTAAACGGGTAGCCATGCTGAGCGTGCACACTTGCCCGCTGGCGATGCTGGGTGGTAAAGAAACGGGCGGGATGAATGTATATGTGCGCGAACTTTCGACCGCGCTCGACCGGCGCGGCATTGCGGTGGATGTGTTCACCCGCGCGCAGGAACCGGGCACGCCGGTAGTGCATGGTGTTCTCGGCGAACGCAGCCGCGTGATCCACGTTCCGGCGGGCCCCGAACACCCGTACAGCAAACACAAAGTGTACGGTCATCTGCCCGAATTTGTGGAAGGGGTGCGGGCGCGCGCCGTGCGCGAAAATCTGCATTACGACATCATCCACAGCCATTATTGGCTTTCCGGGGTGGCGGCACAGCAATTGCAGGATGTGTGGGGTGGCACACCGATTGTGCAGATGTTCCACACGTTGGGCGAAATGAAAAATCGGGTGGCGCAAACCGATGCCGAGCGTGAACCGCCGTTGCGCATTCGCTCTGAGCGGGATATCGTGCAATTTGCCGACCGGCTTATCGCTGCCACCCCCATCGAGCGCGCCGATTTGGAGACGCTGTACGGGGCAGACCCTGCCAAAATTGACATCGTGCCACCGGGGGTGAACCTCGGTCTGTTCCACCCCATTCCCCGCGCCGAAGCGCGGCGGCGTATCGGTGTGCCGCCCGACCATCGGGTAATTTTGTTTGTGGGGCGCATTCAGCCATTAAAGGGGATTGATTGTCTCATCCGCGCGATGGCACTGGTGCAGAAACGCTATCCCGAATTTAAAAACAATGTGTGCATCAGTATCATCGGCGGCGACCCGCACACCACCTCCGGCGATGAACAGCGCGAAATGCAACGGCTGCACGCGCTGAAAGAATCGCTGGGCGTGGGCGATTTGGTGACATTTTTGGGGGCAAAAGACCAAAATACATTGGTCAACTATTACTCGGCGGCGCAAATGGTGGTCATGCCGTCATTTTACGAGTCGTTTGGTATGGTGGCTGTCGAAGCGATGGCATGCGGTACGCCGGTGATTGCCTCGGATGTGGGGGGGCTGGCTTACACGGTGGAAGACGGCTTTAATGGCTATCTGGTTCCCCAAAAAGATTACCGCGCGCTGGCAGAAAAAATCATTCTGTTGCTGAAATATGACCGGCTGCGCAACCATCTCGGTGAGCAGGCGCGCCACTGGGCAGAACGGTTCAGCTGGCAGACCATCGCCGAGCAGATGCTGGATGTGTATGCCCGAACGCTCAACCGGCACGAAGAAAAGAGCAGGTCGGCATAAAACGTGTTGCGTAATTTTACCACCCTGTAATTCGAAAGGTTGAAAATAATTATGACCCACCAACCCAACCCCACCGAAGCAACCATTGCCGCGTATGACCACATCGCGGCGGAATATACCGACCGCTGGCACGGTGTGTCGCTGGCTGCCGAAATTGACCGTTTCGCCGCATACCTCAACCCCAGAGGGCTGATTTTGGATGTGGGATGCGGCAGCGGGCGCGATATGGTGGCGTTTGCCGACCGCGGCTTTCGCACGGTGGGCATCGACCGTTCCGCCGGCATGCTGAAAATCGCCGCGCAGAACGGTGCGGGGTCGCTGGTGCAGGCAGATGCCCGCCACCTGCCGTTTGCCAAAAATGTGTTTCAGGGCGTGTGGGCGTGTGCATCGCTGCTACATGTGCCCAAAAACGATTTACCCACCGCGCTGAAAGAGAGCAATCGGGTACTGCGGCACGGTCACATCTATCTCAGCCTGAAAAAAGGCGATGCCGAAACGTGGCACGGCAACAACGGACAGATGCGGTTTTTCGCGTATTATCATCCCGCAGAGGTAGAGTTGGCACTGGATCGCACCGGTTTTCATGTGCTGGATGTGCATCTTTCTGCCGATGCGGGCGGGCGCGATACCGTGTGGATTAACGCTATCGGCTGGACAAAACTAGAAACGCCGCGCGTGGGCGCATGCACCATCATTTTTAACGATATCGGGCAAGTTTTGCTGACCCGCCGCGCCGACAACGGCAAATGGTGCGTGCCCGGCGGTCATATGGATATGGATGAGACCATTCAACAGACTGCCATCCGCGAAACGAAAGAGGAAACCGGGTTGGATGTTGAGATTGAACGGATGAGCGGCATGTACTCGGTTGTCTATCCCGCCGACATTTTTCCGGAGAAAAAAGCGAGGTCGGTTTTCATTGTGGCATTCCGCTGTAAAATTCTCGGTGGCAAATTGACACTCAACGAAGAAGTGACCGAATTCGGCTGGTTTGACCCGCACCGTCTACCCGATGATATGCTGGTACATCACAAAATCCGCATTCTCGACGCACTGGTGTAATTTGTTGGCGAAAAACTTGCCAAACACGCCGCCATTGTGGTATAATCTCGACGCGTTAAAGATAGCTCTGATGAAAAGTGGGCAGCCCCCACTTTTCTTTTTGCCGGGCTATAAAATGAATTCTAGAAGTGTGAAGGTGTAGGAGGCTTATTTCATCATGAAGAACGATTTCATGGTGGCTATCAATCAGGTTTGCCACGAGCGGCAATTGCCGATCGAAGTGGTGCTGGAAGCAGTAGAAGTCGCGCTGGTTTCGGCATATAAACGAAATTACGGTGGAAATTCCATTTCTGCCAAAATTGACCAAGCTACGGGCGAACTATCGATTTATGCCGAAAAAGAGGTTGTGGAAGAAGTTCTCGACCCGAAAAATGAGATTTCGCTGGAAGATGCCCGTAAAATTGACCCCGAAGCGGAGTATGGCGACGTGGTTTCTGTGGAGAGCACCCCGGCAGACTTTGGCCGTATCGCTGCGCAAACCACCAAACAAGTGATTTTGCAGCGCATCCGTGAGGCAGAACGGGACGCGCTGTACCGCTCCTACGCCGAACGCGAAGGCGAAATTGTGAATGGCACAGTACAAAAAGTTGACCAATATCAGGCAACCTTGTCACTGGGCAAAGTAGAAGCGTACCTCCCCCGTTCCGAGCAAATCCCCACCGAGCGGTATGTGGAGGGGCAACGTTTGCGGGCGTATGTGGCGCAGGTAAACAAAACACCGCGCGGGCCACAGATTATCGTTTCGCGGACGCATCGCAATTTTTTGCGGCGATTGCTGGAAGTGGAAGTGCCCGAAATTTACAATGGCACGGTCGAGGTGAAAGCCATCGCTCGTGAAGCCGGATACCGTTCGAAAGTGGCGGTGGCAGCCCTGCAAGAAGGGGTTGACCCCGTCGGTTCGTGTGTCGGGATGCGCGGTGTGCGCATTCAAAGCATTGTCAACGAATTGAACGGCGAAAAAATTGACGTGGCGGAATGGAGTCCGTTGATGACAACATTCATCGCCAATGCGTTAAGTCCCGCCAAAGTGTTGAATGTCATCCTGCTGGATGCCATCACCGGCGACAAAACCGCAATGGTCGTCGTGCCGGACAAACAACTTTCGTTGGCGATTGGTAAAGAAGGGCAAAATGCGCGACTGGCTGCCAAGCTCACCGGTTGGCGCATCGACATTAAAAGTGCAATGGAAGCCGCGCGAGAAGCATTAGCACGTGCATCCGCATCAGAAGAAATCAAAGCCCGCGTGTCGCACCGGCCCGAGATATTCTCGCTGGTTTCGGCTATTTTGTCCGAACGAGAAGAGGGCGGCGAACTTTCCGGCGGTGAACTTAACCTGCTGGGTGAAGCAATTGAATTGGTGATGCAGGCCGAACTGGCTATCGCTCGCGAAAAACAAGAGGCGGAACGCGCTGCCCGGTTGCAAGCCATAGCCGAACAATCTGCCGATTTGCTGGCTGAGGCGGAAGCAATCCTGACCGGCACTCCGGCAGAAGAAGCGGAGGCAGAGGCGACGGCGGAAACCGAAGCTGAAACGGAGGCCGCGCCGGAAACAGAAGTGGAAGCAGAAATGGAAACAGATGCCGCCGTTTCTGAACCTGAGCCGGAAACACCGGAAACAGAAGCCGTGCCAGAAGCTGAAGCGGCCGCTGAACCCGAACTTGAAATCGAGCCGGTCACTGCCGAGGTTGAAACTGAACCGGTTGCAGCCGAGCCTGCCGCCGAACCCGCCGCCGAAACGGCAGAAGATGGCGTACTCACCTCGGTGCTTGATTCGGTGGTTAAAAAGAAAAAACCGAAGAAAAAACCGAAGAAACGTCTCAAGGCCATGGTTGTGGAAGATGAAGACAGCCTGAATTTGGATGAATTGGTTGGCGGCAAGAAAAAACCGAAACCAAAACGTCGCGCGCCGAAACTTGATGATACGCTTCACCGCGTCACCGGCAAACGTCGTCCCAAGCGCGGAGACGATGACTGGGATGAATTGGACGAATTGGAATATTAACCTTCGGTGGGGTGCGTATGGCTGCTAAAAAAAAGCATGTTCCGCAGCGCACCTGTATCGTTTGTCGGCAGGTAAAAGACAAAAAAGAGCTGGTGCGTGTGGTGCGAACACCCGAACAAAGGGTGGTTGTTGACCCGTCCGGAAAAGCAGCCGGACGAGGCGCGTACCTTTGTAAAACGGCACAGTGTTGGCAAAATGCCTTTCAAAGAAAGGCTTTGGCACGTGCCTTAAAAACAGAAATATCAGAAGAGGACATGGCGGCATTAAAGGAATATGCCGCCGGCCTCAAAACATAAATTGATGAACATGACCATATCACGGCTGAGCCGAGGGCATTATGAAACAGCGTCGCACGCAACAAAAAAGGGGCGAGCAATGATACGCTAGTATTTCGATGCTCCCAAAACAATAGCCCCTGTTTTCCCCCCGCTGCTTGGCTGTGTTCATCAACGATTTGCCATACCACCGGTTGTCTCGGTGCTGTGGTTGTAATTTAGAAAGGGTGAACTATGACAGCAGAATTACGAACAGTTGAAATTCCCCCACAACTGACCGTGCGCGAACTCGCCGAACAATTAGATGTTAGCCCCATTGCCGTCATCAAAGAATTGATGAACAATGGCATTATGGCATCCATTAACCAATCTATCGATTTTGATACAGCCGCCATCGTTGGCGAAGAAATGGGGTTCGAAATTATCCCGGTTCAAGAAGAAGAACTCGAACCGGTCGCAGAACTGGAAAAGGCTGTCTCTCTGCGTCACCAGTTTATCGAAGATGAAGACCCCGCCAATTTAGAACCGCGGCCGCCGGTGGTGACTATTTTGGGGCACGTCGACCATGGGAAAACCACCTTGCTCGACGCAATCCGCAAGACCAACGTTGTTGCGGGCGAAGCAGGTGGCATTACGCAGCATATCGGTTCATACCAGGTAGCCGTGGACGACCGGAAAATTACCTTTTTGGATACACCGGGGCACGAGGCTTTTACCGCAATGCGTGCCCGTGGCGCAATGGTCACCGACCTTGTTATTTTGATTGTCGCTGCCGATGATGGTGTGATGCCACAAACCAAAGAAGCTATCGGACACGCCCGCGCCGCCGGCGTGCCCATCATTGTGGCCATTAATAAAATTGATAAACCAAATGCCAACATCGAAAAAGTAAAACAAGATTTGGCCAACGAAGGATTGGTTCCCGACGATTGGGGCGGCGATACGGTGTGTGTCCCCATTTCTGCATTAAACAACATCGGTATTGACGACCTTTTGGAAAACATCCTGCTGGCAGTAGAAGTGGCCGAACTGAAAGCCAACCCCAACCGCCCGGCGCAAGGTACGGTGATAGAGGGTAAACTGGACGAAAAACGCGGCGTTGTTGCCAATTTGCTGGTGCAAAATGGCACACTTAATCAGGGTGATGTTATTGTCATCGGCACACAGTTTGGGCGCGTGCGCGCCATGTTCAACGACCGCGGCAAAAAAATCAAAAAAGCGGGACCATCGTTGCCCGTTTCGATACTGGGGATGCCCGAAGTGCCGCAAGCCGGTGATATTTTCGAAGTGGTGAAAAATAAAAAAGCCGCCGAAGCGCTGGTTGAAAAACACCGCCAAGAAAGTGAAACCTCGCAAACACATTCTCGCGCGCCGATGAGTTTGGAAGATTTCTTGACCCGATTGGAAGGCGAAGAAGTCAAAGAACTCAACCTCATCGTGAAAGCAGATGTTCACGGCTCGCTCGAACCGATTATCAACTCGCTGAAAACATTGGGCGACGAACAACACAAGGTGCGCATCATTTTGCAGGGAACCGGCAATATTTCCGAATCGGACGTGACGCTGGCGGTGGCATCGAACGCGATTGTGGTTGGGTTCAACGTTAGCGTTGACGAAGGCGCTCGCCGCACGGCAGAGCTGGAAAAAATCGAAATTCGGCTGTACCGTGTTATTTACAAACTCATCGAAGATATTGATTTGGCACTGAAGGGGCTGTACGAGCCGGTTTATGAAGACCGGGTTATCGGCCATGCAGAAGTGCGTGCCGTCTTCAGAGTGGGCCGGCGGAGCATTGCCGGGTCGTACATCACCGCCGGGAAATTCACCCGGCACGCCCAAGTGCGGGTGGTGCGCAACCGAGAATTGCTTTACACCGGCGAAGTTTCATCTTTGAAACGCTTCACGGAAGATGTGGAAGAAGTTGCCACCGGCTATGAATGTGGTATCGGTATAGATGGATTTAACGATTTCCAGGTTGGCGACATTCTGGAAGCATTTATCCGCGAACGGGTGAATTAGGCGATGGCAAGCAGAAGGCAGCAACGGGTGGCTGAACTTCTTCATCAAGAAATCAGCATCCTTTTGGAATTTCATACGCAAGACCCGCGCATCGGTTTTGTTACCGTCACCGAGGTGGATATTACCGCCGATTTGAAGAACGCCACCGTGTTTATCACCACCATGGCAGATGACCCCTCAGAAACGATGGCGGGTTTGGTCAGCGCCACACCCTTCTTCCGGCGAGAATTAGCGCGCAAATTAAGCCTGCGCTATACCCCAACCCTCACTTTTGAAATTGACCCATCCATCGCATATGGGCAAAAAATCGAATCGCTGTTGGCGGATATTGACATTCCACCCGCCCCGGAAGATACCCCACCCACCGATGACCAATAACCTCCCTGCCGGAATTTTGAACATCAACAAACCCGCCGGACTCACATCTCACGATGTGGTTCAGCGGGTGCGCCATATCTTGGGCATCAAAAAAGTGGGGCATTCCGGCACACTCGACCCGTTGGCGACCGGAGTGCTGCTGGTGGCGGTGGGGCAAGCAACCCGCCTGATTGAATATATCACGCCCGGCGAAAAAGTGTACCACGCCACTTTTGCACTCGGTGTGGAAACAGACACATTCGATAGCGATGGCGAAATTACCGCCACAGCCGACCCCACAGCCATAACCCGCAACGATTTACAGCATGCAATCTCTCAATTTATCGGCGACATCCAACAGGTGCCGCCTGTTTTTTCTGCGTTGAAAAAAAATGGCGTACCCCTGTATCGCTTGGCACGGCAGGGCAAAACTGTCGAAGCTCCTCCCCGTGCTGTCCATATCGGCGCGATTAATTTGCTGGCATTTGACACCCCACACGCCAAAATCTCGGTGACATGCGGGGCGGGCACATACATCCGCTCGCTGGTGCATGACATCGGGCAAGTGCTGGGCGTGGGCGCACATCTCACCGAGTTGGTTCGGGTAGCAAATGGACGGTGGCACATCAACGATGCCATCACGCTTGATGCGTTGGCACAAGCCGCCGCCGACGGGCAATTATCTTGTGTATTGCAGCCGCTCGAAAAAGCAGTGGCGCATTTACCCACCTTGAAACTTTCGCCCGCACAGATACGCGCCGCAATCACCGGCCAACGTGTTGCCGCCCCCAATTTTGCACCCGCACCGATTATCGCCGGCGTGGATGAACACGGAAAATTGGTGGCAATACTGGTTCCGGCAGAAAAAAATCAACTGAAACCCAAAAAAGTTTTCCAATCAATCGTTCCATCAGCGTGAATTTTATGCAAATCATCCGACAACTACCCCCTGCGCAACCTCTGGCTGTCAACGCCAGCGTCTTGACAATCGGTTCATACGATGGCATTCACCGGGGGCACAAACGCATCATTTCAGAGTTAAAACAAGCTGCCGCGCAATATGGCGTTCCCACCGCTATGGTCACATTTTACCCCCGTCCAAAAGTGGTTTTGGGCAGAACAAAAATAACAACCGATTACCTGACCACCGTTCCCGAAAAATTATGGTTGCTGGAAAAATTGGGACTTGATATTGTGGCTATCCTGCCTTTTTCGGTGGAATTTGCCCAAACCCCCGCCGAAATCTTCATTCGGCAGTTGGTTGACACGTTCCATCCGCGAGAACTGTGGGTGGGGCCGAATTTTAAATTGGGCAAAGGGCGCGCCGGAGACATTCCCAGCCTGCGAGAAATGGGCGAAGTGTTGGGTTTTCGGGTGAATGTTATTGATGAAGAGATAGACGGCGGCGAAATCATCTCTTCCACCCGCATTCGTGCGGCAATGGGCACCGGCAACGTCCGAGAAGTGACACGATTGCTGGGCTCGTACCCGTTTTTGCAGGGAACGGTGCTGCACGGCGCACAACGCGGGCGAACCATCGGCTTTCCCACGGCGAATATCGCTGTGCCCCCCGAAAAATTGTTACCGGCAAACGGCGTGTATGCGGTATGGATCCATATCGGCAACAAACGCTATCCGGCTGTGGCAAATATTGGGGTGCGTCCCACATTTGATGAAACCGAGCGGACAGTGGAAGTCCACATTTTCGATTTTTCTGAAATGATATATGGCCAAACGGTACATGTGGAATTGGTAGAGCGGTTGCGCGCCGAGCAAAAATTCAGTGGCATTGATGAATTGATGGCACAAATTCATCGTGATGCCGCACAAGCCCGAAAAATTCTTGCCGCCGAACCATTGCGGCAAAGCGTTTAACCGGTTTCGCCGCGACAGCTTGACATATTTTTGTTTGACGGGACTTTATTCCTATGCTACACTTTTCGTAGCGACAACGACCTTTCGAAGCGGAAGCACTTGTGGAGACAAAAACAAAACTCACGCAGGGAATTGAAGCCGCCAAAGCCGGCGACCGTGTCACTGCCCAAGATTTACTGTATGATGTGGTGGCAGAAGACCCGCGCAACGAAGCGGCATGGGTATGGTTAAGTTATGTCGCCGATACCATCCCCGACCGTAAAATATGTTTAGAAAATGTGCTGACCATTAACCCCGCCAATGATTATGCTTTGCGGGGGATGGCGCAGATTGAACAACTGGTAAAAACCAAAACCGAGCCGACCCTCCCTGCCACAAAACCACGGGCGGCACGCACCGGCCGTCCATTGCCGCTGCTGATGGCTATGGCATTTTGGTTGGGGTTAGGGTTGTTGTTCGTGGTAATGGGCGTAAAAGATATCGTCGCCCGCACCGGCGAACTGGTTACCAGCCGTAACTTTCCATATTACATTACACCAATCCAGTTGTGGTACCTGACAATCGCTATCAGTTTTTTAATTATGGGTATTATCGCGTTGAATGTGGCGTGGGGAATGTACGCTAAAAGCAAAATCGGCTATTATGTCAGCCTTTTGCTGTCATTGGGAATTACCCTGCTGGCGCCCACGGCATTGCTCATTGCCGAAACACCGAATTTCGTTTTGGTGGCACTGGCAGCGATTTTACCTGCATCCGTGCTGTTCCTCACCCTCATAAGTCAATCCGGCTTTGATGATGACCAAACCGCTGTTACTGACACTCAATGAAATAAGCGCAACCGATTTGCAACTGGTCGGTGCAAAAGCGTTGAATCTGGCACGCTTGCGGCAAAACAACCTCCCTGTGCCGCAAGGCATCGTGGTTACATCTGCATTTTTTGAAACACAAGTTACCGAAAACTCACTGCGCCCCATTTGGGAAGGCTCGCCGAATGTGGCTGTTACCGAAGACGCACTCCAATTTTTGGCAGATTTTCTGAAAAGCAAGCCGCTGGTTGACCATTTGAATGCGGCACTGCAACAAAAACTGGCAAATATTTTCCCCCCTTCCATACAATCATTTGCCGTGCGTTCGTCTGCCATTGATGAAGATAGCCATTCATTCAGTTTTGCGGGCGTTCATCTCACGGAACTTGCCGTGCCGCGCGACCTGATTCCGGTGAGCATCACCCGCTGTTGGGCATCAACATTGACCGGCCCCGCACTGCGTTACCGGCTGCAAAACAGTATTCCCATTCGCCAGATAAAAATTGCCATTCTCATCCAACCCATGCTCAAACCGGAAGCCGCCGGTGTAGCGTTCACCATCAACCCCGTTTCCGGCGTGCGCGATGAAATGGTGGTCGAAGCTGCGGCAACCCTGGGCGAGGCTGTGGTGCGCGGTACAACCACCCCGTTTCGGTATAACATCCGCCGCCAACCGCCACTTTATCCGATTACCCAAAAACACAACGGCGACGGTATGGCATCTTTGCGAGAACCGCTGGATGCCGCGCAATTGCAATTGCTGGCGCAGGCGTTAGAGCGGATTGAGGCACTAATGGGGTCGCCGCAGGATGTGGAATGGGCATTTTCCGGCGGCAAACTGCACATTTTGCAAGCTCGTCCCATTTCTACCGGCGGGATAACCGGCAGTGCTCCCGACTTTCAACCGGCCGCCGAGATTTCTGCCGAGTGGACACGTGCCAACCACCCCGAAACCCTCCCCGAACTGCCGTCAGTCCTCTTTTCATCGTTGATGGTGCGCACCCAAATGCGCGGCATCAGTTTTTTTGAAAGAATGGGCCTTAATCTTTCCGGGTTGGGGGCATACATCAAACTTTTCTATGGCAGACCGTATCTCAACCTGAATATCATTAAAGAAGTTTTGACTCAAATGGGATTGAACCCCGTGCCA
>Ga0114931_10004339_pt1 | contig 17706 bp, 14 predicted proteins | sample 2SBtaG_FD_89579 | JGI IMG/M metagenome (GOLD analysis project Ga0114931, IMG submission 89579) | Deep subsurface microbial communities from Kolumbo volcano to uncover new lineages of life (NeLLi) - 2SBTROV14_V59a metaG | ecosystem: Environmental > Aquatic > Marine > Volcanic | place: Kolumbo...
CTGGGCTCGATGAACTCGACCGCACGCACGGCATCTTCCGGGCCCATCGTGAAGTTGTCGCCTATCGGGAGCATCGCTACGTCCACGCGGCCCTTCAGGAGCTTCATGTCCATCAGAAGAGCCGTGTCTCCCGCGTGGTGGAAGGTCTTCCCGTTCATGTCGATGAGAAACCCACCAGGCACCGTCGTGTACGGTCCCGCCCCTTCGCCGGCGACCTGCCCGCCATGCAGCGCGGGCGTCATTTTCACGTATCCGAAGGGGAACCGATGGCCGCCGCCGATATGGAGGGGATGGGCGTTCTCGACGCCCTGCGACTGGACGTACGACACGATCTCGAAGGTCGACACCAGCGTCGCGCCGGTGCGCTTCGCCAGGGGAATCGCGTCGGCAAAGTGGTCGAAGTGGCCGTGGGTACAGAGGATGTAATCCGCCGCCACCTGGTCCACCGTGAGGTCGGTCGCCGGGTTCTCTCCGAAGAACGGGTCGATGACGAGCGTGGTGCCGTCGTCGGTGACGAGTGAGCACGTCGCGTGCCCGTGATACGTGACCCTGGCCATGATGCCTCCTTGTTTTCCTGCGTCTCTCTTCAGCGTTGTCTATTCGGGAGATGCGCCTCCATCGTCGTCCTCACGCCTCCATCGGGGTGCGCACGCATATGAGGTTCCGGTCGCCGTACGCATCGTCCACCCGACGCACGGCCGGCCAGAACTTGAATGCGCGCTGCTCCCGGCCGGGATACGCCGCGTCTTCCCTCGAGTAGGCGTGTTCCCACACGTCGGCGCTGACCATCGCGGCCGTGTGCGGCGCGTTCGTCAGCACGTTGTCGCGGGCGTCGGCCTCTCCGCGCTCGACCCGCCGCACCTCTTCGCGGATGGCGATGAGCGCGTCGCAGAAGCGGTCCAGCTCCTCCTTCGACTCGCTCTCGGTGGGCTCGATCATCAGCGTGCCGTGCACCGGAAACGAAACGGTCGGCGCGTGGAACCCGTAATCCATGAGCCGTTTCGCCACGTCCAGCTCGGTGATCCCGCTCTCCTTCTTGAGCGGACGCAGATCGAGGATGAACTCGTGCGCCACGCGTCCGCGGCTCCCCCGGTAGAGCACGGGAAAGTGCTCCTGGAGCCGGTGGGCCATGTAGTTCGCGTTCAGGATCGCCACTTCGCTCGCCCGGCGCACGCCTCCGGGCCCGAGCAGCGCGATGTACGCCCACGAGATCGGCAGGATGCTCGCGCTGCCCCACGGCGCGGCCGCCACGGTGTTCGTGGCCTTCTCGCCGCCCACGGTGTGGATCGGATGGCGCGGCAGGTACGGCGCCAGGGCCTCCGTGGAGCAGATCGGTCCCATCCCCGGCCCGCCGCCCCCGTGCGGAATCGCGAACGTCTTGTGCAGGTTGATATGGCAGACGTCCGCACCGTAGTCGCCGGGACGCGCCAGCCCCACCTGGGCGTTGAGGTTGGCCCCGTCGAGGTAGACCAGCCCCCCGTGCTCGTGCACGATGCGGCAGATGTCGCGTACCGCCTCCTCGAACACTCCGTGCGTCGACGGATACGTGATCATCAACGCGGCCAGGCGCTCCTCGTGCTCCGTGGCCTTCGCCTCCAGGTCGGTGACGTCGATGTTGCCGGCCGCGTCGCACGCGACCACCACGACCTTGAAGCCCGCCATCACCGAACTGGCCGGGTTCGTGCCGTGCGCCGACGCCGGAATCAGGCAGACGTCGCGATTACCCTGCCCGTGATCCTCGTGATACGCGCGGATCGTCAGGAGCCCGGTGAACTCGCCCTGCGCGCCCGAGTTCGGCTGCAGCGACGTCGCCGCCATGCCGGTGATCTCCGCCAGCCATCGCTCCATGTCGTCGAAGATCTGGCGGTAGCCCTGCGCCTGATCCAGCGGCGCGAAGGGGTGCAGTCGGGTGAACTCCGGCCACGTGACCGGCTCCATCTCGGTGGTGCCGTTGAGCTTCATCGTGCATGAGCCCAGGGGAATCATGCTCGTGTTCAGCGACAGATCCATCGCCTCCAGCCGGTGGATATAGCGCAGCATCTCCGTCTCCGACCGGTAGCGGTGGAACACCGGATGCTCGAGGTAGGCCGACGCGCGCGCCAGCCCCTTCGGGTAGGCGGGAACCTCGGCCGCGCTCGCGATCGAGCCGGCGTCGAAGTCGGGTGTCTCACCGCCGTTGAAGACTGCGAACAGGTCGTCGAGATCCGCCGGCCGCGTGACCTCGTCCAGCGCGATTCCCACCGTGCCGTCGCCGAAGTCGCGCAGGTTGATGCTGCGCTCGAGCGCGGTGCCGAGCACCTCCTCCGCGCGCCGCCCCACCGGGCGCACACGGAGGGTGTCGAAGAACGTCTCGTGCAGAATCAGGTGGCCGAGCCGCCTCAGGCCCTCGGCCAGGACCCACGTCTGTGCCCGGATTCTCGACGCGATGCGCCTCAACCCATCGGGGCCGTGATACACGGCGTACATCCCCGCCATGATGGCCAGCAGAACCTGAGCGGTGCAGATATTGGAGGTGGCCCGCTCGCGCCGGATGTGCTGCTCGCGCGTCTGGAGCGCCATGCGAAGCGCGGGATTGCCGTCGGCGTCGATCGAGACGCCGATGATGCGCCCGGGTAGCTTCCGTTTGCACGCCTCCGTAGCGGCCATGTACGCGGCGTGGGGGCCGCCGAAGCCCATGGGTACACCGAAGCGCTGGGTGTTGCCGACCGCGACGTCCGCGCCCCACTCTCCCGGTGGAGTCAGCAGCGTCAGCGACAGCAGGTCGGCCGCGGCGACGATGAGCGCGCCGGCAGCGTGGGCCCGCGCGCAGACGTCGCGGTAGTCGGGAATCGCTCCGTCGGTCGTGGGATACTGAAGCAGCGCGCCGAATACGTCCTCGTGGAACTGGAACGTCTCGTGGTCTCCCACGATGACCTCGATGCCGTGCGGCCGGGCCCGGGTCCGCACGACCGCGATCGTCTGCGGGTGGCACAGCTCGGAGACGAAGAAGACGTTGCGGTCTCCTCTTGCCTGGGCCTGTGCGAGCGACATCGCCTCAGCGGCCGCGGTGGCCTCGTCGAGAAGCGACGCGTTGGCCAGATCCAGACCCGTAAGGTCCACAATCATCGTCTGGAAGTTCAGGAGCGCCTCCATGCGCCCCTGCGAGATCTCGGCCTGGTACGGCGTGTACTGCGTGTACCAACCCGGGTTCTCGAGGATGTTCCGCAGTATAACCCCGGGCACCACCGTATCGTGGTATCCCATGCCCAGATACGAGCGGAAGATCCGGTTGCGCGCCGCGATCTCACGCAGTCGCTCGATCAGCTCGTGCTCGGGCACGCGGCCGGGTAGATCCAGCTCGCGGTGCAGACGGATCGACTCCGGCACGGCGGAGTCGACCAGCTCGTCCATCGACGCGCAGCCCAGCTGCGACAGCATCTCCGTAACATCCGCCGCCCGCGGACCCAGGTGCCGGTCCACGAAACGGGCGTCCTGATCTATGTCGGTCGCCATCCAATGGCCTCAGAGGCAGGCGTGAAGGCCCGCTGCATGCGGGCGGGGGATCAGCCCTCGACGTGCGCCGCGTACGCGTCGGCGTCGAGCAGGTCGCGCAGAGAAGCTTCGTCCTCGACGCGGAGCTTGATCATCCAGCCTGCGCCGTACGGATCGGAGTTCACCAGAGCGGGATCGTCATCGAGGTTGGCGTTGACGTCGACGACCTCACCCTTCGCCGGGCAGTACAGATCGCTGACGGCCTTGACCGCCTCCACCGTTCCGAAGACGTCCATTCTGTCGAAGGATGCACCGACGTCCGGCAGCTCCAGGAATACGATGTCTCCCAACTCGCCCTGCGCGTAATCGGTAATGCCCACCGCGTAGACTCCGTCCTCGTCGGTGGCCTTCAGGTACTCGTGCTCCTCGGTGTAGAGGAGATCTCCGGGAATGTCGGACATGTCGGTCCTCCAGAGGGTTCAACGGCCTCGCGGCCTGACGATGTCTGCCTTTTGAGCACGCGTCAAGGTGCCTACATTGCCGGCCGCACCCGGCCTTCCCCGGCAACCCTGCACAGGCCTTCCATGAGCGACACGTCTTCCCTCGACGCCCTCGTCGCGGAGCTCCGGGCCGACGTATCCAGCGGCGCCACCGAGGTGGCGCGCGGCGCGGCGCGCATCCTGCGCCGGGCGGCGCTCGAGCTTCCCGCGAATTCGGCACCCGAGCTGAACGCCGAGCTCGGTCGCACCGCCGTGGCCATCCTCGACGCGCAGCCTGCGATGGCGTCCCTGGTCGCGCTGGCGTGTGCGGTCCTGAGCGCCGGCCGGCCGGAGGCCGGGCTCGACGAGGTCCGCCACCGCGCGGCGGCCGCCGCCGAGGACTTCGCCGCCGAAATCGAGGTCCGCGCGGACGCGCTCGCGCACCGGGTGGCCGAGATCCTGCCCGCCGGGCGCCCCGTGCTCACGCTTTCCGCGTCCGAGGCGGCGGCGCGGTCGCTCATCACGTTCGCGCGACGGGCCCGAGGAGCGACCGTGATATGCCTGGAGAGCAGGCCGGTCCGGGAAGGCCGCACGGTCGCCGTGCGTCTCGCGGGCGCAGGGATCTCGGTCGTCTACGCGGTGGACGCCGCCGTGGGCACGCTCGTGCGGGGCTGTGGGGCGATCCTCTTCGGGGCCGACTCCATCGGCGACCACGGCGTGGTCAACAAGGTCGGGTCGCTGGCCGCCGCCCTCGCCGGCCGGCACCACGGCGTGCCGGTGTACGTCGCGGCGGATACGACCAAGATCCTTCCCGAGGGTATTCCCCAGGTTGTCGAGGAAGACCGGCCGGCACACGAGGTGTGGAATGCGCCGGACGGCGTGAGCGTGTGGAACCGCTACTTCGAGGCGGTACCTCTGGGGCTGGTCACGCTCGTGATCACCGAGCGCGGACCGCTCTCCCCCACCGACCTCGCCGCGTTCCGTGCGGGGTTGACCCTACCGCCGCCGATCCGGGCGTGGAGATCCTCACGTCCGTAGCGTCCCCCATCCCGACCCCGAGAAGGCTCGCGTGGCACACGCCGCGCCCTCCGGGCGCACCGGAAGGGAAACGGCGGAGGGATCGAGGGGTAGGCAGCAGGAGCCCTCCGTCCAGGTTGTCCCACGTCTCCAACCCGACGAGTCGACGATGCCCACGGTCATAGCCTCCCGGCCCGCTGCCCTGACGACGCTTACCGAAGAGGAGGAGATGTTCCGGAACGCGGTGCGCGACTTCGCCCGTTCCGAGCTCGCCCCCAGGGCCTCGGCGATGGACGAGGCTCAACAGCTCGACACGGATCTGCTACCGATGCTCTTCGAGCTCGGGCTGATGTCGGTCGAGATCCCCGAACGCTTCGGTGGCACCGGGGCCGATTTCTTCACCTCAGTGCTGGTGGTGGAGGAGCTCTCGAGGGTCGACCCGGCGGTCGGCGTGCTCGTGGACGTCCAGAACACCCTGGTCATCAACGCGCTGCAGCGCTGGGCCAGCGACGAACAGAAGGAGCGGTACTTCCCCCGCCTCGCGACGGATACCGTGGGAGCCTACGCGCTCTCGGAGCCCGGCAGCGGATCCGACGCGTTCGCGCTGACGTGCCGAGCCACGCCCGACGGCGACGACTTCATCATCAACGGGCGAAAGCTCTGGATCACGAACGGAGCCGAGGCGGGCATGTACATCGTGTTCGCCACGGTGGATCCGAGCGCCGGATACCGGGGCATCACGGCGTTCCTGGTGGAGCGCGACTCCGACGGGTTTGCCGTAGGAAAGAAGGAAGAGAAGCTGGGGATTCGGGCCTCGTCCACGACGGAGCTCATCCTGGAGGACGTGCGCGTGCCCGCCGCCAACGTCCTCGGAAAAATAGGAAAGGGGTACAAGGTAGCCATCGAAACGCTCAACGAGGGCCGCATCGGCATCGGTGCACAGATGGTGGGGCTGGCCCAGGGCGCCCTGGACCATACGATGCGGTACGTCAAGGAGCGGCAGCAGTTCGGCCGGCCCATCGCGGACTTCCAGGGGGTGCAGTTCCAGATCGCCGAGATGGCAACCACGATCGAGGCTTCCCGGCTGCTCGTATACAACGCGGCCAGATTGAAGGACGCCGGAGACCCCTTCCTCGTTCAGGCGGCGATGGCCAAGCTCCACGCGTCCGAGATGGCTCAGAGGGTGGCGTCACAGTGCATCGACCTGCATGGTGGATACGGCTTCACGCGGGACTACCCCGTGGAAAAGCTCTACCGTGACGCCAAGATCGGAACCATCTACGAGGGCACCTCGAACATGCAGAAGCAGACGATCGCAAAGGTGCTGCTTCGCTGACTCCCATCCAGCCGGGATCCACGCCATGACCGCCACGCCCGCTCTCGACCCTCTCACCGCCGGACTGGGAGAGATCTTCCTGGTCGTGGGAGTCCTCGTGCTGTTGTTCGGAGCCAAGAAGCTTCCCATGCTGGCCCGCGGGCTAGGGCAGGGTATCCGCAACTTCAAGGGCGAACTCAAGGATCCCGACCGCGACGACCCGAAGAGGCGGTAGAGCTTCGCGGTGTCTGCGTCCGGACGATCCCCCCCTTCCCCGCACGACTCGGTCGAGCCACGCGTGAACGGCCGGCCGGCGCCCGGCCCGCGCGACCGGATCGTCGTGGTGCTGGAGGAACCCCGCAATCTCGTCAACATCGCCGGGGCCGTCCGTGTGATGAAGAACTTCGGTCTGACGCGGCTCCGGCTGGTCCGGCCGGCCGAGTTCGATGCGTACCGCATCGAGGGCATCGCGCACCGCAGCGCGGATATCGTCGACGCCACGACCCATCACGACGACATCGATGACGCGCTGCGCGACGTCGTCCACATCGTCGGGACGTCCGCTCGCCCCCGCACGGCCGGACACAACTATGTGCGACCCCGGCAGGTCGCGCCGTGGATCGTCGAGCGCGCGCGGGAGGGACTCGTGGCCCTCCTCTTCGGCCGTGAAGATCGTGGCCTGACCAACCGCTCGCTGGACCGCTGCCACGAGCTCGCGATCATCCCGACGGACCCGCAGTACTCCAGCCTGAACCTCGCGCAGGCGTGCCTGGTCCTGGCGTACGAGATCTTCCTGGCCAGCGGTGCGGTCCGCGGCGATCTACCCCGGAGCCGGCGGGCCACACGCTCGCCCACGCAGGAGGAGCTCGAGGAGACGTACGCCGCGCTCGAGAGTGGCCTGGCTCGCATGCAGTTCTTCAAGGCTCGCGAGCCGGAGGCCGTCATGCGTACGCTGCGGACGGTGATTGCGCGAGCCCGTCCGGACCTCCGGGAGGCTCGTCTGCTGGCCGCCGTGGGGTATGAGATCCGCCATTTCATCGACCGGATGGAAGCCGGTTCCGGGACCCCGTCTGCCGAATAGCCGCGGCCACCCCATGACAGTCTTGTTGTGACGCCGGATTTCGCGCCCTATCTTGGATCGACGGAAACCGGCCGGACACCACCACCGGGCAACGGTGGCATCATACCCCCGCATCGCATGCATTCAGAGGATGCCCGCGGCGCACCTTCAAGCATCGGGGAGAGGTATCGTGTACTCCTCGACGTAGGACGGACCCTCGCGGGGACACTCAGCTCCGACGATCTGTACGCGGCGATCCATGACGAGACCGCCCGCGTGTTGGAGGCGTCCGGCTTTTACGTTTCTTTGTACGATCAGGCTCGCGACCTGGCCACCATCGTCTTCTTCGCCGATCACGGCCGCGTCCAGAAGATCGATGTGTCGTATCGGGGCTCGGACTCCGAGGTCATCCGGGAGCGGCGAGCCATCCTGGTCAACGAAGGCCTTCACGGGCATTCGCTTCTCATCCTCGGCGACCGGGATTCGGATGTTACGCGCTCGGCTGTTTCCGCGCCGATGATCCGGCACGGACGCGTGCTCGGAACCATAAGCGCCCAGAGCTATCGGAGCCACGCCTACTCCGAGGACGATCTGGCGCTCCTCCAGGCCATCGCCGACATCGCCGCGGTCGCGGTCGAGAACGCGCGGTACGTGGCGGAGCTGGAGCAGCGCAGGCGCGAGGCCGAGCAGATCGAGGAGATCGGACGCGCCCTCACGGGGTCGCTCGACGCGCAGGAGGTGCTCGGCAAGGTCATCGAAGCGGTGCTGAGCGTCCTCGATGTCGACGGTGCTTCCGTTTGGCTCTGCGACGGCCCCTCCGGCAGTCTCGGGAAGATCGCAGCTTCGGGCGGAGAGATCCGCCTGCCCGTGGGGCTCACATGGGATCTCCAGGGTCCTATGGCGGAGAAGCTGATCGAGCTGAGGAGGCCCATCGTGGTGGAGGACCTCGCGTCAAGCACGCTCATACCCGAGGAGCTCCGTGATACGATCAAGGCCGGCTCGGGACTCGGCGTGCCGCTCGTGGTCGGGGGCCAGGTCGCCGGAGTCCTGACGGCAGGTAGCCGGCAACCACGGCACTTCGCCGAGAGCGACACGGCAATCCTCCAGCGTCTGGCCAGTCAGGCGGCGGTGGCGCTGGAGAACGCCCGCCTGCACGCCAGCCTGCAGGAGCTGTCGCTGACCGATCCGCTCACAGGGCTGCCTAACCGGAGGCACCTGCAGATCCACCTGGAGAAGGAGGTGGCCGCCGCCCGGCGCGGCCGCAATCTTGTCGTGATCCTCTTCGATCTCGACGATTTCAAGCAATACAACGATTCACTCGGGCATCTTGTGGGTGACGACATCCTCCGGGCGTTTGGACAGATCCTGCACGACGAGAACCGCGCGATGAACCTGGTGGCCCGGTACGGGGGGGACGAGTTCGTATCGGTCCTCTCCGAGAGCGAGATGGATGGCGCCATCCACTACGCCGAGCGCGTAAAACAGCGCATGGTCGAAGATCTCATCCTGTCACCCCACGGCATCACGGTAAGCTGCGGTATGGCCCAGTTCGACCGGGCGGACATGAAGTCGCCCGATGACATCATTCACGCCGCGGACGCCGACATGTACCGTTACAAGCAGACCCGCAGTGGCCGCCGCGCCGCGTCGACCTGAACCTTCCCCGGTGCCGCTCCGCCGGCACGCCCCTGTACACCCTCTCCACACGACCATGACACACGACAAGGCCTCCACGGAGGTCCGAGAGATCCTGGACTTTGCCACCGAGCTCGCGCGCCAGGCCGGCGCCATCACGCTGCGCCACTTCGGCGGCCTCGTCGACTCCGAGGCCAAGGGCGACGGCTCACCCGTGACGATCGCCGACCGGACCGCCGAGGAGCTCCTGAGGCGCCGCATCGAGCGCCGCTACCCCGCGCATTCGATCCTCGGCGAGGAGTACGGAGAGTCCAACCCGGACGCGCGTGTCCGATGGATCCTCGACCCCATCGACGCCACACGCTCGTTCATGCACGGCGTGCCGCTGTTCGGCGTGCTGATCGGCGTAGAGGTCGACGGTCAGGCCGCCGTGGGGGTGGCTCACTTTCCTGCGCTCGCTGAGACGGTAGCGGCCGGAAGGGCGCTCGGGTGTACGTGGAACGGTCGCCGCTGCCACGTCTCGAAGGTGCGTCGCATCGAGGACGCGGTGGTCCTCACGACCGACGTGGAGCGCATCCTCTCACGGCAGCGTGAGGGGCCGGGTTGGCGAAGCCTCCAGCGGCGCGCCGCCTTCTCCAGGACGTGGGGCGACTGCTACGGCCATGCGCTCGTCGCGACGGGCCGAGCCGAGATCATGGTCGACCCGATCCAGGCTTCCTGGGACGGCGGGCCGTTCCTCACGATTCTCAGCGAAGCCGGAGGGCGCTTCACCACCCTCGACGGCCGCGCGGTTCTGCACGGCGGCTCGGGGGTCAGCACCAACGGCGTGCTGCACGACGAGGTGCTACGGGAGCTCGCCGGCGAGGAGTAACCGTCAGTCCACGCTCGCCGGCTCGTGCCTGAGCTCGGCTTCCAGTGACTCCGGATCGACCATCGGCTGCCAGAGCTGGATGGCAGGAAAGGTCGACAGGAACCACCGGATCGATCCCAGATACAGCCCCAGGAACATGCACCCGATGAGCGGCTGCCAGATGGTGAAGATCGGATCGCCCTCGCGGTAGAGCGACGGGGCGACCATGCCGTACCGCTCGAGCCACAGCCCCACCAGAATCACCGAAGTGAAGGTCGCGAGCAGTGCCGGCCTGAGCTTGGCCGCCCGACCGATAAGCCCGGCGAACGGGACCACGAAGCACAGCACGACGACCAGCGCGGAGTATGCGCCCCACGGGGGTGCGGAGCGGCGAATGATCCACGCCTGCTCCCAGGGAAGCTTTCCGTACCAGATGACGATGTACTGAGCGAAGAAGAGGTACGTCCAGAACACCGTGAAGGCGAAGGCCAACTTGCCCAGGTCGTGACGCTGCGCGAGGCCGATGTGGTTCCTGAAGTCCTTGTGCTGGGTCCGCACGTAGATGCTCCAGAGGGCCGTGGCCGCGATGCCGCCCCAGAAGGCGCCCATAAAGAACCACGGGCCCATCATGGTGCTGTACCAGTGCGGCTCCAACCCCATGACCCAATCGAATGCGACGATGCTCATGACCGCGGCGTAGAGCAGCACGAAGACCGGAGCGACAGTGGTCATCCGCTTGTAGCTGTTGACCTCCTCGCGCTCCTGCCCGATCCACCCCTGCGTCAGCCGCTTCCGCCACGCCGCGCGCGCGGGATCCTCACCGGGCGAGCCCCTGGTCAGCCCCATGTCCGGGCGAACCGCGAGATAGACGAAGTAGACCGCCAGCCCGACCAGGACGCCGACGCCCACCACGTTGCGTGAGATGAGGAACGGAATGTTGAGGTAAGCGCGCTTCGCCTGCAGGACCGGGTCGTGCGCCATCTCCTCGATCCAGGGGAAGAACTGCTCCCTGAGGCCCAACATCGGCAGCATCAGGACGAACGCAACCGGTAGAAACGCCACGGACGCCTGGCTGACCCTGCGGACCGACCAGTTCCACTTCGACTTCGTGATCCACGTGGCTACGGCCAACAGCACGCCACCGGCCGAAATGCTCAGGAAGAACAGCCAGTTCGAGACGTACGACACCCAGGCCGATCGTGGATCCTGCGATAGCCGGATGACGAAGGCGATCAACCCCACAAGGAAGAGCCCGCCGGCCAGCATCGAGGCGCCCTTCGAGCGGTTCAGGTAACGAACCGGAACCTCATCGGGAACGTGGATGTTTGACATGCCCTAACGCTCTCCGTCCTGCGCCGCGTTACGCTCGTTGTAATCACGCTGCAACTGGCGGATGTAATTGACGATGTTCCAGCGGTCGAAATGGCTGATCTGGTGTGCGTACGGGGGCATGAGGCCCCGACCCATGCGCATCATGGCGTAGATGTAGCCGTCGGAGTACGCCTGAACCACGGGGCCGGCCAGGTTGTACGCGGCCACGGTCGGATGCTTCGGCGCAATGAACGCCTGCACGCCGATGCCCGTGAGGCCGTGGCATACCGCGCAGATCCGCTCGAAGAGCACCTGCCCCCGCGCGAGCGACTCGGGCGTCGGCTTCACGGGATTGACGAGGCTCTGCACGACCTCGCTCCCTGGAGGCGCCAGATCGCGTGGGGTCAGGGGCGGCACGTCGTCTTCGAGCCCCTCGGGTTGCCCGATGTTCACGACGCCCTCGGCGGACGGAAAGTTGCCGGACGCAAACGAGATCGAATGCTCCGGCGGCTGCCGCGTGTTCTCGTACGGATCGAAGGAGCGCTGATTACGCATGCTCCGCCCGAAGATCGAGACCATGGCGTCGTCCAGGGGCTTGCACCCCGCAACCGTAACGAGGGCCAGCGCGGCCACGAGCAGGCGGACCGAGCTACGCATGGGGCGCCTCCGTGCCTTCACGGAGCTCTGCGGGCTCCTGCTCCGTCAGAATCCGCCGTGCCTCGTCGGCACGTGTCGGCGGCACTTCCACGTAGATGCCGTAGCGACCGGCGCTGAACTCGGGATCGTAGACTACATTGGGCTTGAGCCAGGGGAGCCGCGCGTTGATGAACAATCCGATGACCGTGGCCAGCGCGCCGAACAGGACCGTGAGCTCAAAGGCGATGACCACGTAGGCGGGAATCGACACGATGGGCTTTCCCCCGGTCACGAGCGGCCAGTCCATGGACGTGAAGATCGTGAAGGCGAAGCCCGTGGCGGTTCCGGTCAGGCCGCCCACCAGCGCGAACACCCGCACCACGCTCTGCCCGTAACCCATTGCCGCCTCTATGTGGTGCTCAGGGTATGGCGAGTAGGCCCTCAACTCCTTGAACCCGGCCTTCTTCAAGCCCTCGATGGCGCCCACGACCGAGTCCAGGTACTCGTATCCGGCAAGGATGCCGGTGTTCGGCTCGTTCATGAGTGGGCCTCCCCGGGTCGTCTGCGCAGCGGTGGCGGCAGGACCTCCTTCAACTCGGAGATCGCCACCGGGGGCAATACCCGTGTGAAGAGCAGGAACCAGAACCCGAACCACGCGAAGCTACCCACCAGAATGCCCATCTCGGTCAGCGACGGCCGGTAGATGCCCCAGGCCCACGGCTCGTACTCGTGATGCAGCGAGGTCACCACGATCACGTAGCGCTCGAACCACATGCCGATATTGACGAAGATCGAGATGACGAACAGCGCGGGAATCGACTGCCGGATCCGCCTGAACCAGAGCATGATCGGCACCAGCCCGTTGCATGTGAGCATGATCCACGTCGCCCACCAGTAGTCGCCGAAGAGCCGATTCCAGAAGGCGGTCCGCTCGATCTCCTCACCGCTGTACCACGCCATGAAGAACTCCGTCAGGTAGGCGTACAGCACAATCAGTGAAGTGAGCAGGCAGAGCTTGGCGAGCGCATCGAAGTGCTTCGTGGTGACGTAGGCTTCCAGCCCGAAGATCTTGCGCATCGGCACGATCAGCGTAATGACCATCGCCACGCCCGAGTAGATCGCGCCGGCCACGAAGTACGGCGCGAAGATCGTGGCGTGCCAACCCGGCACGATGGCCATCGCGAAGTCCCACGACACGACCGAGTGCACGGACAGCACCAGTGGTGTGGCCAGCGCGGCCAGGAAGATGTACGCCTTGCCGAAATGGTGCCACTGCCGGTCCGTCCCCCGCCATCCCATCGAGATCACCTGATAGAGCTTCCTGCGCAATCCGCGGGCTCCGTCGCGCGCCGCCGCCAGGTCGGGGATGGTGCCAATGAAGAAGAACACCGCAGAGACCGTGAAGTACGTCGTCACGGCAAAGACGTCCCACACCAGCGGAGAGCGGAAGTTGGGCCAGAGGAAGCGGGAGTTCGGATAGGGGATCAGCCAGTAGGCGTGCCACACCCGGCCCACGTGGATGAGCGGAAAGAGCCCCGCCGTCATCACCGCGAACACCGTCATCGCCTCCGCCGTGCGGTACACCGCCTGCCTCCACGGCGCCCGAAAGAGGAAGAGGATCGCGGAGATCAGCGTGCCGGAGTGCGCGATTCCCACCCAGAACACGAACGAGGTGATGTAGACGCCCCATCCCACGGGCTCGTTCAGCCCGCTCAGGCCGATCCCCTTGTAGATCTGCTCCCCCCACGAAAAGAAGAAGAGCCCGACCCCGGCGGCGGCCAGCCCGAAGAGCGCCCACCACCCCTTCCCCGGCCGCGCCAGGATCTTCAGGATATCGCGGTTGACGTCACCGAGGTGCTCGATGTCCGGGTGCGTGAGCGCGCCGCGCTCCGTTCTGGTCGCGGTAGGCATCAGGCGTGCTCCCCTGAAGCGACCTCATGGAAGGTGACCTTCTTGAGGTAGTTCACGGCCGGTTGAGTATTGATGATCTCATCGAGAACCCGGTACGTGCGTTCGTTGCTCGCCACCCGGGCCACGCGCGAATTCGGATCTCGGATATTGCCGAAGACGATCGCCTCGGCCGGACAACTCTGCTGGCATGCCGGAGTAACGTCGCCGTCACGGACCTCGCGGTCCTCGAGCACCGCCTCGTTCTGAGCCTCCCGGATGCGCTGGATGCAGAAGCTGCACTTTTCCATCACGCCATTGTCGCGAACCGTCACGTCCGGATTCCACTGCCAGTTGAACGGCTCCGGAATGGCGTCGGTGTACCGGTACCAGTTGAACACGCGGACCTTGTATGGGCAGTTGTTGGCACAGTACCGCGTGCCCACGCACCGGTTGTAGATCTGCGCGTTGAGCCCCTCGGGCGTGTGGTACGTCGCGAACACCGGACACACCGGTTCGCACGGCGCGTTGTTGCACTGCTGGCAGAGCATCGGCAGGAAGCGCACGTCCAGGTCGCCGGGCGCCGCCGCATCCACGGCCTCGTAGTACCGCTCGATGCGCATCCAGTGCATCTCGCGCCCCATGAGCACCTGGTTCTCACCGACCCACGGGACGTTGTTCTCGGCCTGGCACGCCGTGATGCAGGCGCTGCATCCCGTGCACCTGTCCAGGTCGATGGCCATGGCCCACCGCGGCCCCTCGTGGGCATTCTCGTACTGCCCGAATCGCGAACCCTCGAGCGGAAACGCCTCGGGCGAGCCGTCGGTGGGCACCGGGACGAATCCCCCTCCCTTCTGCAGCTCCTGGCGCTCCTCGTGCTCTTCCCCCGCACCCCGGCCCTGCGCCCCCTGGCCGAGGTCGGCGAGCGCCACCGCCGGCGCGATCGGCCGATCGTGCTGGCTGCTCGATCCCTCGACGGTGGCCAGCCTGCGATGCTGCCCCGTGGGCGCCACCGAGACGCGCGTCGCGAGCGTCACGAAGGCGCCGGACGGCTGCTCGGCCATCGCAGGCAGGAGCTTCATCGCATTGACGCCCTTGCCGTTCGCGTAGTCGCCGTAGTCGGTGTGTCCCCCACCCATGGCCAACGCCACCGCGTCTTCACGGATGCCCGGGTACAGCCAGACCGGCACGTCGAGGGAACCGTGCGGCGAGGTGACACTCACGATGTCGCCCTCCACGATCCCCGCGCGCGCCGCCGCGTCCGGGTTCATCTCGAGCCAGGAATGCCACGTGATCTTCGCGACGGGGTCCGGCAACTCCTGCATCCAGGGACTGTTGGCGAACTCCCCGGCGCCGAAGCGGGAAGACGGATGGACGAGCAGCGTGAACTCCCCGTCGCCGTCCAGCGCCGGTGCGTCGAAGGTCAGCGCGCTGTCGGGCGCACGGAGGGAAGCGCCTCCCTCTCGGGTCTCCGGGCCGAGCGTCACCACACCCTTCTTCAGAGCTCCGCGCCACCAGACTTCGAAGTCCTCGGCCGAGCCGCTTGCGGCGTGGATCGAGCGCCACCGGGTCCGGAGCACATCGTAAAAGGTGGCCCCCCCGAGATCGCGCCCCATCCGACCGCCGACGGCCAGGAGCACGTCACCCGTCTGCTTCGCGTCGAAGTGCGGCACCGGCTGCATGGCCGGCTGGCGCAGCGCGTACACGCCTTCGGTCGGGTGAGAGTCGCCCCACGCCTCGAGGAAGTGCCGATCCGGCAGGATCAGATCGGCCATCGCCGCGGTTTCGTCCATCGCCGTCGCGAACGAAACCTTGAACTTCACCGCCGCAAAGGCATCGCTGAAGCCCGACCCGGCGGGCAGCGTGTACGCCGGGTTGACACCGTGGACCATCGCCACGCCTACCTGGCCGCCGGCCATCGAGCGCACGGCGGACTCCATCTCGGCGTATGGTTCCGTCTCGGCGGACAGGTGCGTGCGCCTCAGGTGGAGGGTACGGCCCACGTTGCCGGCCACGGCGTTGAGGATCAGCACGGCCAGATTCGCGGCCGTCGCGTTGGCGTGGTGCCCGGCGGCGCCCGGACCCAGCGCCAGGCTCGGGCCCTGCGCGACGAAGCGCTCGGCCAGGTCACGGATCGTCTCCTCTTCCAGCCCCGCCACCCTCGCGGCCGACGCCGGATCATACGACGCCACGAGCGAGGCGTACGGACCCGCCCCCCTTCCTCCACCAGAGACGATGTTGGCCATGCCCAGCGCGATCGCCGCCTCGGCTCCGGGCCGGACGGGCACCCACTCATCCGCGTTCAGGCCCGTCAGCGAGAGGCGCGAGCCCACGAAGACGAACTGCCCCTTCGAGCCGTGGCTGTCCACGGCACTCATCCGGGCGAACCCCCGCCCGTACTCCACCGGCGAGATCCACGTCTCGAGGAAGTCCGCGCCGAACGATATCAGGAACCGCGTCTCCGCGATGTCGTACCGGGGAATCACATTGCGCCCGAAGGCGATGCGCGCCGCCTCGCGGAGCGGTGCGTCGGCGAGCGGATCATACTCCACACGCCGACCCCCGACGCCCGCGAGGAACTGATCGGTCAGCTCCGCCAGCGTCGGGCCCAGGCCCCCTCCCATGAAGAGGACGTCGCCCCCGGCGTCCTGCAGGCGCGAGGCCAGCATCTCCTCGGCCTGATCCCAGGTGACGCTCCGGAGACTGCCGCCCTCGCGCACCATGGGCCCGGGCAGGCGATGGGGGTTGTAGAGTCCCTGCAGCGTCGCGTGCCCGCGGGAGCAGAGCGCCCCGCCCGAGATCGGATGTTGCGGGTTGCCCTCGAGCTTGACCACGCGCCCCTCGCGCGTGCGAACCCACGCGCCGCACTGTGCGGAGCACCCGTCGCACACGGTCGTGTACCATGTGGCCACACCCGGAGTGATGTCTTCGGGAGGCGTCACGTAGGGCAGCAGCCGCTCGACCCCTTCGGTCGAGCAACCCGTGAGTGTGGCCCCGGCGCCGCCCACGCTGAGGACCCTCAGGAAGTCACGTCTCTTGATGCCGTCGCTCATGGGTGACGCACCTCAGTAGTGGCAGACGGAGCAGTCGTCCGACGCGCCTTCCTTACGATGGCAGGCGACGCACCACCCCATGTTCTTGCCTCCCCAGACGGGATTCGGTCGGTTCAGCACCTCGGTCTCCTGGACCTCGCCGTGGCACTGCTGGCACTGGAGCCCCGCCTTGATGTGCCTCATGTGGGGAAAGTGGGCGTGGTCGGAGATCTTGTAGATCCTCACCCACGGTACGGGCTCGCCGCGGTTGTAGTAGTCCTGGAGCTTCTGGATTTCTTCCGGCTTGTTCGTCCCCGGGATGATCCGGTGACACCCCATGCACGTCTCGAGGGGTGGGAGGCCCGCGTCCACCGAGCGCTCCGCCGAGAAGTGGCAGTACTGGCAATCCATCTTGTACGTCCCCGCGTGGATGTTGTGCGGGAACGCGATCGGCTGCCCTGACGGGTAACTGGCCGGATCGTCGGGTGGAGGAGCGTCCGCTTCCTGAGCCCGCACGAAAGCCAGGCCCGCAGCCGCCAGAGGCACGGCCAACGCGCCGATCAGCCACTTCTTTGTCATCAACTATGAGCTCCTGAACGAAGCCTCCGGCAAGAAGCCGGACACGGGAAAGGCGGCAGGGCGGATACTCCGCCGGATCACGGACCCCCGGCCACCCGGGATCACCGCCGGCAGGGCCGTCCGGGTCTCCCCAAAAGCGGCCTCAACCTAGAGTCACCCCCGGAAAGTGTCAACGCGCGCGGGAAGGCTTACCGAGAACCTTTTCATGCGTGTGGGGGTTATACTTTCCCGCGTTTGCGAGCCCTCCGCCGCCGGGCCTTGCGCCGGTCCTTTTCGCCTACGCACCGGAGGCCTTACGCAGCGCGCGTGCATGCGCCCGAAGAGGTGTTTGGCATCCCACGAAGAGGCGAACACGAGGTTACCCCGGTGCCTGAATCCGCAGCCGTCCGCGACGCCCCTCCTTCCCTGGAGCTCCTGGACCTCCTCATAGGGGA
>Ga0114931_10004340_pt1 | contig 17701 bp, 15 predicted proteins | sample 2SBtaG_FD_89579 | JGI IMG/M metagenome (GOLD analysis project Ga0114931, IMG submission 89579) | Deep subsurface microbial communities from Kolumbo volcano to uncover new lineages of life (NeLLi) - 2SBTROV14_V59a metaG | ecosystem: Environmental > Aquatic > Marine > Volcanic | place: Kolumbo...
AAATCAAAAAGTAAAAACTACTTTTGCAAAAATTCATCACGATTAATTTTTAAAACAAGTGCGGGGTCAATTCTAACATTATTCCATCTTACTTCCCAATGAAGATGCGGACCTGTTGCCCGTCCGGTTGAACCGATTTCGCCAATTTTATCACCGCGTTTTACAAAGTCTCCGGCTTTTACATCTATTTTACTAAGATGAAGATAGTAGCTGCTTAATCCCTGACCATGATCAATTAAAATAAAATTACCGTTGTAGTAAAAACTTTTTCCGGCAAGTCTTACAATTCCCGAAGTCGCTGCACGAACAGTACTGCCTTTTGCTTTTGCAATATCAAGGCCAAAGTGCGGGCTTTTTTTTACACCGTTTAATATTCTACGACTTCCGTAAACACCTGTAATTCTTCCACCTTTTACCGGACGAATAAACCCTGTTGAAAAATAAGCGATTTTATCATGTCCGATTTTCGATTTGGCTCTTTTAATAATTTGTTTTTCTCTTGCAATACGCGGCAGTTCATTTTTAGGCGGTTCAAAAAATTGGCGTTTTTTATCGTTTATGACCTGAATGTTATATCTTCTTTTTTTAGGAATTATTTTAAAGCGTTTTGTTTTTCCATCTTTAAAACTCACCTTAAGCCAATGTTTTTGTGAATCATTTCTTCCCAAACCAAAAACGAAATAACCTTTATCATCAAAAGGTAATTTTGTTTTGTCAAAATACACCGATTTAATATCTTTACCTTTTCCAACAATCAATCCGCCTTCGGTTTTTTCTCCGGATAGTTTAATATTTTGAGAAAACAGAAGAGATGAAAAAATTAAAAAGTATGCTATTAAAATTTTAAGGAAATACATAACAACTAATCTTTTGGTTTCCAATTATCCGGTACTTGAACTACAACAACTTCACCTTTAACCGTAACTTTTCCTTTTGCAAATACTTCTACCGATACAACTACTTTCCGTCCTTTTAGTTCTTTAATTGTGCCAATTAATTTTAGAGTACAGTCAATAGGTGTGGGACTTAAATAATCAACTTTTAGTTGAGCAGTAACGCAGCGCGGATAATTTTCTGTTTTTTCATTATCGGGCAAAGCCTTATATAATGCAGCTGAACCGGTTCCGGTTGAGTGGCAATCAATCAGCGAAGCAAGTAATCCGCCGTAAACAAATCCGGGAAGTGCAGTGTGGTAAGGCTTTGGTGTAAACTCACTGACTGTTTTATCACCATCCCAATATGTTTTTAAGTGATGTCCGTTTTCGTTGTTTGTTCCACAACCGTAACAATAGCTGAATTCTTTTGTGTAATATTCTTGAAAAGAAAGTTCGTGCATAGATTAATCCCAATTTTCGGTTTGTTTTAAGTTTTTATCTTGTCCGAATAAAACAAGAGTATCTTCTGATTGCAAAATGTAATTCGGATCAGGCATAATAATTTTATTTGGTTCTTCTTCATCGTCAAACGGTGAAAGTTTTGGTTTAATCATCAAAACCTCAAGACCGTATTTATTGCGTAATTTAATTTCTGCCAACGTACGCCCTACAAAATCACTTTTAACTTTTTTCTCAACAATCGAATAACCTTTTGCTACTCTGGAAACATTACTTTTATCAACCTTTTTGAGTTTATGAGCCAAACCATCAGCAAGATTATATTTTAAACTTTCTTTATTATACGCGGTGATTAAGTCCTGCTTCCAAACAGTACCGATAATTTTTGAGGAATCATCAGCGGATACAACAGGGAATTCCTCCACATTCGTATTCCCGAATAATTTTAATATTTTATCAAGACTATCGTTTTCATTTACCATTGTAATGTTTTTTCTTGAAACATCTTTGGCTATTAAAAAAGATTTTAATTGTTCGTATTCGGTAATTATAGGTCTGATTTCATTTTCTGAAATTGCCCCGGTAATTTTTTGTTCATTATTAATAGTATAAAAAGTACGATGATTGCTTTCGAGAAGTTTGTTCATTAAAATCGGCAGTTTAGTATTTTCAGGAATCAGAGCAACCTCTTCACGCATTATTTCTTTAACTTGAATTGACTGAAGAATATCCGCCCGTTTGCCTTGAATAATATTATAACCAAGAGATTCAAGATGCTTAAGGTGTATTGATGAACCTTTCATAACAACTTGAACTATTGTAGTACTGATAACAACAGCAAGCATAAGCGGTAGCATAAACGAATAATCTTTTGTCATTTCAAAAATTAAAAGTATGGCTGTGATTGGAATTGAATTTATGCCGCCTAGTATTGCCCCCATTCCAACAAGCGAAAATGTAATTGGGTCTGCATCAATTCCCCAAAAATAATTAAAAGCCAAGGCGAATAAATAACCGAAACACCCGCCGATAAAAAGTGTTGGTGCAAAAATTCCTCCAAATCCACCTGACCCGAGAATAAGTGGAACTAACAGAAATTTTAGTATCATTAAAATTAAAATTATTTTCCAGGTAATTGCATTTGCAAGCATACTGTTCATTGCCGCGTATCCGATGCCGAAAATATCATGATAGAAGTATCCTGATATTCCAACAATGCCTCCAACCGCAGACATTGAAATCCACCTCGGATATTTTTTTATAAAAGAATTTTTAAAAAGTTTATTAACGCCATCTGAATAACTAATGTATATTAAAGAAAAAATTCCGGAAACTATTCCCAATATTGCAAATAAATAAAGCTGTCTGTAATTGCTGAATGAATGGTGAACAAACTGAAAAGCAGGATGATTCCCGAGAAATATTCTTGAAATAGCACTTGCTGTTACTGAAGCAAGTATCATTGCAGAAAAAGTTACGGATTGAAAATCATTGAGAAGTATAATTTCAAGAGCGAAAAATATTCCTGCAAGAGGAGCATTAAAAACCGCCGCAATTGCTGCACCGGAACCTGCAGCGGCGACCATTCGTCTTCTTGAATCGGATAAACCGACAATCTCACCGAATTTACTTGCCAATCCTGCGCCAAGTTGTGCCGCAGGCCCTTCAGGTCCAACGGTTCCGCCCGTGCCAATATTGATAACCGGAGCAATAAAGTGGAAAATAGTCGTTCTTAATCTTATAAATCCGCCACGTGTGGAAACGGCTTTTATTACTTCTGCCACACCTCTTTTTTGTGCGGTTACCGGCGAATAAGCAGTCATTAAGCTTTGGATAATCATACCGATAATTGGAAATAAGATTACGGCTGCACCACCGAGGAAATAAAGTTTTTCCGCACCGTAATCAAAAAACAGTTCCGTAACAAAGTCTATTGATTTATGAAAAAACACTGCCCCGAGCCCCACAATGGCGCCGGTGATTATTGCGTAGATACTAAAAAGCGTGTATTGTGGAAGACCAATTTGAGCTATTTTATTTTGAAAATAGTTTTTTGCCTTTTTTGCAGATTTAAATCTTTTTTCATTTATTAATTTTTTCATATATACAAATATAATATTCTTGGTGGAGAATTTATTATTTTTAAGAACAATAATAAAATTAAATGGATTATAGTCTTGAACCAAGTTCAGGACGATGCGTTTAATAGTGGACGCAACTTTTAATTTTTTATAAATCTAAAGGTTATTTTAAGTACAATTTTTAAAAAGGCACTGCAAATGGAAAAAATAATTAACAGTCTTAAAATTTATTTATACGGAGATTCCGAAAAACAAGCGATAATTTTTGTACACGGTTTTCCGTATGATCACACAATGTGGATGAATCAAATTAACGAACTGCAACGCGATTACTTTTGTGTTACTTATGATATTCGCGGGTTAGGGCAAAGCTATGTTGGAGACGGACAATATACGATGGAAGCTTATGTAGATGACCTTTATTCAATAATTGATGAATTAAAACTTGTTAAGCCTGTTCTTTGTGGACTTTCAATGGGAGGCTATATCACATTCCGTACTTTGGAATCGGCACGAGTTAAATTTGGCGGAGCAATTTTATGCGATACTAAATCGGATGCCGATACGGATAAAGAAAAATTAATTCGTGCGAGCAAAATCAACCAAATAAATGTTGAAGGACTTGACAAATTTGTTGAAAGCTTTGTCCCAAACTGTTTTGCGGACTTAACAATTAAAAACAAACCGGAATTGTTTAATGACGTACTCAATAAATCAAAACAGCACAATCCTATCGGCGTAAAAGGTGCTTTATTTGCGATGCTCAGCAGAACTTCAACTAAAAAATTCTTGAAAAAAATAGATTTTCCAACTTTAATATTAGTCGGTAAATATGATAAATTAACGCCGCCGAAAACAATGCGGAAAATTGCCGAATCAATCCTACACTCAGAGTTCAAAATTGTGCCGAATGCGGGACACATGACACCGATAGAAAATCCTGAATTTGTTACAAAATCAATAAAAGACTTTTTATCGATAATTAGTAAGCCAAAATTGTAAATGTTTGTTTATTAATTGATTTTTATTGCAAATGCGTATGCATGTTGAAAAGTCGAAACAAATTTTAAGCCAAACGAAACTATATTTTTAATTAAACCAACAATAGGGCAATAGTTTTACAAAAAATATTTTTAATAAACCATTATCCAAATTCCTATTAATTTTGTATCTTAGCAAAAATTATTCCAAAAATTTGTTATGATAAAAAATTATAAAAATATTGACGGGATTTCTGTAAGCAACGATTTGCACAAAGTTAAGTTTACCTGCGACCTCGAAAAATGCAAAGGTGCATGTTGCACAATGGAAAGCGAATACGGAGCCCCAATTCATGAAAGTGAAATAAAAATAATCGAAGATTTACTTCCGGCGATTTGGGATTATCTTCCTAAAAAATCAAAAAAAGAAATTAAGAAAAACGGTTTCCACGAATTTAAAGAAGAACTGCACATGATACGCAGTGTAAACAACAGGGACTGTGTTTTTGTTTATTATGATAATTCAATTGCAAAATGTGCCATTGAAAAAGCCTATTATGATGGGAAGGTTGATTATATAAAACCTATTTCATGTCACCTTTTCCCCATTAGAATTTCGGATTTTGGCGGTCCGGTTTTACGCTATGAAGAATATTCCGAATGTAAAGACGCTTTAGTAAAAGGTAAAAAAACTAGTTTAAGTGTAGCACAATTTTGTGCACTACCGCTTGAAAGAACATTCGGTAAAGATATTAAGAATAAAATTTTAGAAGACGGTGAAAAATAGATGTTATCATTAAACCTTAAATTATCACAAAATCAAAAACTTTCACCACAGCAAATTCAATATCAAAAACTGCTGCAGTTAAACACACTTGCATTAGAGCAAAGAATTAAAACAGAGTTGGAACTAAATCCTATGCTCGAAGAAACAACACTGGAAAATTTTGAGCTAAAACAGGAAACAAATGATAAATCAGACGATGCTTTAGATGATTTTGAAGGAGAAAATCAAGCAAACACAGAAGAATTTGAACCGGAAGATTTTATGAACCAAGGCGATATTGATGAAACGCGGTTAAATAAGTCTTACGAAGAAGAGCCGAGTCGCCCGCTTCCGAAAGATAAAGAAAGCCTGAATGAACGATTGCTCGACCAGCTTTATATGCAAAAGTTGCCGGAAAGAGATATAATTCTCGGTGAAAATATAATTGCCAGCATTCGTAAAGACGGATATTTTAAACAAGATTTAAATAAACTTGTAGAAGACCTTGAACTTTTTGACCATTACAAAATAAGTTATGAAGAGGCTGAAAAGGTTTTACACATAATCCAAAATTTTGATCCGCCGGGAATTGCTGCACGGGATTTACGCGAATGTTTGTTGATTCAATTAAGGGCGGCGTCTTATGACCCATATTATTCATATCTTGCCGAAAAAATGCTTGAGGATCATTTTGAAGATTTTAAAAACAAAAGATTTGATGCAATTCAAAAAAATCTAATGGTATCAAAGGAAACTCTCCGCTCGGTACTTGAAATTATTCAAAAGCTTAATCCCAAACCGGGTGAGGGAAACATTATGTCGGAAGAGGCAAATCAGATTTCTCCGGATTTTATAATTGAGCGTGAAGGCGATAATTTTATTGTTTCTCTTAACGATCGCTCAATGCCCTCGGTAACTATCAGCAAAACTTATCTTCAAATGCTGAACGCAAACAAAAGAAAAAGAAAAATTTCAAAACAGGAAAAAGAGGCACATAAATTTTTACGTGAAAAATTTGAATCTGCAAAATGGTTTATCTTTTCAATTCAGCAGCGCCGCGAAACATTGATGAAAATTATGCGAGCTATTTTGGAAAAACAATACGAATTTTTTGAAATTGGACCGAAAGCATTAAAGCCGATGATTTATAAAGACATAGCTGATGAAATAATGATGGACATTTCAACAATCAGTCGAGTGGTAAATGGTAAGTATGTTCAAAGTCCTGTAGGAATTCACGAACTTAAATATTTTTTTAGTGAAGGATTGGCTACTGATTCCGGGAATGAAATTTCAAATAAACATATTAAGGAACTAATTAAAGATATTATTGAAAACGAAGACAAAAAATCACCGTTCAGCGACGATAAGATCGCTAAAATGCTGATTGAAAAAGGCATACATATTGCCCGCAGAACCGTAGCAAAATACAGGGAACAACTGAAAATTCCGGTAGCCCGTTTGCGTAAGGAATTGTAAAATTGTTTGTGGATATATTAATAATAGTAGCAGCCTTTTCTTTACTTGGATATTTACATTCCTTTCTTGCCTCCAATAAAATAAAAGAGATGTTGGCAAAAAAATACGGTAATAAAATAGCTTTCTACCGTTTATTTTATAACCTTTTCGCACTAATTACGTTCGGGTTTGTATATTATAACCTTCCTCGTCCCCAAGCGGTTATTTACGATTTACAATTTCCATTTGATATTATTATTTTATCAATACAAATTTTCGGTTTATTTGGGATGTTTTGGGCAGGTTCATTTATTGATGTTAAAGAATTTCTCGGCATAAGCCAAATTAAACGTTACTTAAACGGGACGTACAGTTTATCCGATTTAGATGAAAAGAAAGAGTTTGTAATTTCGGGAGCATATAAATATTCACGGCATCCGATATACCTTTTTTCGATAATATTTATCGGCGCCCGCCCTTCGATGAATGTATTTTCATTTACAATATTCGTTCTGGCGGTTCTTTACTTTATTATAGGTGCTTATTACGAAGAGGAAAAACTCATCGGATTTTTGGGGGATGAATATTTGGAATATAAAAAAAATGTGCCGATGATTGTACCATACAAAATTTTTAGTAAAAAATAATTTTATAAATCTCAAGGAGAACAAAATTGAGTAGAAAAGTAGAAATACGATCAACAACAATTCTTGGTGTAATACACAACGGACAAGCTGCCATAGGCGGAGACGGACAAGTTACACTCGGGAACACAGTTGCAAAAAGCAACACAAATAAAATTCGCAAGCTTTATAATGGAAAAGTCCTTGTCGGCTTTGCCGGTTCGGCGGCGGATGCATTTGCGTTGCTCGGAAGGTTTGAGGAAAAATTGGAACAGTATCGCGGTAATGTAAACCGTTCCATAGTGGAGTTGGCAAAAGATTGGCGTACCGGTAAATATCTTCGCAAATTGGAAGCTATGCTTGCTATTGTTTCGGAAGATAAAACGTACATTGTTTCCGGAACCGGTGATATTATTGAATCGGACGATAATATTGTTGCAATTGGTTCGGGCGGTATGTATGCCCTTGCCGCTGCAAGAATGTTAGTTAAATACAGTAAACTTTCTGCAAAGGAAGTTGTTGCGGAGGCACTAAAAACAGCCGCCGATATTTGTATTTACACAAATCAAAATATTAATGTAGAAATAATTGAAAAATAATTTGGAAAGCTAATGAAAACTAAAAGTATGCAGGAATTAACTCCAAGACAAATTGTAAGTGAGTTGGATAATTATATTATTGGACAGGGGAATGCAAAAAAAGCTGTGGCAATTGCACTGCGTAATCGATGGAGAAGGCAAAATGCCGAAGAATTTATTCGTGATGAAATTATGCCGAACAACATTATTTTAATCGGACCAACAGGAGTGGGAAAAACAGAAATAGCACGTCGTTTGGCAAAACTTTCCGGTGCTCCTTTTATCAAAGTAGAAGCCTCAAAGTTTACCGAAGTCGGCTACGTTGGACGGGATGTTGAAGCGATGATAAGAGATTTGGTTGAACTTTCTGTAAATATGGTCCAAGCCGAGCAAACAGAATCTGTTCGTTTGAAAGCTGAAACAATTGTGGAAGAAAAAATTCTCGACTTACTTATTCCTCCGGTACATAAACCCCAAAGTGCTGTGGTTGAAAACGAAGACAGCGAGGCATTGCAGAACGAAAAAACCCGTGAGTGGATGCGTAAAAAACTTGCCAAAGGTGAACTTGATGAAAAATTAATTGAGTTTGACATTACAACCGGCGGTGTTGGAATGAAAGTTTTCGGCCCGGCAGGAATGGATGATATGGGAATTAACATACAGGAGATTATGAGCAGTATGATTCCCAAAAAGAAAAAGAAACGAAAAGCAAAAATTAAAGAAGCACGCAAAATAATGCTTCAGGAAGAAGCCCAAAAACTTATAGATATGGATGCAGTGCAGAATGAAGCAATTAATCGTGTGCAAAATTCCGGCATTGTTTTTATAGACGAAATCGATAAAGTTGCCGGGAATTCCAAAGGTCAAGGTCCCGATGTTTCCCGAGAAGGAGTTCAGCGTGATTTACTACCGATTGTAGAAGGTACGTCAGTTAACACGAAATACGGCGTTGTAAAAACCGATCATATTCTTTTTATTGCTGCCGGTGCATTTCACGTTGCAAAGCCGTCGGATTTAATTCCTGAATTACAGGGACGTTTCCCGATACGTGTTGAGTTAAAAAGCTTAACGGAAGATGACTTCGTTAAAATTTTAACAATTCCGCACAATGCACTGATAAAACAATATACCGCATTGCTAAAAACCGAAAAAGTAGATTTGGAATTTGAAAAAAGTGCAATTAAACAAATAGCCTCAATAGCTACCATTGTAAATGAAGAAGTTGAAAATATTGGTGCCCGGAGACTGCATACAATATTAACAACATTACTCGAAGATATTTTATTCGATGTTCCCGATGAAATGCCGGAAGACAAAATAAAAATATCAGGAAAACTGGTTAATGAAAAACTTGATTCCATTGTTAAGAACAGGGATTTGAGCAAATATATTTTGTAACACAGAATATTATATTCTGTGCTACGTGTATTTCGATAAATTTAACCGGGGAAATAAATCTCTTGACTGTTGTAATCAATTGTTCTTATTGATTTTAATTTTGTCCGCGAATTACTGATTATTTTGCAACAGATATCCCAATAAACGCAAGGCATTTATTGGGATGTTCTGACTATTTTACTGCAACGCTGGAAAAAAATGACAAAAAAAACAAAACAAATTAGTAGAATTTTAATATTCTTGAAAACAATAATCTTTTTGTTGTTTGTTCCTTGGACTATTGTAAAAGTCTGGATTATGCCACTTCCAAACACCGTTCAGGAGCAAGTTTATAATGTAGCGAAAATAAAATTCCTGCCGTTTCCAATGTATTAATTAAAATTGCCAGTTTAAACAAAAATTGTATAGTGCGGTTACAATTGCTAAATTGGTTGGTTTATGATGGAAAAATATTAGCAGCCCAAAAAAGTAGTATTTTGAAATTTTAAACTCAAATTATACAAATCTTAGGCAACAAATACAAAAAGATGATTAATGATGAAAGTTAGACTATTTTTGCAGAAATGGATTCAGAATGAAAAAAATTGAAAAATTTTTCCAAAATATTTATTAATAAAAACATCAATTCGCTGTTTGCCGGACAACTTATTTCCCAAATGGGAGATAGTATGTTCAATATCGGTTTGATGTGGCTTGTGCTTGAAATAACAGGCTCAAAAGCAACGATGGGAACTGTAGCAATGGTTTCTTATCTGCCGATGCTTTTTTTCGGACTTTTTGCGGGTGTGCTTGTTGATGCATTTAATAGAAAAAAAATGATGCTCGCCGCCGATTTTTTGAGAGCATTAATCGTGCTGATAATTCCTGTTACTTATTTTCTAAATGTAATTTCTATTCCTATAATTATTTTTACGGCATTCGGTCTTTCCACATTAACCGCTGTTTTTAATCCGGCTCGGGATGCAGTGATTCCTTTTTTGGTCCAGGAAAAAAATTTATTAAAAGCAAATTCACTGATACAAGGTTCTAACTATATTGCGATTCTACTTGGACCCGGGCTTGCCGCAGCAGTAATAAGCATTATCGGTGTTGTTCCTCTTTTTACGGCTGACAGCGTAACATTTATTTTGTCCTTTCTATTAGTATTGATTATTTCATATTCGCCTCCCCCTGTTTTGCAGAATAAAAAACTAAACGTAGTTGGTCATCTTAAAGAAATAATTTCATACATCAATAAGGAAAAAAGGGTTCGCTATTTGTTAGTGCTGACTGCCGTAAACAATTTTTTTATAATGGGTCCGGCGATTGTCGGGATTCCTATTTTTGTAAAAGATGTACTGCACAAAGGAGCGTCGAGTTATGCACTTGTTGAATCGAGTTACGGTTTGGGAATGCTTCTTGGAGTTGTATTGATACATTTTTTAATACGATACATAAACCTGGGAAAAATTCTACTTATCGGAATGATGTTTGACGGGATTACATTTGCAGTTGTTTATTTTACAAGAAGTATTGAATTAATGATTATGCTCATATCATTTCATGCAATCGGAATTCCTTTTATTGTTGTTGCCAGAACTTCTCTGATCCAGAAATGGGTTGAAAGCGAAAAACTAGGACGGGCATTTAGTCTTGTAAATATAGCCGTTGTGGGAATGACGGCACTAACCACCGGGGTTACCGGTTTACTTGCAGAGTATATTTCCATTCAGGAAATTTTTGCAATATTCGGCACGGCAGGAATGCTGTGCGGAGTAGCCGGTCTTTTTTACAAACAGTTAAGAAACGGATAAATGTTTACACACATATTCCTATTTTCAGTGTTGTGTATCATTAAGGAAGGGGAAAAATGGAAGTACTAAAACGAAAACTTGAGACAAATAAAACAAAAACCGATTTCAGTAAAGTTGTTTGGTTTTATGATTTTTGGAGTTGGCTTACCGAAAGTAAAGCGGCCAAATATGTAATAAAATTTTCCGAAATCAAAGATGGAGAAACAATTTTAGAAATCGCCTGCGGAACGGGAGTTGTTTTTGAACAAATTGTAAAACAAAATCCGAACGGGGATAATATTGGCATTGATTTATCGCCGGATATGCTGAACAAAGCGAAGAAAAGAATGGAAAAATTGAAATCAAACCATTACGATTTAAGAGAAGATGATGTTTTAAAACTAGATTTTAACGATAACAGTTGTGATTTAATAGTGAATAATTTTATGGTGGATTTAATGCCTTTTGATACTTTCGACAAAATATCAGAAGAGTTTTATAGAGTAACCAAACCGGGTGGGAGAGTTGTTATTTCAACTTTTTCTTTTGGTAAAAAGAAAGTCAATAAATTTTGGTTTTGGGTAGCAAAAAAATTCCCTGATATTTTAACCGGTTGTAGACCTGTTTCATTTAAGGAAAATTTAATTAAAGCCGGATTTGAAATTGAAAAAAGTATTGAAATAAGCCAAAATACATTTCCATCAGAAATTATTAAAGCAAGAAAAAAGAAACCGCTTTGAAAAGACATATTTGAACTAATCGCTCGTTTATTCAAATATCGTTAGTCTTAGATAAGGTTAATCCGTCATATTCGATTTTTGAATTATGTAAAACAAAATTGTATTGGGTATATTTGATAATCAAATCAAAACGAAAAAAGCAAATGATAAAAATTGTAAATATTCACAAAAGTTTCGATACAAATAATGTATTACGCGGATTTGATTTGGAAATTGAAACCGGACAAACAATTGCTATTATTGGGCGAAGCGGCTGCGGGAAAAGTGTACTGCTGAAATTAATTGTTGGATTGTTAAAACCCGATAGTGGTTACATTGAAATTGACGGCAAACGAATTGATAAGATTAACGAGAAAGAGCTTTATGAAGTCCGGCGAAGATTTGGTTTTTTATTCCAGGGTGCAGCTCTTTTCGATTCTATGACTGTGGAAGAAAATATCGGCTTGCCCATTGTTGAAAACGGTAATGAATTATCATCCGGTAAATTAAAAAATAAAATTGCCGAAATGCTTGAAATTGTTGACCTTCCGGGAATTGAAAAGAAAAAACCGGCAGAGCTTTCAGGCGGAATGAAAAAGAGAGTCGGCTTGGCAAGAGCATTAATTACAAACCCCGATTTTATTTTATTTGATGAACCCACAACCGGCTTAGATCCGATTTCATCCGACAATATTGATTTACTGATAAAAAAAATAAGCACAACATTAAACACAACTTCCATAGTAGTAACTCACGATATGTTTACGGTTAAAGATGTTGTTGATAAAGTTGCAATGCTACATAACGGCAAAATTTATTTTGAAGGAACACCGGAAGAATTAACGCAAAGTAAAGATGCGGTAATTAAAAATTTTATCAATAGAACTGAATAAAAATTAATTAGAGCAATTAAAATGAGTAATTTGGAGAAGAACAATAATGATTTGATTCAATCCATTATTGCATTAATTAATGATTCGCGAAAGCACGTTGCTGCGGCAATAAACCGGCAATTAACTTTATTGTATTGGAATATCGGGAAAGAAATCAATGAGAATATTCTGCAAAATAAAAGAGCCGATTATGGAAAGCAACTTGTTACCGAATTAAGCAATGAATTATCTCAACTCTGTGGTAATGGTTTTAGCAAAAGAAATTTGCACAACTTTATTAAATTCAATGAATTATATCCGGAGGAACAAATTGTGCACTCACTGAGGGCACAATTAAGCTGGACTCATATTTGATACTTGTTGCCAATAAAAGATAATCTTAAGAGAGAATTTTATATTCAAATGTGCAGCCATGAACGCTGGAGTGTAAGAACTTTGCAGGAGCGTATTTCAAGTATGCTTTTTGAAAGAACTGCTATCAGCAAAAAACAGATTGACAGACAGTACAAATTTGTTGTAAAGAATTGTTAGATGCTTTTATCAAAGGTTTAATTTTTGAAATTATATAAGTATTTGTAAAGATGATAAGGTTATTTTAGCCGGATAATAATTGAGGATAAAATTGGCAAAAAGTAGAGTAAAATATGTGTGTACAAGCTGCGGTTACGAATCATTAAAATGGCTCGGGAAATGTCCGCAGTGCAATGAGTGGAACTCATTTTCGGAAGAATTTATTGAAACAAGAAAAACGGCAAAGATTACCGAAGCAAGTTACAATATTTCAAAACTGACCGATGAAATTTCATTTGAAGACGTAAGATTAAAAACGGGCATCGAGGAATTCGACAGAGTACTCGGAGGCGGTTTAATGTCCGGTTCTGTTGTGTTGATTGGTGGCGATCCGGGAATTGGGAAATCAACCTTGGTAATGCAGGCGGCAGCCAATTTAAATGTTGATACTCTTTATGTAACGGGCGAAGAATCCATAAAGCAAATTAATTTGCGTGCCAAAAGACTTGGTTTACACTCGGAAACATTATTATTACTTGCCGAAACGAACCTTGAAATTATTGTTGATGCGGCAAAGAAAAACAAACCGAAAGTCGTAATTATTGATTCAATCCAAACGATTTATCGTCCCGTTTTAGATAACGCGCCCGGGACAGTTACGCAAATTCGAGAATCAACGGCGGAATTGCTGCAGATTGCGAAAGCTGATAATATTGCAATAGTGATTATCGGTCACGTTACAAAGGAAGGTTTTCTTGCGGGGCCAAAAGTCTTGGAGCATATTGTTGATACGGTTCTGCAATTTGAAGGCGAAAAAAATTATTCATATAGAATATTGCGTGCACAAAAAAACCGTTACGGCAGTACAAACGAAATCGGAATATTTGATATGCACGAAAACGGACTTCAAGAAGTTAAGAATCCAAGCGAGATTTTCATTAGTCAACGGGATAGTGAAATAAGCGGTTCCGCAATTACGGCTAGCATCGAAGGAACGCGTCCGGTTCTGCTTGAAGTACAGGCATTGGTAACACCGTCTCATTTCGGAAATCCTCAGCGAGTTGCCACGGGATTTGATTATCGACGTTTGTCAATTCTACTCGCCGTCCTCGAAAAAAGATTGAATGTTAGGCTTTCGGCAAACAATGTTTTTTTGAATATGGCAGGCGGAATAAAAATAGACGAACCGGCCGTTGACCTTGCCGTTTGTGCGGCAATAGTTTCGAGCTTGAAAAATGAACCGGTATTAAACGAATATGTGATTGTCGGCGAAGTCGGTTTGGGTGGTGAAGTCCGCAACATAAATAATGTTGATAAAAGAATTCAGGAAGCGGAGAAACTTGGTTTTGCAAATATCATCGTTCCTAAAAATAATTTGAAAGATAAAAAAATCGGCGAAAAAGAAATTAACATAATTGCTGTGGAAAATATATTGCAAGCAATTAATATTTTGTTAAAGTGATGTTATTTATTAGGTATAACCACGAATTTTATGGCAACTATTAAATAAACAAAGGCAGAATGTTTCGCGTGTTTTTTAAAAATACTTGGATTGATTATTTTGTTAATATCACAAAATCACACTTAATCATACGTCTTTTTACATTGAACTACTATGTAGTTCTTTGTCTATTCTTTTTCTTTTCTTTACAAACATAGCAAGTTAAGTAGTGCCGAACTACGTAGTAGTTCAATGTTAAAACGACAAATTACATTTTTTAACATTTCAAATAACTGTAAATATTCTATCCTCACTCTATCACTCTTCTGAGTATTTTTAATGCTTCCATTAAATTAACAGTAGTACCATTTATTAATTATCCGGCACAACGTTTTAATAATATAATTATAAATATTAGTTATCTTTTTAATTTTAGTCTAATTATTTTTTATAAATATAACATATAATTCAGTTAAATAAATATTAATTTACTTAACTTTTTCCATACCAACAGTTTCATCATTGTGCTCAATACTTGATAAAAATTGAGCTTTCGGATTTTTCTCTTTTGCCAAATTCAAGGAATATTCCGATTCGGCAATAAACACAAGGTTTCCTGTTTTATCACGATATAGGTAATGACTTCGCAATCTTTTTAATTCGTCAATATCATCTTCTTCTTCATAAATTACCCAATACGCCTTGTGAGCACTCATCGGCATAAAATCGCTGCTGGCTCCAAATTCGTGCAGCAGTCTGTATTTTATTACATCAAATTGTAAAGCACCGACCACACCAATCACCCTTTTGTTTGTTTCCTGCTGAATAAATAATTGGGCAAGTCCTTCGTCAGTTAATTGTGCTAATCCTTTTTCAAGCTGTTTTGATTTGAATGGGTCTTTATTTACAACTACCCTGAATATTTCAGGAGAAAATCTTGGAATTCCTTTAAACATAAACGATTCGCCTTGCGTTAAAGTATCTCCTATTTTAAATAAACTAGAATCATACAATCCTATCACATCACCGGGGAAAGCAGTATCAACAAGTGATTTTGTTTGTGCAAGAAAAGAAGCCGGACTGGGAAATTTTACTTTTCTATTTAAACGAACGTGATGATAATATTTGTTCCTTTCAAACTTGCCTGAACAAACCCGAACAAAAGCCATTCTATCGCGATGCTTCGGGTCAATATTAGCATGAATTTTAAAAACAAATCCACTGAATTTTTCGTTCTCCGGTTGTATAATTCCTTTTGTGGTTTCGCGTGGAGCTGGTGACGGAGCAATATCTACAAAAGTATCTAACAATTCTTTTACACCAAAATTGTTTAAAGCACTACCGAAAAACACCGGTGCCAATTCTCCTGACAAATATTTATCAGTACCAAATTCATCATAAACTCCGTTAATAAGTTCAATGTCATCCTTTAACTTTGAAGCATCATCACCGAAAGTGTTGAACAATTCTTTATCATCCAAACCTTCAAAAAACTTTACATCTTCTTCTATTCTTTGTTTGTTCACCTGAAAAAAAGCGAACGTGTTTTTGTAAATATTATAAACACCTCTAAAACTAACGCCCATGCCAAACGGATAAGTTAACGGGCGGACTTTTATTGATAATTTTTCTTCTATTTCATCCAATAACTCAATGGGGTTTCTTCCTTCCCTGTCTAATTTATTAATAAAAATAATAACAGGTGTGTTACGTCTTCGGCAAACATTCATAAGTTTTTCCGTTTGCTCTTCAACTCCTTTCACACAATCAATAACAAGAATTACACTATCAACGGCTGTTAAAGTTCTGTATGTATCTTCTGCAAAATCTTTGTGCCCGGGTGTATCAAGGAAATTTATTTTTGTTTCTTTATAATTGAAACTTAAAACAGATGATGCTACTGAAATTCCACGCTGCTTTTCAATTTCTAAAAAATCCGATGCTGCTGTACGCCTTATTTTATTAGACTTGACGGAACCGGCAATTTGTATTGCCCCGCTGTAAAGTAGCAATTTTTCCGTCAGTGTTGTTTTCCCTGCATCAGGGTGACTAATAATTGCAAATGTTTTTCTCTTTTGAATTTCTTTTAAAATGCTCATAAATTTTTAGTGATAAATTAATTGTGAATATTTATTAATGAATTGTTTAAATGGCAGCCTTCGGAAAGCCGAACTTATCTAGAGAGAGTGTAATAATTTATAATTTTTTTCATAATACAAATATAAGCAATGTAATTTTGTTTTGCACCAAAACAAATTATGGAAAACAAATAATTTGGTCAAAACTAATACGGATAAAAGACATAAAACATAACTGATAAACAAAATAAGACCCACATTCCAAAATGTATTTCTTTTATTTTTCCGGAAATAGTTTTTAAAAGAGGATAGGTTACAAAACCGGCTGTCATTCCTATTCCGAGATTATAAGTAAAACTCATCAAAGAAATTGTAATAAACGCCGGAATAACTTCTGTTAAATCATTAAAATTTAAATTTTTAATTGGAGATAGCATTAATACTCCGACTATTATCAACGCTGTTCCGTAAGCATACGCCGGAATTATAGCAAATACCGGAGAAAAGAAAAGAGCAGTTAAAAATAAAAATGCAGTTACAACTGCCGTTAACCCTGATCTTCCGCCAGCTTCAATTCCTGTTGCAGATTCAATAAATGTACCGGTAGTAGTTGTTCCTAGCAAAGCACCCACAACCGTTGCAGTAGCATCACAAAGCATTGGTTTTTCAATTTCGGGCAAATTTCCGTTTTCGTCAAGTAAGTTTGCTTTGTACGAAACCCCAATCAGCGTTCCCATTGTATCAACAAAATCCATAACAAAAACTGTTAAAATCACAGCAAAAAATCCCCACGACAATGCGCCTTTAATATCAAGCTGTAAGAATATCGGAGAAATGTCCGGAGGCATACTTATCCATTTATGCGGCAGAGGCGTTTGTACGAAAATAATTCCAAGAATTGTTACCGAAATTATCCCAATCAATATAGAGCCGTTGACTTTTTTAATCATCAAAATACTAATTAAAATAAATCCGAAGATTGATAAAAGAATTGTCGGCTGTAAAAAGTTACCTACATTTACAGGAGCACCGGGAACACCCAACTTAACAATGCCGGTTTCGTTTAACCC
>Ga0114931_10004341_pt1 | contig 17700 bp, 15 predicted proteins | sample 2SBtaG_FD_89579 | JGI IMG/M metagenome (GOLD analysis project Ga0114931, IMG submission 89579) | Deep subsurface microbial communities from Kolumbo volcano to uncover new lineages of life (NeLLi) - 2SBTROV14_V59a metaG | ecosystem: Environmental > Aquatic > Marine > Volcanic | place: Kolumbo...
GTTCATCAGATAGTAAATTATTTTGACCTGATAAGGTTAATTTTTGGAATATCTCTTTTACTTCTCTTTGTGTTATCATATCGCAAATATACATATATTAGCTGATATAACTAGAACTTAACTAGGATTTTTAACAATGGTTTCAACCATGCTGATTAATACAGCATTCAATTCAGCATGATTATGCTTTTCAGTACCGTAACCTAGACCTTTATATACTTCTTCAGGAACAATACCATACTTTTTAATAATTAAAGGAATATCATGAAATGCTCCACCAGCATCAAAGTTGAAGTTGCCATGCATTCTTACATAATTGATAGCTTTTTCTAAATAGGCATTTCTAACAATAAACATCTCAGATAACCCAGCACTTTCCTTTCCATTTCGAATTACTTCAGACTCAATGAATGAAAGTGCAGAAAAACTCCAACAAGTTCCTGTTCTACCTTGACTTTGTACATCTAGCGCTTCAATGTCTTTAACAACAGTAAAAAAGTAGTGTCCATCTTCTTTGTTTTTTAAAGTATCGTTTTTAGCATTTCCTTCAGGGATGGAGTAATTGCCTTTGTCTTTTTTTACCTGTGCGTTAGTTGCGATAAAGGATAAAGTAACAGCTAATGTTAAGATTGTTTTTTTCATTGATTTTAAATTTTTTTGGTCCAACATCTTTTTCTTTTGTGTTGGATGTGTTCATAATTTTTCCAATTCTGAATAACTTTCTGATTAGTTTCAAAAATTCCTGTAGTCTCCATTTCTGTTACACCGTATTTCTCCATTACCTCATGTAATTCATAAAATAAAACTGCGGTAACACCTTTAGCTTGGTATTTTGGTAATATTCCAGTAAGCATTAAGTCGATAACCTTAGGATGCTTAAGTGCTTTGTTAATGTGGTACCAGCCAAAAGGGAATATGCTGCCGTTGGCTTTTTGTAAAGCTTCTGAAAGAGAAGGTAAACCAATAATAAAAGCGATTAAATTTTTCTCATTATCAAAGACTAGTTTAACAAATTCAGGATTTAACAACATTAAGTATCGTTTTACATAATACTCAATCATTTCTTTGTCTAAATGAACAACACTGTGTAAATCTTTAAAAGCTTCGTTTAAAATTTCAAATAACTGAATGGCGTAGGGTTGAAGATCTGAGGTCTTAGTAAAACTTTTAACAGTTAATTGACTTCTCTTTTTTACAATTTCAGCACCTCTCTTTGCTTTTTCAGGCATACCTTCTAGGAATAAGCGGAACTCTATCCAATCAATTTTTTTTTCGTAGCCTAATCTTTCTAATTGATCCTTATAGTAGGGGAGGTGGTATTCTGATGCTGCTGAGGGTAAATGATCAAATCCTTCGACTAACATTCCTTGATGATCTAAGTTGGTAAACCCTAACGGACCTTCAACTTCTTCCATTCCTTGTTCTTTTAGCCACTGCTCAGCAGTTTGAAATAACTGTTGAACTACTTCATTGTCATCAACAAATTCAGCTCTTGTAAAACGACCACATTTAGCATTGATTTTTTCGTTGTATTTTTCATTGATAATGGCACCTATTCTTCCTACTGCTTTTCCATCTTTATAAGCAATCCAAAACTTGGCCTTACAAAATCTAAAAGCAGGATTAAATTCACTTTGTAGGGCTTTTATTTCATCTTTTTTAATAGATGGAACCCAAAACTTGTTTCCTTTATAGATATCAAATTGAACGTTGACGAAATCTTTAAAGTCTTTAGGTGATTTTACTTCTCTAATTTCAATAGACATTACTTCTTTTTTAGTGATAAAGAGTTACTATTTCTTTTTCTTTCTTTGTTCTTGTAGAGTTTGAGCCTCTTTCATTCGTTGCTCTAATTTAGCTGCAAATCCTGATTTTTTCTTTTTCTTCCCCTTGTTTGCCTGCAGTTGAGCATGTATTTTATCTTCATCAACAATCCACTTTCTAATGGCGTATTGTTGACCAATAGTGATCACATTGGCAATTAGATAGTACAAGCTTAATCCGGCAGCGTAGTTATTAAAGAAAAACAACATCATTACAGGCATGAGGTAGGTCATAATTTTCATTTGGCTGGCCATCATTCCCGCGTTATCTCCTCCCATTCCAGCTGTCATCTGACTGTTTACTTTTGTGTAAAAAATCATGGAGATAGCCATTAAAAGTGTAAACAAACTGATATGATTACCATACATAGGGATGTTAAATCCTAAATCATAGATAGAATCATAAGTTGATAAATCTTCCGCCCACAAGAAGCTTTTCTGTCTTAAATCAAAAGTAGCAGGGAAAAAGCGGAACAAAGCAAATAAAATAGGCATTTGAATTAACATAGGAATACATCCTGCCATAGGATTAACACCTGTTTGTCGGTATAATGCCATGGTAGCTTGTTGCTTTTTCATGGCATCGTTCTTGTATTTTTCAGTAAGTTCTGCAATCTCAGGTTTTAACACCTTCATTTTGGCACTACTTAAATACGTTTTCCATGTAATAGGGAAAAGAATTGATTTAATAATTAAAGTTAGCAGTAGAATAATAACACCTATAGAAAGATTAAACCCGTTTAAAAATTCAAATACGGGACGAATTAAAAACATGTTTACCCAACCAAATATTCCCCAACCATAATCTAACGTTTCTTCTAGATCAGCTTCTACAGCTTTTAAGTCTTGAATTCTATTAGGACCAAAATAGTATTGCATGGCAAAATTTTCAGTGGGTAGACCATTGTACGGTATAGCAATACTTGCTTCCATTCCTTGTACATAATCAGTAGAAGTTCCTTCAGGAATTTCTATTGTTTTCAATTTGGTGTCAGAATGAAAAGGTTCTTTTTTTGTGATTAGCGAAGCATTAAAATATTGTTGTTTAAACATAACCCATTCTACGGGAGCTTCCATTTCCTCTTCTTCATACTTCATTTCACTGATGTAATCAATATCCCCAGTGTTGTATTTGTAATAGATGGTACTTTTTTGTTGTTGATTAAGAATTGTTTTTTCTTGATTTGGAGTGAACATGCTCCAATCCATGTATATAGGGAAACCTTTAGAAATTAAATTATTTAAACCTACAGTGTTAATGTCAAAATCAACTAAATAGGAATTTCCGGAGAGGGAATAATTATACTCAATGTATTTTTCTTTGCTACCATTAGTATATAGTCTCATGGTCAAACTTTTCCCATCTTCTCCTTTAACAATAAAATCTTGATCGGTAGTTTCAAAAAATAACTCTTCAGTGTTAATGATTATATTGCCGTTAATAGGATCTTTAATGGTTAGGTTAAGGTTAAAACGAGAGGAATCTTCTCTGAATAAAATAAGCGGAAGCGAATCATAAGTATGAAAGTTTTTTAGTTCTACAGAACTAACTCTACCACCTTGGTTAGAAATAGTAACTTTAATTAATTCGTTTTCAATGGTGTAATTTTTTTTCTCCCCTTGAACCGCTTCAGAAAGAGGACCATATGCTAGCACTGATTTAAGGTTGTTTAAAGAATCTTTTTTTGCTAGTAATGTAGTACCTGAAGAATCTATAGCTGTAGTTGTTTCATTACCTTCATCAGTAACTTGTTCTTGAACAACTTCTTTTTCAACATTTTCTATTTTAGCTTTTTCAGCTTGTTCTTTTTGTTCTATTGCAGCTAGTTCTTCTTCTGACGGTTGTGTTAGCCAGCTAGTTACTAAAAGAATGGCTCCAATTAAAACTAAACCAATAATGGAATTTTTATCTAACCCTTTACTACTACTCATTCTTTTTTAGATTTGATTAATGTGTGGTGGAATTTATTGATTCTTTTACATTAACACTTGCTTTTATAAAATCAACAAATAATGCATGAGGTTCGGTAACTGTACTTTTATATTCAGGATGAAATTGTACTCCCACAAACCATGGATGATTTTGTATTTCAATAATTTCAACTAATTCATTATCAGGGTTTATTCCTGTAGCTTTCATTCCGTTTTTCTCGAAATCTGATCGATACTTGTTATTAAATTCGTATCGGTGTCTATGCCGTTCAGATATGTTTTCTGATTGATAAGCTTCGAAAGCATTAGAACCTTTTTCTACATGACAAGGATATGCTCCTAACCGCATAGTGCCTCCTTTGTTGGAAATCGTTTTTTGATCTTCCATTAAATAAATAACAGGGTTTGATGTTCCTTCCTCCATTTCTGTAGAGTGAGCATCAGCAAGACCAAGTACATTTCTTCCAAACTCAATTACTGCTGATTGCATACCTAAGCATATTCCTAAAAAAGGCACCTTGTTTTCTCTGGCATATTTTACTGCAGCTATTTTTCCTTCAATTCCTCTTTCTCCGAATCCAGGGGCAACTAATATTCCGTCTAACACGGACAATTTTTCTTTTACATTATCATCATTAATAGATTCAGAATGAATCCATTGAATATCAACCTCAGTTTCATTGTTTGCCCCAGCATGAATAATAGCTTCAGCTATAGATTTATAAGAATCTTTTAGTTCGATGTATTTTCCAATTAAGCCAATACTCACCTTGTGCTTAGGGTTTTTTAGTTTAGATAAAAACTCCTTCCAGGCTGTTAATGTTGGTTCGTCTTTGTAGGGTAATGAAAGTTTATCTAAAACTACTTTGTCTAACTCCTCTTCTTGCATTAACAAAGGAACATCATAGATGGTTTCGGCATCTATAGCTTGTATAACTGCTTTTGGAGCTATGTTGCAAAATAAGGCTACCTTTTCTTTAACCCCTTCGGTTAATTGATGTTCCGTTCTTAGTGCCAATACATCTGGTTGCACACCAGATTCTAAAAGGGCTTTTACGGAATGTTGTGTAGGCTTAGTTTTTAATTCTCCTGATGTGGCTAAGTAAGGAACTAACGTGAGGTGTAAAACGATACAATCGAAATTAGGTTCCCATTTTAATTGTCTTACAGCTTCAATGTATGGTAATGATTCAATATCACCTACAGTTCCTCCAATTTCAGTAATAACAATATCGTATTTTCCAGTATTACCTAATAATTTAATTCTTCGTTTAATTTCATCAGTAATGTGTGGAATTACCTGAACAGTTTTCCCTAAATAGGCTCCTTCTCTCTCTTTATTAATAACATATTGGTAAATTCTTCCTGTAGTTACATTGTTAGCTTGAGAGGTAGGAACATTTAAAAAACGCTCGTAGTGACCTAAATCCAAATCTGTTTCAGCACCATCATCAGTTACAAAGCATTCACCATGCTCATAAGGGTTCAATGTCCCTGGGTCAACATTAATGTAAGGGTCTAATTTTTGAATAGTGACAGAATAACCTCTTGCTTGTAATAACTTAGCTAGAGAAGCTCCAATAATCCCTTTACCTAAAGAAGAAGTAACCCCTCCCGTAACAAAAATGTACTTTGTTGCTGATGACATTATTTAATAATTTGATCAAATAAAGCGACAAATTTATAAATATTAATAGGTTATATAGGTATTAGGAGAAGAATATTTTTGGAGAATTATTCACAACCTAAAAACAAGATTCTTAACGGTTAGAAACCTTTCAAAAAAGAATTTATTTGTGGTTTGTAAAATAAATCCCCAGAAGGATAGTGAGTACACTTGCAATTTGAATGAGGTGTATAGCTTCACCATCAATAGCCCCCCACAATATGGAAACAATAGGGATGAGATAGGTAACACTTGAGGCAAATAAACTGGTGGTTTTTTTAATTAATGTGTTAAAAACCAGTATTGCTATAGCTGTTCCAAAAATGGCTAACAATGAGATGTAAAAAAGTGACTGTAATGCTTTTGGGTTGTTAGTGGTAACCTCAATAAAGTCGGTTGTAAATAGGTAAAAAATAGTCCATGGGCCAACACAAAGAAAAGCTAGAGCCGATATGGTAATTGGTTTTATACTTGATAGTTTAATCTTGATTACGTTTACACTCACTCCATAGCAAAAAGTGGCAAGAACGATATAAAGGCTATACAATATACTGGAGCTGGAGAAAGATGTTCCGTTAGAAACTACAAGAGAAACAGCTCCTATCAGGCCAACAATAACACCAATAATTTGATTTCTTTTAGGTTTGCTGTTAAATATAATGAGAGCAACAATTAGTGTGAATATTGGAGTTAATGAATTTAACATCCCAGCTAATGAGCTAGATACTTCGGTTTGAGCTTTTGTGAATAAAAAAGCAGGAACTCCATTGCCTAGGAAGCCAGAAATAACCAAATATTTCCAATATCTTTTTTCAATTTTTAAGAGGGGTTTTATGGCAAAAGGTAGAAGACACAATGAAGCAATTCCAATCCTTAAAGCTGCTACTTGGGTATGGTTATAAGCAACTAAACCTTTTTTCATTAGAATAAACGAACTCCCCCATATAAATGCAAGAAACAAAAGTGTTAACCATTGTATACTTTTCTTATTTAGATCAAGAAGGGGCATGAGCTTTAAAAAGTGATAAATGTACCTACATTTTTATGATATTTAATTCTTAATTTTGATTTAAATTATGAAAGCTAAATTAAAGATTGAAGGATTGAATTGTGGACACTGTGTTAAAGCAGTTGATGAAATTTTGAGAAATAGTAAAGGCGTTCAGGATGTGAAGGTGAGTTTGCCAGATGATGCTGAAGTAACTTATAGTGAGAAAGAAACTACCCTTGATCAATTAAAGCAAGCTATTAATGAATCAGGTATTTATCAAACCAAATAATATGAAAAAAATTATTAACTCCGGAATTATTGCAGCGCTTTTATTAGTGTCGGTGGGCTGTAACAACTCAGAAAATGAAGTTACTGAAAACACTACTGAAATAACAGATGTGGCTCCTGAAAACCTAGTTGTAGTTGATTATGCAGTTGAAAGTATGGTGTGTGCAATGGGATGTGCAAAAACAATTCAGGATGAAGTTGCTGATATGAGTGGGGTCGTGGTTTGTGATGTAGATTATGAGGCTGAAAAAGCGCATATTGAATTTGACAAATCTCAATTATCAGAAAAAGAAATAGTAGCAAAAATAGAATCGTTAGCTGATGGTCAATATAAAGTTGGAGAATGGGAAGATGAAGATGAAGATGAAGAAGTGATTGAAGATGAAGAAGCTCCTGTTGAAGAAGTACAAGATACTGAAAATACAGAATCGGTTATAGAAGTATCATTACCTACTTTTGAAATACCGAACTTGTTTACGTATTTGTTAGAAAGAATTTAATTTATTGATGTAATCTAAAAAAGCGATATCAAGTTGATGTCGCTTTTTTTATGAAATAGAAATGAATACACAAGATAAATCGGTAATTGTTTGGTTGTTAACAGGTTGTTTGCTCATCTTTTTAATGGTGGTGATAGGTGGAATTACACGTTTAACTAATTCTGGCTTATCTATGGTTGATTGGAAGTTAATTATGGGGATGATTCCTCCATTAAATGAGCAAGAATGGATGGAAACTTTCGAGAAATACAAACAATTTCCAGAATACCAACAAGTTAATTTTACTTTCACTTTGTCAGAATTTAAATCTATTTTCTTTTGGGAATATTTACATCGCTTAATCGGTAGGCTTATAGGGCTTGTTTTTGTTATACCATTTGTTTACTTCTTAATTCAGAAGAAATTATCTAAAAAGTTAATTGTTCAATGCCTTATTTTGTTGGGTATGGGCGCATTTCAAGGTTTTTTAGGCTGGTGGATGGTTAAAAGTGGGTTGGTAAAAGATCCTGATGTAAGCCATTATCGATTGGCAATTCATTTAATTACGGCATTTATTACGTTTGCTTACACATTGTGGGTAGCTCTTGGGTTGATTTATAAAGAAGAAAACAAGAATGATTTAAGAAGGTTGAGAAACCTTAGTTTGTTGTTGTTGGGCGTGGTGGTTGTTCAGATTGTATATGGGGCATTTGTTGCAGGCTTAAATGCTGGTTTCGTAATGAATACTTGGCCTAAAATGGGAAATCAATGGATAAATGATAGTGTTGTTGCTATGCAGCCTATCTGGGTTAACTTTATAGATGGAATAGGAGGGGTGCAGTTTGTACACCGTTATATAGCTTATGTTGTTGTGGTTATCGTTCTTTATCTACTTCTAATTAGTGTAAATTACCCAATTAACCAAATTCAACGGAAATCATTAATTGCATTGGTAGTTGTAGTTTTTACTCAGTTTTTGCTGGGGATTTTTACCTTGCTCTATTCAGTTCCTCTGTTGTTAGGCGTTTTACATCAGATAGGTGCATTTTTACTTTTAGGTGTAACTGTCTTTACGCTTTTTCAGTTTAGAAATCAGACGGAATAATTATTTGGCTACGGGTTTATCGTTGATATAGAGTGTGGAGGATAAAAAATTACCAGAATTATCCCATTTAGTAAAATTTCCGTTTAATTGATCATCCTTATAATAACTTTCACTTATTTTTATGCCTTTTTGATTATAGGTTAACCATTTCCCTTCTCTTTCTCCCATATCAAAACTGCCCTCCATCTTTTTTTGACCGTTAGGGTAATACCATATCCATAAACCGTGATTTTTTCCTTCCTTAAAATTTCCCGACTGTAAGGGTTTTCCGGTTTCGTAATAACTGTTAGAGAGTCGTTTTCCACTAAAATGATAAGCAGAATAGCCCATTATAAGTATTCCTATAATGAATTTATGTTTGCTATTATATGAGAATATACCCATTAATTAAAAAGTAATTTAGTTGTTTTCAATCCTCTTTTTATCATTTCAACAGCTTTGTCAATAGTCTCTTTTTTTGTTCTAAATGATAATACGGCTATTCTTATCACAAATTTCTCATTTATTATGGTAGAACTCAAAAAAATAGTTCCATCTTCATGTATAAACTTAATAAGTTGTTTATTGAACTCATTTTCATCTATGTTTAATTGAGAGGAAGGATACCAAAAATAACTTACAGATAAATCAGGGAGAGGTCCTAATAAAAATCCTAGTTTATTTAATTTTTCCCTGAAATAGCTAACCAGTAATAGTTTTTCATCTAAAGCAGCAATAAAAGGTTTAATTCCATGTAACTGAAGTGGTAACCACATTCTTAAAGCTCTAAAATGTTTTGTTAATTCTGGTGAAACATCTGCTGGATTTAATGGTAAGTTTTCATCAATTGCATCTTGCATATAGTTGGCTTGGTAATAATGGGAATGAAACACTGCTTTTTTTTCTTTCACTAAAACAGCACCTAATCCATAAGGTAAAAATAATCCTTTATGTGGATCGATGACTAATGAGTCGGCCTTTTCTATCCCTTTAAAAAGTGCTTGTTTACATTTTGTGAGGATAAAAAAACCGCCATACGCAGCATCTATGTGGTACCAAATTCGATGTTTCTTAGTTATTTCTCCTATACTGTCTAAGGGGTCAATAGCGCCTGTATCAGTGGTTCCTGCTGAAGCAATGACAAGAAAAGGGTTAAGACCTTGCTTTTTATCTTTGATTATTTGCTGTTCAAGTTGTTGTGGAATTATTTTAAAATTACCATCTAATGCTAAATAGCGAATAATAACATCTTCTAATCCTATTATTTTAAAAGCTTTCTGTGTGCAGTGGTGTACATGAGGACTTAAGTAAACAACACTTGTTGTTATTTTTTCATTTTTAATTTCGTGTTGATCTCTTGCAGCAGTGAGAGCAATTAGGTTTGCAATAGATCCTCCCGAGGTGAGATTTCCAACAGCACTTTCTGGAAACTTAAATATAGATTTCATCCAGTTAATCACTTCATTTTCCATGGTAACAGCTCCAGGTGAAGCAAAATACATTCCAGCATATTCATTAGTGATGGCAGCTAAAAAGTCAGCTAAAGCAGCTGTATATATGCCTCCTCCTGGAATGTATCCGAGATGACCACCTGAGGCGCAGTTAATACCTTTTTTAGCAACTTGTTCGGAATAAATAGTTAAAATTTCAGTCAAGCTTTTTTGTTGAGCAGTAATTTCAAAGTCATTATTTAAAACATTCCCCTTTTGATAAGTATGGGTGTTAGATAGAGAGTTAATAAATTGATTGGCAAATTTTTCAATTTGTTGTTGATATTTTTCTCTTTTGCTTATAGAAGGCTCTAATGCTGTAGAAATTTTATCTAATGCAATAATTTTTTGGACTAAATCTTCCATTTTCTAATCTTAATTATCAAAGATAATCAAAGGAAGTTAATATGATTTACCTTAGATTTTTAAGAGTGTATTAACCCTTCACTTACAGCATGACTAATTAATTCTGCAGTGTTTTTTACATTTAGTTTTCTAATGATATTACGTCTATGGGTTTCAACAGTTCTGCTGCTAATGCATAATTGTTTGGCTATTTCTTTATTGGTGTTACCATGCGAAATAGATTTCAATATTTGTATTTCTCTGTGAGATAAGTCGGATTCAGTCTCTTTATCTTCATTAAAAAGATGATTTATTAATTTCATTGAAACTTCGCTGCTGTAGAATTTTTCATTTTTATAAACAGTTTTAATTGCTTCAATTAAATTGGCTCTACTTGAATCTTTTAACACATACCCCAGTGCTCCAGCATTAATCATTTTCATAAGGTAAGACTCTTCAATGTGCATGGTTAAAGCAAGAATTTTTATCTTAGGGTAAAGTTTTGTAATGATTTCGGTAGCATCAATTCCATTCAGTTCGGGCATAGTAATGTCCATTAAGATGACATTAACACCGCCTTCTTTTTCTTTTAGAAAATCAATTGCTTCTTTTCCATTACTACAGTCTCCAACTACCTTAATGTGTTTGGATGTATTTATAATTGATTTTATACCATCTCGGATTAGTTTATGGTCATCTACCAATAAAATATTTATTTTTTTGCCCATCTTGTTTTAGTTTAAAATTATCGGAATAGCAATATCGAATTCAGTTCCTTTATCAATAATACTATTTATATTAACATCTCCGTTAAAAGATTCAATTCTAGTTTTAATATTTTTTAAACCATGCCCGTTAAAGATTTCCATATCATTAATGTTAAAGCCTACTCCATTATCGGTTAAATTAATAATAACATAATTAGCATTAACTTTTAAATCAATTTTAACCTCTGTAGCATGACTATGTTTAATGCTATTATTAATAAATTCTTGGATAATTCTAAAAATAGAAATTTCAAGTGATTTATTAATGGCTGGAAAATTCTCATCGTGAAAGAATTTAACATTAAAATCAATGTTAGAAATATTGGCTTGTAATTCTTCAATGGCTTTGACCAACCCGTGTTCTTTTAGAACAATTGGTAATGTGTTGAAACAAATTTGCCTAAGGTCTTGTATGGCGTTATGGAGTAATTTTGGGATGGTATCTAACTCGTTTGCTATATTGTTGTTTTCATGAACATTAGCTTTTAAACTTTCGATATGGAGTTTTATTGCAGCCAAAGATTGTCCAATACCATCATGCAAGTCTCTTGCAATACGTTCTCTTTCTTTTTCTTGTGTCTCAATCACTTTTTTTAGGAGTAATTGATTCAACCTAGAATGTTCTGTTATGTCTTTTAATATAGCTTGGTAGCTAATGATATCACCATAATTGTTGGTTATTTTATTGGCAGAAAGCAAACAGGTTTTAATTTCATTATCTTTTCCATACACTTGGCACTCAAAACCATTTATTAAACCTTTAGTATTAAGAGTTTCAAGAATTGTTTTAACTCCATTTTTCTCCTTAATTAGAGAGTTGAATGTAACCATGTTTAGGTTTTTGGAGTTGGTGTTGAAGAAATTGCTTGCCGATTTGTTGTAATCAATGATTCTTCCCTTTAAATCAAACAAAAGAATGGGATCAGATGAATCTGAAAATACTTTTCTGTATTTGATGTTTAGTTTGTTGTTTTGTTCTTTTAGATGATATAAATGGTAAGCATTTTCTATGGTCAACTTTAAATCGTATTCGTTCCAAGGTTTGGTAACATACCTGTAAATATGACCTCTATTTACCGCATCAATAACTGCATTAATGTCAGCGTATCCTGTTAATAGAATTCGAATAGGGTTAGGATGCACGTCTACAATAGATTCAAAAAAATCAACACCAGTTTTATCAGGCATTCTTTGATCTGAGATGACCACTTCAATAGGCTCATTTCTTAATACTTCCACACCTTCTTGAGCAGAAGTACCCAAGTGTACTTCAAATTGTCTTCTAAAAGCAGCTTTAAAGGCATTTAAATTTTCTACTTCATCATCTATGTACAATACTTTTATTTTATCCATTGTTAAAAGGTATTTTTATAATTATTTCAGTTCCTTCGTTTTCTTTACTATTAATTTCAATTGTAGCATTATGAACGTTTATAATGCTGTAGGCTATAGACATTCCTAACCCCGTTCCCTCTCCAACAGGTTTAGTAGTGAAAAAGGGTTCAAATATTTTTTCTTTGGTTTCTTGGTTCATTCCGATACCACTGTCTTTAATGGCTATTACGATGTTATCGTTCTCAGCGTAAGTGGAAACCTTAATTTCATTTTCCTCAGTACTGCTTTTTGCTTCAATTGCTTGAATGGCATTATCTATAATGTTCATAAACAATTGATTTAACTTGCTTGGGTAACATTCAATTAATGGTAATTTGGCTAAATCTTTAGTTAATTTTATATTTCCTAATTTATTTTTAATTAAAACAAGGGTGGAGTTAATGCCCTCATTGACGTCTGCTTTTTGTAAATCCACTTCATCCAATCGAGAAAAGTTTTTTAGTCCACTAACAATTTGAGCGGTTCTTTTGGCTCCATCTTCAATTCCGTTAACAATGCTCTTAAGTTCTGTTTTAAGGTACTCGTAATCTAATTTTTGTTTTAATTGATTAACTTCTTTCAATTTTTCATCAACGCTTGACGAAGAATCGATTTCTTCATATTTAGACAAAATGGTATTTAAATCATTAATGTCTTGCCGAAGAGGGGGAATGTTGGAAGAAACGAAGTTGATGGGGTTGTTAATTTCGTGAGCGATACCTGCTGTTAACTGACCTAAGGAAGACATTTTTTCCGCATCGACTAATTGTGCTTGAGTATCTTTTAAATTACTTAACGTTTGATTTAACTCTGTAGTTCGTTCTTCTACTTTTTGTTCCAATATAATATTTTGTTCTCGTATTATTTTTTCATTTTCTTGCAACACTTCAAGTGTTTTTTGTTGGGATTTTTCTTTTTCAGCTCGCATGATGTTTATTCGATCGGCAAGAGCGAAAGAAAGCAGAATAACTTCAACAGCTGATCCAATTGGCATGGTATATACAGTTATGTTGTTGTATGGGAGGATGCCAAAATCTTTGAGAAAAAAGATTAATATTCCTATAAATAAAACACTCCAAGCAAATAAGTAAAATTTGGCGGCTCTTGAGCCTTTTCTAACAATAGTAATGGAAGTTATAAGGATTATGATTGAGACCAAAGATTGTACGGTTTGCATTATTTTGTATGCAAAAATGTCGTAGTTAAGTAAGTTTAGTGTGATTATTATAAAATAACTAACAGTAAATGCATAAAATATTTTATTGAGTACTGGCGTATGTTTCTTTACGTTAATGAAACTTCTCATGAACTCTATACCCACAATGCTGACTAAACAAGTGAGTATGGTGGTGCTTTTTTCAGCTAGCCAAGTGTTTTCTGGCCAAAGATATTGGGAGGTGTAACCAAGAAATGAAGCTTGGGTTAACCCCACTATTATGGTGTGTAATACGTAATAAAAATAACTTTTGTCTTTTATAGAAATAAAAATAAATAAGTTATATAAAAACATAACCATAATTATACCTGCGTATAGTCCAAATAAAATACTTCCTGTAGAATTAGATGAAATAACCTCATTAGGTTTTCCTATTTTAAGAGGAAGCATAATCTGTTCGTTACTTCTTATTTTTATAAAAAAGGTTTTTTCTGTATTTTTCTGAATATCTAAATCAAAGATATAATTTGGATAGCTGTATGATCTTGATTTGAAACGGTATTTTTCTCCAACTTTTTCAATATTAACTTCTCCATTTTCTTCAAGTGAGTATAATTCAATTTCATCTATTATTGGATAGGAATACTCTAGAAGTAATTTTTCGCTGTTTGATTTATTATGAACACTAAACTTTACCCAGTGCGTCATTTCTGTAATACCTAAGTTGGGTACTTCTTGTGTGTTTTTTTTAAACGGTAGATTACCGGTTAATATATCCTTAAAAGTTTTTTGACAAGAAGAGTCTTGATAGATAAGAACTTGGTTGCCTATGTAAAACGAATTTGAGTTATCACTAAATGTGATTACAGCCTTGTCAGAAGCACAAAGATTTTGGGCTATTAAAAGAGAAAAAAAGAATAAGACTAGGTTAAACGACTTCATATTTGCTTAACTTTTTATGAGTAACAATGTTGTTTTTAACTATTAAGTCATAATCTATTAGAAAAGTACTTTTGGGGCCGCTTTCTACTTTTAGCTGTTGTGGGTTTTTTCGAAGATTAATTATTTTTTCTTTCTCAGACTTTAGAACGCCTTTTAAATTTTTTGGATCTTTCATAATCATAACAGTGGCTAACAGGTCAGGTGTTGGGTAAGGGTAAGCACCACTTTTTCCAACAGATGTTTCAATCTCATACCCTACATTACTAAACATTTCTACAGTCCAGGGTGCGCAGAATGCAAAAAGAGTAGACAGGTTTAGCTGACTAGCTATAGCAATACTTGATTCAGCAATACAAGCTCTTAATACGAGTATACTAAGGCCTGTTCCAGAGAGTGAACGGCTATTCCATACAGCGCATATTTCTCCTATCTGTTGGTTAGAATATTCGGCTATCAGATTAGATATTTTTGGATCAATATCAGATACTGCCTCCTCCATTGGAAGAGGGTGTTTTTTGTCAAAAAGATGAATACGAGCACCACCAATAGCTTCTCCGGTATCTTCATCGAGAACTAATACGCCATAAGAATAAGGGTTTTCCATCCAGTCTCTATTTGAAGAGGTAACTTTTTTAATTCCATAGCTTGCTAGTACATTCTCATGTCCTTCAGCAAACTTTTCGGAAAGTTCTTTATCATCAATTGCTCTAAATGCTAAGAATTTAATCATTTTCTAATGATTTAGGGTAAAAATATCTTCAATAGGTTTTCTAAGAGATTTTTTCTTAGGTTTATCTCCTTTAAAAACTCTAAACAGAAAAACTTCTATTTCGTTTTTAGTGTCAAACAATTCTTCATGTTCCTTCCTTAATTCAGTAGTAATTTTTATCATTCTATCATCCATTCCTTCTGCTTTCCCATGATTTAATCTAGTGAAAATATATGTTAAAGCACTGATGGGATGTATGTTTAAATTGTTTTTAATCGCCTCTAACCAAACCCTTTCTAGAGCTCTTCCTCCGTTAAAGAAATTAGCTCTGTCAAGTTTAGGTACGGTAACGATACCAATTGCATAAGCGGATTCTGCACACTTTTTACTTAGCTTTTCAAAGGCACCTCCACCTCCCCATTTATTTAAATGTTTAACGACAGACCAATTTTTAATAACTTTAAAGCCTGCAGCTTCTGTTGCTGTTAGATCTATAGTTTCGATATCTACCCCAGTTTTGGTTTCATTAACTTCTTCTTCGGACCAACGAATCTCCTTCATAAATTCTGCGTGTGTTTCTTTGGTTGTTAGAAGCATCTTGTCACTCTTTCCTAGAATTGATCCGTACTTTTTTATATTTTCTTCCCCTGTTAATAAATGTAATTTCGCACCAGAAATACTACTACATGCTCTTTTTAAAGAGTCTAAGCTTTCAGAATCAATTGGTAGAGAAGGATATATGTTACGATCTGTGCTTCGCTGATCTATATATTCTGCCAGATACTCATAAGGATTATCTGTAAGTTTTTTATTAAACAAAATTTGAGCGACTAAGTTTTCATTGTTGTTGATAGGGAATAAATTTAGTTTTATTTCAATGTTATTTTTATTAGCTTCTAAAATCAAGTTTTCAGTTGCAGCCCCTAGGCCTAAGATTGTTCCGAAACTGTTTAGATCTAAAAATTTATTTGTTTCCCCCTTGTTTTGAAATAAAAACAATTGATTTTTATGAAATACCCAATGCCAAGGTTGAGAATTCCCTCCTGTAGGAGCTAATATAGCTTTTGAAATGAGCTGTTTTACTATGCCCTCGGAGACATTAAGGTTGTTTTCAGTGTTAGAGTTTTTAGATGTATAATCTTTTGCTATATCTAACATTTCATTTACAGAAAGTTGATGGTAGCTATCTGTAATGGGTTCATTTTCGGTATTTTCAATAAGAATTTTTTTATCAGCAATCAACTCTTCCACATCAACAAAATATCTTCCCGAGTCGTGAAACTGACTTAATAATATTCTTCTAGAGACATCACATGCCATCCCCCCTCCAGATGCAACAGCTGAAGCTAGTTGAGGCCATGTAGAAACAGATTGTTCAATTTCTACCATAGAGGCTTTCATTTTATCTGATATTGTTTCCCAGCCAATAATTGCTAGTACATATGGAACTTTTTCTTCATTGGTTTTGGCCTCTTTTATTTTAGATGTATCCATGTGGTCAATTAAACCATGAAAAATAGATCGGTTAGGCTCTAAATCAAATCGCTCTACATCTATCATTCCTCTATCGCTGGTATCCATTACAACAGGTATTTGATGTTCTTTAGCCCTTGTTCTACATAGGAATTTAATATCTAAACCATCACATTCATCAATAAGAATGTCTAGCTTTCTATTTTTAAGTAAAAATTCATCAATATTATTCTCTGTAATTCCCTCATGAAAACAATTGACTTTTACATATGGATCAATTTCTGCAATTTCTTGAGCAACGGCAACAGTTTTTGGAAGGTTTAAAGTGTGGACGCCTGTCCTTATTCTATTTAAATTACTTAGTTCTAAAATATCATAATCAGCGATACTAATTTCTCCAGCTGTCCTTTCCATAGCTATTGTTAAAGCAACAGATTGCCCTACAGAGAGACCAATTACGCCAATTTTTTTTGTTCGTAAAACTTCTTGCTCTTCAAGGGTTATTTTATTTTGATTTCGATTAGTTCGTACTTCAACGAACTCTTCCTCGTCTAAAATGTGTACCAAACGATTAGACCATGGGTAGTGTACCCATACTCCATAATCATCAATATGATTGTCTCCGATGTGATTCGTAATAGATTTTTCGAGTTCTTCTTTAGAAAATTTTTTCTTTGGGTTTTTGGATTTAATAAGTTCTTCTAATTGCCCAATAATCTCGTTGTGTATGGTCAATTTTTTATCAGATTCAATTAAGGAATTTAATTTTTGTTGATCAGAAGGATTCTTAGGATAGTAAAAAATAGGAGTATACGAATTATCTAGATTTGACTTAATGTTTGAAACTATATTTGATGTTTTTCGTAAATTAGAGCCCATACGTCTTATTAAATTATGTTGTGATAAAGATATTTAAAAGACTAAAGACTTGCATGGGTATTTATACGTTTTTAAATATATTTTTAATATACGTATTTATACGTACAACAGAGTAATGAATTTTGTATGAATAAGTAAAAAATATCGACAAATTGTTATCTTCGCAAGATAAGTAATAATTACTAAGTTCAAACAATAAGTGCAACAGATAACAAATATCGGAAAGCTAGCTTTCCGATATTTGAAAAAAAATCTGAAGCCGATGAATTACCGACAATTAATCGACACTCAAAGATACCAAA
>Ga0114931_10004342_pt1 | contig 17699 bp, 11 predicted proteins | sample 2SBtaG_FD_89579 | JGI IMG/M metagenome (GOLD analysis project Ga0114931, IMG submission 89579) | Deep subsurface microbial communities from Kolumbo volcano to uncover new lineages of life (NeLLi) - 2SBTROV14_V59a metaG | ecosystem: Environmental > Aquatic > Marine > Volcanic | place: Kolumbo...
AGGGCCTCGAGCTGGTCGTCGGTCAGGGACTCGACGGCCTCGGGCTTGCCATCCGCGGCAGGCTCGCCTTCGGCAGCGCCGTCGTGGGGGTCGAGAGGCGCAGCTTCAGCGGCCGCCGAAACTGCAGGAGGGGTGGTTTCGGTCTCAGAGACCGGATCGTCGTGGGTCTGGGTCATGGTTGGGTTCCTCGTTACCGGGTTGCCACACAGACGTACACCGCCTGCTTCGTTTGCGTTGTCTTACCCCCGAGCTGCATGTGAGCGGCTCCGTACCGCGATTGCTGGAAGAGATGGACGATGTGGAGGCTAGGTGCTTGAAACTCGGGACGTTGGAGTATAGGTCCGGGCCTTGATGCTGTCAACCATCGGGGACGGCCTGGGGTGTCTCGGCAGGCGCTTGCAGCGCGGCATCGATCTCGCGCTGCACGGCCGGCTCGGTCTCGGCCCGGCGCGCGCTGGCGAGAGCGCGCAGCGCCTGTGCGCCACCGACGCGGGCGAGCGCCCAGGCGGCATGCCTCCGGACCACCGTCGACGGGTCATCGAGGGCATGGATCAGTGCCGGCACGTAGCGCCGGTCCCCGCGGTTGCCCATCGCGATCGCGGCGTTGCGCTGCAGACCTTCTTGCTTGGCTCGCTTCATGGGACTGCCCCGGAAGCGTTCGACATAGGTTTCGCGATCGATGGTAACCAGAGCAGCCAAGTCGAGTGACGCACGCTCGGCTGGCAGATGCAGCGCTGGGTCCTCACCGGGCCGGTTCTTGCGGTTGTAGGGGCAGACCTCCTGGCAGAGGTCACAACCGAAGACCCAATCTCCCAGGTCCGCGCGCAGTGCAGGGGGAATCGTGCCCCGGTGCTCGATCGTCCAGTAGCTGATGCAGCGGTTGCTGTCGAGGCGGTAGGGCTCGACCAAGGCGCCTGTCGGGCACGCCTCCAGGCACAGGCTGCAGCGGCCGCAGAGCTCGGTGGCCGGCGGATCTGACGCCAGATCGAGGCTGAGCAGCAGTTCGCCGATCAGGAAGTACGAGCCCCAGCGACGATCCAGCAGGTTGGTGTTCTTGCCGAATACACCGAGTCCGGCACGCGCAGCGAGCTCGCGCTCGAGGATCGGACCGGTATCGACATAGGCGCGCGAGCGGCTGCCGGGGTACGCGGCTTCGATGCGCGCGCCGAGCGACCGCAGTCGCCCACCCATCAAGTCATGATAATCGCGTCCTCGGGCATAGCGCGCGACGCGTGGCCAGAGGTCGCCGGAGGCTGGCTCTTCCTCGACCAACGGGTGATACTGGAGCGTTACCACCAGCGCCGATCGCGCGCCCGCGAGCAATCGGCGCGGGTCTTCACGCTCGGCCACGCGGCGCGCGATCCAGTCCATCGTGGCGTGCTCGCCCCGCGCCAGCCAGCGGCGCAGGGCACCGCCATGCGCCGAGGGTTCGAGCCGGGCAACACCGGCACGCTCGAAGCCCGCTTCGCGGGCCCACGCCTTGAGCCGGGTGGCGACCGCCTGCGGCTGGTTCACCGCGCGAGAATCCGCTGGAGCATGACGCCGACCACGTCCGCGGGAGAGCGCTCGGTGGTGTCGATGCAAACGTAGCGATGGTCGCAGATCAGCGGAGACTCTGCGCGCGCGGCATCGCGGCTGTCACGTGCGGCAACCGCGGCCGCCACCTGTTGATGCTGCGCGCAGATGCCGGCGGCCGCAAGCTGCGCTTGGCGTCGCGCGACCCGAACTTCGTCGCGGGCATCCAAGAAAAATTTGTGCGGCGTATCCGGGAACACCACCGTGCCGATATCGCGTCCCTCGACCACCGCGCCATGGGCGGCAGCAGCCGCCCGCTGAAGCGCCACCAAACGGCGTCGGATCTCGGGATAGACCGACAGCCTGGAGGTCGCGTCCGAAACCTCCGGACTGCGCAGACGTGGGCCAACCGGCTGGCCGTCGAGCAACACCTCGAGCTGACCTCCGGCTGCCGGGCGCAGGCTGAGTGCAGCCTCGTCGGCGGCACGCACCACAGCCGGCTGATCGCCGAGGTCGATGCCCTTCTCGAGCACCGCTAAAGCGATGGTTCGGTACATGGCCCCGGTATCGAGCACCGGCAGGCCCAAGCGCTCGGCCAAGAGCCGCGACACCGTGCTCTTGCCGACCCCCGAAGGCCCGTCGATGGCCACCACCAGCGGCTCAGGCATGCTTCCCGCCAGAACCGCCGGTGCCGCCGGAACCGCCCACGCTGTGGTCCGAAGCGAGCGCGGCGCGCAAGCGGCTGAGTTCGGTGGCACGCAGCCGGCGCCAGGTTCCCGGACGCAGCGCGCTGTCGCGCAGCGGTCCGATCGCCACCCGCCGCAGGCGCTTCACCGGATGGCCGATGCGGAAGAACATCTCGCGGATCTGGCGCGTCCGGCCTTCGTTCAAGGTCACAGTCCACCAGGTGTGGGCCGAGGCTTCGCGCCGGCCATGCACGTGACGGACCTCGATGCGGGCGGGTGCCGTCACCCGACCATCGAGCTTGATCCCGGAGCGCAGACGCTCGAGAGCAGCGGCTGCCGGCCTGCCTTTGACCTTGACCTGATACGTCTTCGAACAACCGAAGCGTGGATGCCCCACGCGATGGGCCAGCGCACCATCATCGGTGAGCAACAACAGGCCCTCGGTGTCGAAGTCCAAGCGGCCCACCGGCTGCACCCGCGCGGCGAGCTGCTTGGGCAGCAGGTCGATCACGGTCGGGCGTCCTTCGGGATCGTGTCGGGTCGAAACGTGGCCAGCCGGCTTGTTGAGCAAGATGTAGGCCTGCGTGACAGCAAGCGGCACCTTCAAGCGTCGGCCATCGATCTTGATGGCGTCGTGGTGGGCATCGGCCTGCTGTCCGAGGGTGGCAGCCTGGCCGTTGACCGTCACCCGTGCCTCGCGGATGAGCGCCTCGGCCTGACGCCTTGACCAAGGCCCGCACCGCGCCATGATCTTTTGCACCCGCTCTGCGCTCATCGCCGAGCTCCTCCGCCCGCGATCACCACCGCCGGTTGGGACTCTGCGCCCGCAGCGCCCGCCTCCTCGACCGCCAGCACCTGCGTAGCAGAGTCAGCCGGTGCTTCGCTGGCACCAGCCAAGTCTTGGGACGCCTGCACTGACTCGGCGACCGGGCCCTCGTCACTGCTCTCGGCAGACACCAGCGCCTCGGTGTCTCGCTCGTCGCGCGCATCCTCCGCTTCCTCGAGCGTCTCGACCACCGGCGCCTCGGTGTCTCGCTCGTCGCGCGCATCCTCCGCTTCCTCGAGCGTCTCGACCACCAGCGCCTCGGTGTCTCGCTCGTCGCGCGCATCCTCCGCTTCCTCGAGCGTCTCGACCACCGGCGCCTCGGTGTCTCGCTCGTCGCGCGCATCCTCCGCTTCCTCGAGCGCGGCGGCCTCTTTGAGCACCGCCTCTTCATGGTCCACCACCCCCTCGAGATCCGCGCTCTCGGTCGCGTAGAGCGACTCGAGATCCTCGAGCGGCGGCAGCTCCTTGAGCGAACGCAGGCCGAAGTGCATGAGGAACTCGCGGGTGGTGGCGTAGAGAAAGGGCTTTCCCACCACCTCCTTGCGTCCGGAGATCCGGATCAGCCGCCGCTCGAGCAGCGTCTTGAGCACGCCCGAGGAGCTGACCGAGCGCAACTCCTGGATCTCGGGACCGGTGACCGGCTGGCGGTAGGCGATGATCGACAGGGTCTCGAGCGCCGCCATCGACAACTTGGTGGCGCCACTGATCTCGAAGAAACGCCGCAGGTAGCCATGCAGATCCGGCCGCGTCATCAGCCGAATGCCGCCGGCCACCTCGTCGATCATGAAACCGCGGCCCGGAGACTCACGGTAGCGCGCGAGCACCGCGTCGATCGCGGTCTCGGCCGCTTCGCGCTGGCGCGCATCGAAGACCTCGAGCAGGCGCGACCGACTGACCGGCTCGCTCGAGACGAAGAGCACGGCTTCGACCACCGCCTCGAGATCTTGTTCCTGGCTCAAGATGCCACGCCCTCCAACTCCTCATCAGCCACGGTCTTGGTCGTGCGGTACAAGAGCACGCTACCCGTGGCGGTCTGGTGCAGCCGTACCAAATTCAGCCGCGCCAGCTCGAGCACTGCCAGAAATGCCGCGACCGCCTCGCGCCGGCCGGAAAGCTGGCGCAGATCGTCGAGCAGATCGAAGGGTCGACTGCGCTCGAGCAGCGCCAGCAGACGCTCGACCTGGTCGCGCACCGAGAACATCTCGCCGCGAATCTGCAGCGGATCCGGATGCTCTTGCTGGAAACGCTCGAGCACGCTGCGAAACGAACGCAGCAGGTCGAAGAGCGAGAGCTCGCCGAGGTCGAAGCTCGCCGGATCGGCCTTGGCAATGGTGCGCAGCTCATCGCTCTTGCGCGCCACCATGCCGCGGCGTACGCTGTCGACCTCGGCGAGCACGCTGGCAGCTTCCTTCAAACGTCGGTATTCGAGCAGACGCTGGACCAGATCCTGGCGTGGACCCTCTTCGACAACCTTGCCCTGAAGCGTCCGCGGCCGGGGCAGAAGCAACTTGGACTTGAGGTGGATGAGGTAGGCCGCCATGTAGATGTAGTCGCCTGCGATGTCGAGACTCAGTTCTTCCATCAGCTCCAGGTAGGCGTGGAATTGGTCGCAGACCTGCGCCACCGGGATGTCAGCGATCTCGACCTTGTTCACCCGCACCAACCGCAGCAGCAGGTCGAGCGGGCCTTCAAAGGCCGGCAGCTCGACCAACCAACCGGCGGGGAGCACGCTCGGGGCGGCGGATGCGGTGCTCATGAGCGGCGAGAGAGGTCTGTCGTAATCCGGGTCGATCTCGGGGTCGGGAGGATCGCTCGGCAGATGACATCGCACGGATGGCGAAGCACAGCCAGGCAGCAGGCGAGCCAGTATAGCGCAGCACTCGAGCGTCTACGAACCTTCGTCGAGCACAAGCTGACGCCAATGCTGTGCCGCGTGCTGCGGCATCCGCTCGCTGCGCACACGCTGGTACCCCGCTTCGCCGCGCCGACACGCCTCGTGCGCATCGTCCAGCACTGCGACCAAGGCCGCAGCCAGGCTTGGTGGGTCCTCCGCTGGCACCAGCCAACCGGTCTCGCCATCGACCACGGTCTCCGGAATACCGCTGACCGCCGAGGCCACCACCGGCACCGACGCTGCCATCGCCTCGAGGATCACCAGGGGCATCCCTTCATAGATCGACGGCACCACCAGACAACGTGCCCCGGCGAGCAGGCGACGCACGCGCCCGGCGTCCAAGCGGCCGAGAAAGTGCACGCAGCGCTCCATGCCGAGCACCCGCGCACGATTCTCGAGCGTTGCCCGCTGCTCGCCGTCACCGACGATCACCAAGCGCGCCGCCGCTGCCTGCTGACGCACGATGGGCAGCGCCTCGAGCAGCACCTCGACGCCCTTGCGCACCCGGAGCCGGCCGACATAGAGCACATAGCCGGGCGCCGGATCGTCCGGGCGCGCGGGCGACCAGGGCACTGGCAAGCCGCCGGTGACATTGGGCAACACACCGACCCCGCGCACGCCATAGTCGCGCTCGACCTCGGCCGCTGTTCGCGCGGAGCAGGCAAGCACGCGATCCGCCAGGTGCGCGCTCAAAATGCCGAGCACGAGCTGCACCGGCCCCTTGGTCCACCGGAAACGCCGCTCGGCGGCGCCCGGTCGGCCCAGCTCCCGGCCTTGCCACGACAGTTGTCGCACAGCGCGCATCTCTTCGCGGTAGCTGACTTGCAACAGGGCGATCAACCGCGGCCGCGGATGCAGCCAACGGCGCAGCAACCGCACCAGCAAGCCGGCGAAGGCGCCGTCGGACTCATGCACCTGCACCACATCCGGTCGCGCGCGGCGCAGCGCGCGCCAGGTGGCGGGCAGCACTGCCAGCGGAAACAGCAGTTTGGGTCCGCGGGCACCACCGGCACCGCGGCCGAGCACGGTCACTCGGTGGCCGTCGGCCGCCAAGCCCGCAGCGAGCTGGCACACCTGCTCGCCAGCACCCGAGAGGTCGCGCGGCGGCAGGGTATTGGCGATCAGCAGCACGCGCGCCATGGTCAGATCGGATCGTCGAGGTGCCGGATCGCCGAGATGCCAGCCGCATGCACCCGCGTGCATGGCGCCTACTCGGAGGCGTGGAAGGTGGTCTTCACCAGGCCGAATCGCAGCTCGTCGCCGTCTTGAAACGGCATCGCGACGCCGGTCTCGATCCGTTTGCCCGCGACGAACGTGCCGTTCATGGTGCCGATTTCCTCGCGCACGAAGTACTGGCCGCCGCGGCGAAAGATCTTGGAGTGGCGGCGGCTGATCGAGCGCTGGTCGTCGACCGGTGTGAGGTCGATGTCAGGCATGATACCGGTGACCGGATCGCTGCGGCCGACGGTGGTCTCTTCGCCCGCGCACAGATGAAAGACCGTCTCGCCGTCGATATGCACCAAGCGCTCGGGACCGTAGGCCACGGGCGGCGCTTCGAGCGGCGTCGGCACCTCGGTGATCCCGGCCGCCTCGCTGGCGCCCACGGCCTCGCGCAAGAGCAGGTCTGTCTCGCGCAAACGGCACGACAGCTTGCGCATCATGCGCACCGCGATCTCGGGATTCTTGCGCAGCATGTGGTCGAAGGTACTGCCATCGATCGACAGCAGCTTGCAGTCGGCCACCGCGCGCGCAGTGGCCGAGCGCGGCAGATCCTCGAGCACCGACATCTCACCGAAGAAATCGCCAGGCCCGAGCATGGTCAGCCGTCGCTCTTCATCGCCCACGCGCTTGATGATCTCCACTTCGCCCTCGTGGACGACGAACATCTCGGTGCCGAGAGCGCCCTCGGTGAAGATATCCTCGCCGCGGGCGAAGGTAGCGATCAGGCCGTCGGTGGACTTGGGGCGGGTGGTCTTGAAAACCGGCTTGACCATGGTTGGTGTCGGCTTCTGGTTGCGGCGCTTGGTGTTGGCGCTCGGTTGCGACGAACGGGCTTCCTGGGATCAGCGCTTGCGGCTTGCTGCCGGCTCGACGATCAACATCCGCCGCTGCGGGTCCAAGCGTGCGATGCCGCCCAGAGGCAGCATCAGGTTGGGCGCCTGATGACCGACCGGCAGACCCCAAGCCACCGGGCCCTCGAAGTCGAGATCACTGCCTGCGGCAAGCGCCTGCCAGTCGGCCTCCACCGAGCGCGGGCCAGTCGCGGTCAGATGCCCAAAAACCAGCGCGCGGATCTGCTTGAGGCTACCCGAGAGGCGCAGTTGGGTCAACATCCGGTCGAGGCGGTAGCGGGGTTCGTCGATCTCCTCGATGACCAGGATGGCATCGCGAAGATCGGGGGCATGGCGGCTGCCGAGAACGGCGGTCAGCAAACTCAGGCAGCCGCCCAGCAGCCGCCCGCGCGCGGCGCCGCCACGGATCCCGGCAAGCGGCAGCGCACGCGGCCATGATCCGCCGAGGGCAGCCAGGAAGTCGGCACGCTCGACCGCTTCCAGGCCGCGCGCCAGATCGGCGGCCACCATCGGTCCGTGGAAGGCGATCAGCCCCAAACGGGCGACGATTTCGAGCAGCAAGGGGGTAAGGTCCGAGTAGCCGACATAGGCGCGCGGCACGCGCCCCAGCAATTGCCAATCCACGGCCTGCAACACCCGCAGCACGCCGTGGCCGCCGCGCGCGAAGACGATGGCGCGCAGCGAGGGGTCGGCCGCCAAGGCATGGAAGGCTTCCAACCGTTCGCGATCGTCGCCCGCGAACAGTCCCGTGCTGCGCCGGAGATTGCGCGCCTCCACCGGCTCGAAGCCGAGCGCCCGCAGCGCCGCCAGCCCAGCCTCGAGCCGTGCCGCATCGACCGGACCCGAAAGCGCCGCAACCCCCACCCGCGCGCCAGGCAACACCGGCGGCGGCGGCACGGCCTTGCGCCGGCGTCGCGGAAGATGGCTGGTCTTGCGTTGGCGGGCCACAAGATGGCTGGAGAGCCCCATAAGCCGAGTTCTGTACCGCGCCCGGACCGAAACCCGAAAGCGGCGACGGTCATTCCTCTGGGCCCGTCGTTGCCGGCGGGCTCAAGCAACCTACCCGGAGACTGGCCATCCCGGAGAATGGACGGGACGGGCGACCCGCGAATCCGCCTCCCTATTTGGTCTTGCTCCGCATGGGGTTTACCGTGCCTCGAACGTCGCCGCTCGAGCGGTGCGCTCTTACCGCACCGTTTCACCATTACCGCGGATGCCGGACTGGCCAGCACCCGCGGCGGTCTACTCTCTGCTGCACTTTCCGTCGCGTTGCCGCGCCTCGCCGTTGGCGAGCATGCTGCCCGTGGGAGCTCGGACTTTCCTCCCGCCGCACGCAAGCGACGAGCGACCGTCCAGGACTCTCCAGCCGCGACGATGGTATCGCACAGACCGCACGCCAAGGCTTGTGGCCTGCACCAGGCTCCTAGCCGCGGCGCAGCACAAACACTGCTGCGCCTGCGATCAAGGCTGCCAGCAGCAACAGACCGAGGGTCGAAACCGTCGGGATCGGTGGGCCGAAGATGTTCTCGACGTATTCGACCGTATCGATTCCGATGTAGTTCGAGTTGCTGCCCGCAGGTCCAGCGTTGGTCACGTAGTAGCGAAAGGCGATGCGACCGGTGCCCGCGGTGGTCGGCAGATCCGCCCGGTTGATGACGAACTGGGTCCAGACATCGGGGTAGCCGCCGACCATCAGGGCTGGGTTGATCGCGAGCAGGAGGTTGCTGAAATCACCGACGTCGGTCGCCAGGGTACCGACGTTGGTGCTGGCACCCGCGGTCGACAGCCGGATCTCCATGCGATCCGGGAAGGTGTTGCCGGTCACGGTGCGCGTCCAGAAGCTGAAGGTGTCGAACTGCGAGAGGTCGAGCACTGGGGTGAGCATCCAATTGCTGATATCTCCAGCACCACCAGTATTGTTGAAATTGGTCGCAAGATAGGCATCAGGGGCACCTGCCTGCGCGTTGAACACCACGGGGTTGCCCTGAAAGAAGTTCGTCGTCCCGATCGGGTTTGAGTTGTTCTGCTCGAACCAACCAGCGGCTGGCAGGGTTGTGATGTCAGCGAAATCTTCAGAGATGATCGTGCCAGCGCCGGGTGTGACCAAAAGTCCTGGCCCGGAAGCATCGGGAACGCCGCCGCGGGCACCCTGGGTACCACCGAATTGGGCTGTCGCCGGCAGGGCGATGATCGCCGCTAGTGCTGTAATCCATGCAACCTTGTTCATTGAATCTATGCTCCTCACTCCGCTACAGCCCGCATCATTCAACGTGAGGGCGGTGCTGCTTTCGGGTGTCGTGCTCGGGCTCCTCAGCGCATCCGCGAGGAAGGCGGAGGGGCAACGAGAATCTCGGGGAGAATAATCATAGCACAAAAATCACCATGGGGCGGGGGTGCGCGAAGCGTTCCAAGCGCCAGCGACCATCGGGGGCCGGAATGCCGGACTCAGGCGCTCGTCCCGCCTCGCTCCTCAGCCTCCAGGTAGGCCCTCAGGTCCTCGATCTCGCGGACGAAACCACCGGAGAGGATCGGGAAGCGGCACCAGGTCTTGGGATCGAGATTCTCGTCGTCGACGTGAAATGACGGCGCATAGCGCTCGCGCTTCCACTGGTTGCGGTACCAGAGCTGGAAAAAGCGCTCGATCCACCCAGCCAACTGGCGCCGGGGGGTGGCGGGAAAGCGTGGCCGCATGGCACGGTAGACCTCGACCGGCATCTGCTTGTCGCGGATCGCCGCCCTCTCCACCGCCTCGAGCACCTCGTAGGGCATCAGGTCGGCTTCATCGGTCTGACCGGCCTCGGGCGGCCGTAGCTCGGCGGTGGGTGCTTGGGCATTGACCGCGGTGAGCGACGGCAGCGGACCCAAGGCGCTGATGCCGCCAGCCTCGAGCCAACGCAGCCAGCGAAGAAGAAACGCCTTGTCGATGCCGGCGATCGGCGCCAGACCACCGGACGTATCGCCGTCCATGGTGGCGTAGCCGACCGCGGCCTCCGAGCGGTTGCTGGTCGATAAGAGCAAGGCATCGCGCAGGTTGGCCAGCATCCACACCGAGGGACTGCGCACCCGGGCTTGGATGTTCTGGAGCGCTGTATCGTCGCAGTCCCAGCGTAGCGGCCGGCCGACCGCGGCCGACACACGATCGACGTAGCCCTCGACCAGGGCATCGACATCGAGTTCCAGATACGCGGCGCCGAGACCCTCGGCCAGTCCGCGCGCGGCGTCGCGGGTGATGGACGTGCTGTTGCGCGTCGCCTGGTACACGCACAGCAACAGGCGACGGACGAGGGCCCGTGGGCTCGCAGTGTCGATATCGGCAAGGTGGTCGAGACGTTGGCGCAGCGTCTCCGCACCCAGCTCGGCGAATGCCAGATGCACCATGGCCGCCACCAAGCAGGCCACCGCCGAGGAGTCTGCACCGCCCGATAGTGAGACCACGAAACCCGAGGCGCGACTCTTGAGCAGGTAGTCGAACAGCCCCAGCGCGATGGCGCGGGTAAAGGCCTCTTCTTTGGCGACGCCGGCCGCACCGAGCGCCAGCACGAGCGGCGGGCCGGTGGCGGCGAGGTCCGGGAAGCGGAAATCCACCGCCACCGCTTCACCCGGCTCGACCACCAGGTCAGGCATGAAGGATCCGGTGCGCGTTTGCAGCATGCGGGTGGTGTCGATGTCGACGGTCGCTGCGCTGAGAGCGACTTGGCGGTAGGTGAAGCGCGGACCCGCTGCGACCAGCCGGCCGCCCGAGGCGATCATTGCGCCGCCGTCGTAGATGGCTCGCCCAGACTCATTGCCCACCAGGTTGCTGTAGACGTAGGTGACGCCGAAAGCGCGTGAGCCTTCGAGCACGAAACGCTCGCGGACATCGTGTTTGCCAAAGGCGAAGTGGCTGCCGCTCGGGTTGAGGATCAGGTCCACACCCTTTCTCGCCAACCCGCTTCCCGGCCGCTCCGCCACCCAGGCGTCTTCGCAGATTTCGAAGCCCAAGCGCACGCCGTCGATCACGAAGTACAGATCACCCACCGGCAGGCCACGACCCGCGACCGAGACCTCGGAGCGACGATCGCGCGGCCAGGGCCGAAACCAACGCGGCTCGTAGTACAGGCCATCGGCGGCCAGATGTTGTTTGGCGACGAAGCCCGCGACGCGCCCGTCGGCAACCACGGCGACGGCATCGAACAGCGCCTTGCGCACCCTGAGTGGCAAACCGACCGCGACCACGATGCCTTCGGTCCGCGGTGCGACTTCCTCGGTCAATACCGCCAAGGCAGTCGCCAACACGCCGGGGGCCAAGAACGCGTCCTCACAGCCGTAACCGGAGATCGCCAGCTCCGGCAAACACAGCACCGATACGCCATCATCACGCGCCGCGTCGATGGCGGCCACGATACGCGCGCAGTTGCCTCGCCAGTCGAGCGGGGTCTGGGCGAGCACAGCGGCAGCAACCCGGATGAGCTTCATGTGCGTGTCTCCTCGCGCCGACACCCCGCACCCACGAGGCATCGCCGGTAGCGGCGATTGTGCCGGCCCGGCCCCGGCTCGCGCAACCCCGGCCCCGACTCACCGGGCAAGCGCTTGGCGCAGCGTCTCGCGGATGGTCAACAACCCGCCACCCGTCGCCGGGTCGCCGGGCAACAGCGCCACTAGGACATCGAGGTTCTCGAGCACCGACGCGATCTCGCGCGGCGTGCCCCCGGGCTGCCAGACATCGAGCACTTCGGCGGCCAGCCGCGGTGCGTGATCCGCCAAGTCGCGATCGAAGAGATGCTTCACCAACAGGGCGTCGAACTCCACCAGCGCGCTCCAGAAGTCGCTGCTGGCCAGGCGCCGACGGGCACCGATGGCGCGCGCGGTGGCCACTGCCGCGGGCAAATCGGCCAGTTGCTCCGGGGTCTCGCCGAGCAGGATGCGGCCGGTGAGCCACTGGAGCAGGGGGTAGGTGTCGACCTCGCCTCCTTCTCCGGCATCGGCGCGCGAGCGCTCGAGCGACCGGTGGTAGGCCTCGGTCATCGCGCGTAGGGCGCGCTTGCGCACGGCGCCGGTGCTGATCAGGGCACGTCGCTTATGGCCGCTGGCGAGTAGCGCGAGCTGCTCGCTGCTCGGCCCGCCAGGATCCGGCGCCAAGGTCAACAGGCGCTCGGCGAGAGCGATGCTCTCTTTGACGTCCTTGCGCCCCTGGCGCTCGAGTGCGCGTCCTGCCTCCTCCGCCGCCTTGCGCTGTGCGGGGTTGTTCTCAGCCGCCGCAGACCGGCGCTGCTGGCGGCCGTGCTCGACACGTTCGACACCGAGCCGGCAGCCGAGGTTCACCAGCGTCTCGAGGTCGGTGACTGAGAGCACACCCTCGCCGCCTGCGAGGGCCTGGCGCAAGCAGCCCACAGCGGCCTCGTAGTCGCGCAGCGCGGCATGCACCCGGGCACGCGCCGCGAGCACCGCCGGCCGTTCACGCCGCGCTCCGAGAGCCTTGACCCACACAGCCAGGCGCGCGCGCAAGTGGTCCAGTCGCTGGCCCCAAGCGGTCGACGCGTCCGCCTCCAGGTTATCGAGCGCAGCGAGCGCTTCGGCCTCGCTGGCCACGGTCTGAGGTCGGCGGCTGCGACCGCGCGTACGCACCAGACGGAAGAAAGGGTCACCATAGCATTGGTAGGCTGACCAGGTATTGATTCCCGCATGCTTGCCGCCATATATAGCATTTCGAGAGATCGTCACCGCCTCGCCGAAGCTCTTGCCGTCAAGCAGGCGCTGGTACAAGGTGTGGGCGAACACCAGCGCGGCCTCATCTTCGACCGCCCAGCCCGCCGCAACCACCGCCTGGCTACCGATCTCGATGAATTGCATGCCCAGGTTGGCTGCCAAACGATGCCGATCCGGTCGCCCGGGAACGATCTCGGCGCCGATAGCGCCCAGGTGGCAGCAGTTGATGAACACCAATTCCGGCACCGGGCGCATCTGGGCGATGACCGCCGGACTGAGCACCAGGCCGTCGTCGAGCAGCAGTCCCGAGCGTTCGGGATGGTCACGGTCCAACTCGCCATGTCCGGCCAGGTGCAGGATGCGAAACCCCGGTGGCACCAACGGTGCCAGCACCGCGCGTGGCTGGGGTCGGATGCGCTCGACCACCTGGTAGCCCGCCGCCCGAAGCTGGCGTGCAACCTCCGAGGCCTCGCGCTGGGCCGCGGGCAGCGCGGGCAGCGCGGGATCATGGTTCAGCGGGTCGCCGACCACGAAGGCACGGGCTGCGGTCACCGTTTCGACATCGCTGCGGTAGCGTCCGGTGGCCAGTTGGCGGATGATCCCACCGCGCAGCGCCGGCGCGTTTTCTTCGCCTCGCGTGGCATCGACCATCATTTCCCACGGGTAGCGCGCCGCTTCGGGATCGACCAAAAGCACGGTTCCGCGGTCGTCTGGCGCCCGGCTCTTGAGCGCATTGGGCAACAGCAGCTCGAACAGTGTGGCCCCCAGGCCAGGGTCCGCGGTCGGCTGCGCCACGGCCTGCTCGACCAGTCGATCCGCCCACCGGCGATCGACATCGAGCGACATCACCTCCGCCCGTGCGCCGCCGCTGAGAGTGGTGAAGGCGAGCGGCGTCAGATTGCCTTCGCCAGCGCTCGTGAAGCGCCCGGCAAGCTGCTCGGCGGCCTTGCGGACGGCGGGGTCGTCGGCCGTACGCTGACGGCGCCACCAATGTTCGAGCAAGGCGTCGGCGCGCCCGGCAGCACGGTCGGAAACGATCTCCACCCGTCGCCACCAGCTCGGATCGTCGCCCGAGAAGACCCTTCGATGACCACCCCGCGAGACCTCGAGCTGCGCTACCAACTCGAACAACGGCCGGCCATCCTCGGCCAGCCGCGGGTCGCGGACCAGGTCGCGCAGCGTGTGGCAGGCCTCGATCGCTCGGTCTTCGTACAGCTCGACCAGGATCAACTCCCCGATGCGCAAACCGCGATGCTCGGCCGAGGTGGCGAGCCGCCGGTTAGCAGCGCACACGCCCTGCAACATGGCGGAAAGCGAGTCGGTCATCGACAAGCCACCCTCACCAGAGCCGACCAGCAGGCTCGCCAGGCGCAGGCTGCCGACCTCCGGTCGCCGCTCGCGCGCGGCGACCTCGCCACCACGTGCGGCATAAGCGAGCGCGCCTCGCGCGTAGCTGTCGGCCAATACGCCAGGGGTCAGCGTGCCGACTTGCCCGAGCCCGATCACCACTGCACCGCCCGGTCGCTTGCCCGGCTCCGCGAGCAGGGCCTCGGCCGTGCGCGGCGGACCGGGATAGAGCCCGAGCGCATAGCGCTTCGACAAACGACCGCCAAGATGGTGGTCGAGCGCCCGTTCGGCGTGCACGATGGCGCTGTCGGCGTAGTGGCCAACGGCCACGGGATCGCGACAAAAGGCCAGGTTGCCGTGCTGCACGCGCAGCCGCACCGTGCCCAGCGTCCGCGGCCGATCCGGCGCAGGTGCGCTGCCCATGGCCGCGCTCTCGAGCTCGGCCCGGTCCGGATACATGACCACCTCCGAGCGCGCCTCCCGATCGTCGTCATCGAGGGTAAAGACCTCGCTCAGGCCGCGGCTGACCGGCGGCGTCTGGGGCAACTGGCGGGTGCCGCCTGTGCGCACCAGCTCTTCGATCGCCGGGAAGCAAGGGCGGTGGTTTGCCAGTTCGCCATGCGCGACACCGGGCATGTAGTAGGTGGTCACGCCGTCGAGCAGACCGGTCCGCCACGAGACCCGCCCATCGCCCCGGCGGGTGGCGTCGAACACCAGCCGCCGCTTGCCGCGACCACCCCGCGCCTCCGCGCGCATGCGGATGGGGGTGGCAGGCGCCTGGCCGGCGACATAGACCATATGCTCTGGATCGATGGTGGCCGGGGCGTTCTCGAGCATCGTGGCAAAGCTGCCCGCCGCCTCGAGGTCCTGGGGGGATGGCGCGGCGAGCTGCTGGTCGGCGGCGCGCAGCTCGGCCCAAGTCGCGGGCGAGAAGTAGTCGTGCGCATCGGCCTCCTCATGCACGCGCTCGCGCTCTGCCGCGGGCAACAGCTCGAGCAGACCTGGGAAAGCGGCGATCCAGCGCTGCAGCCGGGAACGGCGATGCCGGAGATCGATCAAGGCCAGAAAACGCAGCACGCGCTCGCGGCCGGCAAGCACGCGGGGGATGACATGCGAGCCGCGGTTGGGGGTTCCGAGCATTACCAGCCGGCCGCGGCGCGCGGTCAGGCGCTGCCAGATTTCGGGTCGCTGGGCGATCATGGCGCGTGCCAGCAAGCCGCCCATCGAGTGCGCGAGCAAGAACACCGGCTGCTCGCTTTCGGCCAGAGCCGCTGCCACGGCATCCGCCAGCCGGCGACCCTCGCCGCGCAGCGAGCGGCGCCAATCGTAGGGGAAGGGCCGGACCTCGTAGCTGGTCTCGAGATGGACGATCAGATCCAGGTAGCTGCGCGCGATCAAGGCATCGGGCGCCACGTCAGGACGCTCGATGGCCAGCTTTCTCATCGCACCCAGGGCCAGATCGTCGAGATCGAGCCAGACGCGGTCGTCCCCCACCCGCAGGTGGCTGCCCATGATTCCAGGCAGCACGAAAAGCACCGGCCGTGGCGCCTCGCCAGCTTTGCCCCGCCGACGCACGCCGCGCAAGCGGTCGCTGGCCGGACCCGGCGGCCGGACCAGCGGTTCGAAGCCGCCGCGGGCCAGGTCAGCCTCGAGCAGGGCGTTCTCGAGCCCACCGACCGTGCGCTCGTTGGCGAAGTAGCGGAAGTGGTTGACCGCCGGGCCGCGATCGGAGAGGGAAAAGCCCGCGGCGCGCTGCGCACCCCCAAACATCGCCCGCGTGTTGACCACCAGGTCGTGGTCCTCACGGTAGAAAAGATCGGTGGCCAGCACGCTGAGGCGCCCAAAGAAGCCTTCGCCCTGGATGTCGCCAGCGATCACCGCCAGGCTGTCGCTGGTGTGCACATCCCGGCGGTTGAGCATGCGCACCAGCGGCGAACTCGGCATCATCGCTTCCAGGCCGGGCAAGACCGCGGGATCCGTGCGCATCTTGACCACGCCCAAGAGCAGCGCCTTGAGTGTGTCGTAGGTGACGCTGGCGCGCAGCCCCGGAACGGCGTCCAGCAGGTTGAGCGTCAGCGAAAAGAAGCGATCGAGGCGACCCGAGGCGAGCGTCGTGCCACGGGCCGGACACGCCACACGCACGAATCGCTCGATACTCGGATGGCGGCGAACGAGTTCCTCGCCGAGCGCTGCCAGCGCTTGTTGGTCCGCACTGCGATCGAGGCCCGCGGGCGAGTCAGCCCCGGCAACCAGGCGCAGATCGTTCGGATCGAAAGGTTGGGTGCTACCGATGCGACCCGCACGACACAGCAGCTCCCCGACTAGGCCGCCGCGCGAATGGCTGACCAAATGCAAGCGACTGCCTGCTGCCAGCAGTCGGGCGAGTGCCAGCGCGTTGGCGATCGGGCTCTCGGACAGTGTCCGATGCTCGAAGGCATAGACCCGTCCCCGGTAGCGTTTGTGCAGGCGCGCCCAACTGGGAGTCGCCAGCAGATCGTGGAAGCTGTCACGGGTACAAGAGCCCGTGCCGTGGAGAAACACCAGCATCGGCTCGCTGCTTTCGAGCGGTTGCTGGGCCGAGACCGGGGTGCCGAAAGCACCGGCTTCATCCCAGGGATAAAGACCTGGTTCGAGGCCCGAGCGTGCTTCGATCCAGGCTGCCAGTCCGCTCGCTGTGTTCTTGGCCAAGTCGACATCGAGCAGCTTGAGCGCCCGCAGCGTCAGCGCACCGGCCCCCCGCGTGCGACTGCCGACCCGCCAGCTCGTGGGCACCACCAGGTCGCCCGGCGCGCCGGCGTCACCGCCCCGCGCCGCAGCCGCTGGTCTCAGGTCCTCGGCCATCAGTGCCGGCGAGGTCCACAGGCGGATTCCGCCTTGGAGCTCCATCTCGAGCACCGTGTCCGGCGCCACATCGGGAATCTCGACCAAGCCGCCACCACGCGTCGCCTCGACCTCGACGGCGACGCGGGGGGTGACGGTCACGGCGCCGCCAGCGAGCTGCACCCGCTCGCCGAGCCGCGCCGTCGGATCCTCACGTCCGGGGATCTTCAGCACCGTGGTACTCGCTGCCATGGCTGCCTCCTCAGGGATCACGACCCTGCCGTGCGTCGACGCTCACGCGCCGACGCACGCCATGTCAGGAATGTCACGACAAACCCTATCGTATCTCGGGCCACGGATGCCAACCACCGGGCGCGGCACGACCGCGGGCGCGGCACCGGCATGCCTACGGCGATTGCGGCACCCGTCGCGAAACATGTGCGCTATGCTTGGCCGACGCTCAGGAGGACCCCGCGATCATGACCCAAGCATCGATGAACGGCGCCCTGCGCAACGCCTTGCTCGCTGCCCTGCTCACCGCTCTGCTCACCGCGATGGCGGCCTGCGGCGGCGGCAGCGTGCCACGAGCAGGCGAGGCGGGAACGGTGGAGAAACAAGCCCAACACCCGGCGCCGACTGCCGACGACAAGATCATTGCCGCCACAAATTTCGAGGATGGCACCCTCGAGGGTCAGGGCTGGGAAGTCGCTGATGGCGCGAGCGAAACGCCGGGAAAACGCCCGGCCAAGCCCGGCGCAGCAAAGAAAGGTACACCCGAGAAGGATGCAGGTGCCAAGGGCCAACCAGCCCAAAACGGTGCGGCCAAAGACGGTGCGGCCAAAGACGGTGCGGCC
>Ga0114931_10004343_pt1 | contig 17697 bp, 19 predicted proteins | sample 2SBtaG_FD_89579 | JGI IMG/M metagenome (GOLD analysis project Ga0114931, IMG submission 89579) | Deep subsurface microbial communities from Kolumbo volcano to uncover new lineages of life (NeLLi) - 2SBTROV14_V59a metaG | ecosystem: Environmental > Aquatic > Marine > Volcanic | place: Kolumbo...
CGCTACGCTCGCTCAATTTCGGAGCAAGCTCCGAGGTATTGAACCTGTAGTTTCTGCGCTCTTTCGGAAATGTAAACCTTCGCTTTGCTCGGCTTCCATTTCACTCTCTCGCTTGAAAATAAACATGTCATGCTGAACTTGATTCAGCATCTCTCTATGTTTCCAACAAGATTCCGGGTCAATCCCGGAATGACACAAGAATGTTAAAAACTTTCAAAATTTAGTATAAGGTCGTCACTAAAAAGAGGAGCGAGGTTGAGTCTTAGTTATCGCTACAGCGAGACCGAGTAATGAGTTTTTGGCAAGAGATTTACCAATTTTGAAAGTTTTTTATTAAATTAAAACTTTACTTTAACTGGTTCTTTAGCTGCCTCCTCCTCAAGCTCAAAAAACTTCTGCTCTTCGAACTTGAACATTCCGGCAAGAATATTTTGAGGGAAACTCTGAATACCTGTGTTGAACTCTTTAACATTTGAATTGTAAAACCTTCTTGCAGCTTGGATCTTGTTCTCTGTATCTGTAAGCTCTCTTTGAAGCTCAAGAAAGTTCTCGTTTGCCTTAAGATCAGGGTAGTTCTCAGATACTGCGAACAAGCTTTTTAAGGCGCCAGAAAGCATATTTTCCGCCTCCTGATGATCTTCCACACTTTGCGCACCCATAGCTTTTGTTCTTGCTTCTGTCACTTTTTCGAATACTTCTTTTTCGTGAGCGGCATAACCCTTTACTGTTTCTATTAAGTTTGGGATAAGGTCATACCTTCTTTTTAGCTGAACGTCGATATCTGACCATGCATCCTTGACGTTGTTTCGCATTCTTACGAACGCATTATAGACAGCAACCAACCAAAACACCAATGCCAACAAAACACCGACAAGAGCAACCGGCATACTTATAGAAGTATTAACGCCGCTTATTACTAAAACGACAACAACCAGCAAAAAGGCTATATTCCAAAAATTACTCATATTTTTATTTTAATTATTTACTTAATATTTACTTAGATTATAACCAAATAAAGAGAAGAAAACAAGCTTGTTAGCAAGAATTTTGAATTAAGAATTTTGAATTTTGAATCAATTTTGAATGATACAATTTTTAATGTTTCAAACATTGATTCATTATAAATTCAATCGAAATTCAAAACTTTAAATTCAATATTTTACATCTGTAAAAAAGAATAAGGATCTAAAAGTGATCAGTATCCAACACTATAAAAGCACATTCGCCCTCTTAAATTCATGTCCTTCGCAAGCGTTCCTGCTTTTGAAAACTATGGTATTTAAGTAACTTATCTTGTCACCCTCTATGTCCAGTTTTATCTCCATTAAAGATGAGCCCTCCTGAGCGGGCGTGCTTTCCGCGCAGCCGGTATCCGGATCAAAAAGCGCGCAGTGGGTCAAACACTTTAGTTTTCCTTCGGACATTTCCAAAGCTCCTCCGGCATGCGGACAATGATCAATAAAGGCCTTAAAAACACCATCGTGTTTTACTAAAATAGCGTTGCGTCCTTTATATTTGAATTTCCTCTCTTGTCCTTCTTCAAGGTCAGAAGTGTTACAGATGAAATATTTTTGAGCCATTGTAGAGATTTAAGAATTTAGAATTTAGATTTAAGATTTAAGATTTATTTTTTCGTCATTGCGAATCCACCAACTAGCGAATGAAGCAATCAAGAAAAACTTTAAAAATACAAAAAGTGGATTGCTTCGCTACGCTCGCAATGACGACGACTTATTTCTTATGGAAAAATACGCTTACCGTCTTCGTCCTCTAGGATAATAGCTTGCGTCGGACAAGACTGAGCAGCCAAAAGTATGGTTTCGTCATCAAGATCTGTCATTAACTGGTCCTTTGTTGTTTCATCCTGCTCTCTCTTATCACCTTTCAATAAAATGACCGCCTTATTCTCGTCATCCATCTCAAAAACCTCCGGCGCCACCACAACACACGATGCCGCACCTATGCACAAGTTCCTATCTATTATTATTTTTTTTATTTTTTTGTCCATGATTTGTTTTAATACTAACCACTTAATCTTACTTTGAATTTTCTTGTTTGTAAAATTGAAAAAGAATTTAGAAACTGGAATTTATAATTTGAGACACCAGATGAAACTTCGGTTTAACTATTTTACCGAAATATTTTACCAAGTAACTGACGACCGTCAGTTACTTGGTAAAATATTATTGTTTACAATATGAGTTTACCATGCTATAAAATACATACTTTCAATCAATCTATCAAAGGAGAAAATAATGAAAGTGATTTGCACCTTAAAAAACGGACAAGCTATACCAAGACAAGAAAAAATAAAAACATCAAAACAAGTCAATGATGCGATTTCCACCGCACTTCGGAGTAAAGGCATAATACCTACATCGGTGAGAGTGCAGTTTAAATAGCTCTTGCCAAAATCCACACAGACCACACAGAGCCCGCAAAAAAAGCGGGTTCTTTAATTTTAAGTTCCATGGATTGCTTCTTCACTGCGCTCGTAATGACGCAAAAAAATCTATTACAAGATGTAAAACTTTTAAATTTAAGTGCAGGTCGAGGAAAAAGCTGAAAAAGGAAGCAAGTCGTAGAACGCTACGGCGAGTAAGTTTTTCAGCTTTTGACGACGAGATGCGCCAAATTTAGAAGTTTTACCCTATACCGAAGTATTTTTCTTTATAGAAGCGTAAAAGCTGTTCTGCTTCCGGAATACAGTTTGGGTCTCCGGTTCCTATTTTTGTTTTCTTTTGCAGCTTCTCAAAAGTGTCTGCGCCCTCAAGCACCGCTTCTTCTATGTCATGATCCGTCACATTTAAAACCTTGTCTATTACCTTTGCACCCTCTACTTTTATTCTGTCATTTTGCTTCGTTCTTCTAAAAAAGTCATTCACTGCGCTCTGAAGAGCCTTATCTCCCAAAACCGAACAGTGTATCTTTCTGTTTGGAAGCCCACCAAGCCTTTCCATAATATCTTGCGGTTTTAGTTTCAAAGCGTCCTCTATCTTCATTCCGCCTTTTTCCAAAAGCATCACAGAAAGCATAGAAGTTGAAGCAATGGCCGAAGCACAGCCAAATGTCTGCCATTTTGCATCTTTTATCTTCTCAGTCTTTTCGTCTATCAAAAGCCAGATCTTCATCATATCTCCGCAAGCGGCTGAACCGACCATCCCAAGAGCATTGTATTTTATCTTTCCTTCCATATCTGTCGTTAAGAAATTCCTCGGATGAAAGAAATGATCTTTTACACGTTCTGTGTAAACCCAACCTTCACTGCCCTTGTGCGACACTACGTCAGACTCACTTTTTTTTGTTTTTGTTTTTTTTGTTTTTTCCATAAAATATTTTATTACTATAAATTACAAAATTCTGTTTTCGTCATTGCGAACGAAGTGAAGCAATCTATTGTTTTTCTAAGTAATTCCTGGATTGCTTCACTTCGTTCGCAATGACGAAATTTTTTATTAAGTCTATTTGCAAGAATTAAAAACTTCCAAAATTGGAGCAGTTGGAGACGCAAGCGAGGAATGGAGTGAGCTGTAGTTATTGCTACTGCGAACGAGTACCGGAGCTTGCAACGAACAAATGCGAACGATTTTGGAAGTTTTTTAAAGTTTAAGCTTAGACATATCTACTTTAGTCGGTGAAATCCTTCTCAAAGTCTCTACAATTGGCGGTAATACTTTTATCACATGATCTATATCCTCTTCTGTCGTGTCATGTCCCATCGTAAACCTCAAACTTCCATGTGCCGCCTCGTACGGCAGACCGGTTGCAAGTATGACGTGCGACGGGTCCAGACTTCCGGAAGTGCAAGCGGAACCGGTTGAGGTATAAATGCCCTCACTGTCCAAATAAAGTATGAGCGCCTCACCTTCAATATCCAATATTGTTATATTCACATTATTCGGCAATCTTTTTTCAGGATGGCCGTTCAAAAATGTCTTTTTAATATTTTTTAAGATTCCATCGGTCAATCTTTTGTTCAGCTCCCAAAGTCTTTTTGACTCCGCTTCTTTTTTTTCTTCGGCAAGTTCAAGCGCCTTCACAAAACCCAGGATAGCCGGAAGATTTTCTGTTCCAGACCTGATATTCTTCTCCTGTCCGCCTCCGTAGATCAAAGGCTCCATTCTGATACCAAACTTCGAATATAAAATACCGACACCTTTCGGACCGCAAACCTTACTGCCGTTAAGCGTCATCAAGTCCACTCCAAGCTCTCCGACATTCAAGTTCAAGTAACCCGATGCCTGGCAAGCATCTGTGTGAAAATATGGAAATGGGGTTTTATTCTCTTCTCTAAAACCTTTTATTACTTCTGCAATCTCCGCAAGCGGCTCAATTGTTCCTATCTCGTTATTAGCATACATCACCGAAACCAAAACCGTATCTTCCCGCAAAGCATTCTTAACATCCTCCGGCTTTACCATGCCGTATCTATCCACGTCCAAGTAAGTCACATCAAATCCCTCTTTCTCAAGCTTCTCGCAAGGATGTAAAACAGCGTGATGCTCTATCTTTGTTGTTATGATGTGCTTCTTTTTATCTTTGTATGCTCTTGCTGCGCCAAGTATAGCTATGTTGTCCGACTCCGTACCTCCGGCGGTAAAAAGTATCTCATCCGGTCTTTGCGCTCCGATGATCTTTGCCACTCTTTCTCTTGCTTCGTCCAAAGCCATCTTTGCCTCGTGGCCAACCTTGTACATACTTGATGGGTTTCCGTAAAGTTCGGTCATCGCATCGCAAACAACCTTAACCACCTCCGGGTCAGGCTTTGTAGTTGCTGCGTTATCTAAATATATTTCTTTCATGTTTTATTTTTTAGTAAAGTTTATTTTTACTTTCTAAGTTTATTTTTTATTTCGGCAAGAATACAGAATTTGGAATATTGAATTTGAATATATCGTAGTGTCATCCTGAGCTTGCTTCAGGATCTTATCCCATATTTCACGAGATCCTGAAGCAAGTTCAGGATGACAAAAAATCAAGCAACTATTTTTTCCAGATTCTATATTCTACATTCAATATTCTAAAGAATATCGCTCAGCGATATTCGCCCAAGCGTCTCATCCACACTATTCTTCAGCTTACTCCAAACCGCCCTTGTCTTGCATTCTCCTTCTTTTGCGCATTTGTGTCCTGAAAGGCATTTTACCGGCGCGGTCTTTCCTTCAAATATTTCCACCACTTCCGATATCTTCACGTATTCCGGTTCCTTTGCCAGCTTATAACCACCGCTTCTTCCCGCTTTTGAAACTATGATCTTTGCTTTTTTAAGTGGCGCAACTATCTCCTCCAAATATCCGTAGGATATCCCTTCTTTTTCGGACACCTCCGCCAAAGAAACAAAATCATCTCCAGAAGACGTAAGATATGCAAGCAAGCTCAAAGCATACTGGCTTTTTGTTGAAACCTTGAAAAAATTACTCATATAATTCCTAGTTAGTAACTGTGAGTTTATATTATTTTAAATATAAAGTCAAATCGTATAGAAACTACTAACCAGACTAAGACAAATGAAAAAGACCGAGCTGTATGGCTCGGTCTTTTTGTTTTTTCTTAGAAAAAATGTATAATAAATTCTATGAGTTTAAAGATCTACAACACACTTACAAGAAAAAAAGAGGTCTTCCGACCACGCAAAGGAAAACATATAGATATGTTCGTTTGCGGGATCACGCCTTACGACTCCCCCCACATCGGAAACCTGCGGGCCTTTTTGAATTACGACCTTATTGCAAGATACCTGAGATTTAAAGGTTATGATCTTTTCTATTTACAAAACATAACAGACATAGACGACAAGATAATAAAACGAGCGAAAGAAAAAAATACCACTTGGAAAAAACTGGGTAATGAATACTTCAAGGAACTGAAAGAAATATTAAAAGCTTTAAACATAAAAAGCGTCGATAAATACACCAAAGCGACAACACATATTCCGGACATCATAAAACAAATAGAGACGCTTCTTGAAAAAGGTTATGCCTACCAAAGCGGAGGAACAGTCTTTTTTGATGTCAGAAAATTCAAAGACTACGGAAAACTTTCCGGTCAAAACTTAAAAAAACTTCAAAGAGCGGAGCGCGACATTGAAGAGGATGAGAACAAAAAACATCCTTATGACTTTGCCTTATGGAAGCCAAAGAAACTCGGCGAACCGTCTTGGAAGTCGCCTTTCGGACCGGGAAGACCGGGCTGGCATATTGAGGACACTGCCATAACCGAGCATTACTTCGGTCAGCAATATGATATCCATGGCGGCGGCAGGGACCTAATATTCCCTCACCATGAATGCGAGATCGCCCAGCAAGAAGCCGCTTCCGGAAAAAAACCATTTGTGAAGTACTGGATGCATTCCGGTTTTATAAATGTAAATGGCGAAAAGATGTCTAAGTCTTTGGGAAATTTTGTAACCGCAAAAGAGATCGTAAGCAAGTTCCATCCCGCTACCGTAAGATTTGCAATGCACTCAATACACTACCGCTCCCCTGCCGACTTTTCGGAAAATATGATGCAGCAGGCAAAAAGCACGGTTGAGAAAATAAGTGATTTTGCATACAGATTGAAGTATTCAAAAACAAAAAAGGATAAAGAAGATAAAAAAATAAAGAAGCTTATAGAGAAGTTCTTTTTAGAGCTTGATGACGACCTCAATACCCCGAAAGCTCTTGCTTTATTATTTGAACTTATAAAATATGCGAACTATCTCATGGACAATGATCTTTTTTCAAAAAAAGACAAAAAGATAATTTCCAACTTTCTAAGAGACTTTGAAAAAATATTCGGAATAAAAATAGAGGTGAATGGAAAAACAAAAATTCCAAAAGATGTTGAGAAGCTTTTGGAATCCAGAGAGAACTTTAGAAAGAGCAAACAGTGGAAAGAAGCGGACAAGATACGCGAAGTGCTCAAAAAAAGAGGTTTTGAAATAGAAGACACGCCTCAGGGTCAAAAACTAAAAAAGCTATAAAAAAACTCCGGTATTATACCGGAGTTTTTTCTTAGCAATTTTTTACTGCCTTTATTATTTGAAGTCTTGAATTATCTTCAAAAGAGCATCTTCTTTGTGCGTGATGCACAGATCTTCCGCTGTTTGACCATAAGCATCCTTGATGTTAAGATCTGCTCCGGACATTAACAGCAAGCTCGCAACATCTTTTCTGCCGTAAAAAACGGCCAACATCAAAGGAGTTCTCCCCTGAAGACGAGACCCAACAGCATTGACATCGGCTCCGATACTCAATAAGAACCTGCAAAGAGTGATGTCTCCAAACTGCACCGCCTTCATGAGCGGAGTGAAGTTAAACTCATCCCTTGAGTTTACATCATAAATATCATCAACGCTTTTAAAAGCTATGACGCTGTAAACATAGTCAAGAAGATCACCTTCTTGACAATTTGTCAGACCGACGCTATCACAAAAAGCCTGACGCCGAACTCGTTCTACCACTGAACCTCTAACACGAGACATCTTAAGCCCTCCTTTTTTTAAACAACAACACCAAGATAGACAATTTATCCTAAAACTTTACTGATATTTTGTCAATAAATTCTGCTGATTTTGATTTTTTATTTTTTTCTGTTAATATATTTTTACTATGGCTCAAGATAATTACTCAAAAATAAAAAAAGACAATAAATTGCCGCCTCACAACCTTGAGGCGGAACAATCTGTTTTAGGATCTGTACTCCTGGACAAAGAGTCCATGCTAAAGATCGCAGACATCATCCAAGCAAAAGACTTTTACAAAAAAGCCCACAGACTTGTCTATGAGGCGATGCTTGACCTTTACCAAAACCAGGAGCCTATCGACGCACTGAATGTATCAAACAGACTGAAAGACAAAGGACAGATAGAGGAAGTTGGCGGAGTAAGCTACCTGACCGGTCTTGTGAACTCCATTGCCACCCCGGCTCATGTGGTCTCTTACGCAAAAACGGTCAACAAAAAAAGGATATTGCGCGACCTTATTTCAGCATCTTACAACATTGCCGAACTCGGCTACCGAGAGGATGAAGACACTGATATACTTTTGGACGAAGCGGAAAAGAATATCTTCAGCATCACTCAAAATTCTCTTTCTAAATCTTTCGGACATGTTAAAGACACTTTAAACGAAGCTTTTGAAAGAATAGAAAAGTTACACGAACACGATAACACGGTCAGAGGCGTTCCCTCAGGATTTAAAAGACTGGACAATCTTCTTTCCGGATTTCAAAACTCCGACCTTGTTATACTTGCCGCAAGACCCAGCCTCGGAAAAACATCCTTTGCTCTTAAAGTGGCATTGAATGCCGCAATCAAGCACAAAGTGCCGGTTGGCATCTTCTCCTTGGAAATGTCCCGCGAACAACTAGTCGACAGATTCATCGCTTCAGAAGCGAGGGTCGATCTTTGGAAACTTAGAACAGGAAATCTTTCAATGGATGGTGAATACAACGACTTTTCAAGAATAAGCGATGCGCTTTCAGTGCTTTCCGATGCACCGATATTCATTGATGACTCATCCAGCCCGAACATCCTTCAGATGAGAACAATGGCAAGAAGACTTCAAGCAGAGCACGGACTAGGTATGATCGTAGTTGACTACCTTCAGCTTATAAACCCAAGAAACCCAAATGATTCACCTGTGAATGCCATATCTGAAATATCAAGGTCACTCAAAGGTCTTGCCAGAGAGCTGAATATTCCTGTTATTGCTCTTTCCCAGCTTTCCAGAGCCGTTGAACAAAGAACCGCCAGAATACCTAAACTTTCCGACCTAAGAGACTCCGGCTCAATAGAACAGGATGCCGATGTGGTGATGTTCATCTATCGTGAGGACAGAGACCGCGAGAATACAGAAAGAAAAAATGAAGCGGACATTATCGTAGCAAAACACAGAAACGGACCTCTTGGAACCGCCCCCTTATTCTTCGACCAAGAAAGAGCAACATTTGAAAATCTAACCGGCGACTATGAAGAGGATAGCGGGATTCCATCTATGTCCTAATACTCACATTTATTATCTCGTTGAATAATTTACTATATTTTTATTTTGATCATATATCCTGAGCAGATTTAAGATCTAAGAAAAAGTTTTATAGTGATTATTCTTAGATCTTAAATCTTCATTTTTAAATCTTTTTATGTATTCAAAGCCGATAAAGAATCTAATAGACGATTTTGCGAAGCTTCCTTCAATAGGACCGAGACAAGCGACCAGGATAGTTTTTTCCCTGCTTAAAAAGCAGGATGATCTTGTTAGAAAATTTGCACAAGACCTTATAGAGCTAAAAAAGAATATTAAGCTTTGCCAAGAATGTTTTTTGAGTTACGAAAATGAAGAAGGAAAAACAACTTGCCATATATGCTCCAATCCCAAAAGAGATAAAAACACGATATGCGTCATTCAAAAAGAAATAGAAGTTGAGAACATTGAAAAAACCGGGATGTTCAATGGAGTTTATCATTTAGTAGGAGAAGATGTAAATGTACTGGAAAAAGGTTCTATTCCTTTCAGTGTTAAAAAGCTATTGGAAAGAATAAAAAATTCAAAAGATGGGTCAGAAAATATAGAGATCATACTGGCAACAAACCCAACGACAGAAGGAGATTCTGTTATGATGTATCTAAAAGAACTTTTGAAACCTCTAGATGTAAAGGTCAGCTCCTTGGGAAGGGGTCTTGCCTCCGGAGGAGAACTGGAATATGCAGATCAAAACACCTTATCGCATGCATTTAAAAACAGAAACTAAAAAAGCATCCTAGAGAAAGATGCTTTTTTTAGTTTCCTTATTTGATGTCTGTTATCTTAACTTCCGTAAAATACTGTTTATGCCCTCTTTTCACTCTGACTCTCTTTTTTGGCTTGTATCTTAGCGAGATAACCTTCTTTCCTCTTCCCTGTCCAAGTATCTCTCCTGAAACCTTAGCTCCGGAAATGTAAGGCTCTCCTATTTTTACGTCCTTATCTGAAGAGACAAGCAAAACCTTATCAAAGTCTATCTTTGCTCCTTCTTCACCTTCCAGTTTTTCTATTTTTATAGTATCTCCGACAGAAACTTTGTATTGTTTTCCGCCTGTTTCTATTACACTGAACATATTTTTCACAACAATTTTAATACGCTTGAGTATAGCAGATGAGCTTTATTTTGTAAATAGCCTATAATTTCAGATTGAAGATTTAAGAATAAAGATTAAAAGAACTGCTTTTCTCGCGGTCGCGAGAAAAGCAGTTCTAGAGAGATACGATCTAACCAGATAAATAGCTTTGGATCCGGCAGACAAAAACTTGCAAAAAACAAGAGGATGTTTTATATTAGCAAAAGCGACTTAGTTCGTTAAAAATCCAGAAAACAAACCCAAGGAGACCGCAAATTATGAGTAGTAGAATTAAAAGTTTCGCACAACAAGGCAAACCAACTCATTCCAAGCATCCCACAGGTCACGCAGTGAAAAAAATTCCTGGACGCTCCTACAAACAAAAGACTCCAGAGCCTCACGAACCAATGTTATTCATGCTACCCAATGGGCGTAAAGTCTATCTTTAAGCGGAGGGCAAAAACTATGAAAAAGGTCTGGCAATTTTTTTGGTATCATTTCTTTCTTGCAATAGAAATAATTGTTCCCCATGGTGTTGCTGCTTACAACAGCAGCTTTACCGGAAGATTTCAGGGAAAAAGAAAGTTCAAAGAAACAGATCCAAAAAGCATAAACATAAGAGATCATAAAAAATATCACTTCGGTTTTCTATCCACCAGGCATGGAAAAATACCAAACTAAGTTTGGCGTAACATCAACCCACGAGCCCCGGCATAAATGTCGGGGCTTTGATTTTAAAAAAGCAAAAAAGATGCTATACCATTAAAGTAAAGTGCTCCGTGTTACAAGATGCGCATATGTCATTGCGAGCAAAGCGAAGGTTTACATTTCCGAACGAACGCAGAAACTACAGGTTCAATACCTCGGAGCTTGCTCCGAAATTGAGCGAGCGTAGCGCCTGTCCGCCTCTGGAGGAAGGTCGGCGCAATACCCCGCATGCTTGCATCGGGGAACCTTTATTAGAGTTTTCTGGATTGCTTCGCTTTGCTCGCAATGACATATTAAATTGCCTTAGTGTTTCATAATCCAAATTAAAATATGAATGACTTAAAAGAAAAACTAAAAAAAGTTCCAAGATCGCCGGGAGTATATTTTTTTAAAGATATTAAAGGAAAGGTAATATATGTCGGCAAAGCCTCTGTTCTGAAAAACAGGGTCTCTCAGTATTTCCAAAAGAATGCCAAGCATTCCCTAAAAACCAAAAAACTGGTCGAGAACATTTCCGATCTGGATATTTTAATATGCGACTCAGAAATAGATGCGCTCATCCAAGAGGCTTATTTCATAAAAAAACACAACCCAAAATACAATGTTCTTTTACGGGACGACAAGAACTATTTTTTTGTTGGCATTACCAAAGAAGACTTCCCAAGAATATTTATAACCCATCAACCGCTACAAACTACAACCTATAAACTACAACCTAAATACATCGGACCTTTTACTGAGGGCTTTGCTTTAAAAGAAACATTAAAGCTTTTGCGAAAGACCTTCCCCTATCGCCACTGCGTAAAATTACCCAAAAGAGCCTGTTTGCAATACCACCTAGGAAGATGCCTAGCGCCTTGCGTAAACAAGAACACAAAAACAGCTGTACGAAAAAATGTAAGATACATAGAAAAAATACTCAAAGGCGAGAAACAAACACTTCTTAAAAAGCTGGAAAGCGAAATGAAAAAATACGCCAAGGAAGAAAAGTTTGAAAAGGCTCAGGAACTAAAAAGACAAATAGACAATATCAAAAAGATCTTTGAACACAGATACTCCCTGCAAGACTTTAAGAACATAAAAAGAACTCTGATCGACTGGTCAAGAGCGGAAAAGTTCTTGCAAGAACTTTTAGGTACAAAAAACAAAATATCGCGAACCGAGTGCTTTGATATTTCAAACATCTCCGGAAAACAGGCTGTCGGTTCAATGGTCGTTTTTACGGACGGCCTGCCGGACAAAAAAGAATACCGGAAGTTTAAGATAAAGTTTTCAGGTGACGAGCCGAACGACCCCAAGATGATGCAAGAGGTCTTAGCAAGAAGGCTTGCGCGAAAAGACTGGCCCAAGGCCGATCTTGTAATACTGGACGGCGGCATCACTCAGCTGAACGCCGTAAAAAAAATAGCCGACAAAGACCAGCTATTGGTTTCTCTGGCAAAAAAAAATGAAGAAGTATATATTCCGGAAAAACCCATTCCCTTCCCAACAGAAAATATGCCGGAGGACCTAAAATTCTTTTTCCAACAAATCCGAGATGAAGCTCACCGTTTTGCCATCACCTTTCACAAAAAACTGCGAGCGAAGAACTTCCTAAACTCTAAAAAATAGCCCCTCCTAAAACCATAAAACCAATACGACTTATCTCGCGACCGCGAGATAAGTCGTATTGGTTTTATGTGTGAGTATAAAAAAAGCCCGGTCTGCATACGCAGACCGGGCTGTAACTTTTATTTCTAGAACCGGCCAACCCGATTCTTCCCTTTTCTGTTTTTCGTCCTTTCGGCAAGAGCCTGCTGGCGCTTAGCCTTGGACGCGTCCTTCCTTTTTGCAGCCTCATCAGAAGAAAGGTGCTGCTTACCCTTTCCATGCTTCTTGTGACGACTAGTCACCGGAGCATGATCAGAAGCAACAAATCCGATCTTATTAGTAATGTTTTCCAGCTTATTGCCGATGCGCTTTTCCAAAGACATAGGAAAAGGCGTATCTTTCGCCTCGTAGAGAGCCCTCAAGGATTCAACCTCGTTAACATAACGAATGTTATCCTTAAGCACCCAACTCACCAGCTTGAACAACTGATGCGCTTGATGCTCGTGCCAGGCGCCGTAGTGTCTGTTATGATGGTTGAATTCTCGATGGAAAGCTTTGCTGAATTCCTCCACCAGAAAGACCTTAACGCCATTGTCATGGCAACTATTCAGGAACTTTTCGACAAGACCACTCTCAAAGATCAGTTCCCGATCAATGATAATATTAGCAACAACCGGCCAACCGCGACTGTACTGCAAGGCAGCATCGATCTGCTTGTTGGCGTATTTCATGTCCTTCTGGAACTGATTGAGTTTGGGGCGTTGCATTCTAGCCCCACCGACAGCGCCTTGCTTTACGCCATCTTTCCCGCCTTTCGGGAAAGCAACGACAGTAACCTGACGCGTAGCTCGCTTTTTCATATTCAAGTAGCTCATGACTTTCTCCTTTTCGTTGTATTTTAGGTAAAATGTACTTTACTACAAAAACATTATAATATGTAAATATACTTATGTCAATACCAAAGATCTGGATAAAATTCACTTAAAAATCCTTGATTTGTTCACTTTGTTATGCTAACCTTTATCTTAATGAAGTTTATAGCATTATTATTTGGAAACGCTCTTGCACTCTTTCTTGCCGCAAATTATATTTCCGGCGTAAGTTTGAGCGGTGGATACAAAGAGCTTGTCATAGCGGCCCTTTTTATCGGTCTCGCAAATTTTTTGTTGAAACCGGGGCTTAAGCTGATATTTGGACCATTCATAATCCTAAGTTTGGGCTTGTTCACAATAGCTATAAATATGGGAATTTTGTGGATAGCTGATAAATTTCTTCCACAAGTTGAATTTGTCGGATTTTCCGCACTATTTCTAACAACTTTCCTAATAGGTTTAATAAATTTTATAATTTCAATCGGTTTTAAAAAACACTAAAAATATGTTCAATACTATCCTTATAATAATATCGGTACTTTTAGCAACTTCCATTCTCTTACAGCAAAGAGGCGCTGGAGCAAGCGGCGGAATATTCGGAGGTGGCAGTGGTGGGTTCGATAACGCTTTTCAAGCAAAAAGAGGCTTCGATAAGATACTTTTCATCTCAACAATAATCTTAGCGATCCTATTCATCGGAGTAGCTTTTGTAAGACTATTAATACTCTAGGGATATTAAGTAAAACGCAGTATTTAAAACTCTTATCTATTGCGTTTTTATTCCCTATCCGACTATTAACGATCTGTCTAAAAAATTAAAATGGCCATCTTGGCCACAATGGAGGCAGCTGCCAAATGTACTTTCCTTAAAAGAAAGATATTTTTTGCTTGCTCTTTTTGCTCTTACTATTTTTTTTGGTACATCTTCTCTTTGGAATATCTACTTAGCGAAGACAGAAGAGATACCGGCATATGGAAAGGAGTATTCTGAAGCGCTTATCGGTGAACCGCAATTTATAAACCCGATCCTTATAAGTGCAAATGATGTTGACCGCGATATATCAGAGTTGGTTTACTCTGGTCTTATGAACTACGACAAGAATGGAAACCTTGTCGGTGACCTTGCAACATCATACGAAATATCTGAGGATGGAAAAGAATATATATTTCACCTAAGAGATGGGGTGTTGTGGCATGATGGAAAAAAATTTACAGCGGACGATGTTGTATTTACGGTATCCTCGATAATAAATCCGGTCTACTCAAGCCCGCTAAGATCATCATGGCAAGGGATCAAAGTTGAAAAGTTGGACGACCTTACTGTTAAATTTACCTTGAACAATGTCTATGCTCCCTTTTTAGAAAAAACCACCCTGGGAATAATTCCAAAGCACATCTGGGAGTCGATAGATCCAAAAAATATAATCCTTGCTCCAGCGAACTTAAAACCGACCGGAACAGGACCCTTCATGGCTTCAAAGTTCACAAAAAACACTTCCGGACATATCACGGCTTTTTATCTTGAAGCTAACGATTCTTATTATAAGAAAAGACCATACTTGGACTCTATCGTATTTAGATTTTATGATGACGAGGAGCAAGCAATAAATGCATACCAAAAAAATGATGTGCTTGGCATATCAAATATATCATCAAAGAACCAGTTCTTATTGAACTACAAAGATACAAACATTCAAAAACTGAATATTCCTAAATATTTTGCTGTATTTTTAAATCAAAACCAAAGCATCATACTATCAGATGAAAAAATAAGAAAAGCTCTCGCTATGGCAACCGATAAAAAAGCTTTAGTAAAAGAAATATTCATAGGAGAGGCGACAATCATAAACTCCCCTATACTGCCAAACCTAAAAGAATACAACGACCAATTGGAAGGTATAGAGTTTAGCCCGGATGAAGCGAAAGAGGTCTTGGAAAAAGCAGGCTGGACCGACGAGGATGGTGACGGAATTCGCGAAAAAACACTTTCAAAAGGAAAGGATCCCGTAAAGCTCGAGATAACTTTAGCAACTTCTGACTTCTCGGATCTGGCAAAAACCGCCGATATGATACGCAAGCAATGGCTCAATATTGGAGTTAATGTAAATATAGAAAATTACGGTATAGAGGAACTCAAACAAAATATCATAAAAACAAGAAAGTATGATGCTTTGCTTTTTGGGGAGGTCCTCTCCCACAATCCAGACCCATTTGCTTTTTGGCACTCATCCCAGAAAAAAGACCCGGGACTGAATCTTTCACTTTACAGCAACAAAGACGCGGATAAGCTCCTTGAAGAAGCAAGACAGACTCTTGATCCAGAGGAAAGATCCAAGAAGTTAAAAGAATTTCAAAAAATACTAACCGCTGAGGTTCCGGCAATATTTCTATATTCCCCAACCTATCTTTATCCTATAAGTAAAGAAGTTAAAGGTACGGATGTAAAAGATATCACAATACCATCAAAAAGATTTTTAAATATTGAAAATTGGTATATCAAAACCCAGAGGATCTCCAAAAGCTCAGACAGTAAATAGGTATTGGTAAAACCTTATAAAAGGTTACTATAGAAGTACTTTCGCATATTTCCTCCCTCTGCAAGCGAAAGATCTTTGCCCGGGTCACAATGGCCCGGGTGTTTTTTTTAAAAAAAAATGTTAAAATATAGAAATAATAAAGCTTCCCCGACAAAGAGCCATACAGGAGTTTCTGCGCTCGTTCGGAAATAAAAATATTTAAAAAATGGATCAAAAAACAAAGGTAAATAAAATATTCAAAGCCTACGACATACGCGGGCTTTATGAAAAAGAGTTTGATGAGAATATCGCTAAAAAGACCGCTCAAGCAAGCGCTCAATTTTTAAATGCAAAAAGACTACTTGTGGCGATGGACAACCGAGCATCTTCCGAACCACTCAAAAAAGCGGTCTTAGAAGGCATTTTAGGGCAAGGGGTAAGCGTCATAGATATAGGAATAAGCACCACCCCGATGTTCTATTGGGCTATAAACAAAGAAGGAACGGACGGCGGAATAATGATAACAGCTTCCCATAACCCACCGGAATACAACGGTCTGAAGATCTCCAGACAAAAAGCGGCACCGGTCGGCGAAGATTCCGGGCTTTCCGATATAAAAAAGATGGTGCTTGAAAAAAACTTTGAAGAAGAAGCTGTGAAAGGAATCGTTTCTGAAAAAGAGCTAATAGATGAATATGTAGAGTTTCTCTCAAGGAACATGCAAAACATAAATCTAAAAATAGCGGCGGATTTTTCTTGTGGCGCCTCAAGCATAATAGTAAAAAAACTTTCGGAAAAGCTACATATAAGCCTGACGCCTCTTTGCACAATGGAAGACGAAATGAAACACGAAGGAAACCCGCTAAAGGATGAAAATGTAAAAGACCTGAAAGAAAAGCTGCAAGATGAAGACTTTGATCTTGGAGTCGCATTTGATACCGATGCCGACAGAATATTTTTCTTTGAACCAAACGGCGAAAGACTAGACTCCGGCATCATCGCCTCGATCTTGGCGGAAAACTACTTGGCAAAAGACAAAAAAGCGCGCTTTGTCGGAAGTGTGAATATCAGCAAAACATTTGAAGATACGGTAGAAGAAAATAAAGGAGCGTATTTCAAAAGCCGAGTTGGCCATGTTTTTCTAAAACAAGCGATGCGAGAGCATAATGCAACTTTTGGTGCCGAACTTTCCGGACATTTCTACTTCAAAGATTTTTATTTTGCTGATTCGGGAATATTTACCCTTGTTCAAGTCTTGCGCGTTCTGGCAGAAACGAAAAAAAGCATCTCAGAACTTGCGGAAAAATATAAAAAATATCAAAGGTCCGGCGAACTGAACTTCAAGGTAAAGGATAAAGAAAAAGCCATTTTGGAGATAAAGAACTTTTACAAAGAAGCGGAGGTCTCAGAGCAAGACGGCATAACTTTGAAGTTCCCCAACTTCTGGCTCAATGTTCGAGCATCAAACACCGAACCGCTCTTGCGAGTGAACATCGAAGCCGACTCAAATGAAATACTGGAAGAGAATATAAAGCATATAAAAACTATCTTGTCTTAAATAGACAAAAAGGGTGGCGTCATTGCGAGCGCAAGCGAAGCAATCCAGAGAATCACGAAGACGCTAGATTGCTTCGCTTGCGCTCGCAATGACGCCAATGAAAAATTTAAAAACAAATAACGGTTCCCCGATGCAAGTATGCGGGGTATTACGCAGACCTTCCTCCAGAGGCGGACAGGCGCTACGCTCGCTCAATTTCGGAGCAAGCTCCGAGGTATCAAACCTGTAGTTTCTGCGCTCTTTCGGAAATGCAAACCTTCGCTTTGCTCGGCTTCCATTTCACTCTCTCGCTTGAAAATAAAGGTTTGTTTACCTGTAGTTTCTGCGCTCTTTCGGAAATGTAAACCTTCGCTTTGCTCGGCTTCCATTTCACTC
>Ga0114931_10004344_pt1 | contig 17690 bp, 15 predicted proteins | sample 2SBtaG_FD_89579 | JGI IMG/M metagenome (GOLD analysis project Ga0114931, IMG submission 89579) | Deep subsurface microbial communities from Kolumbo volcano to uncover new lineages of life (NeLLi) - 2SBTROV14_V59a metaG | ecosystem: Environmental > Aquatic > Marine > Volcanic | place: Kolumbo...
CTCGATGCGCACGCGCGCGGTGCGCGCGGCGCCGTCGAGGTAGGGCAGGACGTAGGCGATCGTTCCGGTGTAGGGCTTGCCGTCCTGGTGGCTGAGCGTGATCGTCGCCTCCTGGCCGACGTGGACGTGGGGGATGTCTTCCTCGTAGACCTCGGCCTCGACCCAGACGCGGTCGAGGGCGGCGACGCGAAACAGCCGCTCGCCGCGCTTGACCGCGGCGCCCTCGACCACGTTCTTTTCGACCACGTAGCCGGACGCCGGCGACAGCACCGGGAGGTACTCCTCGGCCACGCCGGTCTTCTCCAGCTTGGCGACCTGCCCGGGTGCGACGTCGAGCAGCTCGAGCCGCCGGCGGGCGGCGTCGACCAGCGTGGTCGCGCGCTCGCGGCCGGCGTCGGTCTGCGCCGCGGCGCGCTGGTTGACCGCCAGCAGATACTCCTTTTGCGCGATGTACAGCTCGGGGCTGTAGACGCGGAACAGCATCTGTCCCTTGCGCACCGGCTTGCCGGTCTCGCTGGCGATCAGGTGATCGATGAAGCCGTCGTACTTGAGCGTGACGTCGGCGATCTTCGACTCGTCGTAGACGACCTGGCCGATGGCGTGGATGTGCAGGTCGAGGTTGCGCTTCTCCGCCAGTGCGGTTTTCACGCCGATCAGCTGGCGGCGGCGATGGTCGATGCGCATGGTGCCGGTGCGCATCTCCTCGACGGTGACCGGCACCAGCGGCATGCCGCAGGCCGGACATTTACCCGGACCCTTCTGGTGCACCCAGGTGTCCATCGGGCAGGTGTAGTGGTCGATGGTCTCGCCCGGCGGCACGGCGTCGTCGGAGGCCGATTGTGCGGCGAGCTCGGTGGTGTCGACCTCGTTGCCGCAGGTCGGCATCTTCGCGCCCATGAACGGGTTGGCCTTGACCGCCGTCGGCTGCAGCCACCGGTTGGGGCCGTCGGTCATGGGGCAGGAAAAGACGTGCAGCCCCTCGCCCAGACGGGGGTCGAGGATGGTCAGCGCCAGCAGCTGGTCGCCCAGCTGGCCGAACAGCAGGCGCGCCCGGGTCAGATCGGTGGCGCCGGCGATGCCGTCGGCGACCTCGGCGCCGCCGCGCAGCGCGGCCTGGGCTCGAGCGGGCGCCGCCGGATCGGCGTCGATCGCCGCACGCAGCGACTCGGCCAGGCGTTGCGCCGGGTCGGCGATGCCGTCGAGGGTGTCGGCGGCCAGCGCGGCGCGGATCGGCTCGTAGGCTTGCATTGCTCGCTCGAGCCTGGCCTCGGCCGGGGCGCTGAAGGCGTGGCGCAAGGTGTCGCCCGGGATCGGCGTGGTGGGCGGGTCGGCGGTGGTCGCGGCCGGCTCGTCGCGGTGCCAGCCGGTGAACCAGCTGACCAGCGTCGCGCGGAAGACGATCACGCCGATCGTCAGGCTGAGGGCAAAGGCCAGCGGGAAGACGTTGGTGCGCCACCAGCGCCAGCGGTTCATGTCGGTCGTCATCGTCTACCTCCGTGTGCGGGCGCGTCGGCGGCGCTAGGCAGGCGCCCCACGGCCCAGTCGAGCTCGGCGCGGCGGCGGTGGGCGTCCGCCAGCGCGATCTGATAGCGAAGCCGGGCGGCGCGCAGGGCGCGCTCGGCGCGAATGACCTCGAGGAAGCTGGCGCGGCCGGCGTCGAGGCCGATGCGGATGGCGGCCACCCGATCGCGCGCCGCCGGCAGCACCTGCTCGCGGTAGAGCTTCACCGCCTGGTCGGCTTCGCCCAGACGGCGGTAGGCGCGCTCGACGTCGAGCAGGACCTGGTCGGCGATTTCGTCTCGGTCGGCGCGGCGCTGGGCGACGTGGGCGCGGGCGGCGTCGACCGCGGCGTCGCGGCGGCCGCGCTGAAGCGGCAGCGGGATCGAGATGCCGACCATGAACTGGTGGGCCAGCATCGGCCACATCCGGCTGTAGCTGCCCATCACCGTCAGGTCGGGGTAGTAGTCGCGGCGAGCCAGCTCGATGGTGGCGCCGGCGCCGTCGATCCGGTGGTCGGCGGCGCGCAGCTCCGGGCGTGCGGCCAGGGCGGCGCGCTGCAGCGATTCGCGCGACGCATCGAACCCGGGCGGCACCGACGCCTTGGGCGGCGCCGGCAGCGGCGCTTGTGGCAGCCGGTGGAGCAGGGCGTCGAGGCGCGCGACCACCAGGTCGCGGTTGGCCTCCAGGGTCGCCCGGTCGCGGTGCAGCTCGGCCAGCTCCTGGTCGACCTCGAGTGCCTCGTCCTGACGGGCACGGCCGACGTCGAGGTAGTCCGAGACGGTCTTGCCGTACTCGCCGAGCAGGGTGATGTGCTCGCCGTTGATCTCCAGCGCCTGCTCGGCGAGCTCGTAATCCCAGTAGAGCTGCGCGGTCATCAGCGCCAGCCGCTGGCGCAGCGCAGCGTACTCCTCCTGCGCGGCCTCGGCCTCGGCGGCCGCGACCTCGCCGCGCAGTCGCCGTTTGCCCGGGTAGGGCAGCGGCTGCTTCAGCTCGACGCCGAAGCCGATGCGCACGTCCGGGTCGATCACGCTCAGCGGCGCCACGCTCACGCCGATCGTCGGGTCGGCGAAGGTGGTCGCTTGCGGCTCGACGGCCAGCGCCGCGCGCCAGGCCTGCCGCGCCCGGTCGACGCTGGGGTTGCGCGCGAGCACGGCCTCGATCAGCGGCGCCAGCTCGAGCTCGCGCTCGGCGAGCAGCGCCTCGAGCCCGCTGTCGTCGTCGCGAGTGCGGGGCTCGAAGCGCACCGCGGCGTAGGCGTCGAGCGACGCTTGCTGCGACTGGTTGGGGATGGCGCATCCGGCGCCGGCAACGATGAGTATGGGTATGACTAGCTGACTCGACATGACGTTCCTTCCCGGGCACACGGCGGGTGCGCCCGCTGGCGCCGGACACACGAGTGCCGCGGCGCACCGGGTTGGCGGAGCGTCAGCGCGTCAGCAGATCAGCGCGGCGTGGTGGGCGAGCAGCGTGGCCGGTGGCGGCGCGCGGGCCCGGAGCGGCGTGACCGCGGCCGGCGCCACCAGCAGTGGCAGCGGCTGCACGGTCGACATGGCGGCGGCCGGAGGCGCGAGATTTGCGCGCCCGTCGAGGGTCGCCGAATCGCTGTGATTGGCGTGCGCGGGGACGTCGCGCACGCGGCAGCAGCAGAGGTCGTCGATAGTCGGCGCCTGCGGCGATTCGCTGCCGGCATTGGCGCAGCAGCTCGATTGCCGAACGGCAGTCGCCTGCACGCCTGGTCCGCCGGCAACCGCAGCGGCCGGAGCCAGCAGCCCGAGGGCAGTCGCGATCGCTGCCAGGCGAGACCTCATCGCCTTCAAGCTAGCACAACGCGTGCCGGGCCGCGAGGCCGAAGAATGCGCAGTCATTGCGTGGCGCCGTCCACCGCGGTGGGCGGCGAGTCGGCCGGCGAGGCCAGCGGCGGCTCGGCCCTGGCGACGAGCAATAGGATGCCCATGGCGATGAAAGTCACCAACCCGGCGGGGCGGCGGTCGCAGCACCAGGTGGGGTTGGTGCCGCGGCCGCGCGCCCATCCGGCGGCAGCGGTCTGGGGATCGGGTGACCGCCGCCGAAGGGAAAGCGCTATCTGCGCATGGCCAGATACAGGGTGGTGCCGTGCCGGTAAACCAGCAGCAGCGCCGAATGACCGGCCCGACCGGCCGCCTTCTCGAAGTCGCCGACGGTCTTGATCGGCTGCTTGTTGAGCTCGAGCACGACGTCGCCCTTTTGCAGGCCCAGGCTGCCCGCGGCGCTGCCCGGCTGCACCTCTGTGACCACCACGCCGTGATCGACGTTGTCCGCGAGACCGAGCTTCTGCCGAACCTGGTCGTCGAGCGGAGCGACGGTGACGCCACCGAGCAGCCCCTTGTCGGTCGTCGCGGGGGCGCCGTTCTGGGCCACGGCGGAGCTGAGCTTGCCCAGCTTGACCTTCACCGATACCTCGTGACCGTCGCGGTGGACGACGATGTCGGCGGTGGCGTCGGGCCCCATGGCGGCGATGCGGTTGCGCAGGTCGGCGGTGTTCTGCACCGGCTCACCCTGCAGCTTCTCGACCACGTCGCCGCGACGGAGGCCGGCCTTGGCGGCCGGGCTCTTGGCCGTGACGTCAGAGATCAGCACGCCCTGCTTCAGGTCGAGGCCGAGACCGGCGGCCAGATCCGGGTTGAGATCCTGGATCGCCACGCCCAGCCAGCCGCGGCGGACCTCGCCGTGGTCGAGCAGCGCCTGCATGATCGGCTGGGCCATGTCCGACGGGATCGCGAAGCCGATGCCCTGCGACCCGCCGGTGCGCGACAGGATCGCGGTGTTGATGCCCACCAGCTGGCCGCGCAGGTTGACCAGCGCGCCGCCGGAGTTGCCCGGGTTGATCGCCGCGTCGGTCTGGATGAAGTCCTCGTAGTCGGTGATGCCCATGTGCGAGCGGCCCTTGGCCGACACGATGCCCTCGGTCACGGTCTGGCCGACGCCGAACGGATCGCCGACGGCCAGCACCGCCTCGCCCAGGCGCAGCGAGGACGAGCTGCCCAGCGGCAGCGCCTGCAGCTTGCCGACCTTGCCCTGGAGCTTGACCACGGCCAGATCACTCTTGGGATCGGTACCGACCACCTTGGCCGGCAGCTCGCGGCCGTCGGGCAGGGTCACGTGGATCGTGTCGGCGTGCGCGACGACGTGGTTGTTGGTCAGGATGACGCCGTCCGCGCGGATGATGACGCCCGAGCCCAGGCTGTGCATCTTGCGGTCGCGCGGCTGCATCCGCTGCTGCGGGCCGAAGAACTGGCGGAAGATCGGGTCGTCGAGGCCGGGCATCTGCGCGCCGGTCTGATGGACGGTCTGCGTGGTGGCGATGTTGACCACGCTCTTGACCGCGCGCTCGGCGACGTCGGGGACGGTCTCGAGCACGGTGTGGTGGGCCGCTGCGGGAGCAGCCATGGCGTCGTGGGTTGCCAGCTGAGCGCCGGGACCGTTGGAGCGCGAGCAGGTGGCGAGGGCTCCGATGGTGATCCCGACGAGAACGAGCAGCGGCGCCTCGAGGCGCCTGCGGCGTGTAGTCATCGAATGCCTCCTATGGGGTAGTGCGTCCGGCCGCTTGTACCGGCGCCACCCCCCGGTCTATTCCCGAGGGCCGGCGCGCTACCACATGTCGTTGGCGGTGAGGAGCATCACCGCGAGGAGGATCCGGCGTCCGCGGGCCGTACGGGTGCCCTTGCTGGCGATGCCGACCGCGCCGGGGGTCGTCGCCACGCGTCCGTCCGGGCGAACGCGAACGGGCACCGGCGTCAGCGCGGCGGCGCGCGTCGCTGCCTCCGGCAGGTACATCTCGCCGTCGGCGTCGATCTTCAGCGGGACTGTGGCGCCGCCGCGCAGCTGGAGGTAGTCGGCGTAGACGAACGCGAGCGGCTGTCCGCGGCTGTTGGTGATTTTTCCGCGGCCGTCGATGCGCCCGACCTCCCGTTTGCCGACGATGATCGCGCCGCTGTCGTCGGCAACTCGGTAGAACTGATCGCCGCGAGTGAGCTCGATGTCACGCGACTGCAAGAGCGAGGCCGGACACCCTGTGGTCAGGGCCAGCACGATCCCGAGGATGATCTCCATCCCCCTCGATCGGGTGGTCACCGGCCCATCATAGCAAATGCGAAAATCGTGCGCACATGAGGCTCTCGCTTGCGAAATTGTTCGTACGCGTACCGCCTGGTCGGACCGGCAACGCGATTCATTCGGCGCCGTGGCTGGCGCGCGCTCGGGCCAATTCTCCGTGACCTGGGGCCACCGGTGAGCTTTTCACAGGCATAGTCCCGTCGTCGGAGGGGCCGATTGCACGAGGGAACACCTCTTGCACAAAGGCGGGCTGCACACCCCGGTCATGGAGCGGCTCATCATGAAATCACATACCTGGTTGCTGGCGTCTTTATTCCTGGTTGCGGGCGCCTGCGAGGGACCGGACGGTCCCCAAGGTCCCGCTGGTCCCCAGGGTGATACCGGTGATACCGGCTCACCTGGCGCAACGGGCGATCCCGGCGATCCGGGGCAACCCGGCGACCCGGGCGATCCCGGAACACCGGCCTGGTGGACAGGTCCGGGTGTCAACATCGAGTTGCGGTCGCCCGTCATCAACGGCACGACTGCCAGCGTCCAGTTCCGCTTGACCGACGACGACGGCGTGCCGCTCGATCTCGACGGCCTGCAGACGGTCGGTCCGGTCACGGTTCGCTTCACCCTGGCGTACCTCGACGCCGCCGGCGACTACACCTCGTACGTCGTAAGCTCGGTGACCAGCACCATCAGCGGCGACACCGCCGACCAGGCCACCACGGACTCCGGAGGCACCTTCTCCACGGTCGACCTGGCAGACGGCGTCTTCGAGTACACGTACGGCACCACGATCAACGTCGCCGACGCCACCCAGACCCACACCGTGGGCGCGTACGCGACGCGCGAGTTCGAGGGCGTCCGCTACGTCAGCAACGCCGAGCTCGACTTCCGCCCGGACGGCAACGCGGTCACCGATACCCGCGACGTCATCACCAACGCCGACTGCAATAGCTGCCACAACAGCCTCGGCGCCCACGGCGGATCGCGCAAGGATGTCAAGCTGTGCATCCAGTGCCACTCGCCGCAGACCACCGACCCGGACACCGGCAACGTGGTGGCGTTCAAGGTGATGATCCACAAGATCCACCGGGGCGAGAACCTGCCCTCGGTGCTGGCGGGTACGCCGTACCAGATCATCGGCTATCACGACAAAGTCCACGACTACTCGGACGTCGCCTTCCCGCAGCCGGTCAATCGCTGCGAGAAGTGCCACGTCGGCTCGCAAGGTGACGTGTGGAAGACCACGCCCAGCCGGCTGGCCTGCGGCTCGTGCCACGACCTCACCTGGTTCGGCGCCGCAGCGGCGACTCCGACCGGCATGACCAACCACCCGGGCGGCCAGCAGAACGACGACGGCAGCTGCACCAGCTGCCACCCGGCCTCCGGCGGCGTCGCCGGCATCACCGACAAGCACTACACCGGCCTGCTCGCCGCCGGCACGCCCGTCCTGGGCCTCGAGATCCAGAGCGTGACCAACACGGCTCCGGGCGACGCACCGACCGTTCGCTTCAAGGCGACCTCCGACGGCGCGCCGCTGGACATCTCCTCCACGTCGTACAACTCGCTGCGCGTCACCTTCGCCGGGCCCAACAGTGACTACGAGGGCTACTGGCAGGCGACCATCCAGGGCAACGGCGCCGCGGGCACGCTGGCACCGGTCACCGACGGCAGCGACGGTCTGTTCGACTACACCGTCCCGGCCGGTGCCGAGGTGCCGACCAATGCGACCGGCAGCTACACCGTCGGCATGGAGGGCTACATCTCGGTCGGCTCCGAGCGCAACGCCCCGGAGGTCGACCCGCTGGCGTTCGCCGTCACCGACGCCACCGCGGTGCCGCGTCGCAAGATCGTCGATGTCTCCAGGTGCAACGAGTGCCACAACGACCTCGAGGGGCACGGCGGCCAGCGGAAGAACCCCAACTACTGCATCGAGTGCCACAACCCGAACAACGTCAACGACGAGCGCATCGCGCAGCTCGAGGGTCAGTCGGTGTACGTGCCCAGCGTGGACTTCAAGCGGATGATCCACAAGATCCACATGGGCGAGAACCTCAGCCAGGCCTACATCCTGGGTGGCTACCCGCCGCCGAACGCCGCCAACCCCGGCGGCAGCCCGATCAACTTCGGCGAGCTGGCCTTCCCCGGCATCATCAACGACTGCAACACCTGCCACGTCAACGACAGCTACGAGCTGCCGGTCAAGAGCGTGCTGGGCAGCCTGACGGCCATCTACGACTGCACCGAGGCCCAGGCGGACGATGCCGACGACTTCTGCCAGGCCCCGAACTTCGTGATGCAGTCGGAGACGCGGATTCCGCCGACGGCGTCGGTCTGCACCAGCTGCCACGACAGCCCGAGTGTCGCGGCGCACGCCGAGGTGATGACCACCATGGCGGGTGCCGAGAGCTGCACCACGTGTCATGGACCGGGTGAGGCGTTCGACATCGCCGTAGCGCACGGACTGCAGTAACTCCCTTGGCCCACGTGTCCACGACGAAGTCCACACGATCAGTGCGAGGGCTCCCGATCTCGGGGGCCCTCGCCGCAGTCCTCGCCTACGCGGCGTTCGCTCACATGGGGTGCGCCAACGAGCGTGACCGCACCGGGCGGGCCGAGTCGTGCACGAGCTGGTTGCCGGACGTGGCTCCCTTGCTGGCCGACCAATGTGTCAGCTGCCATGGGGGCGACGATCCGGCAGCTGGCTACGATCTATCGAGCTACCTCGGGGCCGTGGGGGACGGCACGGACGACGTGCCCAACGCCATCTCCGAGGATCTGCAGTCGGTCATCTTGACCACGCTGACGTCACCAGACGCGACCTCTCCGCATGCATCGCTGGCCGCCGACGTGGCGCCGGTGCTCACGGCGTGGATCCAGTGCGACATATCGGCGCGCCGCTCGCTGGTGCACCAGCACGGCATCCTCGACCGCTCCTCACCCGACTTCCACGGCAAGCTGCTCCGCTCCATGAAGTATGACTTCGACGTCTGCCGGCGCTGTCACGGCGACGACTTCAGCGGCGGCGGCGCCGGCGTCGCGTGCACCTCCTGCCACGTCGACGGACCGACGGCGTGCACGACCTGTCACTCCGAGCTGCCGGCGCAGGGCGCCCACGGTGTCCACCTCGGCGGTGTCCTCGACACGAGCAAATGCTCGAGCTGTCACAAGGTGCCCAGCGTCTACACCGATGTCGGGCACATCTTCCTGGCCGACGGCTCCCTCGATCCGCCTCCGGTCGAGGTGTCGATCGGTGGATTGGGGGCCGAGACGCCGTTTGCCGACAAACGCGCCGGCCCGCCATCGTTCGACCACGACACCCAGCAGTGCCAGAACGTCTACTGCCACGGCGACGTCTTCGGCGACAGCTCGGCGACCAACACCCAGCCGGTCTGGACCGGTGGTGACGGCGAGGTGGTTTGCGGCAGCTGCCACGGGCGCCCGCCATCGGACCACCACGACGACCGCTGCGGCACCTGCCACTCGGCGGTGATCGCGCGCGACGGCACCTTCGTCGACCCATCGCTGCACGTCAACGGCGTCTTCGACTTCCCGACCGAGTGCAACGGCTGTCATGGCGGCGCCAATCGCTCGCCGCCCCCCGACCTGAACGGCGACACCAGCACCAGCCTGGTGACGGTGGGCGCGCACGCCAGCCACGTGACCGGCATGCACAGATTGCGCGGACCGATTCCGTGCAGCGACTGTCACATCGAGCCGACGGCGGTCCTGGATCCGGGTCACATCGACACCGCGAGCCCGGCCGAGGTCTTCCCCGGACCGTCGTTCGCCGGCCTGGCCGCGGCCGACAGCGCGTCGCCGGCATGGGAGCGCACCGCGGCCACCTGCACCGGCACCTACTGCCACGGCGGCGGCGCCAAGCTGGCCAACGACAACTCGGCGGGGCTGATGCGCACGCCGGTGTGGACCAAGGTCGATCAGGACCAGGCCGCGTGTGGCAACTGCCACGGCGTTCCGCCCGACGATGGCATCCATCAGCCGACCTACACGCTCCAGGACTGCAGCGGCTGCCACCCCTCTGTCGACGCGTTCGGCAATCCGATCATCACCGGCGCACCGGGGCAGGAGACCAGCCTGCACATCAATGGAGTGGTGGATGTCCAGTGACACCCCCAATATCGTCAATCACTTCGGCTGGCTGGCGACCGCCACGATCGGGTTTGCCGTGCTCGCCGGGGCGATCCTCGTCTGGTACCTCATCCAGCGCCCGAAGCTGGGGCCCGGTGTTCGCATGGTGCTGCTGTTCGGGTTCGGCATCATGCCGGTGGCCTCGGCCTTCACCGCCAACATCGCCGGCTACGAGCAGACCAAGCGGCGCGGCTTCTGCGGCTCGTGCCACGTGATGACGCCGTACACCAACGACTCCGAGAATCCGAACTCCAAGTCGCTGGCGGCGAGCCACGCGCGCAACCCCTTCTTCGGTGGCGAGAACTGCTACGTCTGCCACGAAAACTACGGCATGTTCGGCACGGTAGTCACGAAGCTCGCCGGCATGCGCCACGTGTGGCTTTACTACACCGAGTGGCGGAACTACTCCATCAAGGAGACGCTGGAGAAGATCGAGATCGTGGAGCCGTTCCCCAACGGCAACTGTATGCAGTGTCACTCGACCGACGCCGCCGACTGGAGCCAGGTCGGTGAGCACGTCGCCGCGCTGAAGGAGATCCGCTCCGGGCAAGTGAGCTGCGCCAGCGAGGGGTGCCACGGACCCGCGCACCCGTTCAGCAAACTGGCGAAGAAGCGCGCGGCGGAAGCTGCGGCTGCGGCGAACAAGAGGCCCGCGGAGAAGGCGGGGGGAGAGTGAAGGCCAGGACCATCTCGCGGCTGCTCACGGTGGCCGCCGTCCTGGCGCTGATGGCGCTGGCGATGATGCTCTGGTCGTTGTTCGACCCGCGGCCGATCGTCCTGGTCGCGTTCATGAGCGTCGGGCAGGGGCTGGGCACGCTGTCGCTGCTGCTGTACGGCAGTGTGCTGCTGTTCGATCTGTGGACCGCGCGGGCGCTGCCGACGGACGAGGCGCAGGCGGAGGCGGAGCTGGAGGCGAAGGGCGCGAGCGCGAGCGAGGGTGCGAGCGCGAGCGAGGGCGTAGGCGCGGGCGAGAACAAAGAGGTTTCGAAATGACTCTCCGGGCGCCCGCAGCGTTGGTGTTGATCGCGGCGATGGCCGCGTCGGCGTCGGCCGATCCGTATCGCCTGCGCGCGTCGGCGCTGGCGCAGAGCCGCTCACCGGTCGGCCTGGTCGTGCTCGATGCCGACGGCAAGCCGACGGACTGGCTGTCGGCCGAGGCGCTGGTCTGGACCGGCGCGGGCGGCGATACCGAGGCGGATGTCCTGGTCATCGCGGTTCACGCGCGGTCGCACGATCGCAAGACTCAGGCGACGCTGGGGCGCTTCGTGTTGGTCGCCGGCGCGCTGCGGCCGGTGCAGATCGACGGTGTGCGCGGCCGCCTGAAGTTGCCGCAGAAGATGTCGCTCGAGCTGTTCGGCGGCGTGCCGGTGCTGCCGGAATATGCGCCGCGGGCGTGGGATTGGCTGGCTGGCGGGCGCGTGTCGCGGCAACTGGGAGACTACGGCGGCGTCGGCATTGCCTACATGCATCGGCGCGATCACGGCCGGCTGGCCGACGAGGAGGTGGCACTGGACGCCGGCGCCGCGGCGACCAAGACGATCGAGGCGGCCAGCCGCTTCAGCTACGATCTGATCGACACGGGTCTGTCCGAGGTGCAGCTGACCGCGCGCTGGAAAGCCACCAAGGCGTGGCGCTTCGAGATCTACGGCAACCACCGCTCGCCGTCGCGCATCTTGCCGGCGACGTCGCTGTTCACGGTGCTGGGCGACGTGCCGTCGCGCAATCTCGGCGGCGCGTGCCGCTGGCGGGCGGCGCCCCGGCTCGATCTCTCGTTCAGCGGGGGCGCCCGACAGATCGATGACGACGTCGGCATCTCCCTGGACGGGCGTGCGCTGCTCCGGCTCGACGACCGGGGCGCGGGCGCCATCAGTCTGGAGGGCAGGCGCGAGACGTCGGTTGACGGTGCGTGGAGTGGGGTGCGCGCCGCGGCCCGCGTACCAGTGACGGATGGGTGGAATGCCGCCGCCGAGCTCGAGCTGGCGGCGCCCGATGATCCGCGTGGACGCGGACGTGTGTGGCCGTGGGGGCTCGTGGGGGTGCGCTGGCAGCCAGCGCGGCTATGGGAGGCCCAGGCCGCGCTGGAGGCCAGCGCCTCACCCGAGTACACCTCGCGTGTCGACGCCATGATCACGGTGTCGCGCGGCTGGGAGGTGACGCCGTGAAGCGAATCATCGTGGCCATCCTCGGCGGGCTGATGCTGGCGGCCGGTGTCGCCGCGTGCGCGCGCATCCTCGGTTTCCACTCGTCCAGCCGCGGGCCGTTCGATCACCGGGTCCACGTTCGCGAGGGCATCGTCTGCGTGCAGTGTCACGAGGGGATCGAGCAGGCCGGCGAGACCGGGCCACTGCACCTCCCCGATCAGGCCAACTGCCTCTCGTGCCACAAGAAGCCGCACAACACCAAGCGCTGCCTCAACTGCCACGGATCTCCGTACACCACCCAGGACCTCACGCAGATGCGCGACCACCTGCGGTTCGCCCACAAGCGCCACCTGGCGCGGATGCCGGGCGAGTGCGTGCGCTGTCACGCCGACGTGGCCCGGCCCGGGGCGCTGCTGCGCCCGCGCATGGGCACCTGCCTGTCGTGCCACGAGCACGACAAGGATTTCACGACGCGCGAGTGCGACCGCTGCCACATCAACCTGCCGACGGAGATGCAGCCGCCGTCGACGCACATGATCCACGACGAAGGCTGGATGAAGGACCACGGCTCGTTCGCCGCCAGCACCCAGGATCTTTGCGCGACCTGCCACACTCAGCGCTTCTGCTCGCAGTGTCACGGCTCCAAGGTTCCGGCGCTGCCGCACCGGATGGCTCCAGCCGATCCGTTCCGGCCCAGTGTGCACCGCTCCGGCTTCCGCGCCCGGCACGGCGAGGAGGCGCGGATCAATCCCGGCATGTGCTCGACCTGCCACAGCCAGGACTCCTGCGCCGGCTGTCACGCCGACCGCGGGGTTTCCGCGCTCACGGTCAGCCCCGAGCGCGGCAGCCCGCACCCGGCCGGCTGGGTCGGCGTGGGCACCACTAACGAGCACGGCCGGGCTGCCCGGCGCGATCCGGAAGCGTGCGCCGCCTGTCACGGCGGTGCCGGCGAGATGCTGTGCGTCTCCTGTCACAAGGTCGGCGGCATCGGCGGGAACCCGCACCCGGTCGGGTTCTCGAGTAGGCGCAACCTCGACGACGCGCCCTGTCGTCTGTGCCATCCTCGGTCCGGAGGGTTGTGAGGCGCAGGCTGCTCATCCTCGCGGCGGTGGCTGCGATGGTCGCCGGTGCGGTCACGATTCTGGTCGTTCAGCTGATGCAGCGGCCTCCCAGCCTGGGACGCCCGGCGCCGGTGCACGTGCCCGCCGCGTTTCGCAAGGCGCGCCTCAGTCAGCTCCACGTCGCGCACCTGGCGATCAAGGACAACCGATGCGCCAACTGCCACGACCTCGAGGCCGGCGACTTCGAGAACTCGGCGAAGGTGTGCAAGCGCTGCCACGCCGACCAGACGGCGTTCGTCCACGCCAGCGAGACGGCCAAGAAGGAGACCAGCTGTCTCAGCTGCCACGACTTCGCCGGTCACCCCGAGATCAATCCGAGGAACTGCATTCGCTGCCATGCCGAGCCCCAGGGCAACGTGCAGGCGGTCGGCCTGCACGCCGGCGTCGACTGTGCGAACTGCCATCGCGCTCACGAGGAGCCGTCGCTGCAGGTGCGACCGTGCACCGAGTGCCACCAGGAGATCACGCTGCACCACGGCAGCCGCGGCGACCTGCCCAAGAACTGCCTCGACTGCCACGAGATCCACGACGCCAAGACGGCCGCCTCCGAACGGTGCGCGAACTGCCACGCCAAGACCCGACCGATCGTGTCGGCCAAGGCGCTGTCGCCCGGGCACCGCTGCGCCGGCTGTCACCAGGCCCACGACTTCACCCGACGAGCCGCGCGCGCGTGCACCGCTTGCCACGGCGACAAACCGATCTTGGCGTCGATGAAGGTGCGCAAGCACCGCGACTGCAACAGCTGTCACACTCCTCACGACGTCGACGCCTCCGATGCGACCTGCAGGCGCTGCCACGGTCGCCTGCGTGTCGATCACCCGGAGGTCAAGCTGGGTCACGGCCGCGAGAGCACGTGCATCGGTTGTCACCCGGTGCACGACAAGGAGTCGCCGCGCGTGGTCGCCGCGACCTGCTCGAGCTGTCACAAGACCAGGAGCGATACCTCGCGTCACGCCGGCGACATCGAGTGCACCGCCTGCCACCAGCCGCACAAGTTCACCACGCTGGCTCGCGGCGCGCTGCTGTGCAAGAGTTGTCACAAGGACAGGGTCGCGAGCACGGCGCGATCGGGCCACGCCACCTGCACCAACTGCCACACGCAGGCGGCGCACAATCCCAAGGCGCCGGTGCCGGGATGCGATTCGTGCCATGGCAAGATCGCGGCGACCACGCGCGGTGGCGGCCACCAGAACTGCAAGCAGTGCCACACCAAGGCCGAGCATCAGCCGACGCTGGCGCGACCGGCGTGCGGCAGTTGCCACAAGGCGGAGGCGAGCACCGCTCCAAAGGGGCACGCAAAGTGCGCAAACTGCCACCAGGTGCACCGCGGCAAGCTCGGTGGTGAGCCCGCATGCGCCACCTGCCACAAGGATCGGCTAGTCGGTGCGCACGTGGCGGTCAAGGGCGGATGCAAGACGTGCCACAAACCGCACGGCCCGGGAGCACAGGGACCGCGTGCTTGCACTTCCTGTCACAACACCTTCGGATTGCCGGGCTTGCACTCGGTCGCCAAGCACCGCGAGAACTGCGGGGCGTGTCACCGCTCACACGAGGCTCGGCCGCGAGGCAACCGCGCCACCTGCACGGCGTGTCACACGGATCGGCGCAATCATGAGCCCAAGGCAACGTCGTGCATCGGCTGTCACGTGTTCCGGAAGAGCACGCCGGCACCGCCTCCGTGAGTGTGCGGGAGCACGTGCTGTCGACAAAGAAAGCGTAAAGCGCAGCACGAAATGGTTTGCACGCGCGCGCGTCCGGACGGCGGGCGGTCAAGGCGTGCTCGCACGGTGCCAAGGTGCGTGCTACCCTCTTCGCAGGGCCGAGTTCGTGTCACCGTCACGCCGGATATCAAGCAGTGTGCTAGTCGCCGCGCTGGTCTCAGGTGGCGTGACGTTCTGTTCGTGGTCCGCGCAGGCGTGCGTCCGCGACGACGAATCGGTGATGTCGGTCGACGACGACGACAGCTCGCAGACCGGTGAGCCGTGCGACTCGACCATCAGCGATCCTCGCGATGACTCGCTCATCGATGGTCCCGCGACTGGCGGTCACGCGGTCGCGATCGTCGTCATCCCCGACGAGCCGGGACCGCACACGGTCTGGACCGCAGAGCGGGTCGAGCTGACCCGCGTCGACACGCGGATCCCGACCATCCAGTTCGCGCCGAAGACGTCTCCTCCCGATCGAGCCTGACTCGATCGTTCCGCCGCCGCCCGCGGCGTTCGCGGGTGTTTGCTCGGAGAGGAGGAGAAGATGTCGTTTCACGCGTATTTCGGAACCAAGCACAGCGCTGTCACCAGCGCCGATACCATCGGCCTGGATCCGCGGCAGCTGGCCGAGCTGCCACGGTTGCCCAGCGCAACCGCCGATCGACTGATGACAGAGCTCGCGGCCGGCCGCGATCCTGTCGTGCGGGCACAGGTGGTCGAAGAGCTCACGGACGTGCTCGAGCATGCGTCGCCTCTGGCCAGCATCAGCTGGCTGACTCACTGCGCGCTGTCGCGCAGCGCGAACGTTCGCCGCCTGGTCGGAGAGGTCCTGGCCGCGGACGTGATGCGCGTGGGCGCCGCGACCATCGTCGAGCATCTGTCGGTCGACCCGACGCCCAGCGTGCGGGCCCAGGCTGCGGTCACCGCGCGGGCGTTGCTGGCCCGCAACCCGGTGGCCTACCGCTCGGTGCTGCGCAGGCTGTCGGCCGACCCCGATCCGCTCGTCGTCGCCGCCGTGACCCGCTAGATCGGCGCCGCCATGCGATGCAGATATGCGAGTTGGCGAGCGTTCGTAAACCGGTCGGCGCTCCAGTGAGGTCTGGCCCGGGGCGGGGGTGCACACCTCGCCAGGTGGGGCCGGGCCCCGCGCGTGGTGTCATCGGGGTGCAACAACGGCACGCGCAAGTGCGCGACTGCTGGTGGTTTTGACGGCGGCACGGCGGTTGCTCGTAGGGCAGGGCATGGCCGCCGTCTCCGCCGTAGCCCGAGCTCGCTGCTGGTCGTTTCTCGCCGCCGCGCTGCTCGCGGCGTGCGGAGGCAGCGACGGCTCCGGCGGTCCGGACGGTGGTGGAGCCGGGCCGGACGCCGCGCGTGGGTCGGCTGACGCCGGCTCGCAGGCGTCGTGCAAGGCCCCCGCCGACTACGGCACGATGGCGTCGTTGCCGGCGGCCGAGGCGGTGCAGCGCAACCAGCCCGGGTCGATGGGCGCGGCGCAGTACTTCCGCCTCGACGGCACACTGCAAGAGATGCCCGGGCTCGACCAGGTGCGGCTCGAGCTGTGGGACGGCTACGGCGTGTTCACCGGGGCGGTGACCACCGGTACGTTCACCATCGAAGGGGAAGAGCTCAGTCTCGACACCTGTGGCGTTTGCGCACAGGTCCTCGCCGACGCCCAGACCGGAGTGGCCGAGCAGACGTTCCTCGCCCAGAGCGGCACCGTCCAGATCGACTCGGTCACCGACAACCTCAACGGGTCGATCAGCGATGCCACCCTGGCCGAGGTCGATCCCAACACCGGGATGCTCATTGACGGGGGATGCACGACGCACATCGACCAGGTCGCCTTTTCCGTGCCGATTCGGGTGATCGGTGGCGGTGGCGGTGGCGGTGGCGGTGGCGGTGGCGGCTAGCCTCCTCCAATGGGCCGGCTGCGAAACCTTTTCCGGTGTCCCCCGGGTCCAACGCGGCGCTTGCGCGGGGCGACCGTGCGATCGCACCGCTTCGGCCCGAACGCGTGGTCCCGCGGCGCGGCACGGGATTCGCAACATCGAGGATCGATGGCTAGGGTCCTCGTAGTCGACGACCATTCCGGGTCGCGCACCGGTCTCGGTGAGCTCCTCGCTGACGAGGGGTACGAGGTTGACATGGCCGTCGGTCTGACGGAGGCGCTGGCACTGGTTGTGGTGCATCCTCCCGATCTGGTGATCAGCGACGTGCGCATGGCCCACACCGATGGGTTCGCCGTGGCCGCCGCACTCCACGCGCTGGCCAAGACGCACGACGTTCCGGTGATCCTGGTCTCGGCCCTCGACGACGCACCGCGGCGCGCACGGGCTGCCGCGGTAGGCGTCAGCGACTATCTGACCAAACCGGTCGATCCCGAGGCGCTTCTCGGCCTGGTGCGGGCGAAGCTCATGGAATTCCCGCGCCACGGCCTCTGACCAGCGCGCACACCGAGGATCGAGATAGACTCGGCGGACGCGTGCTGCGCGAGAAGCTGGCAACGTTTGGCGCATCGTTCCTCCTGCACGCGGCCCTGGTCGCGAGTCTGGCCTGGTGCGCCGTGGATCAGGTGCGCGGGCGCGAGAAACCCCGGCCGATGGAGTTCGAGCTGGTCACGCGAACGACGCCACCGGCGCCGCCGCCGATCGAAACGCCGGCGCCCGAGCCGCCTCCGATCCCCACGACCTCTCGCCCGCAAGAAGTACCCGAGGAGATGCGGGTGGCGCACGTGGACAAGGCCAGGCCGCTGGCGCCCGACGTGGAGGTGGGAGAGCGCGAGGCGCCCGACAACGCCGAGGCGGTTCCCGCCGCGGCCACGACCATGGTCTTCGACATGTCGTCCGACGTCGGCGGTGGTGGCGGCGGCAGCGACTACGTGACCACTTCGACGGGCGACGGAACCGTCGCGGTCGGCGCCCCGGGACACGGCGGCGATGGCACCGGCGGGGGGGCGCACGGCGCCGTGGACCGCGCCGGCGCGTCGCACA
>Ga0114931_10004345_pt1 | contig 17690 bp, 22 predicted proteins | sample 2SBtaG_FD_89579 | JGI IMG/M metagenome (GOLD analysis project Ga0114931, IMG submission 89579) | Deep subsurface microbial communities from Kolumbo volcano to uncover new lineages of life (NeLLi) - 2SBTROV14_V59a metaG | ecosystem: Environmental > Aquatic > Marine > Volcanic | place: Kolumbo...
ACCAACGGTGAAAAATTAGGCATGACCGGGGTTATCAACAACGCCAATATGGTCTATGTAAGCCATAATAATTTGTATATGGTGCAAAACAGCGGCGGTTGGTGGTGGGAAAGCGGCGGTTGGTGGTGGGGCGGTACAGAGCAACAACGACCCCAATCAGCGGTGTATAAGTTCGCCATTGGAGAGGGTGATCCCAGCTATAAAGCAGTCGGCCGTTTTGACGGCTGGGTAAGGAATTCATTCAGTTTGAGTGAATACAACGATGTGCTGCGCGTAACGTCCACCGAGCGTAATTGGTTTGATCCCGCTGGTCGAACCACCGACTGGACGGCACGTAATCTGTTGGTGACCATGGCGGAAAACAGTGCCGGCGAACTGGCCACCATCGGCCAGGTACCGCCATTCGGTAAAGACGAAACAATCCAAAGCTCCCGATTCCTGGGTGACAAAGGGTTTGTGGTCACCTTTCGACGAATTGATCCATTGTTTGCATTCGATCTCAGTGATCCCACGTCGCCCAAAATGGTGGGTGAGTTGGAGATCCCGGGATTCAGTTCCTATATGCATCCACTGGGTGATGATCATCTGTTGACCATCGGTCGTTCCGGCGCAGCCAACAGTTTTCAGTTGCAGGTTTTCGATGTCAGCGACTTAAGCAAACCAGCCAAGGTGGCGGAGTTCAGCATGGATAACTCCGGATACAGTTCCAGTACCGCTGAATACGATCACAAGGCCTTTACATTTTACGAACCGCAGGGATTGCTGACCATTCCGGTTCGCAATGGCTATTTTCTGGAGACTGGCGCGAACGGGCTCTTTAAACGTAAGTTTGCCGGTATTGTCGCATTTCGTATCGACCTGCAGACTGACAAAAAAATTCGCCTTATTGGAGGCGTCGATCATGGTGATCTGGGTCAATATTACTACTGTCGATCGGATGTTATTTGCAGCTACTACCCGTATATTTTGCCGAATCGCAGTGTTATCCAGGAAGGTGATGGAAAAGTCTATCTCTATAGTCTTTCCAATGTGGGAATCAAGGCCAATTTGGTGGACGAAAATCTGGTCAACCCCTTACCGTTTCTTGACAGTTTACATTTTACGCCCATGGTACCGGTACCGGTTCAGCTTTAAACCTGCTTGAGTAGTCTTAACGCCCCCGGTTACACTGGGGGCAGCATTTTCTTCAAGCCGGTAATCTGGCCAGGTATGTGAATTGGACTTTGACGAATTGGTAAATACTTATGTCAATGATATGTATGCCACTGCGACCCGTTTAACCGGATCGCAGCAAGTGGCAGAGGATCTGGTACATGATTTATTTGCACAGTTGCAAACCCGTCACGTCAACACGGATCACGTGCAAAATCCACGTGCTTGGCTAGCATCCATTTTGTATCGATTGTTCGTTGATTGGTGGCGGCGTGAACAGCGCAGTCCGGTGAAATTATGGGACAATGAAAAGCAAATGATGGATGCCACCGAACACGTTGCCAGCGAAGCGTTGGATCCGTTGGAATATCTGGAACGCGCGGATGAGTCGGAAAAGCTTTTGGCGGCACTCGGGCGCATAGGTGAAGATCATCGCAGGATGTTGATTATGCATAACATGGAGGGTTATACCTTATCCGAATTGCAGACAATTCTAGGGTTGCCATTGGGTACGTTGAAATCACGCCTGCATCGCGGGCGGGTAAAGTTACAAAACCAGCTCAATGCGTATGCGCAGCGTATGACCGAAACAACTCGGGTACGAATGGGAAGCGGAACATGAAGTGCAGTGAAATAAGTGCATTATTGCAGGATTATCACGACGGCCATTTACACGGGCGCCGGCGCGATGACGTGCAAAACCATGTACAAGCTTGTGCGCGCTGCCGACAGGAACTGGTGGGATGGCAGTTGCTTACCGCCAGGCTGGCCGGGCTGGAGAAAGCCAAGGCCCCCGCCGCTTTGGTAGGCAGGATCCAACGCAGCCGTAGACGCCGCTTTCGAGGTGCCGTTACAAGCGGTATGGCCGCCTTGGCGGCGGGTATTGTAGCGTGGGTCATTTCAGCGACCGTATTCATGCCTGGCAAACCGGCCTCCGAGACGGAAATTCTAGCGCATGTGGATCAAGCCAGGCAGGTACGTTTCCTGGTTAATGCCGAGCATTCCCTGGACAAGGTCCAATTTTCATTGGATTTGCCGAAACATGTGTCCTTGCGCGGTTTTGGTGACCGTCGTCAATTGAGTTGGTACGGTCATCTTCGAAAAGGCGATAATCTGTTAAAACTTCCCGTCGTGGCCCGGCATGCGAATTCCGGTATTTTGGTACTACGCATTAAACATGGTCAAGCCATGCGCGAATATAAAGTGACGATACATGCACAGTCTTAAGGATCGATTCAAAACCGGCAGTTGCTGTATACTTGCGGTGTTAAATATGACCGTCGGTACCGTGGTGGCGGGCGGTTTACAGGATCTTGAAGATGTTACCGTACGAGTTTTGGACCTTAATGAAGTACCGGATGACAGCGTGGAGCTTATTCAGTTGCCCGAGCCTGATTTGGGCGAAATGGTCGACCGGGTGGAGAGTATTCATTTGCCCGGTAAACCCGCGTTACAGCGGGAGATTGTTGATAATAACGGCGACAACGCTCGAGAAACTTCCCCTCCGACTACTGCGCCGGTTCCAGCGGTGCCGACGTCGGGAGCCTCGCAAGTGCCACCAACAGACAGCCAAAAAAATCCATAATCGCTTTTACGGTGGGCTTGGTGTATAAGGTCTGCCTCACGCTTTTCCTTTCCCTCCATGTTTGCACAAGTTTAGCCGCGGAAGAAATCGATGCCCGACAGGCATTTTCGCTTGGCCTTACGGCTTTTAAAACCGCCGACTACCAAAGAGCCCTATCACTATTCGAACAAGCCCTGCAATGGGGCTTACAGGACGGACGCGTCCACTACAATCTGGGTATGACGCATTATAAGCTCGGGCACTATATCGAAGCTGAAAAGGCGCTAAAACTGGCCGCCCGGCACGATCAATTGGCTGCCATGGCATATATTAATTTAGGCTTAATGGCGGCCAAGCAACAACAACGGCGAAAGGCCATGCACTATGCGCGACTTGCCGAGCAACGTGCCGGAACGGACCGGCAAAAAAGACTGGCCCTGCTGCTAATGCGAAAAATATCACCTGTTGCAAGCTCAATCAACGGCAGTATCCAGATTCATACCGGTTTCAATGACAATGTCATCCTGTTGCAGGAAGACGCTGACAGCGGTACGGAACAGTCCGATCTGTTTGTCATGTTGTACAGTCATTGGCAATGGCGCATGACGTCGAAGGACAGCCTGAGGTGGAGCATTTATAATCTAAATCATAAAGAAATCCATACCCATGATTTCAGCAATACCACCTTACAATATGCAAGGCAATGGCGGTTCGTACAACTGTATGCGGGTGTGGAACAGTCCTGGTTGGAAAAGCATGCATTCTATGACAACTACGATGTACGCTTGGCATTTACAGTGAATCCCCATTTTGACGCCTCTTTATCCTATCGTCGATATCAAGATGTTCAGAAGTACTATGACTATTTATTGGGCGATAGGGTTCAGGCACAAACAGCCTACCGATGGCAATTCGGACGGCGCTACACGAAAGTTGCACTACAATGGGAGGATAACGACCGGGAAAATCTCGAGCGAGAAGGGCAACGGCAGAATTTTTCGCCTAGCCGTTATCAAATAAGCTTTTCCGGTGGTTGGCAGGGAAAGGTTTCCAAGCTAGACTTGCAGGTAGGCTACCGGGATAGTCAGTATAAAGATGAGGATTTACTACTGTCCGGCGTTACAGGCTCAGCGTCCGTGATGCGTCGGCGTAACGACAGGCGCTGGTTTAGCCAAGCAGTTTACCACCATGCTTTGGGGCGGCGATGGTGGTTCCAGACTCAGGTATTTGTGTTACGCAATCAATCGAATATTGCGCTACACGCATATAATAGTATGCAAATAATGCTGGGTTTTACCTGGCAATGCCCATAGCTCAGCGATCACGAAAACCGGATGATGACTTGCATTGGTCAATTGATTGTACCGTAACTGGCGGGTGGTGCGGTGCAAACTACACTCGCGCCCACCCGTTTGGTAAACTGGGAAGCTGAAGCGGAGAAGATGATGAGTATCGACCAAATCAGCCACATTACCATTCTAGTTCCCGACCAGGAAGAAGCCCTGCAGTGGTATACACGCAATTTGGGCTTTGAAGTTCGAGTCGATGATTCCACTACCGTGCCGGGTGTGCGCTGGTTGACGGTGGCTCCCAAAGAGGATCAGGGCATTGAAATTGTGCTTTTCAAAGCGCAGACGCAGGCCGATCAGGCTAAAATTGGACAGAATCCCATGTGGATATTTAAAACGGAAAACTGTCAGATCACCACCGAGACATTACGTCGCAATGGTGTGAAGATTGTTAAATCATGTGAAGACTGGCCATGGGGAACCTCGACCATTTTTGAAGACCCGTACGGTAACTACTATAATTTGGTACAGATAAGGGATGTTTGATTTTATTGAAGTAGGTCGAGGCTGGGTGGAGAAAATTAAGCTATAATCGACTTCGTGCGCTTTCTGCGTCGCGATGGCTTGAAATCAGGGTCGCTAACGGGTCACAATGGTCAGGTAAGGTCCAACAGTACGCTTGAATTCGTCAAGCTTGACATGGCCGTTGGTAGACGATTTGTCCATTTTGGTACAATTGAGGCGAATCACATTGGATCCCTTTTCGGAACTTAGAAACAGTTGTGTGGTAAATAGCTTCATTTTACCGTTTGATTTTATTACCCGAGAGTGTCCACCGGAAATATTTTCTTCATCAATATTCACACCGATAACTTCGAAGCTTGCTTGCTTGAGTAGCATGGGTTTAACCGCTTTGCGTTTTACTTCCAAATCGCAAAAAGGCAAGATAATATCCACGGTCTTAACGGCGGTACCGTTTTGCAAGTACACTTTGTATTGATTGGCCGGCACGCGCATTTTTTTCAATATTTCCAGTTTTCCATGACGGGCAAGAAAAGCTAGAGAATCTTCGCCGGCTCTTATTTTGGTTTGTCCGGCACAGCTTGACAGAACCAAGGTAAGCACCACGACAACGACATACCAGCATTGAGAAAGCATACTTACCTTTCAATTGTGCCAGAGATATTTAAGAAAAATCGGCCTTGCTAGGCCAGCGCTTCCTCAATTTCGCGGAAATTTCTAGCGCGGTTTGAGAAGGGTAATACAATGCCCAATTGTTTTTCCATTTGTGTGGTGGAAAACATGCCGACAATTTGTTCATGTCCGTCTTTATTATGGTGCAACACCAGCATGTGTTGGCGTTGGCAATCTTTCATGGCATCAATAAGATCGGCGATCTTAGCCTTTACAACGTCGTTGTAATTAAACGCCTCCAATTCAATTACGGGCGTCATAATGTCCCGGGCCAGGATGGATTGATAGTCGCCGTGGTGTTCCTGTAAATATTTGATGGGCCGCTCGCCGGATAAATCCGAGGCGGTTATCAGCCCTGTTACATGTTCATCCAGATCAGTGACAAATAACAAACGAACACTGCATGCAATCATTTTATCTTTTGTTTGCAGCAGGTCAGCGGATTCTGAAATACTAAACGGACGGATCCGGCGAAAGGCTGTCATAACCGATAATGCCGGATCATTGGGACTGACACGAAAAGTTTTATGCTGGTCCGGGTTAAGCAATCCCGGACGCTGTGAAAGGCTTTGCACTGGCAACTGGCTCATAAGGGTCCTCCAGCTGAAAGATGGCATTTAAACTTATCACAATTTTAGATAATTGTATAGATCCATATACGATTATGTGCCAAAAAAGGAGTCCGGCCAAAATGAAAAGGTGACTTCTTGACTATGGGCTTCAGCAAGTTGTAAGGTGTCGACTCGATGGGATTGGCTGTCGATGATGCTGACGGTGCCGTCGCTGGGGTTGGGGTTGATGATGTTACGGGTGATGCCATGCTCGGCATACAGTGCCAGGGGTCGACGTGAACATTCCGCGCGTCCCACCGAAATGGTGTTTTGCAGGCTTAGGCTGGGAAGGGCGGCGTCGAACACCAGCAACTGGTCAGTTTTGAGGTGATCCTTCTGCGCTCCCTTGCCGGTGAGCGCCGTGGTGACATACAGCTTATTTCCTTCCGCGTTGAATTTATAGGTGCTGGGATAGATATCCGGTAAATCCAACAGGCTGATAGTTTGCAGTGTTTTGGCATCGACCAGTGTCAGCCGGCCGATCACGTGTTCAGCATCGGATTTTCGGTCAGCGCCCTTGCCAATGATGTAGTTGCCTTCTGGACTTAACAAAATATTGCTGCTAACAGGCATGGTAAAACTGTCGACAATGGCGGCGGTTTGTGGATCGATGACATTAACAGTGCCGTAACCGTTATTGAGACTGTATATTTTACCGGTGACCGGGGAGTAAGCCATGCCATGGGGAAATGCATTATTGGGTACGCCAAGGCGGCCGTCTTTTTCCTTGCCGGCATCGGCTAAATTAATGTGATCGATAATTTGAAGGAAGCGGTCGCTACCCGGGTCGTTATCGATAACATGTAAAGTCCCATCCTGTAAATTGCTGACGATGGCCAAATAGGGCATGGACGGGTGTTGACTGCTGGGGTAGACAAATGTCGTGACATGGTGCCCTTTACCCACACATAGGGTTTTTAAAACCTCATGCGGGCCTGCCATGGATACAACAGTTACGGCAGATCCCTCGTCACCGCAGCGCAGCGGATCGGTACCTGTTTCCTTGTCACCGTCGCTCATCACCCATGCGTTGTGGTGTTGTCGGTCAAAATACGTATAGCCGGCTAACGCATCGCGCGGTAGTGCTGGCTGAAAAGCCGTTCTTTGTTCAATGGGATCCATACACAAACAGGAATCCGGTCCGGCATGCAAGTATACCGGTTGCCTTTCACGGCTTAAACCGCTGGATTCGGATAACGGTAGCGGCTTGACGTCGTATTTGTCGGCGCCGAACTGGATGACACTGACCGACCCGTGATCACCGTAGGCATGGTGACAGGCAAGTTGATTGAAAACGATTGTCATGAATTACCCCCCCCCCCTTTATTCCGCAGGAATTATAGCATGAAACCCCGCTGGCGTTATACGCCGTGACTTGCCTGAATGATGTCGTTGATATGTCGGAACAAGGCCCGGTAATGACGCTTGTCGTTGGCGGGCGCTTGCTTGGCGGTGTGGATGAGCAGCCTCAGTATATCTTTGTTGGCGGCGGGATATTGGCTGATAAACTCGTCAATATCGCCGTTGGTTTCGAGCAGTGTATGACGCCAATGTTCAGCTAAATGAAAAGTTTTTACCGATTGTAGGTGACTGCCTTGCCACTGTTGCACCAAGCGCAGGGTGGGTTGTAGATCCACGTCACTTAAGCGCCGGGTAAGGTATCGTTTTTGACGCCGAATTGCACCAAATGTACGCATGGATTTTGTTTCGACAATCAACTCGATTAAATCGGGGTCCAATGGCAATGTACGAATTTTGTCTTCGCTGAACTGTAACAACACGTCAAGCTGGTCGGCGACTTTGTGTAAACCACGTTTTTTTTCGCTTTTACTGCGTTCAGTCACACAGGAAAACCGCGTTTTTTCAACAGCTGTTTGGCTTCGTGCGCCAGGTTTGCCATGCTCAGATCCGTTTCCCAGTCATACCCTTGGCATGCCCGATCCGGTGGTAAGGCGATGTTGATATCAGCGTTAACGTAAATACGGGTATGACGAATCTCTTCCGGGCTCGGAGTTAAGTCCGGCCAAACTTCGTGAAATAAATCCTTTGCGCGCGTTGTGCTCCAACTATCGAGCAAGGTGTAACGTTCATCGATATCGGTGAAACTGTTATCACCGCCGGTTTGCGGTACGTTTTGGTCATCACGGTGTTCGGTGTAGACAAATATGATCATTTTCGGCTGACGCTTAACAATGGACGGCGTATCGTTCACACCCGAAGGCATCCACGAACAAAACGCCACGTCCACGTTTCGCCGGTCCTCCATATAGGTGTTGTCGGCCCATTGATAATGATCGGGATCATAGAACGATTCAATCTGATTCGGTTTTTGAACGCCGCCACGGTAACCGATGACATGCAAGCCTTCTGTGCCAATTAAACTGCCGATAAATCCGTTTCCCGGGTAGACATCTGCGACCACCGCTTGTGGGGACACCGATTTTACTAAATCCACATAACGTAATATTTCCCGACGAATGGGGTAATAGGGAGCAATGGTTGGGCCGAATCGCTGGGGGTCGCGGTCACCGTTGCTGAATACCAGGTAATGTAGTGGTAATCCTTTGATACGTTCCGCAAAAGGTTTTGCCTCATCCCATGCGGCGTGTTCTTTTTCCTGGAACGAAATAATTCGATTGAACATTTCATCGGTGAACTTTTCCATGTCCCGAAGTACATCAAATTTTGAAACATCAGTCATATTATTTTACTACCACATTAAATCATCGGGAACCGGGTGATCGTCGTCCGCATCGGTTGACGACGGTTGGCTTTGATGAACGATACACTGTACATTCGGGTCCAATTGCTGCAGTTCATCACGCAGCGTAATGGGAACAAGGTAATGTTTTTCGCCAAACGGAACGATCATCAGTATACCGTTGATCAACGCACTGTGTTGTTTGTTTGTGACGTATAGGCGCTTGACAAGATTTTGCCGTTGAAAATGATACGCAAGATCCGCGTTGGCATCATTACATTGGGTGGCCCTGAGTATTTCGCGGATTTTTCGCCGAACGAGTTTGGCCTGTTGAGGGTCGGGCCGGGTTAACGGTTGTTCGGCTTTTGCCGGTGGCGCCGCAGCGTGGTCATGCCGGCGGGCGTTTTTTGTATGATTTTTTTTCCGCCTGTTTTTGTTCGGCTTGCGTTGGGATTTCAGTTTCGATTCAGAAACCAGGCCGCTTTTAATTAATTGCTCTTGTAATGAATTCGTCATACCGCTTTATCGCATCGAGTTCAAATCTCGTGTTAGTTTAGCACAAATTATTCGGGTTGTTACCTGTCATGGAAAAGTCACAAAAATCCTCCGTGGATTTATGATGGGCGGTCATATTAGTGTGTCATGGGTGTTAAGAAAACAGCGCAGTAAAAATTCTAAATCCAGCAACATATGTGCCAATGGCCGAGCCCAAGGTGGTAAACAGAAAGACTAGCAGAATCCGCGAAACACGGTTTTTCCACCAGCCCCTGGCATGCTTGGTGTCGGTGCGCAAGGCGGAAAAATCCCCAACCGTGGGCTTGCGAATAAAGAATTCCACCGCCCCGGTTACCATGCCCGCACCAATGGTTGGATTTAGCGATGTTATGGGCGCGGCGATAAAAGCAACAATAAATGTCAAGGGGTGAGCCAACGCAATCAGTGCGCCCAAAGCGCAAAAACTACCGTTGATAACGACCCATAACCTCACCAATTCCCAACCTTTTTCAAAATCCTTGGTAAATCCATAAGCGAAACCGACAAGTATCACGGCGACAATCACCCACGGAATGATTGTCGGCCAGCGGTTTGGCGGCGGCACTTTTTCAAGTTCATGGACCGTGTTCGCCGCAGGTGCCGGGTCTTGCTTCAAGTAACTTTCCGTGCCTTTTAAATGTCCGGCGCCTATAACGGCCAAAACGGACCGGTAGGCATGGTCTTTGGTTTCCAATTGTAGTTTCGCAGCCATGTATTCATCACGTTCATCGATCAGCGGTTGGTACAATTCATGGGCCTGTTCTTGAAAAGAGTTGAACATGGACTCAAGCAAATCCCCTTGCTTTATACGCTCGATTTCCTGTTCGTCTACTTTTTCACTGCTCAGCATCATGGTCAACAAACCCGAAAAAATATAGATGCGCCGCCACCATGGAACATTGCGGTATATGCGCTTTAGTGTCGTACCCACGTCGCGATCGATCAGAAAAACTGGAATGTTTTTTTCTTTTGCCACTTCGATGGCAGCGTGCATTTCTGCACCGGGTTTGATGCCCAGTTCTTCGGCGATTCGCTGCTGGTAAGCACTTAAGGCCAGGCTTGCCACAACCATGGAGGCTTTCCCCTGACGGATGACTTTTAACATGTCCATTTTGGCCATGTTATCAGGATTGGTTATTGCGGCATGACGACTGGGACATAACTCCAATGCCACCGCGTCGAAATCATCACTACCAAGGAGTGTACGAACATGTTCGGCGCTGGCTTTGGATACATGCGCGGTACCCAGGAGGGTGATTGTTGTCCCGTCAAATTCAACGTTCACCACGGGTTCTTTGTTTTCTATATTCTCTATAGCCAACGAATGTCCTTTTCTCTGCAAAAAGGTAGGGTTTTTGAAGCGGCTATTATAAAAGAAAAAAATGGCCGTCGCCTATGTTTTTATAAATACAGCGCATGGTAGCCCAAACCTTGGAACAGCGCTTTATCACCAGGGGATGTTGCGTAACAACGCTTGATGGGATGGGTTGATCGGCATGCGATAGCAGCTTATTTTGCACATGGCTGATAGCAGGACGCTGAAAGGATTTTGCATGGTGCCCGTTCACTGCTGCTTCTGTATTGCGTTTCAGGCAATGCTGGAACTGGCATAATTAAAAATATTGTAACTACTCAGCCGTTTTGGTGCCAGCGGCCCTTGTAGGGCGGGTTAGCGATAGCGTAACCCACCTTGGGTAGAAAACCGTTGCTCATGTATAGCGCCTCAGCAGGGCTGAATAGTTACAAAATATTTTCCATAAATTGAATAAGTTAGCTAAAATTGTCAACGGCCCACACCGCCTGACATCCCTCAAACGAAGCCGCTTGGTAAGCGCGGCGTGAAAACCTTGCAATACGGTATCAAGTGTTTTCCAACAGGCCGTAGCAAAGATGTACGCCGACAGTCCCGCTGCTTGGAGCGTTAGGTGGTATTCAGACTTATTTTATTTGCAGCTACTTTCCTCGTTTACTATTTCCCGGTTCGGCCCGATGTGGCGGGTATGACGCAGTTTAGCGATTTCAATCTGATGAATGCGTTCCCGAAATCGCCGCCTTTCGGATTCATTGTGTTCATGGTGGCAATGGGGACAGGAAACACCGAATTCATAGTGGGGAGAGCGTGTGTCGTCGACACTAACCGGTCCCCGGCATGCGTAACATAGTTGGAAATTACCGGGTCGAATGCCGTGTTTGACCGCGATACGTTGATCGAACACAAAACATTCGCCCTGCCAAGTGCTGTCCGATTCCTGGGTTTGTTCCAGATAGGTTAGAATGCCTCCTTGGAGCTGAAAAACATGCTTAAAGCCTTCCTGTCGCAGCCAGGCGCTGGCTTTTTCACAACGAATACCACCGGTACAGTACATGGCGACGGGCCGATTTTTATCGCCAGGCAACAGCGGTTTGACCGCTGTCGGAAAATGTCGAAAATGGCGAATTTGAGGGTCAATAGCACCTTTAAAACGACCGACGCGAATTTCGTAATCGTTTCGAGTATCCAGTAACACCACGCTGGGATCGTTGATTAATTCATTCCACTGTGTGGCAGGAACGTTTTCAGCGCTTGCACGGTTATCGAAGCGCGGCCAGTTCATGCTGATAATTTCTTTTTTTATCAACACCTTAAGTCGAAGAAATGGTGTAAATTCACAGTCATGGATGGTCCAGGGAAGATGTTGTAAGGGTGCTATCGCGGTGAGACATTGCCGGAATCCCTGCATGGACTCCATATCACCGGCAATCGTACCGTTGATGCCTTCCTCGGCCAGCAGGATGCTTCCCTTGATGTTCAGGTCTTTGCCGCGTATTCTTAGCTGCCGGCGAATGCCTTCCACATCGGTCAGTGGTGTGAATTGATAGAATCGTGCAATGGCGAGCATTTTTTCCCATTCTCAATTAAAAGTACGTATGATACACGCAAGCCTGTTAGGAAGGCAAAAAACGTTCTTGTTTTGCGGGTATTTCACCGCTTAGCGATACGCATTTAATCAAAGGGTTAACGATGTTAGTCGAAGGTCCACTTAACTTAACTTTGATAACGGACGACGGTTCGGTAAAACGGGAACTGCACGTAAAATTTGCGCAGTCGTTTCAGGCATTATCGCTGGAACAGCGATCCCATGCCATGCGCGATTATGTCACTGCATTGCAGAAAGCGGTCACGGATATCGACAATGATGCCGAAAAACAGGGTATGTTAACGGTTTTAAGTTTCGCCGAGCAGGTTTTACCGTTTATCGAAAACGATGATATGGAACTTGGGGAGACGATTATAATCGAAATTCAAAGTGATTTCAGTATTACAAATTTATTGCATTAGGCTTAATGAGCGGAGGCTCCATGGCATCGACTGTCGACGAATTGGGAATTGATTACCACGAAGATGGGCTGCATAAGGTTAAACAATTGGACAAAGAGGTTCTCTCCAAGGGAGCCTGGTCGACGATACTTTTTCGTTATCAGGAATGGGATGCAAAAAAAGACGCATATGGACCGGACAAGTTTACCATTCGCCGATATCAGAAACGAAACGGGGAATACCGGCAGAAAAATAAATTTAATATCACCAGTATTGATCAAGCCAAAAGTATGATTTCCATATTGCAAAAATGGATTGACGAAGAATCCTAAGCCGTTTCAGCAGAATTTTTCCAACGAAAGAGTAGTTTGAGTTATGACATATGCATTGCGCCTGGAAGAGGTTGCAAAAACCTATGCCAATGGCACGGTCGCGTTAAAAAGTATTTCCATGCATGTGGAGGCCGGAGACTTCTTTGCATTGCTCGGACCCAACGGCGCGGGTAAGTCCACGACGATCGGTATCATAAGTTCTCTGATCAATAAATCAGCCGGCAAGGTGTTTGTTTTTGATACCGACACCGACAAGGATTTTCCAAAAGCCAAATCGTACATAGGACTGGTACCGCAGGAATTCAATTTTAATGTATTTGAACCCGTCGAAGAGGTCGTCATCAACCAGGCGGGCTACTACGGTATTGACCGCGCCAAGGCAAAAGACAAAGCGGAAATTTATCTAAATCAACTGGGTCTGTGGGCGAAGCGCAAAGTGATGGCGCGGGAACTGTCCGGTGGTATGAAGCGTCGGCTTATGATCGCCCGGGCCCTGGTTCATGAGCCTAAACTGCTGATTCTGGACGAACCCACCGCCGGTGTGGATATTGAAATTCGCCGCACCATGTGGTCGTTTCTTAAAGAAAAAAACGCCGAAGGTATCACTATCATTCTGACCACCCATTATTTGGAAGAAGCGGAAAGCTTGTGCCGAAATATCGCAATCATCGATAATGGTGAATTGGTGAAAAACACCAGTATGAAAAAGTTACTAAGCCAACTGCAATTGGAAACTTTTATTTTCGATTTAGCCCAACCCATGCAGGCCGTGCCTGCAATTAACGCCTGCCAGGCCCATCTGGCCGACCCGCACACCTTGGAAGTGGAAATATCCAAAGAAAGCAGTTTGAATCACATCTTTGAGGCGCTTTCCAGTCACGGTATCGAAGTGACGAGTATGCGAAACAAGACTAATCGTTTGGAGCAGCTGTTTATGGGGCTGGTAGCAAACAAACCGGTCGAGCAGGGGAAGCATCGGGCATGAATTGGCGGCAAAAATATATCGCGTTTAAAACCATACTCGTTAAGGAAATGTTACGGTTTCTGCGTATATGGGTGCAGACGGTATTACCGCCGGTAATCACCACGGCCTTGTACTTTATCATTTTTGGCAATCTTATCGGCTCTCGCATTGGGCAGATGAAGGGTATTAGCTATGTGGACTATATGGTACCGGGCCTGGTTTTGATGGCAATCATTACCAATGCCTATGCCAATGTAGTGTCATCCTTTTTCAGTAGCAAATTTCAAAAGAATATTGAAGAAATGCTGGTGTCTCCTATCCCCAATTACCTTATCGTACTGGGATTTGTGGCGGGGGGAGTGGCTCGCGGTATGGTAGTCGGTGTCGCGGTATTGGCAGTATCGGCGATTTTTGGACATATTCACATAAACAATATCGCGATCATATTCAGCATGGCGTTGTTGACAAGCATATTGTTCGCCTTGGCTGGATTAATAAACGGCGTTTACGCACGCAAATTTGATGATATTACCATCATACCGACATTTATTCTCACGCCTTTGACGTATCTTGGAGGAGTCTTTTATTCCATTGAATTATTGTCGCCGCTGTGGCAGAAATTGTCACTGTTTAACCCCATTTTACATTTAGTCAATGCTTTTCGTTTCGGATTTATCGGTAAATCGGATGTAAATGTATTGTTTTCCTACCTGATCTGTATCGCTTTTATAGTGGTCTTGTATTTGTTTAGTGTTCGATTGATGAATACGGGTTACGGTCTGCGTTCCTGATATAGACGGTAGCGCGTCGTGGGTTTGTGCCGGGATTCGGTGTTTTGCAAATACAGGGATGACTTTTCAGTATCGTTATGCCGCTTAATTAGTCACCAGTATCTATCAATGACGGTATTTTAGGTAACCAGGATACTTGGTGTATTTCGGCTGATTGGAAAGGTTCTAAACTGGGGGTAAATCCCTTGTTATTGAAAAATAACCGTATACACATCATGTCAAGTTAATTATAATATTATTATATATAGATTATTGTAATAATTATTGGATATATAAAAAATTTTAGTTTGAATTAGTGGTTATATTGACAAATAATCTGCATAATTAAATATTATAAGCAAATAAGCGATTAAGAATATGGAGAGCCTAAGTTTCTATGGTTGGTAAGCGGGTAGGACGACCAATCACATGCGAGAAGGGAATTCACCTGACGAACATCATTGGAAGGGGGTGAGGGTGTTCCGTGATATTCAGCAGTTAAATCGAGCCGTTTTGCTTATTGTGCAACGAATGGCATTGGATGATTTACTGAGTACCGAAGTTTTGTTCGGTACGTCTGCCGAAGTTGCAAAAATTATTCGCTCTCTCAGTCTCGAAGATATCGAAAAAATTTCCAAAGTCACACTCCCGCTTGTCGAACTGCGAAATCCGCAGGATATAAAATTCTGGCAACAAATTACCACCGTTGCCAAGGATAAGCTCGATCCGAATGGTGAAATGATTCATTTGGCCACGGCACTAAGGTTATCCGATAAAAAAGAAGGATCTTAAAAGGAGATGAATGATGCGATATCCCAAGTATCAATTGGCTTCAGAAATAGTAGCCGCAGGTGAACTGGCAAAAGTAGGTGCACGAACGCGAGTGCTCAAATACACAACGGCTTTGCCACTACAGACAATTCGGCAGGTTATTAAGGATGCGACCGGTACGGGTCCGGTGACCGGCCCATACGGTGACCCGCTACGTTGGTTTCTGGAATCGTATATTCGTATGTCTCATGGCAGGCTGTTTTACTTTATTTACCATAGGTGTTCCAAGCCACATGCCGCTACCCGATTGCTCCACAGTTTCAGGCTTTATAAAAAGACAGTGCCGAAAATGGTATTGGATATTAATATGGCTTATGGCATCGTTTTCTTGGTAAATCATGGCATGTTAATCGAGCGGCGCTGCGATGATTGTGACACAGCGTTTTTTACCATCGCCAATGGGTCAAATACTTGCCAAGCCTGCCAACTCTACAAGCGCATGCACTGCCGATCCTGTGGTGCACCATTGCCTTCATATGCTAAACAGCGTGGTAAAGGGCGTCGACGGGAATATTGTGATGACTGCAATCACAATCGGGCACGAGAGCGCCTCCGGCACGGACGAAAAGATGAGTATCATTCAAGCATATACAGTATGAAAGCCATTTCATAAAGCTATCCTGTCAGCAATGCATTTGGACTTCGATCCGCGATGGTTCCGGCAATTGCCATCAGCGAACTGCTTACGATCACTCCGTCTTCCTGTGCCTTGCGCAGATATTTCATCACCGATTTGGGGTGCATGACGGGCGCCTCGCAGTATCGATAGGCCAGAAGCAAGTTGTCCAGCCCCTTGCAACTGTTTCGAAGTTTGTCAATTTTTGCTCTTTTTTCTTTAAACAATACCGGTACGGATACAAAAAATCCCAATAGCAGGACAGCGTAAACGGCGCCCCCTGCCAGCAGTAAAAATTTCATGTTAAACAGGAAAAAAAACAGCAGGACGGCTACGGGTGTCACTCCAAGCAGGATGATTAGCAAAGCTAAGGTAAGCCATCCAATGCCGGCGGTTGTTTGTCTGTCAAATACCACGCTGCGATTTTTTTTGTTTAACCGATATTTTTCAACAATCCCATCACGTTCTTCAAGAATCTGGTGATAGAGCAACGCGTCCAACAGCATGCTGTCAAAAGCACCGTGCTGCAGCCAGGGATAGCCAAGATATAGTGCTGAACATTCTCTTAACGTATTGAAGTTAATGGTGCTGTGGCTGTTAAAGTTCTGGATTTCCGCCACTGTTCGATGTTCCCAGTCACCGCCTGACGCGGTTTGATTGCCTTGTGTATCCAGCTGAAATTCAGTCGGTGCAAACGCGGCCTCCAAATGGGTGAAAAATTGTGCGGTTAATTTTAAACGAGCTTCATATTGCTCTGATTTTAGCGATTCGGTAATCGCGCGATGGCGAAACACCGGTATTACCCTTTTAACCAAAGCGGCAAATTTTGCAGGCCAGCGGATATGTTGCTCCAGATCCGCGTAAGGTACGTTATATGCGTTCATGATTACTTTTTGTGCACTCTTGTATGTTGCCACTTTCGTGACTAATTTTATAGCAATTTAGTCAGATAGACAGCGGATTAAAGGAACAGTCCTCACCGTTAAAACAATAATATTTTTCGCCGATGACAACAATAACATCATCGTAGATAAAAGGAGGTACCAATGCGCGGATTGTTGTTAATGGGGTTTATCGTATTCACCGGACCGCTGTGGGCAGACGACTTCCAAGACGGTATGGCAGCCGCGCAAAAAGGTCACTACCGGGAGGCTTTTACCGTTTGGTGGCCACTGGCAAGATACGGCGATCCTGACGCCCAACATAATCTTGGTGTTCTATACGATTTCGGCTTGGGCGTTGACCGTGACGCACGATCAGCGGTTATATGGTACAAGCGCGCGGCAATTCAAGGTCATCCTGAAGCACAAAACAATTTGGGCATGATGTATTTCTACGGGCAAGGTGTTAACAAAGATTTGGGGCTGGCAAGAATCTGGCTAAACAAGGCCGCGGCAAATGAAAGTAGCATGGCGATGCGTAACCTGGGCAAGCTCAAATAGTTGCACGGACCCGCAACGTCTATGCTCGGCATCGTGGCGAAAGCCTTGGTGACGGGTTGTGCATTACCCGTCACGGGGCAACCTCCACTAATCAGAGCCAGCCGTCGTGTCGTCAGTCGGTTGCCTGGAAAAATTCATACAGCACCTTTCCATCTTTTTGAACTGGGTGGAAGCACGCCAGCCATCCGCCCCCCCTCTGTCAGGATAGTTGTCCACCCATTAGAATGGGACTTCAATAACCAATGAGAGTGGGCAGAGAGAGTGATAATGGGTTATCCACGAGAACGGAAAAGAGGAAGGGATCTGTGAAGGCACGCTGTACAACTGGAGAAAATCGGCGCGTGCGGCAGGTCGCCTGATGCCAGATGGGGACCGCACGCCCAGCGGCTGGT
>Ga0114931_10004346_pt1 | contig 17689 bp, 18 predicted proteins | sample 2SBtaG_FD_89579 | JGI IMG/M metagenome (GOLD analysis project Ga0114931, IMG submission 89579) | Deep subsurface microbial communities from Kolumbo volcano to uncover new lineages of life (NeLLi) - 2SBTROV14_V59a metaG | ecosystem: Environmental > Aquatic > Marine > Volcanic | place: Kolumbo...
GATCATGACCGGCGACCCCGCCGAAGAATCTACTTCACGGGAACGAACATGGACACCTCGCGCTGGTAGTTGCGATAGACCTCGCCGAACTCCCGCACCAGCTTCCGTTCTTCGAACAACGTCCCCACCACCAGGTAGAGACTCAGGACCGTGCTCATGACCAGCCCGGCGGCGGTATGATTTCCAGCCCAAAGAATAAGAAACGTTGCCGTATACCAGGGGTGGCGGACGAGGGCGTGGATGCCGCGCCGCGCGAACCCTCCCGACTCGGTAAGGCCGGAGGAGGAACCCCGGAGCCCGCGCGTTCCCAGAAACACGCCGAGATCATAGTCACTCAGGGGGGCGACCAGGAGCACCGCCGCCAGCGCCAGGGCGACGGCGCTCACCGGCCCGGCCGCACCCCACCAGTCGAAGACGGTCGGTCCTCCCACCCATCGAGTATAGGCATAGGCGAGGACGAATGTCCCTACCGCCACAGCGTTGAAACCGATGCGGTAGAAACGATCCCGTGGGCCGAGACGCAACGCCAAGCATCGCCGCACCGCCGGGGTGATCAGCACGCTGTGGAGGGCGCCCCAGGCGATCCAAACCATGGCCACACGGACCGCCGTACTCCCCACCGACTAGGAGGCCGCCGCCGCGGCGTAGAGCCCGGCGGCGCGGGAGCGGAGGGCCTCGGAGGGAGCCATGCGGGGCGCAGCGGCGGCCAGGGCATCCAGCCTCTCGATGATCTCCTCGACCCCCCGCGTATCCGCCCACCGGAGGAGCCCCCCCCGGAAGGGCGGAAACCCCGTCCCCATGACCATCCCGAGATCCACGTCCAGGGGCCGGCTCACGATTCCTTCCTCCAGGCAGCGCGCCGCCTCGTTCACCATGGGAAGCAGCAACCGGTCGATCAACTCCGATTCCGGAAACTCCCGGCGGGCCGGATTCCCGGCCGCTTCGGCGACGTCGGGCGCGAGACCGAGGTTCTTGCCCTTCGCACCGTAGAGGTAGAATCCCCTCCCGCTCTTGGTCCCGAGGTTCCCCGCCGCCGCCAGCCGCCCCACCGCCGCCTGGCTCGGCAGGCGCTCGCCGTAGGCCTCCTTCACCACCTTGGTAACCTTGTCGGCTACGTCCAGACCGATCCGGTCCAGCAGCGCGAAGGGGCCCATGGGCATCCCGAACCGCTTCATCACGCGGTCCACCGACGCCGGGTCGGCGCCGGACTCCAGCAGGTGAAGCGCCTCGCCCAGGTAGAAGGAAAGCAACCGGTTCACCAGGAACCCCGGACAGTCCCGGACGAGAATCGGCGTCTTCCCGAGATCCAAAGCGGTCCGGTAGGCCGCCGCCACCACCTCCGGGGCACTGGCCGGTCCCGCCACGACCTCGACCAGGGGCATCCGGTCCACCGGGTTGAAAAAATGCAAACCGACGATCCGTTCCGGCCGCATCGCCTCGGCGGCAAGATCCGCGATCCGCAGGGAGGAGGTATTGGTCGCGATCACCGCGGTCTCGGGAAGTTCCCGCTCGAGGTCGGCAAACACCTTGCGCTTGACTGCGAGGTCCTCGATCACCGCCTCGATCGCGAAATCCACGTGGCGGAACCCGGAATAGTCGAGGGTGAAAGAAAGATTCTCGAGACGGCGGTCGCGCTCCCTCCCGGTGAGCCGCCGGCGCTTGACATTGCGCGACCAGATGGTTCCCGCGGTGGCCAGGGCGCTCTCCAAGGCTTTGAGGTTGATGTCCTTGATACGGATCGGGAAGCCCTTCTCGCCGGCGAGCCAGGCGATGCCTCCCCCCATGACCCCGGCCCCGACCACCGCCAATCGCTTGCTTCGTTTCGCCGCGGCGAGATCCAGCCCTTGCGGTTCCTTGGCCTTGCCCGAATTGCGGAACAGCCACACCAGGTTCTTGCAGGTGGGGGTGACCGCTGCTTCTCCCAGAAGCCGCGCTTCGGTGCGGTAGGCGGCGACCTCGTCCATGGTGAAACCGGCGGCGATCGCATCGAGCGCCATGCCGGGACTGGGGTAGTGCTCGGGTCGCGCCTTCTTGGCCAAGGCCTCGCGGGCCTTCCGAAAGACCATGTTGCGGGCCGGTCCGATCGCGGCGATGGCGCGATCCATGCGGCCGGGTTCGCGCACGCGCAGGCGGCGGTCCCCCTCGATCACCTCGGCCGCGATCGCCCGCCCCCGGCCCGACGGCACCAGGGCGTCCACGAGTCCGCGCCGGAAGGCGGGTTTGGCGGGAAGGGTCTTCCCGGCAAGAATGAGGTCGAGGGACGCGGGAATGCCGACCAGCCGGGGAAGGCGCTGGGTGCCGCCGAAGCCGGGCAGGATACCGAGCTTGACCTCGGGGAGGCCGATGCGGACCGAGGCGCGGTTCTCGGCGAGACTATAGCGGCAGGCAAGGGCCAACTCGAAGCCGCCGCCCACGCAGGGACCGGCAATCACCGCGACGGTGGGCCGCGGAAAGCGCGCCAACGCCTCGTAGACCGCCTGGCCGTAGGCGGCCTTCTCCGCCCCGTCTCGAGGATCGGTGATGCCGGCAATCTCGTCGATGTCGGCACCGGCGATGAACATGTCCTCCTTGCCGCTCACCAGGGCGAGCCCCCGGACGTTGCGCCGCAGGGCCTGGTCCAGGAGCGACCGCAGGGTCTCGAGGACGGGACCGGTCAGTTTGTTGACCTTTTCCCCGGGAAGATCGAAAACGATCCAGCCGATGTTGGCCTCATCCACCTCGAGACGCACGCCGGAGTCGGCAGACGGCTCGGAGGACGACGGAGGATCGGTGAAGGCGATGGAGGTCTGATCGGCGCGGGGCGGGGTCTTGTCGTAGGGGGGCCTTTCGGGATGAGACGCCCCGGAGACCTCCTCGGCTCCCGGCCGATGCGCTTCGGCGTCCGATCCGCTGTCTCCGGGTCCGGGCGTCCCACGTCCTCCGGTTTCGGGTTCGTCGTTCATGCCGCCTCCAGAACCACCGCCGCACCTTGGCCACCGCCGATGCAGAGAGTGACCAGCCCCAGGGCGACTCCCCGCCGACGCATTTCCTGGAGCGCGGTCAGCACCAACCGGGCGCCGGTCGCGCCGACCGGATGGCCGAGGGCGATGGCGCCGCCGTTCACGTTCAGGATCTCCCGGTCGATCTCGCCCACCGGCCGCATGGCGCCCAGCGCGTCGTGGGCGAACTTCGTCGAGGCGAAGGCGGTCTCGTTGGCGATCACCTGAGCCGCGAAGGCCTCGTTCATCTCGATCAGACCGATGTCGGAAAACGCCACTCCGGCGCGCTTCAAGGCCTTCGGGGTGGCGAACACCGGACCGAGGCCCATGCGTCCCGGATCGAGGCCGGCGTAGGCGGTGGAACGGACCCAGCCCAAGACGGGCAGGCCGTATTCCAGCACCGCTTCCTCGGAAGCGAGAATCAACGCTCCCGCGCCGTCGGTGATCTGGCTCGAGTTGCCGGCGGTGACGGTACCGTAGCGACGGTCGAAATAGGGATGCAACTTGGCCAGCGCCTCCGGGGTTTGGTTCTCGCGGATGCCGTTGTCCTCGATCGCGAAACGGTCATAGCGCGGCGGGAGCGGCACCGGGGTGATCTCCTCGGCGAAGCGCCCTTCCTTGCGGGCGGCGGCGGCCCTCCGGTGGCTCAGGAGGGCGAGGTCGTCCTGGGCCTCCCGGGAGATCCGGAACTCGCGGGCCAGGGCCTCGGCGGTCTCGCCCATGTTCAATCCGCAGTAGTTGTCGGTGAGGCCGATCTCGAGAGCGATCACCGGCTTGAAATCCTTCGGCCGGAAGGAAGCCGCCGCCGCGAGCTTTGCCACCGGCGTTTTTCCCCGGGCCAGGGCCATGAGCTTGTTCTTGATGGAATCCGGGAAAAGGAGCGGCACGCCGGACATGGACTCGGCACCGCCGACCGCCACCAGGCGCGCCTCTCCGGCGCGGATGCGCAGCACGCCGTCGGTCACCGCCTGGAGCGAAGAGCCGCAGTTGCGGTTGACGGTGTAGGCGGGCACGCGGAGGGGCAACCCCGCCCGCAGCGCGATCACCCGCCCGATGTTGGTGGCCTCGGCGGGCTCGGCGATGTTGCCGATGATCACCTCGTCGATCTGATCGGGCAGGACGCCGCTTCGTTCCAGGGCCTCGCGCAGGGCCACCCGGCCGAGCTCGTAGGCGGGCACGCGTTTCTGGACCGTCCCCACCTTGGTGAAGGGGGTTCGGGCCCCGGCGACCACGGCGACACGCAATGTCATGGCGATCCACCTCCCGGTGCAAGAGTCGCATGATTGTCGCTCGCCGGAAGCGTTCTGGCCAGAGCGAAGCGGGGACGGGCCTCGTTCCCGGAGCGGTTTTCCGCCCAAGATCCGAACCGATCGTGTCGGATGAATCAGGGGAGCACGGCTTCGGCCACCAAGCGACGCGCCTGGCGGATGAAGCCGAACCAGAGCAGGAGAGCGACCCCGGCCGAGAGATAGGTTGCGTGCCAGGCGAGAATGACAAAGTCATAGAACCCGTGGAGCGCCATGGCCGCGAGGAGGGCGCCGGTGGGCCAGAGAAACCGTGCCACCGGAGAGGCGGCGTGAAAGCGGGCTCGGCTCACTCCGAATCCCCAGACCACGGCCAGGAGGGCATGGGAGACCGGTGCAGCGAGCGCCCTCGCGATTTGCTCCGGCCAGGAGAGATGCGGGAGGTAGAGGAAGTTCTCGAACGTGGCGAAGCCGATGGCCAGCACGGCGGCGTAGATGAGGCCGTCCACAGGCTCGTCGAACTCCTTCCAGCGGAACACCACCAACACCGCAACCAGGAACTTCGCCCCCTCCTCGACCGGGCCGATCAGCCCGAAGCAGTACCGAAAGAGGTCGCCGGCCGAGACACCGGGATCCTCGGGAAACCCGAGCCAGGCGGCGACGGCGTAGAGTCCGAGGGCCACCACGGCAGAGCCCATCCCCCAAAGAAAAGCCGCCACCAGGCGACGGCGCGGCTCGGGCTGAAGCCGGTCCTTGAGATCGAAGTAGACGAGCCAAAAGAGCGCGCCGCCGAGCACCAGGCCCACCCCCCGGAAGAGCGCGCCCGGACCGGGACTCAAGCCACGGCCTTCGAGGACTCGCGCCCCCCGGAATCTTGAACGCTCCGGATCAATCGCAAGACCATGCATGCCGCCGCGGCCGGCACGGCGGCGGTCCAGACGACGGCCAGGAGACGCACGGCAGGACCGAACTGCCCCTGGATGCCGCCGGCGTCCAGATACCACCAGATCCCGAGAAGGACGTTCAGGACCGCGGCCAGGACGAGGTCTCCGGGCCGCCCGGCCCGGGCCAGCCACAGACAGGCGAAGGGCCAGAACGCCGCCGCGTACATGGGGTAGGCCTTGGGGGAAACGATCAGGAACACGAGGCCGGTCGCGAAGACAAGAGTATCGAGAGGCGGGCGGCGACGCAGCCCCCATCCCCAGACCCCGGCCAGGGCCGCGCCAAGGACGGCCATGGCGGGAGGACCGAGGACCAGGGGCGTGAAGACGACGGGCAGACGCCATAGGCTGGGGCCGGTGCCGAGGGCGCCGCTCTCCTCGACCAGCGGTTGCCAGAGCGGTGCATGGACGGCCAGGAACGGGAGGGCGCCGAGAGCGAACAGCGCCGCGAAGACGGCGGCGAAACGCAGCCGGTGCGGCGCGAGTACCAGGAACGGCACCACGAATAGACCGAAGGTGAACTTCGTGGCGAGAAGACCGACCGCCAGCACCGCCGCGGCGGCAAGAGGGCGGCGCCCGGTGAAGAGCGACCAGGCGGCAAGGAGGAAGAAGGCGGTCAGCACCTCGTCCTGGCCGTAACGGACCAGGAAGAACCAGACCACCGGAGAGGCGATCCAGAGAGCGGTTCGGTCCAGGCGCTCACCGCGCCCCGGAGCGACGGCGGGCGGGTGATCCCCCCCACGGCGGGCACGCCCCCACTTCGGACGAGCAAGAACGCCACCCCGAGATCGGCGGCGAGAAACAAGGCGAAGATCCCGGCGGGGCCTTGAAGCAGGCGCGTGGCCGCGGCCAGCAGGCAGGGGAAGAGCGGACCGTAGGAGGAATGAAAGTCCCGATAGGGAACCAGGCCCTCGGCGGCGGCACGGGCTTGGGTGAGAAAGTAACCGGAGAGATCCGAGCTCACGTGACCGAAGAGGCGCACCACCAGGATCAGGAAGGCGATGCGGGTCAGCCCGTAGGTAAGACCGAACCAAAGAACCGGACGACGCTCGTAGCGCTCGCGGAACGCGCCGTTTGCCGCGAGCAGCATCGCCGCCGCCCCGACCAGCACGGGAAGGTTCGAAAGCATCCCCCACCACGGATGCTGGAGAAAATACGCGGTGCCCACCCGCCTACCGGCTCCCGAATCCCATCAGGAGTCTCCGGCCCCTCCGGCATAGCGCGCGGCCACGTACTCGTCGAGGATCCCCATGAAGTCATCCACCAGCCCCGGACCCCGCAGGGTCTTGAGCAGCCGTCCGTCCACATACACCGGCGCCTTCGGATCCTCGCCGGATCCAGGAAGCGAAATGCCGATGTCGGCGTGCTTGGACTCGCCGGGACCGTTCACCACGCACCCCATGACCGCGATCTGCAGCGTCTCCACTCCTTCGTAGCGCTCCCGCCAGACCGCCATGCGCTCCCGAACGTGTCCCTGGACCCGCTGGGCCAGTTGCTGGAAAAAGGTACTGGTGGTGCGGCCACAACCGGGACAGGCGGTCACCTGCGGGTTGAAGTGGCGCAACCCCAGGGACTGGAGAATCTGCTGGCAGATCATCACCTCCTCGGTCCGGTCGCCGCCCGGGGCGGGGGTGAGACTGACCCGGATCGTGTCCCCGATGCCTTCCTGCAACAGCACGCTCAAGGCGGCGGCGGAGGCCACGGTTCCCTTCATCCCCATGCCCGCCTCGGTCAACCCGAGATGCAACACATGGGAACAGCGCTCGGCCAGGGTTCGGTACACGTCGATCAGGTCCTGCACCCCGGAGACCTTGGCGCTGAGAACGATCCGGTCGGCGGCGAGCCCTTCACGCTCGGCTTGAGCGGCGGAGGCGAGGGCGCTCTGGACGATCGCCTCGAGCATGACCTCCCGAGCCTGGGCCGGTTCGCTCGCCGCAGCGTTGGCGTCCATGAGACGGGTCAACAGATCCTGATCCAGTGAACCCCAGTTCACGCCGATCCGGACCGCTTTGCCGAGGTCCCGCGCGGTGCGGATCATGGCGAGGAAGTTTTCGTCCCGGTGCGCTCCCACCCCGACATTGCCGGGGTTGATGCGGTACTTGTCCAGGGTCCGGGCGCACTCGGGAAACTCGGCCAGGAGAAGGTGGCCGTTGTAGTGGAAGTCGCCGACCAGCGGCACGTCATGCCCGCTCTCGGCCAGCCGCCGCCTGATCTCGGGGACCGCCGCCGCCGCCGGGCGGGTATTGACGGTGATCCGAACCAGTTCGCTGCCCGCCCGGGCCAAGACCGCCGCCTGGGCGGCCGTCGCCTCGGCGTCCTCGGTGTCGGTGTTGGTCATGGACTGGACCGCCACCGGGTGGAGGGAGCCGAGAGACACCTTCCCCACCCGGACGGTCGGCGTGGAACGACGAACGATCTCAGCCACGGCGGATCAGGGGAAGACCCCGAGTTCGAGGTAGGACTTGCAGACCTTCTCGATGGCCAGGGTGAAGGCCGCGGTTCGGAGGGTCTTGATCTTCTCGTTGCTACGCAGTCGCTCCACGATCTCCCGGTAGGCGTCGATCATGGTGTCCTCGAGACCCGAGCGCACCACGTCCACCTCGCCGGGGCCGTGAATGAGGTCCAGGTGGACCTTGGAGTCGACTTTCTTCCCGGTGAGCGCCTCCAGGGCTCCTACGATGTCCGACCCCCGGGCCTCCTGGAGCCGGCGTTCCATGCGGCCGAAGCGGACGTGGGAGAGGTTCTTGAGCCACTCGAAGTAGGACACGGTCACGCCGCCGGCGTTGAGGAAGAGGTCCGGAATGACCAGCTTCCCCCGTTCGTAAAGCATTTCCTCGGCGTTGGCGGAGGTGGGGCCGTTGGCCGCCTCGGTGATCACCTTGGCCTGCACCCGTTCCGCGTTGTCCTGGGTGATCTGACGTTCCAGGGCGGCGGGAACGAGGATGTCGCACTCGATGTGCAGCGCCTCGGAAGGGTCCTCCGAGGACTCGGCGCCGGGGAAGGAGAGAATGGTTCCGGACTCCGAACGATGGGCCATGATGTCGGCCAGATTGAGCCCGGCGGGGTTCCAGATCGAGCCCTCCCGTTCCGCCACTCCGACCAGCTTGCACCCGCCCTCGGTTAGAAACTTGGCCGCGTGGAAGCCGACGTTGCCGAGACCCTGGACCACCACGGTCTTCCCCTCGAGGCCGGCCTCGAGGCCTACCCGCCGCATCAACTGCTCGTCCCGGGCCGCTTCCCGAATGCCGAAGAACACCCCCAGGCCGGTCGCCTCCCGCCGCCCATGGATTCCCCCCTGGGAGACCGGCTTTCCCGTCACGCAGGCGGCGGCGTCGATCCGGCCCGGGTGGAACGCGCTGTAGGTGTTCATCATCCAGGACATCTCCCGTTCGCCGGTCCCGTAATCCGGGGCGGGAACATCCACGCCCGGTCCGATGAAGTTCTTCTTCACCAGCTCAGCGGTGTAGCGGCGGGTGATCATCTCGAGCTGTTCGGTGGAGAACTTGGTGGTGCTGATCTTTACCCCACCCTTGGCGCCGCCGAAGGGAACGTCGACGATCGCGCACTTGTAGGTCATGAGCGCCGCCAGGGCCATGACCTCGTCCTGGTTCACCATGTGGCTGTAACGAATCCCTCCCTTGGTGGGGGAGCAGTGCTGGCTATGCTCCACCCGCCAGGCGGGGACCACGGCGTACTTGCCGCCGGCCAGCCGCACGGGAAACTGCATCCGGTAGACGCTGTTGCAGGCGCGGACCTGGTCCAGCAGCCCCTGGGGAAACTTGAGATGGGTGGCCGCACGATTGAAGGTGCGATTGACGTCGGCAAAAAAACTGGACCGAGTTCTGGCCACGGTCGACCCTCCAGATAGAACGCTTCACCCCTTCGGCCAACCGACCCGGAGCGACGGAGCGTGAAATTTGAGGGCAGAAGGGTAGCAGAAAGAGGCAGACGCTCCTAGAAAACTCCGGCCGGTCGGCTCGGCTCCCCCGCTCCCGTCCCCATGCCGCCTCAGGGCGTCTCCCGCCGGGAGAGAGCGAAGGAGATCTGGTTCATGACCGAGGTATTGATCTTCGCCACCACCTTCTCCGACCGGAACACCTCGACGTCGTAGTCTCCCAGTTTTCCCGCCTGGTTGTGGTAGAGCTTGACCTTTCGGTCTCCCATCTCGAAATCCAGACGCTGGTTGGTGATATCCCGATACTCCTTGGTGTTCGAGACTCTCGGAGCGCAACCGAGATCGGATTGGAAGACCTTCAACCCGAGGGGGTAGCCGCCCTCCCCGCGATCCGAAATCTTGTAGAGCGAGTAGTTCGGCAACCAGTCGGTCACGATCAGCGCCTTCAACCCCCGGTCGTCGGTGAAGCTCAAAGCATGCGAGAAAAGGATGAGCTTCAGGATCGTCCCCTTCTGCGCCCGCACCGTGTATCGGGTTCCGACCTCGAGAGGGATTCCATAGCCGATGTCGTCGATCTGGATCGTGACCGCGCTGCTGTCGGTGTCCCGGCGAAAGGTATAACGGATGACGGGCGGGTCCGTGAACAGGAAGTCCTCGGCCTGGAAGACGCCGCTGAACGTATTGACCTGGTCCTCCACGAAGGGGGCCATGATGAAGCTGATGCGCCCGCGATCCGCGGCCCGGCAATTGGGATCGTCCCCACCGCAGCCTGCCGCGACGAGGACGAGTCCCAGGATGGCCGGAAACATGAAGACGCGAAGCCGCCCGGAAACCTGTCGAGTCATCGAACCACTCCTGTCCTCAAGCCCGAAAGGTGACGCCGGCCGCTAGGGGAGCGGAGCGTTCTGGGTCTCGGTCGGGATGTACTTCCGCAGGTGCTCGAGCTGTCCGGCTTCCTTGATGAGGTTCCGGGCGATCACCACCCGCTGGATCTGGTTGGTTCCCTCGTAGATCTGGGTGATCTTGGCGTCGCGCATGTACTTCTCGACCGGATAGTCCTTCATGAATCCGTATCCGCCGAAGATCTGCACCGCGTCGGTGGTGACCTCCATGGCGGTATCGGTGGCGAAGGCCTTGGCCATGGCCGCCATCTTGGTGATTTTGGGATCGCCGGCGTCGATGGCCCGCGCGGTCGCGTGGACGAGTTGCCGCGCGGCCTCCACTTTCGTGGCCATTTTCGCCAGCATGTCCTGAATCATCTGGAACCCGGCCAGGTTGGAGCCGAACTGCTGGCGCTGGGTGGAGTACACCTGCGCGTACTCGAGGGCTCCCTGAGCGAGCCCTACCGCCTGGGCCGCCACCCCGGGGCGAGCCCGATCCAGAGTCGCCATGGCGTTCTTGAACCCAACCCCGGCCTTCCCGCCGACGAGGTTTTCTTCGGGAATCCGGACGTCCTTGAAGTGGAGTTCCACGACCGGCACCGCTCGGATGCCCATCTTGTCCTCGACCTTCCCGATCGTGAATCCCTCGGTCCCCTTCTCCACCACGAAGGAACTGATCCGGCGGCTGCGTGACTCGGGATCGGTCACCGCGAAGACGGTGTAGAGATCGGCGATCCCTCCATTGGTGCACCACTTCTTTTCGCCGTTGATGACGTAGCCGCCGTCGGCGGCCACCGCCTGGGTGCGCATGCTCCCCGCGTCGGACCCCGCGGTCTTTTCCGAGAGGCCGAAGGCGATCATCCGCTTCCCGGAGGCGATGTCGGGCAAGTACTTCTTCTTCTGATCCTCGGTGCCCCCGACAAGAATAGGAAAGGATCCGAGGGCGTTGACCGCGTACGCGACGCCGATTCCACCACAGGCGCGGGAGAGTTCCTCGACGCAGAGGCAGAGGTTGAGGACCCCGGCCCCGGACCCTCCGTACTCCTCCGGAATCCAGACCCCCATGATGCCTGCCTCGACCATGGCGTCCTTGATTTCCCAGGGGTATTCCTGCTCACGGTCGTACTTGGCGGCGAGGGGCCGGACGACTTCCTCGGCCACCGCTCGGGCCTTGGCTTTCCACTTCAAGTTTTCTTCCGTCAAGAGGCCGGACATCTTCACCCTCCTTGCACACGGTTGGCCCTGCCGAGACGCCCTCCGGCGTCCCTTGAAACCGATAATTCCTTTCAGAAAGGGGATCTGAAGGTCGGAAGGTCCAGAATAGCACAGGCCCGGGGAGAGGCCCAAGACCGCCCGGCGATCTGTCGGCTCACCTCTTCCGATTTCTTCTGTATCGTTCCTGTCTTCTTTCCGTCCCAAGGATTGAGTGTCCGGCGGACGATGCCACTCGCTCGGCCCTCGCGGCTACCGCGGGGGGGTTTCTTCCAACCGACCCGACGACATCCGGTCGGAAGAGCCTCCCCTCGGCCGGCCATCCGGAGTCCTGCCGCGAGCTTTCCCCCAATTGCCGGGAAAGGGGGGAACGCCTCGCTTCAGCTCCTCTTCTTCGAGCCGATAACCCGGGCGTGGCACGATTCCGAGATTCCCACCATTCCAGCATCCGCCTGCTGTCCGGCCCCCAGTGCCTGGTCGGCCTGCGCCGTCACCTGACACGGTTCTTGGATCCTCTCGACCTGGACTCCCGGGCGACCACCCTCGTCCTGCTCGCGGTCGAGGAAGCGGCGGCGAACGTCCTCGAGCACGGCTATAGGCTCCGGGCCGGCCGTCCGATTCTGCTGGAGTTCCACCCTCTCGACGAGGAGCGGTTCGAAATCAGCCTGGCGGACCGGGCGCCCCGGGCGGTGCTTCCAGCGAACGCCGCAAGCCTTCGGGATCTGGCCGAGGAGCGGTCCGAACGGGGTCGCGGCCTGGAGCTCATGCGCGCCGTCGCGGATTCGGTGGAGCACGCACCCCGGGAAGAGAGCGGCAACACCTGGACCCTGGTCTTCAGCGCGCAGCGGCTGGACCGCTGCGTGGAGGAAAACTCGCGTGAAGCAGCCTGAGAACACCGTTCACTTGATCTCGATTTCCCGCATCCGGGCCAAGAAGGGGTGCGAGATCTCGGAAATCACCCTGCGAGGCGTGGTCCGGGAAACGACCGAGGAGAGCTTCCGCAGTTACCTCGCCCAGGCCGGGGAACGGTCGCCGCTCCTCCTGGTGAACTTCGCCGAACTCGACTACATCAACTCCACCGGTCTCGGCATTCTCCTGGAGCAGTCGCGATCGCAGGAGCAGCGGGGCGGATGGCTGCGGATCGTCTCCCCCTCCCAGACCGCCGCCATGATCCTGAACCTCTCGGGAGTCGCCGACGTGCTGCGGGTCTCCGAGACCGTGGACACCGTCCTCGAGGATCTCTCCCGGGCGGCCTAGCCGCACCGCGTGACAGCGGGGCGGTTCCGGTCCGGGTGGCCCGAAAAATTATTCTCGAAAGAATCCACCCGTTCCGGCCGAAACCTGTTAGGGTTCCCCCCAGCGCACCTGGCGCACCCTCTTGAAGAACCCTCCTGATGTGTTCCGGATCTACCTTCCGAATGCTCCCTGAGTGCTTTCTTTGATCCGGTGTTCCCAGTACGACCCGGGCGAGATGACGGCCTCCCGATTTGCGAGGCGATCGACCCCGATTTCAACGACCGGCGCGGGAACCGTGCGTAGCCCGCGTCGAACAAAGGAAAGCAATGTCTCAGAAGATCTATGTGGGCAACATGCCCTTCAGCATGACCGAGGATGACCTTCGCAACCTGTTCGCCACCCACGGTCAGGTCGAATCGACCGCCGTCATCACCGACCGCGAAACCGGTCGCCCCCGGGGCTTCGGCTTCGTGGAGATGAGCTCCGGCGCCCAGGAGGCCATCCAGGCCCTGAACAACCAGGACGTCGACGGACGCGCCCTCAAGGTGAACGAGGCCCGGCCTCGCGAGGACCGTGGGTCCCGCGGCTCCTCGCGCTGGTAGTTCGGACACCCGTTCGCGGGTCGATCGATTCGGGGAGGGGGCCGCAATGGCCCCCTCCCCTTTTTTTGTCTGCGCCGGGGGGAGACGGGCTCGGCGGAGGCGGTGGTGTGGTCTGGGAGCGACGTCTCGGGGCAGACGGAACCGGTGGCGGGTCGAGAGTCAGCTCTTCCCTTTGAGCCGCGGATCCAACGCATCCCGCAAGCCGTCACCCAGGAAGTTCAACGAGAAGAGCGTCGTCCCGAGCGCCAGCCCCGGAAAGAGAATCAGCCACCAGGCGGTGCGGAGCGCGGTGATCGAGCTCGCCCCCTCGGCGGCCAGGAGCCCCCAGGAGGAGGCCGGGGGCTGCACGCCAAGGCCCAGGAACGAGAGGAACGCCTCTTCCAGCATCACCGCGGGTACGGTGAGGGTCGCATAGACGATGATCGGCCCCAGCAGATTGGGGATGAGATGGCGAAAGATGATGCGCCGGTTGGAGAGTCCCAGGGCGAAGCCCGCCTAGACGAACTCCTGGCTGCGAAGCTGGATCATCTGCCCGCGCACGATACGACTCATGGTGAGCCACTGCACCGCACCCAAGGCCAGGAACAAGAGCAATAGGTTCTGCCCGAAGTAGGCCACCAGCAGAATCACGAAGAACATGAAGGGCAGGCTGTAGAGCATGTCGACGAAACGCATCATGACGTTGTCGACCGCGCCGCCGCGGAATCCGGCCACCGCGCCCCAGCTCACGCCGATGAGGAGGCTCACCAGGGTGGCCACCACCCCCACCGCGAGGGAAAGCCTCCCCCCCTCCATCACCCGGGTGAGCAGGTCGCGACCGGCGATGTCGGTGCCGAAGGGATGATCCAGGCTCGGCGATTCGAGCTGGCGGGCCAGGTTCTGTTCGGCGTTCCCGTAGGTGGTGAAATACGGGCCGACCAGGCTCGCGGCCACCACGATCACCAGCAGCACGCCTCCCGCCACCGCTTGGCGCGACTTCAGCAATCGCCGCCAGGCGTCGCGCCAGAGGCTCGCCCCCGGACGCATGGACTCGGGCTCCGCCACCGCGTCGAGAGGCGGTTCCTTGGGAATGGAATCGGCGTAGGTCATGGGCGGCTCACTTCAATTCCACCCGGGGATCGACGACGGCGTAGAGCACGTCGACCACCAGGTTCAAGGTGATGAGGAGCACGCTGTAGAGCAGCACCGTGCCCATGGCCATGGTGTAGTCCCGATTGATGGCGGAGTTGACGAAAAAGCTCCCGAGGCCGGGAATGTTGAAGATCCGCTCCACCACCACCGAGCCGACCAGGATGCTCGCGGTGGCCGGTCCGAGATAACTCAGCACCGGGAGAATGGCCAGTCGCAGGGCGTGCTTCATCACCACCACCCGCTCGCTCAGCCCCTTGGCCCGTGCGGTGCGGATGAAGTCCTGGCGAATGACCTCGAGCATGCCCGCCCGCGCCAGGCGCGCCACGTAGGCGGCGCGGATGGCCCCGAGGGTCACCGCGGGAAGGAGAATCTGCAGCGGCGACCCCCATCCTCCGGCGGGAAGCAGGCCGAGACCGAAGGAGAAAAGAATGATGAGGATGGGTCCGAGGACGAAGTTCGGAACGCAGATCCCGAACAGGGCCACGCTCATCAGCGCGTAGTCCTTGAAGTGGTTGTGATGCAGGGCGCCGACGATGCCGATGGGAACGCCCAGCAGCAGCGCCATGAACAGCGCCAGCACCCCGAGGGTGAGGCTGACCGGCAGGGACTGGGCGATGATCTCGTTGACGCTTCGTCCCTGGTACTTGAAGGAGGGGCCGAGATCGCCGTGCATCACCCCGCCCAGATAGCGGCCGAACTGCCGCAGGAGCGGCTCGTCGAGGTGGTACTTGGCTCGCAAATTCGCTTCAATCTGGGGCGGCAGCTTCCGCTCGTTGTCGAAGGGTCCCCCCGGTGCCGAACGCATGAAGGCGAAGCTCGCGAGGAGGATGACGAAGAGCAGGGGAACGGTGGAGAGTAGGCGCCGGATGAGATAGTCGATCATGGGGTTGGTTCAGCTTAGCGGTTGCCCTACTCTCCCGCAACCGTCGCCGGAGGCGCCGGAGCCGGGATCGCGGCCCGATCGAAGTGCTTCTCCCGGGGGCGGCCCCGGTGCCCCCGGAGCGGTCGCACCGCCTTCAGATCCACCGTATTGAGAAGGTTCGGCGTGAGCCCCGCGAAATCCCGGTCGTCGTAGAGGTTTTGCACCACGTAGTAGTAGACCGGCAGGATGATCATCTCCCGGTTCAGGACCCAGTCCTCGGCCTCGTGAAGCAACGCCATGCGCTCGGCGGGATCCACCGTCCGCGCTGCCCGGTCCACGAGCGCATCGTAGTCCGGATCGCTGAACCCGGTCCGGTTGTTCCCGTTGTCCGACTGCCACATGTCGAGGAACGTATTGGGGTCGAGGTAGTCGCCGATCCAGGAGCCCCGGGCCACCCAGAAGTCCAGCGCCTGGGTGGTGGCGAGAAAGACCTTCCACTCCTGGTTCACCAGCACGACGTCGATCCCGAGGTTCTTCTTCCACTGCTGCTGGATCACCTCGGCGATATTCTTGTGGGATTCGGAGGTATTGAAGAGCAGCTCGGTTCGGGGAAAACCCTTGCCGTCCGGGTAGCCCGCCTCGGCCAGCAGGCGCCGGGCCTCGGCCACGTCCTGATCCGGGAGATGCGCCTCGGTGTAGCCGGGGATGCCCGGGGGAACGAGGCTATGGGCCACCTCCTGGCCCGCTTTGGTCACGTAATCCACGATGTCGTGGCGATTCATGGCCAGGAAGAGCGCCTTCCGCACCCGAACGTCGTCGTAGGGGGGGCGGGTCACATTAAAACGATAGAAATAAGTGCAGAAATAGGGCGCCACGTGGAAGTCCGCGCGTTTTTTGATCTCGGGCACCACGAACTGGGGCACCGCGCCCGAGTCGGTCCAGTCCAGCACCCCGCTCATGTAAAGGTTGAAGCTGGCATTGATGTTGTCGGTGCTCAGGCCCTCGGCGGATTCCAGCGCCACCGCCGCCGCGTTCCAGTAGCGCGGGTTCTTGCGGAACACGAAACTCCGGCTGAGCTTCCAGGAGGCCAGGGTGAAGGCGCCGTTGCTGACGATGTGTTCGGGCCGGGTCCAGGCGTCGCCGTACTTCTCGACCACATGGGGGGGCACCGGAAGGAGCGTGAAGAAATTGCAGAGATCCAGGAAGTAGGCGCAAGGAGAATGGAGGGTGACGACCAGGGTGCTATCGTCGGCGGCGCGAAAGCCCAGTAGCGACGGATCGGTGATCTCGCCGTTGTTGTACTCCCGGGCGTTTCGCACCGGAAAGAGCATGTTGGCGTACTTGGCGGCGTTGGCCGGATTCAGCACCCGTTCCCAGGCATAGACAAAGTCGTCGGCGGTGAGCGGCGTGCCGTCGCTCCACTCGGCCCGGCGCAGGTGAAAGGTATAGGTCCGTCCGTCGGGGCTCAGATCCCAGCGCTCGGCCATCCCCGGCTGGGGGCTCAGATCGACCGGGTGGCGATAGGTGAGCCCCTCGAAGAGGTTGCTCGCCACCCGCCCGCCGGGTTGCCCGGTGACCTGGCCGGGATCGATGGTCTCGGGTTCGGCTCCGAGCAGAAACACGAACTGGGCGCCGGGAGCGTCGTCGCCGCAGCCGCCGGAGAAAACGAGCAGGGCGAAGACCGCGCCGAGGAGGTGCCGCCGGATCACCGGCGGCCCTTCCACCGTCGTATCGGACGCGCCGGACGGGACGGGAAAGGTTGGGCGGGCATGGGAGTCCTTCAGGGGTTGAGGGTTGCGAGGGGTGAACCGAGGGTACCGGTTCCGGCCGTCCCGGGCAACCGGAGCGCCGGTTCGGGCGCTGTTCAGCCGGGGCGACGGACTGCTAGGATCGCACCATGAACCGAGTTGCCATTGTGACCGGTGGAGCGCGGGGCATCCCCCGGGCCGTCGCCGAGGATCTCGCCAGCGACGGGTGGGCCGTGGCCATCTGCTACCGCAAGAGCGAGGCGGACGCCCGCGACACCATCGAGGCCGTCGAGGCCGCGGGCAGCCGGGGGCTCGCCCTGGAAGCGGACGTCTCCGACTCCAACGCCTGCGCGCAGTTCGTGGAAGCGGTGCGCCGGGAGTTCGGCCCGATCGGCGCCTTGGTCAACGGCGCCGGGCCCTACCACCGCGCCCCAATCCTCGAGGAAACCCCGGAGGCCTGGCGGTCGATGTTCGACAACAACCTCCATGCGGCCTTTTACATGGCCCGTCTCGTGGCGCCGGACATGATCGAGGCCGGTTGGGGGCGCATCCTGAACTTCTCCATGGCCAACGCCGACCGCCTCGCGGCGCAGCCCATGGTCACCGCCCACATCATCGCCAAGACCGGACTTCTCATCCTGACCCGGACCCTGGCCCGGAAGCTCGCCCCCCATGGGGTCACCGTCAACGCGATCTCCCCGGGCTACATCGACTCGGCGAGCCACGACGCCGAGAACCTCGACGCAATCCTCCCGCGCATTCCCGCCGGACGCCTGGGGACGGTGGACGACGCGGTGCGGGCGGCGCGCTTCCTGTTCTCGGAGGTCGCCGTCTAAATCAACATAACAAACCTCCACCTGAGCGGTGGCTGGGGCTTATAGGGACCGGTAACCTGGCGAGCCTGAAGCGACGATGACACGTTATCCCGTTCTCCCGCTTGGCTTGACTCGCCTCCCTCC
>Ga0114931_10004347_pt1 | contig 17688 bp, 15 predicted proteins | sample 2SBtaG_FD_89579 | JGI IMG/M metagenome (GOLD analysis project Ga0114931, IMG submission 89579) | Deep subsurface microbial communities from Kolumbo volcano to uncover new lineages of life (NeLLi) - 2SBTROV14_V59a metaG | ecosystem: Environmental > Aquatic > Marine > Volcanic | place: Kolumbo...
CCTGTGGACGGTGGGCGGGTAGCCCGATACCGTCACGTTGTGACGAGCCAGGCACCACAGCGAGCGGACGAAATTTCCTTCGAGCAGGCGACGGAGCGGCTGGAAGCCATTGTCGATCGGATCAAGTCGGGTGAAGCGACGCTTGAGGAATCACTCAAGGCGTACGAAGAAGGCGCGCAGCTGCTTCGCCGATGCAAAGCCATTCTCGATGGCGCCACCCAGCGCGTGCGCGAACTGAAGGTTGGCGAACTCGCTGACGCGGGCGCAGACGAGCCGAGCGAGCAGAAGTCATGACGGCGCTGTCGCCAGGTGTGCTCAGCGCGCTGGCGGCGCTGCCCGGGCTCTTTTTCGTCTTTGCCTTCGGCGCCTGCGTGGGGTCGTTTGTCAATGTGCTCGTCTACCGCCTGCCCAGGGGGCTAGGCGTCGTCACGCCCGCATCGCGCTGCCCCGCGTGCGAGACGAAACTCACCTGGCGCGAGAATATACCAATTTTTGGATGGGTATTTCTTGGCGGTCGCTGCCGATTCTGCAAGTCGCGCATATCTCCCCAATACCCGCTCATTGAACTGACGACAGCGGCGCTGTTTGCGCTGCTGTACACGCAGTGGTTCGTCGACCCCTTGTTGCTCCACTCGATCGGGCTCGACGTATCGTCGCTGCGACCGACCTGGGCGCTCCCGGGCGTCCGGTGGATGTGGCCTGCGCTGCTCATCAACCTGTCGCTTGTCGCGGGGCTCATCGCGATGACGCTCATTGACGCAGCCACATTCACAATTCCGCTTATTCTCCCATGGATCGTGACAGGAATTGCGATCACTGTCCATCCGCTCCATGCGCTTTTCGTGCAGCTGCGCGCGGGATCGCTCGATGTGATCACGCCAGCTGCGGGCTCGACGCGCTGGGTGATTCCGACCGCCCACTGGGACTGGACGATCGCAGCGCTTGCGGGCGCCGTCGGTCTTGCCGTGGCGATCATCCTGCTCGAAGTTCGTGCGCTGCCCCGCAGCTTTGCGGATTATGAAGCGTGGGAGCGTGAAGCCCTCGCCCGGCGCGACAAGAAAAACGCGCCAGCCGACCAGGCGAGTCACGCCCCGCGCGACGACGCGCCGCCGTCTGATCCAAAGAACCACGCAGGCGCCATGCTTCGCGCGCTCGTGGTGTCTGCTCCCGCTCTTGCGGGGATGTTCCTGGGGTTTTCAATAGGCGTTCCCATGGGCAAAGCTCCAGTGGCGGCTGCAATCGGGACTGCGCTGGGTCTGCTGGTTGGGCTTGTGCTGCGTCGGCTGGTCCCCGGCCCCGAGGACGCACAGGACGACCCCATCTGGGTGCAGTACCCGCACGCTCGCCAAGAAGTGCTCAAGGAGGCCGTTTTTCTGGCTGCGCCCACAGTCGCAGCAGCGGGGGCGTACTTGATCGTCCATACCTCGTCGTGGGCCGCAGGCGATCCGCCACTCTGGCTCGCCGCCTTGTCGGGCTCGCTCACGGGGTTTCTTGTCGGAGGCGGCGTCGTGTGGGTTGTTCGCATTCTGGGAACTCTTGCATTTGGCAAAGAGGCAATGGGGCTTGGTGACGTTCATCTGCTCGCTGCCGTCGGCGCCTGCCTCGGGTGGATCGACCCACTCCTGGCGTTCTTTATCGCGCCGTTCTTTGGCATTGCGTGGGCCTTGGGCTCGCTGGTGACGTCGTCGATTTTTCGACGACAAGGCGCTGCCCTCCCATATGGGCCGCATCTTGCCTTCGCAACGCTCCTGCTGGTGTACGGAAGGCCGATCTTCGCGTGGGGGCTGTCGATGATCTCGGGCGTCGAAGTGCATCTGCCCTGAAGCGCAGCGCACGCGCACAATGGTGCGCCGGTTCTCACGAGGAATCGCGTCTGCGGTCGATACTCCTCAATTCATCATGACGCGACACGGAGGTTGCACGCAATGACACGCACGAACACGCGGAGGATCCGCGCCGCTGCTGCTTTCACAATGCTTTCCTGTTTCACCGCTCTTGGCGTTGGTTGCGAAGCTGACGGCGCCAAGCAGCGGCTGTCACTGTTACAGCAGGAAAACGTCGAGCTTCGCCAGAAAGCCCAACAACTCGCTGTTGATCTGGACGACGCGGAGCGCAGCGAGTCTTCACTGCAGTCCGAGGTCCGTGCGCTGACCGCTGAGAAAGCGAAGCTCGCAAGCGACCTTGCAAATACGCAGCAGCCTCCCCTGGGCTCGCCTCTTGTCTCCACCGGGTTTGAAGGCATCGAGGGCGTCAACTCAAGTGTGCTGGACAGCGGTGAAGTGGTGCTCGAAGTCGCAGGCGACGTGCTCTTTAGTTCGGGCAAAGTGAAACTCAGGTCGAGTGCGCTCAAGTCGCTCGACCGCGTCTCCAATATCCTCAAGACGCGCTACGCTGGCCGGCTCATCCGCATCGCAGGCCATACCGACACGGACCCCATCCGCAAGAGCAAATGGGGTACTAACGAACGCCTGAGCGCCGAACGCGCTCTGGCGGTCGAAGAGGCGCTGGCGAAGAAGGGCGTTGACAAGAACATGATGTACGTCGCAGCCTTTGGCGCCGCCCGACCCAAGTCCAGCAAGAAGAAATCACGCAGGGTCGAGATTGTCGTGCTCAACCTTCCTGGGCCTTGACGTTCCGCTGACGCATAATGAAACCATGGTGTTGTGTTCACGAACAACGCTGTGGGAGACTTGTGCGCATGTTGCATCTGCATCACGTTCAACGATCCTTTGGCGCCTTGCGGGCAGTCGCTGGCGTGTCATTTGATGTTGGCGCTGGCGAGGTGCTTGGCTTGCTTGGCCCCAATGGGGCGGGCAAGTCAACGACAATCAACATGATCGCAGGGCTGCTGCAGCCAGACGCCGGTGAAATCCGCATCGCAGACCTCGGTTCGCCAATGGATAGGCGCGTGCGCATGCGCATCGGCTTGGCGCCACAACGCCTTGCGGTGTACGAGGAATTGACTGCAGAGCAGAATTTACGGTTCTTCGGGTCATTGTTCGGTCTGCGCGGGGGCGATCTGCGCGATCGCGCTGCGCAACAACTCAAATTCACACAGTTGACCGATCGCGCAGGCTCGCGTGTCAAGACATTTTCAGGCGGGATGAAGCGCCGGCTCAATCTGGGTTGCGCTCTTGTCCACAATCCGAAACTCGTGCTGCTCGACGAACCGACCGCGGGTGTCGATCCACAATCGAGAAACGCCATTATGACATGGTGGAGTCGCTGCGCGATCTTGGCGCCGCCATCCTCTATTCGACGCACTATATGGAGGAAGCCCAGCGCCTCTGCAGCCGGGTGGCGATCATGGATCATGGGAAGATTCTGGCGATCGACAGTGTTCCCAAACTCATCGACGCTCACGGCGGCAAGCCCATCGCCAATGTTGTCCGCGTCGATGGCGCGAAGGAACGCATCGAAGTGACCGATTTTGCACAGGACATGACGACCATGCTGGCTGGCGCCGCGATCGCTGAGGTTCGCATCAATCAACCAAGTCTTGAATCAGTGTTTCTCTCGCTGACAGGAAAGGAGCTGCGGGACTGATGCGCGCAGTCACAATCATGGCGATGAAGGACATTCACCTGTTGTTGCGCGACAGGATGGGGTTCTTCTTCGTGTTCTTTTTTCCGCTTCTCTATGGTGTGTTTTTCGGCGCCGTCTTCGCGGGGCAGGCTGGCGATGATGGTGAAGCGGCACAGTCGAGCGTGCGTGTCGCGGTTGTGGATCTTGACAATACGAAGGAATCCGCAGCGTTTGTGGCCCTTTTGCAAGAGGAGGACACGCTTGATGTTTCGGTAATGGACGCATTGCCCGAGGCGCGTACGCAGGTGCGACAAGGTCGTTTGATGGCAGCCATCGCCCTTGAGCCAGGCTTCGGCGCCGCTGCGAAGAATCCCTTCACTGGTGAGGCGCCCAACGTGCGTCTCGCGGTGGACCCGTCCCGACGCGCGGAAGGCGCCATGCTCGAGGGCGTGCTCATGGGTGTCGCGTCGAAGCGCATGCAAAGTTTCTTCAGCGATCCCACGACGATGCGCGCAACCGCAGCGGACAGTCTCGCAGCCATCCGCGACGACAACACCATGAATCCGCTGATCAAAGCGACGTTGTCATCCCTGCTGAGGAACGTCGGAAACGTCGCTGATGCGCTTGACAACGAAGCGGACGCTGATGAAGGTGATAAAGGCGCACCAACCAGCGGGCCAGCGTTTCAACTGCTCGACGTCGAGCATGTGAACCCTGTTGACCCAGCGACGACGACCGATGCCCAATCGCTCCCCATGAACTCGTACGCGATTTCGTTTCCGCAGGCAATATTGTGGGGTGTTATGGGGGCCGCCGCCGCCTTTGGCATATCGCTTGTCACCGAGCGCACGCATGGCACGATGGATCGCCTGCGTGGAGCGCCTGTCACAACAAACCAGATTCTTGCGAGCAAGGCGCTGGCGTGTTTCCTCACCGTCATCAGCGTTTGTACGGTGATGCTGCTTGTGGCGCGCCTTGTGTTTGGGGTGACGCCTGTCGCGCCGGTGATGCTCCTCTTCGCTGTGTTCAGCGTCGCCATCTGCTTTGTCGGCGTCATGCAGCTGCTCAGTGTGCTGGGACGCACCGAGCAGTCCACTGCGGGCGCCGGATGGGCGACGCTGCTGGTGATGGCGATGATCGGCGGCGGCATGATTCCGCTGTTCGTCATGCCAGCGTGGATGCGCACACTCAGCGATGTCAGCCCGGTGAAATGGTCCATTCTTGCAATAGAAGGCGGCGTCTGGCGAGATTTTTCGCTGGCGGAAATGGCGAAGCCAATCGCGATCCTGCTCAGCAGCGGCGCGCTTGCGTATGTCGCGGGGGTAGCGATCCTCAAACGCCGTGACGGCGTCTGAGCGTCAGCGCTGCGAGTGGGGCGCAATCGGATCGTGCGCAGCGTCGTGCGATCGTGCGCTCTACGCTGTGGCCTGTGCCTGTCTTTCCACTGCTCATCGACGCGGATTCGTACACGCCCTGCGACTGGGACCTGCTTGCTGACGCGCAGGCTCGCGCCTACTGGCTGGACCTGTTCGACAGCCAGATCGAGTCGCTGACACACGTAGCCAGACTCGCGGGCGTGCTTGAAAATACGTGCGAACAAATTGTGCGCAGCGTTCGTGCCTGCGTCGCGCAGCTGCGCGATAATCCCCGCGCACTGGGAGACAGGCTCGACATCCTGGCGCTTGACCGCATGCGCGACGGGATCTTCCGCGACGCCGGCGTTGACGACGCATGCCGCGCCATCAAATCCCGCGAATCGCGCGTCGCGCTCGATGCGCTCCCGGAACGTCTGGCGGCGCTCAAGGCGATAGTGCCCGCTGACCTGCCCCTGGCGCTTGTGCAGGGTATTTTTGCGGGCAACATGTTCGACATGGGCGCTCCTCTCACCGCTGCCCGGTTTCACAACCACGAACAGGCCCCGGCGTTTGCGTCACTGTTGCACGATGTGAAGCCTCGCCCCTGGCTCATTGACAATCTTGATATCCTGTCACTGGAAAATAAGCGGAAAGCACTGCTTTTTGTCGACAACGCAGGCGCCGACGCCGCCTTGGGCGCGCTGCCGCTGGCGCTGGCGCTGGATCGCGCAGGCTGTGACGTCGTGTTCGCCGCTAATGAAGCTCCGGCGCTCAACGACATCACGGCGCGCGAGCTGCGCGAGCTGCTGAATCACGCACACGGTGCAGGCGTCGAGCGGGCCGGGGCGCTGCGGGTTGTCTCCACTGGCTCAGGCGATCCGCTGCTTGACCTGTCCGCTGTGTCGCGCAATCTGTGTGACCAGTGCGCAGGGGTTGACCTGATCGTGTTTTTCGGCATGGGGCGGGCGCTTGAGAGCAACTGGGCGTCAGCTTTCACGTGTGAAACATGGCGGCTCGCTGTCATCAAGGACCCCATCATCGCAGCCCGCAGGGGAGGCGAACTTTACGACTGCGTGTGCAGCGTGACGCCCGCTGGTAGTGCGCCCAGCCCCGTGCATCAGCCGGCGCCATGCGCTCGCCCCATTGCTGGACGGACCAGCGATGGCGCATGACGCGCCGCTTTATCCTTCTTCCGTGACGCAGCGCCCCACAGCGGAACTTCGCAAACACGCCGATCGAGCACGCGCCATGCGTGCTGCAGAAGCAGCTCGCTGCGCTGCGCAGACTGGAATTGACGAACGTAGGCAGGCTCATTCGCCATATGCCCATGCGCTACGAGCAGGTGGAGGCAGAGGGTTCGATCGCGGATCTTGCGCCAGGCGTCATCGGGTCGGCCAGAGGTGAAATCATCTCAACGAAGCCTCTTCGCATGGGCAGACGCTCGCGCTTTGAGGCGATTCTCGCAGACGACTCGGGGCAGCTGCATGTCGTCTGGTTCAATCAGCTCTACTTAGCGAGGAAGTTGCATCCGGGTATGCGGCTGCGCGTCGAGGGACAGGTGCGCAAGCTTGGCGCAGGCGCCCAGATGACCAATCCGCGCTATGAAGTCCTGCCCGGTGACGCTGATGTGCCCGCTGAGAGAAGCGCGCGCGTGCAGCCTGTCTACCCAGCCACAGAGAGTTTGCCCTCTCGAGTTATCGAGCAGTTGATCGCGCGCACACTGCCAATTGCGCTCCCGCTCGTGCGCGATCATCTTGATGACGAATATCGCAAAGCTCGTGATCTGCCTGCGCTCGCGGACGCATTGAATATGGTCCACCAACCGAAGGGTATGGAAGAAACCCGCTACGCCCGCAGAAGACTGGCGTATGACGAACTCCTTCTCCTGGAATTGGGTGTGTATATGAAGCGCACCCACAACCGTACCGCCCTGCGGGCGCCTGCGCTGCGCTGGTCAGAGGCGATTGACTCGCACATCCGCGAGCGCCTGCCCTTCACCTTCACGCCCGGGCAGGACCGCGTCGCGCGGGAGCTTGCCCAGGACCTCGCGCTGGAAACACCTGCAAACAGGCTCATTCAAGGGGATGTTGGCTCTGGCAAGACAGCGGTCGCGCTCTACGCCATGCTGCAAGCGGTCGCGTCAGAAAAACAGGCAGCCATGATGGCGCCTACAGAGCTTCTCGCGGAGCAGCACTACGCCTCCCTCTCAGCCATGCTCGCCGGTTCGCGCGTCAGGCTCGCGCTGCTTACGGGGGCGCGCACGGGCGATGAGCGCGCCGCGATCCTTTTGCGCGTCGAATCAGGAGACGTGGACATCGTCGTGGGCACCCATGCGCTCCTGACGAAAGAAGTGCGATTTCATTCGCTGGCTGTGGCGCTCATTGACGAACAGCATCGCTTTGGCGTGCACCAGCGAGCGACGTTTCGCGCCAAAGCGGGTGATCGCGCCTCCATGCCCCATGTTCTGGTCATGACCGCGACGCCCATTCCACGAACACTCTCCCTGACAATATTTGGCGATCTCGATGTCTCCACGATTGACGACATGCCGCCCGGACGCAAGCCCGTCAAGACGCTGCTGCACGATCCCGCGAACAAGCGTGCGCTCTACAAACAGCTGCGCCCCAGACTCGAAGCGGGCGAGCAGGCTTTCATCGTCGCGCCAACGATTGACGGTTCAGAATCCAAAGCAGCAGCGGGCGTGCGCGACATCGTGCGGTCGCTCGAAGCAGGCCCCTTTGCGGGTTTGCGCATCGCAGCGATGCATGGCAGGCTCAAGCGCGACACGCGCGAGCGCGTCATGGAGCGTTTCCGGGCTGGCCGCATCGACGCGCTTGTCGCCACCACAATCATCGAGGTGGGCGTCGATGTGCCAGGCGCCACCATCATTGTCATTGAAGACGCGGACCGCTTCGGTCTGGCCCAGCTGCACCAGCTTCGCGGCAGGGTGGGCCGAGGCGCCAAGCCAGGCGAGTGCCACCTTGTCGCGTCGCCCACAACGCCCGATGGTCGCGCCAGGCTCGCTGCCCTCGTCAAGCTGCGCGACGGCTTCGCGCTGGCTGAGAAGGACCTCCAGATCCGCGGCCCGGGCGAGTTGTTTGGAACCAGGCAGTCAGGAATTCCACCATTTCGGGTCGCTGACCTCGCACACGACACAGATTTGTTGCTCCTCGCCAGAAGAGACGCTGCACAGTGGATTGCTCGATCGCCACTGCTCGACAAGAAAGGAGAGGAACTCGTGCGACGGCGATTGCTGCGCACGCACGGGCAGTGGCTGGGCGTTGCGGACGTCGCGTAGCGGACGCAGCGCGCAGCGATTTTGACGACTTTATTGCGCGAAGGGCGAGTATCCCTTTGCCAAAGCGATCGGAGCGCGTCACAATGGACAACGTGGAACTGTCAAAACTGCACGAGCGAATGCGATTGGCTGTTGGAAATCGCTCGTTCCGCGCCATCGCTGAGATCACAGGACACAAGACGGAGACGGTTCGGCGGTATCTCACGGGTCAGCCGCCAAGCATCGAATTCGTCGCAGCGTTCACCGCAGCGTTCGGCTTACGCGCGGACTGGTTACTGACGGGAAGAGGCGCAGCCCGGGTGGCGGATGAGCGCAAGCACGCGCTCAAGCGCGCCACACCCGAGGAATTGCTCGCTGCTGTCGCGGACACAGTTGAGGTGATCCAGGAGCGCGTGGACCGCATCGAACGGTACGTGCAGACGCTCGAGACGCGCACGCGAGGCCTGGCGCAACTGGCCCATGCGCAGCGCAACAAAGCCCGGAAGCGAGAGCCATATGCCCCAGGACAATCCGAACAATCCATCGTCACAAATCCCGAGCGTATCGCAGACGCCCTTTCCAGAAGACCACCTACGGACGCTCATTGAATATCTGAGACCGGGTGGCGCCGATCTCGCGCGCCGCTGGATCGCAGCACTCATGCTCGCGCCCGCAGAGGAGCGCGTGCGCATCGTCGAGGCTGTGGAGCGCCGAATTGTCGAAATGTATGCGTTCGATGACACTGACGATGCCGACGTGGCGCCCCAGGGCGACGACGCGCTGTTTCACGTTGCCCAGGCGCCTGTCGAGCGCGAAGGTCGCATTGAGCAGATCATTCACACATACGCAAGGGCAAGCGATGCAGCGCAGCGCGACGCCGCTGAGTCAAACGCGCCGCCAGTTGATTCGGGAGGTGAAGCTACAGCGGGGTGACGCGCGCCCAAACTCGAGCGCACTCTGCAATTGTCTTCCTCACTCTCCTTCTGGCAGAGAGCTGGCGAGAGGGATTCTTTGCTTGCCTTCGTCCCTTCCCAGCCGCACTTCAACCACGACGGCGAAATATGAATCATGGCGAGGCAATCTGCGCCAACGCCCATGAACGACAAGACGCAATGTGCTTTAGCATGGGCCTGTGAACGCCAACCGAGACATCGCTGCCAAACTCGATGAAATCGCCAGCATGCTTGAGCTTGCGGGAGAGAATCCCTTCAAGGTCAGCGCCCACGCCCGCGCCGCCCGCGCCATTGGCGAATTGTCCACCGACGTCGCGGACCTGGCGACCGACATCGACAAACTGCGCGCTGTCGCAGGCGTCGGCCAGAAGATCGCAGCGAAGATCGTCGAGTATCTCGAAACGGGCGACATCAAGGCGCATCGCGACCTGCGCAGCAGGATCCCCGCGGGGTTGCTCGATGTTCTCAAAGTGCCCGGGCTTGGGCCCAAGACGGTAAAAATCTTATGGGAGAATATGGGCGTTGAGTCAGTCGCTGACCTCGAGCAGGCCCTTGACGACCCAGCCATTTTCGAGCTCCCCCGCATGGGGAAGAAGAGCGTCGAAAAGATTCGAGCGTCGCTGCAGTTTGCAAAGACTGCGGGAGATCGCACACCCATTGGCGTCGCGCTGCCAATCGCTGAGCGAATCGCAGAGAGGCTCCAGATGGTCGCAGGCGTTCGAAAGGCGCAGTTCGCAGGCTCCCTGCGCAGGGGGCGCGAGACGATTGGCGACATCGACATGCTTGTCGCAGCGGACGAACCAGCAGTGGTCAGCCAGGCGTTTCAAACCATGCCCGAGGTTGTCGACGTCATCGCAGCGGGCGAAACGAAATCGTCTGTACGGACCCGCTTTAAGCGCAAGGGCGAAAGCGATGTCACCATGCAGGTGGACCTGCGCGTGATCAAGCCCGACTGCTTTGGCGCAGCCTTGCTGTATTTCACGGGTTCCAAGGACCACAATGTTCTCCTGCGAGAGTTTGCGCTTGCGAAAGGATATTCCCTCAATGAATATGGGCTGTATCCCCTTACGCAAGGAGAAAAAGGCAAGCAAGGGGCCCGGCCGCGTGAAGCGTCGCCAATCGCAAGCAGGACCGAAGAGGAGATATACACAGCCCTGGGTCTGCGATGGATCCCCCCCGAGCTGCGCGAGGGGCACAGTGAACTGGAGCCCGCAGGAAAGCTCGCAATCAAGCTTGTTGAGCGCAAGCAGATTCGCGCAGAACTTCACGCTCATACGACCGCGTCCGACGGCGCCATGGCAATCGATGAGCTGGCGCGCCAGGCGACGGCGCGAGGCTTCCACACTATCGCGGTGACGGATCATTCCAAGGGACAGCCCATCGCGGGCGGCCTCTCCGTCGAACGGCTTCTTGACCACATTGAACGTGTGCGCGAAACAAACGCGCGCGTCAAAGGCATACAGATTCTTGCGGGTAGTGAAGTGGACATCCTCGCGGATGGCTCGCTCGATTACGACGACAAGGCGCTGGCGCAACTCGACATCGTCGTCGCGTCGCCCCACGCCGCCCTTACACAGACTGCAGAGAAAGCGACTAAGAGGTTGCTCCGAGCCGTTGCAAATCCGCATGTCGACATCCTCGGTCATCCCACTGGCAGGCTCATTGGCAAGCGCGAAGGGCTCTCCCCTGACATTTCGGCGGTGGCGGCGAAGGCTGCCCAGATGGGCGTCGCGATGGAGATCAACGCCCACTGGATGCGACTGGATCTGCGCGATATCCACGTGCGCGCTGCGCTGGATATGGACGCCTTTATCGCGATTAACTGCGACGTGCATCGTGAGGTTGATTTTGACAACCTGCGCTTTGGTGTCTTGACGGCTCGACGGGGCGGATTGACCTCGAAACGCTGTGTGAACACATGGTCCGCCAACCGTCTTCGCCAATGGCTCCACCGCCACGGGGACGCCAAGGGCCACCGCTTGGCATGAGCGCGACAGCGCCGCGAAGAAATCAACCAGCGCAGACCATCTTGTCCGATTCAACCAGACCATCGCGCAGTCGGACGATGCGCTCACACCGTTTTGCGACAGAATCGTCGTGGGTGACCATGATGATGGTCATTCCCTTTCGGTGCAGATCCTCAATAACCTGCAGGATCGCTTCGCCCGTGGTGGAGTCCAGGTTTCCCGTGGGTTCATCCGCCATAAGAACGACGGGCTCATTGACGAGCGCCCGCGCGATGGCGGCGCGCTGCTGCTGACCACCCGAAAGCTCGGTTGGTCGGTGTCCGAGCCGGTCGCCCAGGCCGACGATCTCCAGCTTTTCGATGGCCCTGCTGCGTCGTTCGTGTTTGGAGACGTGTTGGTAGAAGAGCGGCGTCTCGACATTCTCTTCGACTGTCAATTGGCTGATGAGGTTGAATGCCTGGAAGACGAAGCCGATTGTCTTGCCTCGAAATGCGCTGACGGTTTCGTCGTCCATTTCAGAGACAATCTGGCCTGCGAGAAAATACTGACCATCTGTAGGGCGGTCCAGGCATCCCAGGATGTTCATGAGCGTGCTCTTGCCAGAGCCAGAAGCGCCCATGATCGCCACGTACTGTCCACGAGGCACAATCAGATCCACGCCCCGCAGCGCCTCCACCAGCACCGACCCGTCTGGTTTATAGTAAATTCTGCGGATCTTACGAAGTTCAGCGACAGTGTCGCCAGAGGTGTTCGCGGGCCCGTCAACATTGGCGATCGTGGGTGTTTGCGTCATCGTCATTGCAGGCAAGTGTACCGCTGACCGAATCAAGCGCTGCGTCCATCTGCGCGCCAGGCCCCGATGGCTGTTGCGACGCCTCCGCGCTCTTGATTGCTGCCCGAAAGGAGCGCTCGCACGCAGTCCCGCTCGCCATACACGTCAAGCGTGGATTCTGGCTCGATGACCGCTGCTCCGCGCGGCGCCCCGAGAAACGATCCATCAGGGAGCATGATTCCCAGCACGACCACGCCGCGGCGCCGAAGTGACGACTCCAGCAGCGACTTGCCCGCCAGCGGATTGCTGGACTCCATGAAGACTTCCGCAATCTCATAGCCTTCGTGCACACCAAGTAGCTGCGCGTAATCCATCGCTTTCACAACGCCCGCCCGGCGAAGCGTCCTGCGAATGGTTGCGTCAATGGCGCGCGATACAACGGCGCTGCGCGACAACAGCCAGACGCCCACGAGCGCCGCAAGCACAATCGCATATTGTCCGATTCTTCCGCCAAACGGACGTTCGCTGATGGTGGAATACACGCCAGTGGCGAACGCGGTGAGCATGCCAAGCTGGCCAACCACAATAAGATCGCGAATCACCCTGCGACGTACGGGATGATTGACGACCAGTTCACTTTCCGTGGTTGTAAATCCAGCGCCAAAAAAAGCGGACAACGCCTGAAAACGCGCAGCGTCACGCGACAGCCCGGTCATTTCAAGGGCCGTCGCGCCCGCGCGAATAATGAATCCGGAGCAGACGCCGACAATCAGAAGCGTGAGGACAGCAGCCATGGGTAGAAATCCTTTGAGCGTCTTGCGTCGTGTATGGCCTCTCTCCCAGTGGAAGAGGGGGAAATGCAGCTCCTCTCCCAAGGGGGCCGGGTGTTGGAGAACGCCAGAGGCTCTATTCCACTGCGTCCGCGTCGCTGAGCTGCAGCGACGCCAGCGCGGCTGCTTTGCTTTGCGCAACCTCAAAGACGCGATCGAGATTGGTTGAGAGGAACAATGTCCAAACAGCGTCGCGCACACAGCACAGCAGCAGTCTCGCCCCTTTCTTCGTGAGCGCGTCGCGCAGGTGCAGCAGCTGCGCGATGTTGGAAGAATTGCAGTAGGTCACCTCGCGCAGGTCCAACACAACGCTGGCGGGCTTGGCGTCGCCGTCGCGCGTTATAAGCCCGAGCAGATTGGTAAGTTCTTCAGAAAGATCAGGCTCATCGCGCAGCTCTGCGATGAGGATGTCGTCGGACCAACGCGTCGCCATGGCGCGCCTCGTTTCGCTGCCCCGGTGGTCACAGCGCCAACGATGGTACAGGTTTGGGGGATCGGTGCAATTCGGTTCTGCGCCGTGGCTCTGTCAAGCCGGGTCGCCGTCATCACCAATAGCGACGTCTGCTGGTTCGTCGTCGCGGTCGGCTGCCTTCGCAGCAGCGATGAGGCGATCGCCATCTTTCAGATTGATGACGCGCACACCCTGCGTGTTGCGCCCCACTCGTGAAACCGACGAAGCAGCGATGCGGACCAGCAGACCACCCTGCGAAATGAGAATGATGTCGTCGTCGTCCGTCACAGCCCGCGCAGCGACGACAGGCCCGTTGCGCTGCGTCGTGCGGATGTCGATGCGTCCCTTGCCGCCTCTGGATTGCGGTCGCCTGCTGACGCCGCCGCCAGGCTGCTCACTTTGCACGAGATATTCATTGAGATTTGTGCGTTTGCCATAGCCATGTTCGGTGAGAGTGAGCAGGTCGACGCCTGAGGTTTCGGGCGCCTGCTCCTCGCCTTCCTCCGCAGGAAGCATGGCGATTCGCACCAGCGCGACCACTTCATCGGTCCTGCCCAGCGACACACCCTTGACGCCGGCAGCGACACGTCCCATTGGCCTGGCGTCGGATTCCGCAAAGCGGATCGCCATCCCCCCCGACGTGGCGAGCAGGAGGTGGTCGTACCCCCGGGTCCACGTGACACCCACAAGCGAGTCGTCCTCGTTGAGACGAATCGCGTTGAGCCCGCCCTTGTGCACATTGCGATAGAGTCGAAGACTCGTGCGCTTCACCCGGCCTCGCGCCGACGCAAAAACCAGGAAATGCTCCTCTTTTTCAAAATCTTCGATGGGCATGAACTCAACGCAGCGTTCGCCTTCGCGCAGCGCAAGCAAGTTGACGATGGCGCGGCCCTTGCTCGTGCGCGACAGGTCGGGCGCCTCGTACACCTTCATCTTGTACACCCGGCCCTGGTTCGTGAAACACAGCAGGTCCGCGTGCGTTGACGCGACGAAAAGATGTTCGATGAAGTCGCCATCTTTGGACTCTGACGCCCGAATGCCCCTGCCGCCGCGACCCTGCTGGCGATAGGTGGTGAGCGGCACGCGCTTGACGTAGCCCTCATGGGAGATGGTCAGGACGACCGTTTCCTCTTGAATCAACGACTCGATGTCGATGTCCGTCTCCGCTTCTTCGATGCGCGTCAGGCGAGGCGAGTTGTAGCGCTGCTTCATTTCGTCGCAGTCAGCCTTGATGAGGTCGAGAATTATCGAGCGGTTAGCGAGAATGGCCTCGTAGCCTTCGATTTCTTCGATGAGCTTGGTGTAATCGCTGACCAGTTTTTCAATTTCAAGGCCGACGAGCTGGATCAGCCGCATGGCCCCGATTGCTTCCGCCTGCACGCGCGTGAGCGCCACGCCAGACTCCATCGCGTCGACGTTGTTGAGGAGTCGAGCAGGAATCCTCCCACGATAAGGGTGTGATTCCGCAATGCGGAAGCGTCTGGTCATTAGTTTGCGGATTGCTTCGTCGCGCGTCTGCGATGAGCGGATGAGCGCGATCACTTCGTCCAGATCACACACCGCATAGATGAGCCCTTCGAGCACGTGGGCTTTCTTCTGCGCTTCACGAAGCAGGTGTCGCGTTCGCCTGGTGATGACATTTTCGCGGTGCTCGATATAAAGCTCGATCATCCGCTTGATGGGCAGTGTGCGAGGCTGTCTGCCCACCAGAGCCACGGTGTTGATCGAAAACGTCTGCTGCAATGGCGTGTACTGATAGAGCTGGTTTTCTACAACCGCAGCGTCGGCGCCTCGCTTGAGTTCACAGACGATGCGCGTGCGGGCCTGTCTGCCCGATTCGTTGCGCACATCTGCGATGTCGCGGATGCGCTCAGCCTTGATGGCGTCGACAATGCGCTCGACCAATGTCGATTGCACCAGGTTGTATGGGATGGAGTCGACGACCAGCGCGTATCTGCCCGCTCGCATCTCTTCGACGTGCGTCTCGCCGCGAACGATCACCTTGCCGCGACCAGATTCGTAGCCGTTGACGATCCCCCGTTTGCCGCAGATCACGCCACCCGTGGGGAAGTCGGGCCCCTTGACGATGTCCAGCAGCTGGGCGAGCGTCATGTCCGGGTTGTCGATGACCGCAGCGATCGCGTCGAAGATTTCATTGGGATTGTGGGGTGGAATGCTTGTCGCCATCCCCACCGCGATCCCCACGCCGCCATTGATGAGCAGGTTGGGAAACTTGCCGGGGAGCACCATTGGCTCCATGAGCCGTTCGTCGTAGTTGGGCTGAAAATCGACCGTGTCGAGCTTGAGGTCCTCAAGCAGATCAACCGCAGCAGCGGTCATGCGGGCTTCGGTGTAGCGCATGGCGGCAGGCGGATCGCCGTCAATCGAGCCGAAGTTCCCTTGCGGGTGAATGGTCGGCACGCGCATGCGCCAAGGCTGAGCCAGATTGACAAGCGTGGGATAGATGACGCCTTCGCCATGGGGGTGGTAGTTGCCCGAGGTGTCGCCCGCGATCTTGGCGCACTTGATGTGCTTGCGCCCGGGCCGAAGATTCAGGTCGTTCATGGCGACGAGAATCCGCCGCTGAGAAGGCTTGAGCCCGTCGCGGACGTCGGGCAGAGCCCGGTCCATAATGGTGCTCATGGCGTAGGTCAGGTAGCTGACATGGAGCTCGCGCTCGATGGGGACTTCCGCGACGGCGCCAATGTTGTGAGGTGCTTCGCTGGCGCCGTTGTTGTCGGGCGAAGCGGGCGTGGAATGGGCGTTGTCGTTTGGTGTCTGGTCTTCAGGCATAGGAGGTCAGGCTGTCCAGCGAGGATGAAAAACGGGCCACGAGCACACGCCCGCCAGCCCGTCATTATACGCGATCTGAACCGCGCCAGCGCTGCTCGCATCAGCAAGTATTGCTGGCGCGAAGAGCGAGAAGCTTGTCAATGGATCATTCGCACCCATGTTTTCTCCTTAGCGCTGCATTGTCGCAGATGGTGCACGCTGCTCGCCGATGATGGTCGCTGTATGAAGATGTTTGGCGTCGATCCCGGTTTGTCGATCACGGGCTATGCGTGCGTCGAGGTTGCGGATGGTCGCAGCGAGGCTCGTGATGTGGCGCTTGTGGAGGCGGGGGTGATTCGGCTGCGACGGGGCGCCAGCGTGGCGGACCGGCTTGTCGAACTCGAGCGCGATCTGCATGACGCGCTCGAACGGCTCACGCCTGACTCCGTCGCAGTTGAAGCGATATTTTCCCACTACCGCAGGCCAAGGACTGCGATCATCATGGGTCACGCGCGGGGCGTCATTCTGCTTGCAGCGGCTCGCGCAGCCCTTCCCATTCATGAGCTATCAGCCACAACAGTGAAGCGATCACTGACAGGCAACGGGCACGCGAGCAAGATGCAGATGCAGCAGGCGGTGCAGGCGCAGCTGCGCCTCGACACGCTTCCCACGCCTCCTGATGTCGCCGACGCCATCGCCATTGCGCTGACCGCGGTGCGGCGGCGCGCCGCGCAGCTAATCGGCACGTAACCCTGCAGCCTCGCATTCACAATCACTTTTCGGGTGAATGCGACGAGATCAATCGCTATGGGCAGGGTTGACCAAACTGCGAAAGCAGCGCCAGGAGTCCGCTTGGCCCGAAGGTGTTGAAGTTTGCGAGCAGCGCGAGCAAGTCGCTTGGGCCGACCACGTTGTCGCCATCCAGATCAGAGCAGGGCGGGCGGACGGTCTCGGGGACGGGAACCAAATTGAAGTTGACGGTGAGATCCTTGGCGACAATCGCTTCACCTGCGAGCAATGGACGGAACAATTCGACAAACCCGATTCTGTCAGTGGTCGGGATGGTGGTGGACCCCACCACTTCAAGCGGGGCGCCGGTCACCGGATCCACGACATTGACTTCGATCGCAGAGCCAGCGGTCCCGATCACGCGCAGGAACGGATCGCCTTCCCTGATGGGGTCCGGATAGCCCGGGACAACCTGGAAATCGTCAAGGAATGTCCCCGGCGTGACGACGTCAGCGATCATGTCGTGATCGGTGTCGGTGAGCGTGGTTTGCTGCGTCAGTTCAAAGCTGCCAGTGCGGTCTACGTGACGTAGATCCTCCTCATGCGCGACGATCCTCATCCCGCCTGTCGGGCTGGGCGGAAGCAGTTCGATCGCATTCGCGGAGCTGAGCCCTGGCGCCAGGGCGCTGTCCGCGAACAGACCGATTATCGGCGGGATCGCTGGATCAAATGCTGGGTCAAATTGCATGGTCTGAATCTGGCTGTTTGCGGTGTCGAGGACAAAGAGCGTTGAGGTCGCTCCATCAAACGCCATATCGAAAGGGTGGACGCCTGGAAGCTCGATGACAAAGCGCGCCGAGGCGCCAAACACAGATGGATTTCCTTCATATATTTCAATGAATCCGCTGCCACCCACTTCGTCGAGACCGGAGACAAAGACCCCATCGACGCCGAGGCCAAAAAAGTCATCGACAACTTCCAGATTGAATGGACGAGTGATGGCGACAAGCGGCTGGCTGAATTCAGGCGTCGTCGCGTCGCCCATGAACAGGAAGCC
>Ga0114931_10004348_pt1 | contig 17684 bp, 12 predicted proteins | sample 2SBtaG_FD_89579 | JGI IMG/M metagenome (GOLD analysis project Ga0114931, IMG submission 89579) | Deep subsurface microbial communities from Kolumbo volcano to uncover new lineages of life (NeLLi) - 2SBTROV14_V59a metaG | ecosystem: Environmental > Aquatic > Marine > Volcanic | place: Kolumbo...
ACCGGCGATTCGCTGCACGCCTTCATGGCGCGGCACGCACTCGTCGGCATCACGGGCATCGACACACGGCGGCTGGTGCGCCACATCCGGGCGAAGGGCGTGATGAATGCGGTCATTTCGGCCACCGACCTCGGAGCGGACAGCCTGATCGAGAAAGCACGCGCCTGGCCCAGCATGGAGGGCCTCGAACTGGCGTCCCACGTCACGTGCCCGGCGGCGTATGATTTTTGCGTCGGCACGGGCTATCGGCTCGCCGTGCTCGACTTTGGCGTCAAGCAAAACATCCTGCGGTCCTTTGAAGCAAAAGACTGCTCCGTGCGCGTCTTTCCGGCCGCCGCAGCCCTCGGCGAAGTGCTCGCGTGGAAGCCCGACGGCCTCTTCTTTTCGAACGGGCCGGGCGATCCCCGTGCCATGCCCGATGCCGTCGACATGGTCCGGCTGGCCATGAATACCGGCCTCCCCTGTTTCGGGATCTGCCTCGGGCATCAACTCATGGCGCTCGCGCAGGATTGTTCGGTGTACAAGATGTTCGTCGGTCACCGGGGTGCCAACCACCCGGTGAAAAACCTCCATACGGGACAGGTGGAAGTGACCACGCAGAATCACGGGTTCGCCGTCGAGGCGGAAACCCTCCCGGCCGATCGAGCCGAGATGACGCACATCAACCTGAACGATCAAACAGTGGAAGGCCTTCGATTCAAAAACATCGCGGGGCTATCGGTGCAATATCATCCCGAAGCCTCGCCGGGGCCGCACGACAGCCACTACCTCTTCGACGAATTTCTCCGCCTGATCGCAGACCATCATCAGCTTTCATCGATCGAGTCGAGCGTCGCTACCACGGCCTAAACCACTTATCCGTGCCGGAACGGCGGGCGGATCTACTTTATCAGCAAGCGCAAGATGCCGAAACGCACCGACATCAAGAAAATCCTCCTCATCGGCTCCGGCCCGATCATCATCGGGCAGGCGTGTGAGTTTGACTACTCCGGGAGTCAGGCTGCGCGTTCACTGCGTGCCGAGGGCTACGAGGTCGTGCTCGTAAACTCGAACCCCGCCACCATCATGACCGACCCGGTGACGGCGGACAAAATCTACCTGCGCGAACTCACCCCGCGCTCCATCAAACGGATCGTCCGTGAGGAACGCCCCGACGCCGTGCTCCCCACGATGGGCGGGCAGACGGCGCTCAATCTGGCCGACGTACTCCACCGCGAAGGGTTCTGGGCGAAGATGGACGTGGAGGTCATCGGCGTCGACATCGATGCCATTCACATCACCGAGGACCGGCAGCAATTCCGCGACCTCATGGAGCACATTGGCATCGATCAGGCGCGGAGTCAGGTGGCGCGGAGCCTACTCGAAGCCAAAGAGATCACGCAGTCGCTCGGCGGGCTGCCAGTGGTCGTGCGGCCCTCGTTCACGCTCGGCGGCACCGGCGGCGGCATCATCTGGACACCCGAAGAATTCGACCGGAAAGTGGCCCGCGGCCTCGAAATGTCGCCCGTCCATCAGGTGCTCATCGAGGAGTGCTTTTTCGGTTGGAAGGAGTATGAGCTCGAGTTGCTTCGCGACCGGAAGGACAATGTCATCATCATTTGCTCCATCGAAAATGTGGACCCGATGGGGGTGCATACGGGCGACTCCGTGACCGTCGCACCGGCGCAGACACTGACGGACAAACAGTATCAGATTATGCGCAATGCGGCCATCCGCATGATGCGGTCCATCGGGACGTTTGCCGGCGGCTGTAATGTGCAGTTTGCCGTCAACCCGGCCGACGGGCGCATGATCGCCATCGAGATCAACCCGCGCGTGTCGCGGTCGTCGGCGCTGGCCTCGAAAGCCACCGGGTACCCCATCGCCAAAGTCGCCGCCCGCCTCGCCGTGGGATACACGCTCGACGAGCTCCCCAACGATGTCACCGGCACCACGAGTGCCTGCTTCGAGCCCTCCATCGACTACGTCGTCACCAAGATTCCCCGCTTCAATTTCGACAAGTTCGAGGGGGTCGATGAGGAACTGACCACACAGATGAAAGCGGTGGGTGAGGTCATGGCCATCGGACGGACCTTTCCCGAAAGCCTCCAAAAAGCATGGCAGAGCCTCGAAAACGGCTACGCGGGCCTCGGTGCCGACCGGCCGGAATCCTCCCATGAGGAGGTACGAGACCGCCTGCGCAAGCCGTACTGGGACCGCACACTGCAGATCCGGAATGCCTTCAAACTGGGCGCTTCGGTCGATGAGATCGCGGACGTTACCCGCGTCGATCCATGGTTCCTCTACCAGATTCAGGACATCGTCGATCTCGAAAATGAGCTTCACCGACATCCCCTCGCCGAAATTTCCGAAGCCCTGCTCCATGACGCCAAGCGGTATGGCTTTTCCGATATTCAGATTGCCTTTCTGGTGACGGATGAGGTGTCGGAAGAGGACGTGCGGGCCTGCCGGAAGCGAGTCGGGCTCACGCCCACGTACCAGATCGTCGATACCTGTGCCGGCGAGTTTCCGGCCCAGACGCCGTACTATTATTCCTCCTATGAAACCGAGAACGAAAGTCTCGTTTCGGACAAGAAGAAGGTCCTCATCCTCGGCAGCGGCCCGAACCGGATCGGGCAGGGCATCGAATTCGATTACTCGTGCGTACACGGGGTGTTGGCCGCGCGGGAGATGGGCTATGAGGCCATCATGGTCAATTGCAATCCCGAGACCGTCTCGACGGACTTCGACGTCGCCGACAAGCTCTATTTCGAGCCGGTTTTCTGGGAGCGTGTGATGGACATCATCGAGCATGAATCGCCGGAGGGGGTGATCGTACAACTCGGCGGACAGACGGCGCTCAAGCTGGCCCGCGGCTTCGCCCGCGACGGGGTTCGCATCTTCGGCACCGGCTTCGATGACATGGATCTGGCCGAAGATCGGGGCAAGTTCTCAGAGGTCCTCAAGGAACTCGAAATCCCCTATCCGCCTTATGGTGTGGCTTTCACGAAGGAACAAGCCGTGGTTGTCGCCGAGAAGATCGGCTATCCGATCCTCGTCCGGCCGAGCTATGTACTCGGCGGTCAGGGAATGCGCATCGCCATCAATAAGGAAGAAGTGGAGCCGTACGTCGAGGACATCCTCCGGCGACTACCCGACAATCATATTTTGCTTGACCTCTTCCTCGAAGACGCCATCGAGATCGACGTGGATGCGGTCTGTGATGGCGAAGAGGTCTGGATTGCCGGCATCATGCAGCACATCGAGCCGGCCGGCGTCCACTCCGGGGACTCGACGGCTGTATTGCCGCCGTTCTCTCTGTCCAATACGGTCATCAATACGATCCGCCGCTTCATGACCGACATCGCGCTTCGCCTCAATGTCATTGGTTTGGTCAATGTTCAGATGGTCATCAAGGAAGAAGTGGTGTATGTGATCGAGGCCAATCCGCGCGCGTCACGGACAGTGCCGTTCGTCGCCAAAGCCACGGGCGTTCCGGTGGCCAACATCGCCACGCGGGTGATGCTCGGGCACAAACTGGCGGACATCCGGGAAGAAGGCATTCTGAAATCCAACCTGATCGGGTTCGCGATCAAGGAACCGGTTTTCTCGTGGGACAAGTTTCCGGAAGTGCCCAAAGAACTCGGCCCTGAAATGAAGAGCACCGGCGAGTCCATCGCCTTCATCGACGAGTTGACCGACGAACATTTCCGTCGCCCGTACGAGATGCGCAACCTGTACCTTTCGCGGTAACCGCCTCACCATCGCCTCACCGATGGGAGAGTTCATATCCCTCGAGCTCCTTGTGGTACTGGAGATTGAGCGCAAAACAGAGGTCCTCGAGGATGTCCGGGAGCGATGACGGCTCCGGATCGACATACGTGGTATTGAGGCCATTGAGGTCTTCGGTCGCCACGGTCACCCGCACAGCATACCGGCGTTCGAGGGTTTTGAGCACATCGACGAGCGGACGGTCCTCGAGATACAACCCATCGGCGAGCCAGGCGGTCGCGCGCTCGAACGGCATCGAAACCGGGGGGGCCGGGGAGGGCTCGCCTTTCACCACCCGGATCGTGTGGCCCTGCGGGAGGCGGATTTTCTCCGCGCCCTTTTTGGCCACCGTGACGGCTCCATTCGCGAGCGTCACCGCCGTCTCGGGTCGGTAATCGTCGGGCCATGCGCGAATATTGAGTCGTCCGTCATGGACCTCCACCTCCGCGTCGAAGGTGTCGATATGCCAGGGGTCCCCGGACGGCGCGATGTCAAAAAATGCCTCGCCTTTCAACCAGATCTGCCGCCGCATGGATCGAAAATAGAACGGGATGCGAACGGTCGAACCCCCGTTGAGGGTCACGCGCACGCCATTCGCCAGCGTGGCCTGTCGTGTTTCCCCATACCGCACCGAAACGGTGTATTCCTTTTTCCAGACCATCCACCCCGCCGAAGACCCGAAGATCACGAGCGCCAGAACCCATTTCAACACGGTCTGGGGAAAGGATGATGTGGCTTTCTTTTTCAAGGCGATCTCTCGTGTCGTCGATCTTTGGTCCGATGGTCTGGTCATCCGGAGTGTATGGCCCGAGATTTTGTTATCGTCCTAATCCATGTTAAGAATAATGCACGACGGTTGCCGGGGAAGGATCCTCGTAAGGGATTGAGATCACTACGCACTCAGGATTCCGGGAAAGTTAATAACTCATGTTACGCAGCGTCACAGCGCCGAAGAAGCATGGCATCGCTTGCCGGATGAGGCGGGATTTGCGAGAAAGACACGAGGCCCATTCGATTGCACGCAGGGCAGGCTCCACCGACTGACGGAGTATAGGACCAAAGAACGCGACACGAACTGCAGGGGACGGATGCAATAAACGCACGCATCCCGGCCATCCACGAGTGCGACTCCGGCACCGTGTGTGAACCGATTGCATGGCATGGAGGAAGGCTGTTCTCGTATCCAGCCTCCAGCCTCCAGCCAGTTCGGAATCTTGTCGTGCGTGCGTATCAACAGTTAATCATACAGAAGCATGCGTTCTCGGCCATAACTTCATGGAAACAACATGAGGATCATGCAACAGCGCCGGCACTGGCCCATTGAACGGCAACTTTTTTCCAGAAGATACCATGGCTGGTTTATTCCAGAAAATATTTAAGACGGGGATCGTCACCGAATCCATCTCGCCCGAAGATACCGGCGTGGTCCATCTGACGGGCGAGATTCAGAAACGAACGCGGAAGCTTTTTGGCCGTGCCCTGGCTATCCGCATGGTGGATGCCGGGTCGTGCAACGGGTGCGAACTGGAGATATCTGCTCTTTCCTCGCCGGTATATGATGCCGAACAGTTCGGAATCCACTTCGTCGCTTCACCGCGCCATGCCGATATGCTTCTCGTCACCGGGCCGGTGACGCGCAACATGGAGGTGCCGTTGCGAAAGACCTATGACGCGATTCCCGCACCCAAACTCGTCGTGGCCGTTGGAGATTGCGCCCGGACGTGCGGCGTGTTCAAAGACAGTTATGCCGTCGTGGGCAGTGTGGACCGCGTCGTCCCCGTCGATGTATTCGTCGATGGGTGCCCGCCCGAGCCTTCCGATATTTTGCGAGGCATCCTGACCGCACTCGACCGACTTCCCGGCAAATCTTCCCACCCCGCTTCCCCTTCCTCACGCTGACCCGCGTATCGTCCTATGGCGTCGATGTTCTTCTGGATTATGGTGCTGGCCTTTGGCGCCGGCACACTGACCGCGCTCGTCCTGGGCCGTGGGGCGCTGGCGCGCTGGTCCGTGGCTTCCCTGGCTATCCTCGGCGGGGGTGCCGGGCTCGGCCTCGGAGCACAGGTCATCCTCACCGGCACAGCTTTTTCCATCACCTTTCCCGACCTGCTTCCACTGGCCGGTGGGTTGGCGCTTCGGCTCGACGGACTCGGTGCCTTTTTCCTCGTCCTCATCGGACTGGGAGCCATTCCGTCGGCACTTTATGGCGCCACGTACACCGCCGAATACGAGGAGGGCGGCGCCTCCATGCGGATGATGGGCGCCATGTTTTCCCTGTTCCTCGCCACGATGGCACTTGTGACGATGGCCGACAATGTCCTGACGTTTCTGCTCATGTGGGAGGGCATGTCGCTGACCTCCTATTATCTCGTGACAACCGAATCCTCACGTGAGGACACCGTCTCCGCCGGCAACTGGTATATTGCGATGACGCATGTGGGGCTGGCCCTGCTCCTCGGCGCTTTTCTGCTCCTCATGGGGGGCGACACGGCAGGTTCCTTTGCCGCCTTGCGGGCACAGGCAGATACGCTGTCCTCTACCGTTCGGAGTGCGATCTTTTTGCTGGCCTTCCTCGGCTTCGGCTCCAAGGCAGGCATCATGCCGCTGCACGTCTGGCTGCCCCGGGCGCACCCGGCGGCCCCGAGTCACGTCTCGGCCCTCATGTCGGGCGTGATGATCAAGCTCGGCATCTACGGCCTGCTCCGCTTCGTGCTCGACCTTCTGGGCGGCGGCCCGGTGTGGTGGGGCGGGCTCATACTCGGCATCGGCGCCGTGTCCGCCCTGCTCGGTGTGCTGTATGCGCTGATGGAGCACGACCTCAAACGCCTGTTGGCTTACCACTCGGTCGAGAATATCGGGATCATCCTCCTCGGCATTGGTGCGGGCCTGATGTTTCAGAGCTATGGAATGATGGCGCTCGCGGCCCTCGGAATCATCGGCGGGCTCTATCATACCCTCAACCACGCGACGTTCAAGAGCCTCCTCTTCCTCGGTGCTGGCGCCGTGCTCCATGCCACCCATACGCGGAATATGGAAGAGATGGGCGGACTCATCAAAAAGATGCCGTGGACCGCGCTGTTCTTCTTGATCGGCTCCGCGGCGATCTCGGCGATTCCTCCGCTGAACGGCTTTGCCTCCGAATGGATGGTGTTTCAGTCGTTGCTGGGCGGGTTCAAGATACCGGTGCCCGAAGTGTCGGTGGTCATGCCCATCGCGGTGGGTATGCTGGCGCTCACCAGCGGCCTGGCCGCAGCGTGCTTCGTCAAGGCCTTCGGCATCACGTTTCTGGCGCTTCCCCGATCCGAAGAAGCCGAGCAGGCCCACCAGGTCTCCCGATCGATGCGCACCGGCATGGGAGCGCTCGCACTGGCGTGTGTGGCTTTCGGCCTCGGGCCGACGCTCATCGTGCCGCGTCTCGGGCAGATCCTTGCCGGCTTCCCCGGGTTTGGGGGTGCCGCCCATACCACTTTCGCCCTCCAGACTACCCTGGTTTCGCCTGCCGCCTTCGGGCAGGTTTCCCCGCTCTTCGTCGGCATCGGGCTCGTCGTCATCCTGGCACTGGTACCCCTTGTGCTCCACGTGTTCCGGGTCAACTTTTCACTACGCAAGGGCGAAACGTGGGGCTGTGGGCGCGTCTCGCAAACGGCCCGCATGGAGTATACAGCGACTTCTTTTGCCGAACCGCTGCGCCGCGTCTTCGCTGAGATCTATCGCCCCACCCGGGAACTTACGGTGGATACGCACGAGGAATCGCGGTATTTCATTCATCGCATGCAATTCCGGAGCGAGATCATCCCGTGGTTCGAGAAACGCCTTTATCAGCCCCTTTTGCGATTCCTCAACTTCGTTGCCTGCCAGGTACGGAGGTTGCAGGCAGGCTCGGCCCATCTGTACCTGGCCTATGTCGCCGTTGTCATGATTTTACTCCTGCTGATTGCGAGGTGGTACTGAATTGAACGCCTATCTCCTTGAACTCGCACAGGCCTTGATCTCACTGGCCGTTGCACCCCTGCTGGTCGGGTTTATCGGCTGGCTGAAAGCCCGGCTTCAGGGCCGGCGCGGTGCGCCGCCGTGGCAGCCGTATTTCGTACTGCGAAAGCTCTTCAGCAAAGAAGTCATCGTTTCGGAGCATGCCTCCTGGCTGTTCCGATTCGCCCCGTACGTGGTCTTCGGAAGCGGTGTGGCCGTTACGCTCTTGATTCCGCTATTCTGCGTGCCTTTGCCCTTCGATGCTATGGGCGACCTGCTCATGGTCGTATATCTCATGCTACTCGGGACGTTCTTCCTGGCGCTGGCCGGGCTGGACCCCGGCACGGCCTTCGGGGGCATGGGCGCGAGCCGTGAGATGACCGTCGCCGCCATCGCCGAGCCAACCATCGCCTTGGCCATCTTCAGCCTGGCCCTCCGCGCCGGTTCGACCAACCTCGGGCAGATCGTCGTCAATACACTGGCCGACCCGACCGTGGCCCTCAATGCCGGGCACCTCCTCGCCTTCGTCGCCCTGTTTGTGGTGACCCTTGCCGAGACCGGCCGCATCCCCATCGACAACCCCTCGACGCACCTTGAGCTGACGATGATTCACGAGGCGATGATTCTGGAGCATTCCGGCCGTCACCTCGCCCTCATCGAATGGGCCTCGGGGCTGAAGCTCCTCATCTTCTTCTCCTTGCTTGCCAACCTGTTCGTGCCGTGGGGCGTGGCCACGACCCTCTCTCCGGTGTACCTCTTGATCGCCCTCCCGATCTGGATCGGTAAGCTGGGGCTCCTGGCGGTCGTCGTCGCCGTGCTCGAAACGCGTCTGGCCAAGCTCCGCCTTTTTCGCGTGCCGGAATTGCTCAGCATGTCCTTCGTGCTGGCCCTGCTCGCCGTCATTTCATCGTTTCTGCTGAGGTAGCCCTATGGACGAAACGCTCTTCGCCCCGCTGACGACCCTCGGGGCCAGCCTGGTCCTGCTCTTCGGCGTGGTCCTGCTCTGGCGTCGCAGTCTGAACGCCTACATTCAGGCCTTCAAATGGCAATCCGTGATCCTGTCGGGGGTCTTCTTCCTCGTGGGTTATTTCGGGCATGATCCGGAACTCTACGGTGTCGGAGTGGCGCTGCTGGGCCTCAAGGTCTTTTTTATCCCCCACCTGCTGGGCCGGTTGCGGAAACGCGTCGGCGCCGACCACGAGATCACGCCTTATGTGAACATCGCTACGTCGTTGCTCATCGGCGGCATGTTGGTGCTGCTTGCCTACGTGCTCATGCGCCCGGTCGTCACCGTCAGCACACTGCCCACACGGGGCGCCCTGCCGCTTGCGCTGGGGCTGGTTTTTATCGGACTCTTCGTGCTCATCACCCGGAAAAAAGCCATCACACAGGTCGTCGGCTTTCTGGTGATGGAAAATGGCATCGCTCTGCTGGCGGTTCTGGGAACGTACGGGATTCCCCTCATCATCGAGATGGGTGTTTTTCTGGACCTGTTGATGGGCATCCTCGTGATGCAGGTCTTCATCTACCAGATTCAGGATACGTTCGAATCCATCGACGTCGACCGACTCACCCACCTCAAACACTGATCTATCCACCGTAAGGAGTTATGCTTTTTCTCCTGTTGTTGCTTCCTTCGCTGCTGGCAGCTTTGCTCGCACTGGTTGTCCGCCCGTACCGCCCGGCAGTGGGTTGGAGCAATGCTGTCCTTTCGCTCGCGGCGTTCGGCGCGGCGCTGGGCGTCGCCGGTCATGCCATCGCCGGTGAAATCCTCGTCTGGGGTCCGGGTGACCTGTTTCGCGCCGACAGCCTCTCGGCGCTGCTGATGGTGTGCGTGTCGGCGGTCGCCGCAATGACCCTGTTCCTCAGCCCGGGCCTTGGCCGTTCGGCTGCTTTCACCGACCGGCAACTGCGACGCTACCACCTCTTTATAAACCTGTTCATCTTTTCCATGTTGCTGGCCGTTTCGGTCAACAATATCGGCATCATGTGGATCGCCATCGAGGCCACGACGGTGTTCTCGGCGATGGTCATTCCGCTCACCTTGAGCAAAGCCTCGGTGGAGGCCTCGTGGAAATACATCCTCATCTGTTCGGTCGGCATTGCACTGGCATTCGTCGGAACGGTGCTGGGTTATTTCGATTTCGTTGCCCTCTCGGGACGTGCCGAAAACGCCCTCAACTGGCCTGTATTACTGAATTTTGCCCCCCACCTCCATCCCGAGGTCATGCGAATCGCATTCATCTTTCTGCTGATCGGATACGGGACAAAGGCGGGTCTGGCGCCCATGCACACGTGGCTCCCCGACGCCCACTCCGAGTCGCCCGCGACACTCTCGGCGCTCATGTCCGGGGTGCTGTTGGCGGTGGCCATGTATGCGCTCCTTCGCTGGAAGATGGTGGTCGATGCCACGCTAGGTGACGGATTCACCGACACGCTGTTGCTCACGCTCGGGCTGCTCACGCTGTTCATCGCTGCCTTCAGCCTGGTCCGGGCCTCCAATTACAAGCGGATGCTGGCCTATTCGAGCGTGGAGCATACCGGGCTGATCTGCATCGGCCTGGCCCTCGGGCCAATTGGCACCTTCGCGGCGATGTACCACATCGTCAATCATGCCGCGGCGAAATCCATGATGTTTTTCCTCTCGGGACGCATCCTCCATCGCTTCCATTCGACGGAACTGGGTGCGGTGCGCGGGCTCCTGAAGGTGATGCCGGCCACCGCCATCCTCTTTGCCGCCGGTATGCTGGCCCTGGTGGGACTCCCGCCTTTCGGCCTTTTCATGTCGGAATTTGCCCTCGTACGGGCCGGCTTCGTCACCGGCCATCCATGGCTGATGGCATTGCTACTCGTACTGCTCGCCGTCGCTTTCGTCGCATTGCTGAGGCACCTCAACAGCATGCTCCACGGTACCCCGACAGCGGAGATAGCGACCGGGGAGGACCATCGATGGGGCCTTGTGCCGATGCTCATGAGCGTGGCCGTCCTCCTCGTCCTCGGCTTCTATCTGCCGGCTTCTTTTCAATCGTTGCTCGACGGCATCGCCGCGCTTGTCACCCACTGAGGGTCGTGCTATGATCGCTTTCTCTGAACTCACCGCCGCACTGAACACACGCCTCGAGGATCCGCTCTCCGATCCCCATCTCGTGCGCGACCGTGAACTTCACGCCCGTGTGCCCCGTGCCGGGGCTGCTGCCGTCACGAAGCTCCTCCGGGACGAGTTCGGGTATGAGCTCATCCTCATGCTGGCCGACGACCGCCGCGCCGACCGGGCACTTTATGAGATTCACCGTCTCTATGCCCGCACCGCCGACGACACGTTCGTATACCTGACGACGGACGTGCCCGCGGATGATCCGGCGTTCCCCTCGCAGGCGACGCTCTTCTACCCGTTCTCCCGCTTCGAACGCGAGATTCACGATCAATTTGGCCTGACGCCTGTCGGCAATCCGGACACCCGGCCTTTTGTGAAGCACGCTTTCTGGCCGGATGATTTCTTCCCGCTCCGCAAGGATGCCGTGACGCCCGATTTTGTCGATGACGGCACGCCGTACCCCTTCGGGCAGGCGGAAGGGGAAGGGGTCTACGAGATCCCCGTCGGGCCGGTCCATGCGGGAGTCATCGAACCGGGGCACTTTCGTTTCAACGTCGTCGGCGAGACGGTGCTCGATCTCAACATCCGCCTGCATTTTACCCACAAAGGCACCGAGAAACTCTTCGAGGGTCGAACGCCCGAGAGCGGTGTCGAACTGGCGGAGCGCATCTCGGGGGATACGTCTGTCGGTCATACGATGGCCTATTGCCAGGCGCTGGAGGCCCTGTCCGGCACGACCATCCCGGCACGCGCGCGGTATCTGCGGGTTGTCCTTCTGGAGATGGAACGGCTCTATAACCATGTCTCCGACTTTGGCGCGATCTGCAATGACACCGGATATGCGATTGCACAGGCCCACTGCGCGCGCATCCGCGAACAACTCTTTCGCCTCAATAAACGACTCACCGGCCACCGCCTCCTTCGCGGCGGCCTCACACCGGGCGGCGTCACGTTCGACGTCGCGCCCGACCTCGACCTCGGGCCCACCCTCGACGCCATCCTCACCGATTTCAACGAGGTCGTCGACATCAGCCTGAATAACAGCATGCTCATCGACCGGCTCGAAGGCGCCGGATGTCTCACCCACCGCACCGCCACCGACTACGGCACGCTGGGCTACATCGCCCGCGCCTCGGGGCGCGACCTCGACGCCCGGCGCGACCATCCGTTTGCGGCCTATGGTGATCTGTCTTTCGAGGTCCCCGTTCACACCACCGGCGACGTATATGCCCGCGCATTGCTTCGGGTAGAGGAAGCACGGCAGGCGGTCTCGCTCATCCGTCAGGCACTGGCGGCGCTGCCGGAAGGAGACTTGCGTGTACCTCTGGGCCCCTTGCCTGCCTATCAGCCGGCGTTCGGCATCGTAGAAGCCTGGCGCGGCGCCCTCATCCACTGGGTCATGGCCGATGAAATGGGGCGGCTCTTCCGGGTGAAAGTGAAAGACCCTTCCTTCGCCAACTGGCCCGCCCTATCATGGGCCCTCCTCGAAAACGTCGTCCCGGACTTCCCGCTGTGCAATAAGTCGTTCAATCTGTCTTATTCCGGGCACGACCTCTGAGATGAGCGCGTATTGTGAAGTGAAATGACCGCTTTACGAACTACGAAATACGCAATACGCAATACGAAATACGCAATACGCAATACGCAATACAACCCCCGTGCGCCCCAGGCTCCAGCCTTTATCAAAAACATCGCCCGCCGTCTCTCGACGACCGGCAAAGTACCCCCGGCAGGATTCGAACCTGCGACCCTCGGTTTAGGAAACCGATGCTCTATCCTACTGAGCTACGGGGGCGTGTCGGCGGGATCACCGCGCGAACGCATCAGAGATGCTGCGACGGGATTAAAATATTGAACGACCCCCGCGTGTTTCAATCGCGGCGTCACTATTATTTGCGAATCCATAGTTTTTGCCCTTCACAGACTCGATGACGATGTCCTTCGATCTCGACCGCGCCCGCCGGGATACGCCCGGTTGCCGCAACGTACTCCATTTCAATAACGCCGGCATGTCGCTCACGCCCACCCCGGTGACGGCGGCCTATCTGGCGCATCTGAGGCAAGAAGAAGCAACCGGCGGATATGAGGCGGCCCGGGAGGCCGAGGCCGCTTCCGAGCACACCTACGATGCCGTGGCCCGGCTCCTGCATTGCCGGCGCGACGAAGTGGCCCTCGTCGAAAATGCCACCCGCGCGTGGGACATGGCGTTCTATGGCATCCCGTTCCAAAAAGGCGACCGCATCCTCACGTCGACGGTCTCCTATGCGAGCAATTTCATTGCCTTCCTCCACGTCGCCGGGCGGACCGGCGCCGTCGTGGATGTGGTGCCCGACGACGAATACGGGCAGATCTCCGTCTCCGCCCTCCGCGACATGATCGACGACCGGGTGAAGCTCATCGCGCTCACCCACGTGCCGACGAACGGCGGGCTCGTCAATCCGGCTGAAGATGTGGGGCGGGTGGCCCGTGCGGCCGGCGTGCCGTACCTCCTCGACGCCTGCCAGTCCGCCGGGCAGATGCCGCTCGATGTGGAAGCGCTCGGCTGCGACATGCTCTCCGCCACCGGCCGCAAGTTTCTCCGCGGCCCGCGCGGCACCGGGTTTCTGTATGTTCGCCGCTCGATGATCCCCCGGCTCGATCCCCCGTTTCTGGACCTCCATGCCGCCACATGGACCGCTCCCGACCGGTACGAGATGCGTCCCGATGCCCGCCGCTTCGAGACGTGGGAAGGCAATGTGGCCGGCAAAATCGCCCTCGGCACAGCCATCGACTATGCCCTCGACTGGGGCCTCGGCGCGCTGTGGGAACGCACCCGGCGCCTCGCCGCCGACCTCCGCTCACGGCTCGCGGCGATGCCCCACACCACCGTTCACGACAAGGGGCGGACGAAATGCGGCATCGTCACCTTCTCGATGGATGCCCACCCTGCGGAGGACCTTCGGAGACGCCTTCGGGACCTGCACATCAACGTCTCGGTGATCAGCCCCGCCGCCTCCCGACTCGATGCCGATGCCCGTGCCCTCGGCGACATGGTGCGCGCTTCGGTGCATTATTACAACGCCGAGGAGGAGATCGAGCGGTTTATCCGGGCGCTCAGCTCGGTCACCCAAAGATAGCTCCGGGCTACGTGAGTGCGTCACGTGCATGATGCGCACGCGCTCCGCCGGCTGGTTATTGATCCCGTATGCCTCACCCGACCGGCACACTATGTGTCCGCGTTGATGCGCTGTTCATGCAGCCTTCCCTAAGAACTCCATATCACGCTTACAATCGATCCCTGATGACGCTGAACATGCCCTAATGTACTGTCAGGCCTAAACCAGAATTGAAACAGACGCCACTGAACCAGCTGGCCTACGATGTCAACGGGCTCTCCTGGAAACCGCTCACTCAGCACCTGGGCAAGCTCTTTTCTAGTAATCGTCGTTTGTAGATCTGGTATGAGGTCCATCAGCTGGTCCCGCTCCTCGGTGCTGCCCAGTGCTTGTTCTTCTGCCCATTCGAGATCGGTTGTTACCTCCCAGAGCTTGAAACTTAGATATGAGTTTGCGCAGAGTGAGCCAACGAGCAGAATGATGACGAGCGATTTGCCTCTCATGACCTTGAGAAAAAGGGTGTATGGGCCTCTTGCGTGCTTAACGGTCTGGCTAAATGGCGTAGCGGCGCATAGCCGCTATGAACATTTTAGCCTTTGTTCTCGGCTGGCTTTTTTTTATTCCTCTTCACCTCCGCCTCCACCACCAGAGTACACATTTTGAGTAATTGATTTATGTATCATTTTTAGACGAAATTTATCAGTCTCATTCAAAGTGATTTCTAATTTCTTTTCTATGAAAGTATATTCAATCAATTTTTGAGGCTTAATGCCCGCATTTTTCTCTATTAGTTTAGAAATTTCTGACTTAGTTAAGTCATTATATTTTCCAAGGATTTCTACTAACGCCATAATTTTAGAATTTTAAGATTACAAAAGTGGTTATGATTGCGACCAAAATGATAGAAACTAAAATTGAGCATATCCAGGCTCTTTTTAACCATTTTGCCTTCTCTGAATTTAGCTTTGAATTATCTTCTGATGCTAACGATAAAAAAGAACCATATTCATTCAGTAATTCCTTATTTGAAGATTGATTACTTAAACTACCATTTGGGGCATAAAGAGCTTCTGAAAGATTTTTCGGATAATTTAGCCTATATTGCTTCAAGGATATTGCTTTGAAAATAAATATTAAGGCTACAATTAGTCCTATCAAAAGAAGTATAATTTCAAGCTTCAATATCATTCCATTCTTCTCATTAGCTTGAACTGTCTCCATTAAGTTTTTTATCCAATCATTTTTTAAGACGAAACTTCCAATAACGATTGATAAAAATCCAAATAGAAAAGAAATCTTTTTCTCAAGTATTTCTTTACGCTCACTTTCCTTTGAGTAGGCTTTTTCAGCAATTTCAACTTTTAGTTCTTCTATTTCTTTCATTTTATTTCTTACTTGCCGAGAACATCCGAATAACCCGACATATGTCGGGTTATTACCTATTGTATTCCGAACTTTCTGAAGTCATGTTATTGATTTCAATATCCAGATAATCGAGTGGACTGTTTAACTTCTCCCTGGCCGCCCGGGTAATGTGAGTATAAATTTCCGTGGTTTCGCTGCTGCTGTGACCCAAAAGGGTTTGAATATAACGCAAATCCATCCCTCGTTCGAGAAGATGGGTGGCAAAGGAGTGCCTCAACGTATGAACGGTTGAATACGGGTTGACTCCCGATTTATCAACGGCTCTTCGAAAAAGCTTCTGGATGCTCCTCGTACTATATGACCCACCGTCTCTTCCCTCGAAGAGCCAATACGCAGGATGGTATACTGTGAGATACTCTCTTAAGAGCGTCGACATTTTATCGGATAGCACCGTATAGCGGTCCTTTTTTCCTTTACCCGCTTTTACAAATACGGTTTTACGATCTAGATTCACATCAGCTTTGCGTATCCGAACGCTCTCGCCTGTCCGGAGGCCGGCACTATAAATGAGCATAAGAATCGAACGGTGTTTCAGGTTCTGGACGGACCTAAACAAAGCAACTACCTCCCTCTCGCTAAAAACACCGGGAAGCTTCTTGCTTTTACGGGGTCGCAGTTCATAAAAAGTGCGTTCTTGTCCGAGCACTTTCTCGTAATAGTATTTGATCGCATTAACAGCCTGATTTTGGCTGGATTCTCCCCAATTGCGTTCTTCGATCGAGTGAAGAAGGAATTGCATAATCTCCTCCTTCTCCAGCGTTTCAGGATGCCGATCGGGATAAAACGCCAATAGCAATCGGAAGAAGGACTTATAGGTCTTGATTGTGCTCCGACTATAGCGTTGTAGCCGCAACCGTTCTTCAAGCCGTAAAACCTCATCCTTGTAGAACAGGTCTATCTGGGGCTTTACCTGCCGCTCCGTTTTCTGTACTTCTTGAGCATGCAATTTTGATTCGACGACGGCGATGTGCTCAATACCAAACACTTGTTTCAACCGCGAATACGCCGACACATCATAGGGAATATGCCAGCAGCGTTCTTCAGGCGTCCAACGGCTCCCAGGTATTTGTTTCATCATTGCCGGGAATGCCTTATCAAAACCCTGCGGCTTGATGCCTATTCTCGGTCAATCCTGAAATTGAAGCGAAAACACCTGAATTCTCATAAAGCCTTTCAGCCCTCTACTGAATCAACTTGATGTGCATTCGTCGGTTTGTATGAATATACGAAAATAGTAGAATGCTCATGCCGGGAGTTAATTATTATCCTGGAGTTGTGCTGCGTAATACGCTTAACATCGTCTCATCCAACACCAATACCCCCACTTTACAAACCTCGTGCGCAAAACACAACGGATCGATTTGCAAAAACAGGCACCTTTGCCTTCACAATATTCCTGATCCTTAGATATCACCGCGCCATAGCTTTGACCCGTCAAAACCGAGCGGCATTTACGGGATGATATCTCCTTCGTATCCCCTCCAATTCGTCATAAGTATCAGATTCGCACCCCGATCTCAGCAGCGCTCTGCCGGAACGAAGGCGACGTCCCCGTCGTGCGATGATACGTCCCGGTGGTCACCCCCGCCGCTTCCCGGCTCGATGCCGATGCCCGCGCTCTCGGCGACAGGATGCGCGCTTCGGTGCATTATTACAACGCCAAGGAGGAGATCGACCGGGTTATCCGGGCGCTCGGCTCGGTCACACAAAGATAGCTCCGGGCTTCGTGAGCGCGTCACGTGCATGATGCGCACGCGCTCCGCCGGGGACGGGAATAATTCGAGGGCGTGCCGAAACGAAATGGCACCTCGGTTGCCGAAAACCGGCCGCCGTGCCGACCCGCAAGCGTGAAGGGTGCAGCCGCAGGATGCAAATCCAGCAACCAGAAAACTCCCGCAGAGGTAGCGCTGAGAACTGCCGAGGCAATCAAGATTCCGGACGGGTAATCAACTCGACCGTAGAATTTTTGTGTCCCGCTTGACTTTCAAGGCCATAAGCGTGATATGCAGCGCCCTGCGTCCTGCCGCTACGTCGGGCCGTCCTCAGTTTAAATCTCGACCGCCCCGGATAATGCGGTCGTCTTCACTTGGCAGGACCCGCAGCGCCGCAATGAGCCACTTGCCTTCCTTGCGAACGACCACCCACGTAGCGCGAGCGTACCGGACGGATGATTGTTCGGCGTCCGGCTGCTCAGGCGCACCCGTTGCAGTGACATTGATCAGCGCGACGTCGGGCGACATCATACGAATCTCGTCGATGATCGGGATGAACAGATATGGCCTCGGCTGGGAAAAGTAAGTGCGCCACCACTTGAGGATGTCCTGCCGGCCGTGAATCACGGGAGAGTTGCG
>Ga0114931_10004349_pt1 | contig 17682 bp, 18 predicted proteins | sample 2SBtaG_FD_89579 | JGI IMG/M metagenome (GOLD analysis project Ga0114931, IMG submission 89579) | Deep subsurface microbial communities from Kolumbo volcano to uncover new lineages of life (NeLLi) - 2SBTROV14_V59a metaG | ecosystem: Environmental > Aquatic > Marine > Volcanic | place: Kolumbo...
CGAATGGGATCCAGTTATCCCGCGTGCCGTTTGCCACGCCTACCCGGGGGCGCCCCTGGCCAGCGTGGGCGAATCGCGCCAGGATGTACTCGAGCGGGACGACCTCGATCAGCTTCTCCTCGTCCTCGTCCAGCTCCGGCTCCGGTTCTAGGGCGTCGATGCCGCTGTCGACGGCTCGCGCTTCAGAGCGAATGCGCGAGCTTGGGAGTGAAAAAAAGACCCGACGGCCTCGCTCTGTATGGCAACCGGCAATTCAAGGATGATGTCGGCCACGCTCCGGTATCGGCTGGTCTCGGTCTCCCCGTTCTCGTTGACGCCCACCATGAAGGCCCGGCGGCGGCGCCGGAACGACCGACGCTTCTTTTCGAAGGTCGGCGGGAACCAGGCGTCGATCAACCGCCGGTACACCACCGCCCGCTGCATCAAGTTGAGCTGGTTCTTCTCTGCCAGCTCGGCGTCCTTGATGTGGTGCATCCACTCGGGTAGCGAGATCAGCCGCCCTTCATACGTCAGCCCTTCATGTTTGAAGGTCGGCCGGCCCAATGCTTCCAGGGCCGGCCCTGTGTCGAATTGCACGCGAGCCCCTTTCGGGTTAGTCGGTGACGATAGTGCCGTCGTCCTCGAGGCCGTCGGCGCTGGGGAAGAATTTGAATTGCATCCCCCACAGCGCGATCGGGCCGTCGTTGTCCTCACTGGGTGGGCCCATCACCTGGGCCGTCGGGCCCTGAATCTTGAACCTATTGTATTGGGTCGGGCCCACCGTGAGGTTGACCAGGACCGGGTGCGTCGCAAGGGCGCTATACAGCCGATAGGGATCGATCGCCGTGGCGGTGACGTGAGGAGTCCCGACGACCAGCGCCGTGGCCTCGAACGCCACATCCAGCGTCATGATGCGGGGACCCAACTCGAAGCCCAGGTGATACCCGTTGGCGTCGTTCTGGCTGGTCCGGTCGGTGAGCTCGCGCTCCATCGTGAAGGTGAAGCTGCGCGGGATGCCGGTGAACACCGTGCCGCCCTGGTCGATCGTCAGGCCGATGTTGGTGGCCTTCGGGTTGCGGAGTGAGGCGCCTGGGTAGGTGATCGCCGGAACCGCCGCATCTACCGGGTCGGACTGCTGGATTCCCGACATGTCGACGGTCCATTTGGGGACGACCATGCCGTCCGCCTCAATGACCAGCTTGGGGCACTGGGCGCCGAAATAGTTGTATTTTTGGCCCCTGGTGTAGATCTCGGCGACGAGCGACTCGAACGACGAGCTGATCCCGGCGTAGGTGTACTTCTCCGATCCTGGGGTGGCGTCGAGTGTCGCGCTCATCCCCAGGGCCCGGAGGATCCGATCGACGCTTGGCACCACACTGGCGGCGTATGCCGCACCGGCGCCCTTGAAGTAGTGGACCAGCGACACCTCGCTGGCTTGACCGCTCGGGTTGACCGGAGTGAGGTCGGTCGTGCCGGCACCGCTGACGCCTTCGCGGGTTCCGTCGTTCGCCCACTTCGACGCCGGCACCGGCGTCTCGTAGGTCAGGAAGCCGTCGGTCGCGGCGGACAACGCCGGCGTGCCGCTGCCGTAGGCCCCGGTCTCGGGCGCCAGTAGCACGCCGTGTCGGAGAGTGTTTTTTGCTACCGCCATGATTCCGGCCTCCTGGCCTGGTGGGTGTTATTCAGACTTGGATTTGGTCCTTCTCGCTGGCGCGGCGGTGGCCGGCATGTTGGCCGGCCCGTGGGCCGCATCGAATACGGCCTGGCAGGCGTCGATACCGCCTTCCTCGAGGGCTTGCCTGGCCTTGTCTTCCGTCTCCTTGGTGATCTCTACGGGTTTGCCGTCACGCAGAATGTAGCGCCCCATCGTTTGTTTCCCCCCCCCTACCTCGGGTTGTTCTCGCGAGCCTGGAATGTGACCAGGACCGCCGCGGTGGATGTATAGTTGCCGATCTTCTCGGCCCAGGGCCCGACGGTAATCGCCTGCATGCTCACCAAATCGACCCCGTTGCGTTGGCTGGCGGTCCCCTGAAGGACTGCGAGCTCCTCGAGGCTCTGGAGCAGGGCCCGGATGCCGTAACTCCGCGCCTGGCGGGCCTTGAGTTGGTCGCCCTGCTGGTCGATCCAGCGGATGCCGATCGGTATGCCGGCCTCCTCGGTGTCCCGCAGGACGCTGCTGGCAAGGGCCTCGCCTTTCATCCCATACAGGCCCTCCAACCGAAAATACAACGCCGGGATGCTGGGTGGCTCCTCGAGCAGCAGGGCGCACCGATCACGGGTCTCGTCGGCGATAAAGACGGCGTCGGGTTTCTCGTCAGCCACGTCGTCTAGCGTCATGGCGTTCAACTTGGCCGCCACACCGAGGGTGTCGTCAGCACAATGGTCCGCCAGCAACCGCAAGATCTCGAGATCCATCACCCCCCCCTACTTGGGCACCACATGGGACGCGATCATTTGGGCCCAGCTCTCCTGGATCGTCACCGGCATGACGTCGGGCACCGTCGGCCTGGCCGGCACCGAAACCAGAGGGCCCTTGCCGAACACCCGGGTAGTGTGCGCCTCCTGGTGGATCCCCGCGTAGGGCAGCTTGCTGCCCCAGAACATCTGCAGCGGGTTGTAGACCCGGATGGCCTCGGGGTCGCTTCGCCGCGTGAGGGTGAAGAACAGTCGCCGGCTGTCCTGCATCGGCGTGGCGAATCCGGCCTTTGCTCGCCCGGCCCTCGAGACCGACCGCCGGGCCTTACTGGGCCCGGTGACCTTTGTCCGAAGGAGGATCGTCGTGCTACTCAGCGGCGGCCACGGCGTCCCAAAATGGGCCCCGCGGCTGTCGAACTGCTGCCGCATGTTCTCGGCCAGGCTGGTCGCAATGGGTCCCCGAAAGACCGTCCGCAGGTCGTTTGCCTTCACGCCGATCTGCTTGAGCATCGTCTCGGCCTGCTTGGTCCGCAAGACGGCGCCGAACGGAATAACAGTCACGCGACATAGACCTCCTCGCCGACGATGAAAGGCCCCAGGTGGCGCGGGAAGGCCTTGGGGAATGGATCGTCGGCGTTGTCGGCGTAAGCCCTGGTGGTATCGCCGTCGCTCTCGCTCCTGGTGCCTGGCCGGCGCTCGGCCATCCCGAGCCGCCAGATCATCACCTCGGCGATCTCGCGTTTGAATGCCGTGGCGAATCGCGCCTCCGCGGTGGCCACGGTCTCGCTGTAGCCCCGTAGTTGGACGTAGAGGTTGTCCGCCAGTTTGACCAGGCCGGCCAGCGGCCCTGAATCGAGCACCTGGCCCTGGTCCGTCTGCCGGAAAGCGTAGGCCGGTCCGTTGAAGGTGTCGATCGTGAAATGCGCCACGATCTCCGCCTCGATGCGGGCAGCCAGGTCGGCCAGGTCCCTGCCGGCCGTCCAATTGGGCAGCATCTTCCGGTCGGCCGATCCCGATTCGGGGTTGAAGTAGCCGGTGGCCATGACCTATTTCTCCTCGCCCTCGGCCTCCGCCGCCTCCGCCTCCTCCACCTCCTCGGCCTCCGCTGCGGCCCTGGCGGCCACGTTGGCTGCCCGGGTCAGCTTGGCTTTGTGGGCCCGGAGCGCTCGCTCGCACACTTCGTCGCCCTTGCCCCAGCCGGCGTCGATCTGGGTCTGGGTGATGGTGACCAACTCGTCGCCTATCGCCAGGGTGATGGTCTGCTCGGTCATGGTCTCGTCCCTCCTGGGGAGAAAAGAAAAGCCGGGGAACGGGGGCTATCCCCCATCCCCCGGCTACTCTCGCTGTCCACGGTGGTCGGGCCACTATGGGCCCGGTCCCCACCGGCCCTAGATGGTCGGCCCAGCGTAGCGAACCGCCCGGTTTCCATCGAGGGTCTTGACCCCGTAGAGCGCATCGAAACGCACCCATTCCTCGGCGCTGATGGGCTCGTACCAGCGGCTGACCCGCAGGCTCAGGCCGGTCCGGGGATCGCCCACCGTGGCGATCTCGGCGCCGCGACCGTTGCCGGTCTCCGGCAGGTCCGCCATGACGATGGCGAACGCCTGGGCGTCGTAGGCCAAGCTGATACCCTGGCTGGTCTGCTCGAAGGTCGGGACCACGCCGTCGGCGATGGTCACGCGGCCATCGAGCCCCTGGCCCACCGGGGGTGTGACCGAGAGCGCGATCGCGTTGCCGGCCGCCGTTGCGGCCGCGGTGATCGCGTACTTCTGGGTGTGCCCCGCAAAGGACACGATGTCGCCCGGTACGACCGACCCGGTGACGGCGGTGCCGTCCACGTTGATCGTGGTGGCATCCAGGGCCGCGATGCCGTTGGTCAGCGGCGCCGTCAGGGCAAGGGCGGTCGTTGTGTGGTTCGGGAGCAGGTCGTTCTGGTAGAGATCGAAGCCGTACTTCCGGCCGATCTCGCCCTCACGCTGGGTAGCCGCGCCCGAGCTCGATGTGTTTGCCTGGGCGAACGTGGCGTTGTTGAGCAGATCCTCCTCGCGCTCGAAATTGAGCGCCAGCCGGCGCTGGCCCTTCGGCACCTTGTTCTGGTTCATCTGCTTACGCAACGCGACGACCTCGCTGGGAACAGCGGGGTTGGCTCCGATGATCTGCCAGGGGACGTCCTTGTAGAGCGCGAGAGCCGCGGTCTCGATGTTCTCGGCCAGGCTCTGCATCGCCGGCGCGATGTGCTCGCGCACGATCCGCTCGCCGGTGTAGGCCTTCTCCTTGTCGGAGATCTTGAAGGCCGATCCGAACCACTGGTCGAGGGTGATGGTGATCTTGCTGGGAGTCAGGTCGCTTGCCGTACTGATCGGCATGGCCTGCACCGGAACCGCCCCGGGCTTCCGGATCTCGATCGTGTCGCCCAACTCGCGGGGCTCGTCGTCGTAGGCCATGAACATGGTCCGGACGAAGGTGAGCGCCGACTCAAGGCGCTCGAGACCGCGGTTGGCGTACCAGATCGGGTTGTACGGCGTGATGATGTTTGCCACGGTATCCCCCTGTTAGGTCGCTTGGCCCGGGGCCTCGCGCCCGCGGGTTTCCTAATCTTCGATGAGGAACTTGCCGCCCTGCTCCTCGGCTAGCTTCTCGGCCGCCACGAACTTCTGGTGGTCCTTGGCGTCTTCCCTCGACAGGATGACGTCGTTGCTGCGACGATCCCCGCCCTTGTGGCTGGGCCCCCGCTGGCGCACGTCCTCGAGGAAGCCGCTGTTGCTCTTGTTCTCGCCGAAGAGGTCGAAATGCTCACCGATAGTGCGATACGGCGAGTTGCGATCGACCGCAGCGCGGGTGGTGTACTCGAACTCGCCGGGTTTCTGCCCCTTCACGTAGAAGGCGTCCGTCTCGGGATCATACTCGAACAGGTCGACGGTGGACGCGACGATCATCGCCTGCCCCATACCCTCGGTCTTCTCCCGGAACTGCTTACTCACTCCGATCCGTTCGGCCTCGGCGAGGATCTCCGCCGTCAGCCTGGTGCCCAGTAGCCGCTGGTTCTGCTGCTTGGCGGTGTCGAGCTGCTCCTGTAGCGGCTTGATGTGCCGGTCGGCCCACTGAGCCTCCAGGGCCGCGATGCGTTCCGCGTCCGGTTCGACGTTGCCGGGCTTGGCGTCTGGGTCGATACCCCATGCCGCGAGCGCCTTGCCCTTGAACGTATCGTCAGACAGCGCGTCGGCGAGCGCGGACTGCTGGAGACTTGTGGCGCGTTTCTGGAAACGATCATTAAACCGCGCCTCAAACTCGCTCTCGGCTATTGTCCCCGCCGGGGGGCCCTCCAGGGAGATCGTATGCTCGTTGCCTTCGCCGTCTTTCCCGGTAACCTGGATCGTCATGTCGGTTTTCCTCTCGAGCGTGGGGTTTTTGGGGTGCCGGCTCGGTCGGCGGATGCTACTCAGCGATTGGGGGCCTCGCTGGCAGGCCAGGGTGTTGCGGGTTGCTGCTGCGATTAGCCCGTCGGCTATCGCTCACGACCGCGGCGGCTGCAGACCGCCGCCTCGCTTGATCTCCAAGGTACTAACCCGCGCCATCCTCCACAAGATCGGGCCTTGGCTCGAATCGGATCCCGTGATCCCCGGGGAATGGCGTCGTGTGGTCGTGCTCACCCGCGATGATCGGCCTCGGCCGCCCGGGCGGATCCTCGGGGTATGCGTCGCAGGTACTCTTGCCGATGTGTTTGTGGCGGCAGCGCTGGCATGAATTGATGACTATACCGGTACCATCTGGCAGGCCAGGGTCGACAAACTTCCCGGGTGCGAACGTCATTCAATTACCTCCGCGATGAACCGAACGTTGACGTGTGGGTCTATCTTTCGGCCCTCTTGTCGTACCTCGGTCAGCCGCAGCCTGGTGTTGGTCGAGAAGACGAACTCGTTCTCCCTGGCGTTCGAGCTATGGGGCTTGGCCCACATGCCGCGAGTCCGGTCGCCTTTCTTGATCCGAATTTCAACTATCCAGCCTTCGCTGGAGAATTGATCGGCCCACTTGGTGTTGACCGAGCTGCTCATAAACCCGCGGTCTATGTCCAATTCGTCACCGATCATCGCCTGCAGCTCCTGGTAACTGAACCCCCGGATCGGGTGGCCCGACCCCAAGCCGCGATAGACGATGACGTTCTGCCTCGGGTGCTGTTTGTTTAGGTAACTCTCGAGCGCCTTGGACTTGCCACCACTATGCTTACCGGAGCGGCGGAGACTGCCGTTCCAACTATAGTAGTCGCTGCCCGTGTACTTCCTCATGGCGATTCGGGCGTTGTCTGGCATCTCCGCGTTGGCTTTGATCGACGCCGGGGCTTTTGACAGGCGGGCCGCGTTAGGGGCTTCCCCGCGCAGGAACCCGGTCGGCAGAGCAGCCTCGTCGGTGACCTGCGGCGCACCAGCCAGCCCGCCGTTGACAGGTTTCGGCGGTATCTTCACGATGACCTTGACTTGCTTAACGATCTTGGGATCGAGCACCAGCACCTTGGTTACCTTGCCGTTGGCCTCCAGCACGACTGTGTCGTAGCCGCCGTCGAGCATCACCCGGGTGCGCTGGGCCGGGCTGAGGTCTGTTGCGGCCTTTCCACTGAGCCGCCGAATCTCTTTCGATAGGGCCCCCTTGCTCCCCTTGAACGCCTTCGTGCTCTTGATCGCGTATTGCTTGTATTTCTGATTGCCGACCAGCTTGCCGAAGTTGGGTTTCGGCTCGAGTAGAAACCCGTGGCCGTTTGTCGCGTCGGAGACCTTGGTGATGTCGATCGATCCGACGTCGAGCTTAGCCGTGGTGCTCTTGCCGGCCGCGAAGTACAGGTTGTCTTGGTAGGCGCTGTCGGCCACGAACGACGCCACGTCGTCCGGCTTGATCTGGAACGGCAGCGCGTCGATCGACTTCGCCTTGGCCCCCGGGGGAACGATGCCGCCCTTGGTGGCCTGGCTGGCGAAGGCCTTTTTCAATGCCTTGACCTTCTTGGCCGCCGTGGTCTTCCCGGTCTGCAGCATCTTCAGGAGTTTGACGTTGTTGAGCTCGGGGTTGTTGGTCATCCAGGCGATTGATTTCGTATCGCCGGCCAAAGCCATGAGTGCCTGCTCCATGACGCTGCGTTTCTGCTCGATCGACCAGCCCTTGAGGACGTCGTCGGCGACGCCGACCCCCCACTTGAACAGACTCTTGCTGGTGGCGCCGGCGACCTTGTTGCCGCTCAGGAGTTGGGGGATCATCTTGGCCATGACGATCGTTGGATCGGCGCCCAATTCAGAAAGCACGGCCATGTTCTGGACGCCCTGGCCTTTGCCGGCCTTTGCAACGATGGCCATCACTTTATTGAATTCACCCGGGTCGGCCTTGGAAAGCATAGCCAATTGGTCGACGTCGAAGGCCTCGGCCACGGCGTCGCTGACTGCGTCGGTCTTGGCGGTCGGCCCCAATGGCACACCCTTGTGGGTGGCCGCGACGCCGGTCTTGACCGCGCCCGGTGGCGCCGATGTCGGCTTCGGCAGGTGCTTTTTGATCTTGTCCGCATAGAGCGAGGCGTCGCCCGCGTCAAACTTCCCGATAGCGTCTTCGAATGCCGCCAGGGTCTGGTGGCTCGGTGTGGCCTTGAATTCGTTGAGCGCCGTCCCCACATCATCGAGGTACGTGAACACGTCAATGGGATTGTTTCCCGTATCGAGGCCGGCCAATTGCTCGGTGTCGATGTTGATGCCCATCTCCTGTAGCTGCCCCAACGCCTTGTCGGCCAACTCGCCGGGATCCACGGCGCCGGCCAGCTCGAGGTCCTCGTCGATAAAGTTGACGTCATCCAGTGCCTTCTGAGTCTTGGCGAGCTCCTTGTCCAGCGCCTTTGGTAGCTTGACCTTCTGGGCCGCCGTGCCCGGCGTCGGGGTGGTGGTGCCCGCCACGCCCGGTTTGGCCAGGACCGGCTGCGGATTGGGGATCGGCTTGCCGGCTTTGAGTTTCGCCTTCATCGCCTGCTTGTAGCTGTTCACTTTTTGATAAGTGATCGTGCTATCGGGAAACTCGTCCTGCACAGCCGCCAGGATGGCCTTGGGCCCACCCATGCCGCCCTCGATCTGGAGGTCGCCGGCAACCAGGCTCTGCATTAAATCCTTGTCGCTGGCCCACACCTTGGCCGGCGCTGGCGGGGCAACGCTGGCCTTGAGGCTGGCTTTTTTCGCCTGCTTGAACGTGTTCACCTTGCTGTAGGTGATCGGGCTGTCGGGGAACGCCTCCTTGATCTGCCCCAGGGCGACCTTGGGGCTCTGGGTCGGGTTTTCCTCGAAGATCGCTTTCAGTAGCTGCTTGTCGGTGGCCGGCGGGGCGCCCGCGGCCGCCCCCGGTATCGAGGCCGGCGACGCCTCGATCTCCTCGATGGCTTTGCTGTAGATCTTCCCCTTCGCCACCTGGGGCACCGGCGTGCCGATCGGCGACGGGGGTTTCTTGGGGAGTTTGGGGGCCGGGATGTTGAGCTTGGCGGCGAGCTCGTCCCGTTTGGCCACCAGGAGCTTCGTCCTGGCCTCCAACATGTCGACGATCCGGGTACGCTCTGTCGGGGCCAGGCTGGGGGCGATGTCGTCGACAAACGCCTGCCATCCGCCCAGGTCGGTGCGGACGGCCAGGATGTCGTCGATCTGCTGAACCGCCCGGGCCCCGAGGGCGTCGGCGTTGCCGAGGCCGGCTTTCTGGAACACCTTGGCGTAGTCGGGGTTGATGGCCGCATTGCTGAAGTTGTCCCACTCGTCGATCGCATTCAGGACTTTCAGTGGTTTCTTGGCGCCCTGGGCCCGCCACAACAGGGACCCGCCCTGGTCGATCCTGGTCAACTTGCCGGTGGCCCGAACGACGACGTTGTCGAGCCCGGTCCCGACAGCGTCCCAGTTACCCAGTAGAATGTCGGCTGCGAATCCGTCCAGCACCTGGTCGGCTCGCTTGGCGGTGAGGCCGGCCTGGCCCAGTGTGCCCTGGGTGTCCTCGAGGAACTCGCTCCAGAACAGCAACTTCCCGTCCTTGGCCGTCGCCAGGCCGCTCTTGGGCGCCGCCAGGCCCAGCCGGCGATACGTCTCGTTACTGATCACCTCGGCGTAGGCCTGGCCCGGGTCGGCGTATTGCTTGACGTACCGCTTGACGCCGTCCTTCCCCTTCCACAGCCCGCTGGGGCCAGCCGTGTTGCTGCCGCTGGCAGCCTGGATCTTGGTGCCCAGGAGATCGTCGGGGCCCATCACCTTCACCTGGGCGTAGGCGCTCGGGGTTGGATTGGGCTTGACGATCGTCTCGGCCGCCTCGAGGCCCGCCTTGGCCGGCAGGGGGACGTTCAGCTCCCCGAACTTCGCGGCCACCTGGGTCTCGGTGACGACCGCCTTGGGGTAATGGGCCTTGGCCGCGTCGACGATCTCCGTGGGGGTCCACTTCCCCTGCTTGACCAGGTCCTCGATGTAGCCGTTGGCCAATTTGATGCCGCTCGGGCCCGGAATGGTCCCCGCGGCCGGCGTCGGCGGTATGATGGCCGGTGGTGACGGGGGTGTGACAATCGGCGCCGATGGGGCGAGGGGGGCGACCTCGGCGTCCGCTTTCTGGGCCGCCAGGGCCAGCTTCTTGGCCTTCGCTTTCAGGCTCTGTTTGAAACTGTTCACCTTCTGGGGGGTCAGGGCCGTCTCCGGGAACTGGGCCTTGATCTGCAGGAAGGTGGCCTTGGGGCTCGCGTCCGGCGTCTGCTGGAAGAGCTTGGCCATGAGGCCCTTGTCGGTCGGGGCCGATACCGCTGTCCCTGACGGGGCCTTACAGGGCGATTTGCAGATCTGGGTGAAGATCTTCCTGGTCTGGTGGCTGGCCATGGTCTGGTCGAGCGCCGGCGCTACGCCCGCCTGGTCGGTCAGGCCGATGTGACGCCGGAACTGGGCTCGCCTGGCCGCTGCTTCGGCCTTGCTGAATACCGGCGCCTTGACCTTGCTCGGGCGGAACAGGCCGGCCTTGTCCCAGTCGAATCCGCCGCTGTCGCCGGCCGGCCGGGGAAGGATCGCGTCCTCGGGCGGCCGCAAGACCGGCACCCGCTCACAGCGGTCGTATGGGTGGGGTGGCAGGGGCACCTTGTTGATCGGATAGATCCCGTGCCCCAGGCCATAGACGTCGTTGTGGGCCAGCATGTCGCAGATGTCCGGGGCGTCGACCTGGCCGCGTTGCTGCGATAGCCGCCAACGGACGGTCTCGACCAGGGGATCCGCGGCGAAATGCTGCAATTCCGCCTCCGCCCGTGCGTTCCAGATCTCGGTGTGCGCGATCCGATTGGCCTGATTGCGGAGCTTCCGGCCGGCCTGGCGCAGGTGGGGCGGTGTATTGGCCAGACTGAGGTTCCGGACGGCCGCGAAGGCGTCGCCGCCGAACGCTTTGTGAAACGGCACGGCGCCGCTCATGTAGGGTCGCAGGCGCTTGGCGAGCTGCTGGGGGCTGGCGCCCGAGAGGAGGCCAGTCTCGATGATCCGGTTGGCGTCATCGACGGCATTGGATACATGGCCCTTGATCAGCGACCGCCACTTCCCCGCCGCTCCTCCGAGGCCCTCGTATGCGCCGGCCAGGGTCAGGCCCGGGACCGACACCACGCCGGCGATCGCCTTGGGTACCTCACCCAGAACGCTTACCGCGGCCTCGTTGGCCCCGGTCCAATGGCCCAGCACCTCGGTGAAGCTGGCGCTGCGGCCCTCGGCTATGACCTGGTCGAGTGTCGCCTCGAGCGCCTGGCGGGTCTGTGCCAGGATCTTCTGGCTCTCGATCAGGGCCGATGGGCCGGGGACCCCCGGTGGGATCAATGCCAGCCGGGCACTGATCCGGGCCGCGTTCTCGCTGACGGCCCGGTTGATCCGCTTGATGGCGCTGGCGCTCAGGTTGCCGGCGGCCGCCCGGGCGTTGAGCTGGGCGAGCCGGTATGGGTCTAGGGGTTGGACCGGGCTGGCCACGGGTCGCCTACTTCAGTCGCTTGCTTACTAGCGCGCTCAGGTTGGGGACTTTCGCGTCGAATGGCTCGTCGTGGGTGATTTGAACCTCGAGGCCAGCGCCCCCGGCTGACACCAGAGCCGCATTCAGGGTATGGATCGCCGCACCGATCGCGTCACGATGTTTGGTCTCGGTACTCATGTCCTCGCCCGGGAGGATCGTCTTGATTGCCATGCCTTCTCCGGAATCAGCCGGCCGCAGGGGCCGGCGGTGGTGACGGGGGTGGTGGCTGCTGCGCCGGCGGTGTGATCAGCGTCTCGGCCTCACGGCGCGTGATCATGTCCTCGGCCGCGGCCAGCGCCTGAGCCTGTTTGTCGAGGAAATCGGCCAATCGCATCTTGCCCTCCCCCTCCAGTGTGATCTCCTCGTCGGGCGAAATCAGGCCGCTGGCCGCCAACAGCTTGACGACCGCCATGGCCCTGGCCGGCGCCGGGATGGGCAGGACCTGCTTCTCGAGGACGTCGATAATGAGCCTGCTGGTCACCGCGGACTCGATCTCCTCCTCGGTTGTGGAGATGCCGGTCCACTCGGCGACCAGCTTGGCTGCCTCTACCTGGGCGGTCTTGCCCAACGGCACAGGCTTGTCGCCCCACATCCGTTTGATCAGCCGGTCGATCACCTTCTCCGGGTCGGCCGGGAGGAAGTTGTCGCTCCGCTTGGCTCGAGACACGAACCACAGTTGTTTGTCGGTCGGAAACAGCGCTTGCGTGGCGGTCCGCATGGCCCAGGTCTCGGCCTCGTCGAGCGTGGCGGCCAGGTGGGTCAGGTAGGCCTGGGCGCCGGCGGCAACGTCTTGCCGCACCTCGGTGGCTGTCCTGACCTTGGCGCTGTCGCCATACTCTCGAAACGCCGTGATGTAGAAATCGGTCCGCTTGTCGTTCAGGACCTCCGACGCCAGGCTCGCCCCCTCGGTCGCCGGGGCGATGTACTTGTGGCCGGTCCCGTGGAGCACGTTGTGGCCCTTCTTAAGCGACTCGACCAGCTTCTTGAATGCCGCGGCGTCGCCGTCGACCAAGAGCCGGGCGAAATTGGCCACCCGCAGGGGCCAGTCGCGTTCACTCTCGCGGTTGAAGATCGCGATGTTCTTGTGGGCCAGGATCCAGCCGACCTCGCGTCGCATGGGGAGCTTGATCTGGCGAATCGGCAGGACCGCGTTCCCGTGCTCATCCTCGAATTTCCAGCGGCCCTCATTGACCAGCGTGGCGGCATCTTTGCGAACACGCCAGCGGGTCCAGCCGTCTAACTCGAGCACCAGGAAGTTGTCGGCCACGCCCGGCTTGTCGGTGATGCTCATCCTGGTGTCGGCCTGTTCCCTCAAGATCACAGCCTCGAGGCTGCCGTCCACTTCAAACCAGTTAGGCACCTCCTCGGGTGCGATGTAGCGATAGACCGGGTTGCCGTCCTGGGGGTCGACGAAGATCCAGCCGGTATGCGTCAGCGACAACTCGATGGCCACCTGGTTCCAGAATCCGTCGTTCTGCGTGCCCTTGCCGTCGGCGCTCTCGGTAATCCGATACGCCTCGCTCTGGACGTCGGTCGGATCACCCAGGCCCAGGGTCTTGCTGGCACCTCCCGCCATCGCCTGGACCTCGCCCCAGATACGGTTGGTGTCGCCCTCGACCGCCGCCAGCAGGCCGGCCAGGCTGTCGACCACGACCGCCAGGTGGTTACTGTAGTCGGCTGTCCGGGCCCGCTCCTTGAACGCCTCGTTTCCCTCGCCTTGGCGGCGCTGCTGCAAATACTTGTGGATCTTGCCGGGCTCGAGGAGCTCCGCGGTGTAGTTGTCGCGGACGAACGCCCAGTGCCCCACTCTCGCTTGGTACTCGGGGTGCTGGTATCGCAGCCACTTGGCGGTGGCGGTCAGGCGGGTGGTGTCTTCGCCGGGTGGATCTCCACTCTGTTCGACGAGCGCAGGCAATGGGGCGGCGGTCATGGCTCCTCGGGGTGGCGTGGTGGGCGGGCTCGGGGGTGGAGGGGCAGCGCCCCTCCGCTTCGGATCTGGCCTTGCAACCAGAGCCCCCCTACCCTCCTGCTGGGCGGGCCATTTTCACAGCCCGCGCAGCGTTCCCCCACAAAGTAGCGCCTTGCGGCCTAGAGGTCGACCTGCGCTCCGCCGGCGCTCACCATGCCGGCAGCCTCGCGTTGGCACCAGGCCGCCAGGGCATAGGCCATCACGGTGTCGTCATGCTGGCCCTCGGGGACCTGGTAACGGGCCCCGCTGGGGGTATAGACGACCTCGAAGGCCTCGTGTTCCTTGACGACCACGTCTCCGTCGCCGCGCACGAAGGCCACTTCCGCTCGCTGCAGCGCCAGGGCGTAGTACTCAAGTAACCGTTGCCGGCTGTTCTTTGTGAATTGGTAACCGACCACGTTGGGCGCCCCGCCCATGTAGGCATCGAGGGCCGCCTCGGCTTTCGCTTCTTCGGTGGCTTCTCGGGCCCGGCGCCGGAGGATGTCTTTCGCCTGGTCCAGCGGGCTCAGGTCCTCCAGCGCGATCCGGGTGGCCAGGTCACCGCTGGCCATCGATTTCTGGAGGAACTCGACGATCGGGTCGCCCACCCCGGTGCTGTCGACGTAGGCCGGTGTGGTCCCGATAAGCGTACGGAGCCGGCCCAGGGTGTCGGCCCAGGGCAGCCGCCAGCGCTCGAAGCGGGCGGTGCGGCCGCCGGCGTTGAGGCCGACGGCCACCGTCCAGTCGACCGTCTTGGCCAGGTCCACGCCCCAGGCGACGACCGGGCCCGGCTCGAGGTCTTCCTGGGTCTGCTTGGCGATCGTGCCCATTCCAAACGGATTACTGCCGTCCTCGCTCGGGATCGCCATGTATAGCTCGTCGAACACGTCGAGTTGTAGCGTCTCCCGGGCGTCTTCGATCTCCTCGATCGACAGGATCCCGACCGCCACGGCGTCGAGCGCGGTCAGCTTGGCGTAGTGGTAGCGCCTGCGGTCCAGATGGTCCTCGGGTAGCTCCATGGCCGCCTCGGCGTGGCGGCTCATGCGGTACATCCAATTGCGCCTACCCTTCACGTTGGCCAGGATCCTGGCGGGCCCCCGGGTGGCCGTCAGCGTCGACCGGATGGCGTTCCATGCCTCCTCGCGCATCCGGGTGCCCTCGTCGAGCACGGCGTCCTCGACGTCCTCGCCGTACAGGCTGTCGGGTCGGTCGCTGCCCTTGAAGGTCCACACGGCCTTATTGTGAATCAGCTTGATGGCGTGATCGCTGAAGTTGGGCGTGAAGCTCCGGCGTGGCATCATCTCGATGATCCGGCCGAAGGCGATTTTCGCCTGGGTCAGGACCGGGGCCACCCACCAATGCTTGCCCCCGCGCTTGCCGCGAACCGACCGCTCGTGCTGCCACACCAGGGCGCCGTGGGTCTTGCCGGTCTTGGTGCTGGCCTCGACCAGGCTGTACCTGGCCTTGGTGTACAGGAAGGCCTCTTGTTTGGGGTACAGCGGCGTCCGTTGGTACGTTATCCCGCGCAAAGGAGCGCCCTCGCCCCCGGGGTCACTCCCATGGCTGCTTGGGATCGGGATCCTGGGCGTCGAGGGTCTTCTGCCACTCGGCGTAGTATCGACGGATCTCCGGTGTCGTCCAAATAACGCAATTGACGGCGTCCAGCACGAAACCGATCGGCCCGCCGCTGATGTCCGTCAGCCAGACCATCTGGCTCAGGTCGAGCGGCTCCTTGTGGTGGGGCCTGAGCTGCTCGGGGAACTCTGTGTCGTGAACGGTGATGCGGATCCCGCCGGCCAGATCGATAATCCAGTATTCCTCGGGCCACTCGTTCATTCCCCCTCCTCGGTCGGGTTGTGCCACGGGGCCGGCTTCTTGATCGTGAGCGAGAGGTCGAGCTCCTCGCCTTCGTCCATGTCCGCCGCCAGGCGAAGTTGCCGACCCCAGCGCCGCGGGAACTTGCGCTCGAGGCGCCAGGCGTCGGCTTGCCACGAATCGCCGCCCGCCTTGGTGATCCGGGCCAGAGCCATCATCTCGCCTTCCGCCTGTGCCTTTTCTACTGAGTCGGAGAATGCTGCGAAGTGGGATGGAGCCCGGGCCCGCCGGTCGGTGAGCAGGCCGAGTTGCGCTGAGTCCCCGGCGGCCGCGGTGGCCGCCTCGATCGCCTCGATCCAGTCGTTGTAGGCCTTGGTCCCGCGGGGGGCCTGGGCTCCACGTTTCAGCCACTCATAGAAGCTGTCCTTGTGGATCCCGGCAAAAGCCGCCGCGGTCTCGATGTAGGCACAACTACGGAGCGCGTTGATGATGCGCCCAGCGGTGAACGTGGTCAGTTTGGTGGGTTGGCCGCTCATGGGGTTGGGCCCTCATCGGTGGCCGGCGCATCCTTCGATTCTTCGTCGAAATCGCGTGCCTGGCCGCTGGCCTTGTTCACGGGCCAGGAGCCCGTCATGCGCTGGTATCTCCGGCAGATGACGTCGGCCCAGCGGGGGTCTTTCTCGATAACAGCCGCGTGCCTGGCCGTGGCCTCGGCCGCCAGGAGCAGGGTGCCGGCGCCGGCGAAGGCGTCGACGCACAGATCGCCGGGTTTGGTGCTGTAGGTGATCGATCGAACCGCCAGGGCCAGGGGTTTCTGGGTCGGGTGGTCGTAGCCGGCTCGGCGGGCGGTGTCGACGTGCCAGGTGTCGGTGTCGCCGCGCTGGGCCGCCAGCTCGAGGGTCTCGCCCGCCCGGAGGATCAGGGTCCGCAGGTTCTTCGATTTCTTGGGTGGCCGCTTCCCGATGTAGATCTCGGTGCCCGCGCCGGTGGTCAGGAGTACACCCTTGTCGACGTCCAGCCGGACGACCGAGCCCTCACGGGTGGCGACCCGCCAGACCGTGCTTTCGGTTCTGCCACCGAACCAGCGACACTTCTGGCCCTGTTTCTGGGCGTAATAGCAGGGCTCGTGCTGCCAATGGAAATCCGATCGGCCCAACACGAAGGCCTCTTTCGCCCAGAGCAGATACTGCTTCTCCTCGAGGCCGGCCAGCAACATGGCGCGTTCGAATTCGCGGCGGGTGGTGCTGGCATGCCAGATGTAGAATGCGGCGTCAGCCCGGGTGTGTGCCGCGGCCAATTGCAGGGTGGGCGCCAGGAGCTCGATCAGTTTGTCGCCCGTCAGGTCGTCGTTCTGGATCCCACCCAGGCTCTCGCTCTCGTATTCGACGCCGTAGGGCGGGTCGGTCCACAGCAGCGCCGCCTTGCGGCCGCCCATCATGGCCTTCCAGAGCTCACCGTCCCGGGCGTCGCCAACGGCCATGCAGTGAGGGCCCAGGACCCAGACGTCGCCGGCTTTGGTGATAGGCTGCTCGGGTGGGCGCATGGTCTGGGCCATGTCCTCGAGGCCGTCGTTGACCAGGGCATCCAGGTCGTCCTTTGTGTAGCCGGTCCCCTCCAGGGTGCCGTCTTTCTCGAAGATCTCGCGTAGCAGCGTCTGGACGGCCTCCTCGTCGTTTGCCGCTATGTCGCTCATCCGGTTGTCTGCCAAGAGAATCTTCAGCGCCTGGCCGTCATCGACGTCCAACCAGAAAGCCGGCAGGGTGGTATGGCCCTCGCGCCTGGCAGCTTCCCAGCGATGGCGCCCGGCGAGGATGTAGTTGGTGGATTCCTGGACCAGGACGGCGCCGAACCAGCCGACGTTGGCGAGCGATGTCTGGATTTGCTCGACTACACCACGCCGCACGTTCCGGGGGTGGGGGGTAATCTCCTCGATGCTGGTCTTGGGGCGATAGCGTTGAGGAACAACTTTCGGCGTCGGCATCTGGCGTGGCTCCTCGAGTGGGCTGCACGGGGGTGTTTCACGTGAAACGGCCATAAGGTCCCGCTCGGTCAGGACCTAGCGCCTGGGCGGTGTGCGACGCCGCCTTGGTTCTGAATGTACTACTTCGGCGCCTGATCCAACAGCCAGCGCAGGCTCGGCAGGTGGCGCCGGGGGACCCGGATAGGCTGCTTGTTCTTGGCGAAAAGCAGGAGGTTGCCCTCGCTGTCGATGCCGGCGGTCTTTAGATCGTACTGCCGTTTGGGTCGATCGAAGGTAACGGAGCTCATCGCATCCTCCTGGTAAGCGTGGGGCGTAGATGACGCCGCGGGCGCCCCGGACGGGCCAGCCGCCTACAGATGGTCTCGATCGCGAGCCCGTAGGGACTTATCTCCCGGTCCAAGTAGCCGGTGACGGGCCATGGATTCCGGCCATGAAGAAAGACGCCCTCAAACGCGATCTCCCTGATCTCGCGCCGCGTGTAGCCCCTCATGACGCCGCTATCATGCCGGCGATGATCACAAGCACCAGGATGATGATC
>Ga0114931_10004350_pt1 | contig 17681 bp, 18 predicted proteins | sample 2SBtaG_FD_89579 | JGI IMG/M metagenome (GOLD analysis project Ga0114931, IMG submission 89579) | Deep subsurface microbial communities from Kolumbo volcano to uncover new lineages of life (NeLLi) - 2SBTROV14_V59a metaG | ecosystem: Environmental > Aquatic > Marine > Volcanic | place: Kolumbo...
CCTGGAAAGCCGGGATATTCTCTCAGAAAACCAATCCTTTATGGAAAAGGGCCTCACAAAACTGGAGGAAAAGGCGTATCACCTGATACCCCGATGATCAGCTATCGCACCTTCTGCCGGCAGTTTTAACAGTCTGCTAGGACAGCTGGCTTTCAGTGCACGAGTAGTTGGTATATCATGGTCGATAGATACTTAATCAATTCGATAAACAATTATAAGAATTACAAGCGTTTATTGATTAATTGGCTGTTCCCTGAGGGAAAACGGATGAGATATCCGGCCCGCCTTGAGCAAAAAACAGGGAATAGTGCATCTTCTATCCATTAACGTATGAGGAGCGATGATAGATGCAATATACTGTCGAGTCACAAACAAGTTGCCCCTGACCATTATCTTTATACTGCTGGCGCTCAATGCTTGCGCAGGAAAAACACCAGCAATAGCCACCGCTTCGCCACCTGCCCAGGCGTCGTCTGCTGCAGATAGCCAAAAGGCCGCACAGCTTAGCCAGCCCAAGCCCGTAACGAATGGGAATGCGCCACCAAGGGAGGTGGAAAATAGCAATGGTATCAGCTTTATTCTTGCTGCCCGCTATGGTAATGAGAATGCGTTGCGCGTGCTGTTGTACCAGGGCATCGATATCAATCAGCAGGATGAGCTGGGCAATACAGCGCTGATTGCCGCAAGTGCGGAGCGGCATCCCGCTATTATCCGATTCTTGCTCAAACAGGGGGCCGATGTTCATCTGATTACCAATGACGGTACTACCGCGCTGATGAATGCCGCCGGGAGTGGTCGTCTGGAAAATGTAAAAATGCTGTTGCATGCCGATGCAGAGCTGGACGCAAAAAATAATCAGGGTGAAACTGCACTAGTCTATGCCATCAAGTTCGGCCATGCTGATATCGTCGACTATCTGCTGAATGAGGGCGCAGACCCGGATATCTATGATCAGGAGGAAATTCGTGCCAATAACCGTTATACCGCACTGATGTATGCTGCAGAATACGGTTTTGTCCTGCCGGACGATGCTCACATCATCGACAGTCTGCTGGATTTCGGCGCGGACCCCAACACCCACCGCAATAACGGTGATACCGCCCTGTCGATCGCCATGAGCAATGACAACGAGGTTATTGTTGCCCGCTTGCGCCGGGCTGGAGGGCACGATGAGAGTCCTTATGCCTCATTGACTGCAGAGGATGCGCTGTTAAAAGCTATCAAACTCAATGACAGGAGAAAACTAGGCACACTGCTGGATGCAGCCGCGGACCCCAATTATCGCGATAATCTGACGGGGATTACCCCTTTATTGATGGCCACTTACTATGATCGTGAACAGATGGTCAGCCTGCTGCTGAAGAAAGGCGCCGATGTGGATAATGTACCGTGGGGGCTGCGTGAGCGGCGCATCGATGCTTCCGATACGCCGGTAAACGAGCGCGATTTGATGCGCATCGCGGCGCGCGGTGATACCGCGCTGATTACCGCCATTCGCCAGGGGCATACCGCCCTGGCTCTTTTGCTGCTCGACCAGGGTCATGCCAGTGCGCTGCAGCCCAATCGACGAGCACAGTCTCCGGCTCTGTTTGCTGCCAGAAAAGGTGATGCCAAGGTCATGATGGCTTTGCTTCAGCATGGTCTGAATCCCGATCAGGCACAATCCTCACAGCTACTCGATTATTTTACCGCCCACATTGCCAGTAAGGAGGACACCAGACCACTAATCATTGTCGCGGCGGTGAATGGCCATGCGGATATCATCGATGTCCTGCTGAATGCGGAAGGTGATCCGAACTTGCGAGATGAGGCAGGACGAACAGCGCTGTATTGGGCCGCTTCTCAGGGGTTTAACCGCAGCGTTGACATGCTGCTGAAACACGATGCCAATCCCAATCTGAAAAACAACGTGGGCAAAACCGCGCTCATGGTGGCTGCCCAGAGTGGTTATCGCAAAGTTGTCGATCTGTTGCTACAGTACCATGCGGATATCAACGCAATCGAGGATGATGAGCGTTCGGACGATGAGGACAGCAGCCGCATGACCGCCTTGAGCTATGCCGCCCGCGGAGGCCATACCCGCATTGTCCGTATGCTGGTCACCCACGGTGCGGATATTTTTCTGAAAAACAGCAACGGGGAAACCGCCATTGATATCGCGCGCAAAAACGGCTTTGGGGCGATCATCAAGCTGCTGAGTGCTTCCTCTTCCCAGACTCAGCCTGAGAAAGCGCTGATACAGAGTGCTTCATTTTCCATGTGAATGATGCCCCGATCATTTTTATAGCGACCCGCGGAAACTTTGATCGCATCCCAAATTTCATCGCGGCGCATGGGGCTCAGTTCTGACAACAAGGCGACGACCGGGGCACTGATATCCCGGGTGAACTCCGCATAGGCTTCGACACTGGGCATGTCGAAAGACACATTCACGCTCTCGACAGAGATTGCGCTGAAACCGGCTTTGTGGAGAGCAGCCCGCAGCCGCCCACTGTCCGCCAGAGAAAAAGGGCTGGGGGTACCCGGTGGTGGTGGCGGTAATTGCAGCCGCTCTCGAACAATGTTCATTGCCAGACTGATGGCAGGTACTTTCTCCGGCACCGACCACACTGCAGCCGAAAACTAGCCCCCCTGAACCAGCCGTTTGCGGATATTGCACAGGGCTGTGTCCAATTCAGGGAAAAACATCAGACCCCAGCGGCACAATATCACATCAAAACTCTCCTCCAGGCTATCCAGAGATTCACCATCCAGTTGCCGAAAGACAAGATTCTGTAATCCTTCCTGCGCCCCTCTCCGGCGCGCAAGCTGCAGCATATTTTCCGCCTGATCGATGCCCAGCACATAACCGTCAGAGGCAACCTGACGTGCTGCACTGACCGCTGGCTCACCAATGCCGGTGGCAATATCCAGTACGCGTTGACCGCTTTCTAGCGCTGTCATTTGCAGCATTTTCGCGCTCACATGACAAGCCCCTTTTTCCAGTGTCCGCCACCATTTTTCCCAACCCGGCGCTACGGCATTCCAGTCATTTCTCTGGCGTTTTTTAAGTTCATCCCCGCTCTCATTCATGGTGGTTATTATTTCATCCTTAGTCCATTTTCAGTCATAATGTCCAGATTCATTATGTTACTCGTTTTTATGCCAACCATGATAATGAAAAAACCACACCTGGTATTGCTTGCTCTGCTCTTCCTGCTATCGGCTGCCTGCAATAACGGGGCCGACTATAGTGGACACAAATATGTGAAACTGGAAGTATGGCTGCATTCAGGACAGGAAAGCGAACGTCGAGTACTGCAGGAACAGGTGGCGCGGTTTAATTCCTCACAGTATGAAATCCGTGTAAATGCGGTCATTTTACCTGCGGGCACCTACAATGCGCGCATCCGGGCTGCTGACCGTCAGGGAAAATTTCCAGACATACTCGAATTCAATGGCCCGCAGGTCTATCCCTATATCGAGCGCAAAAAACTGATCCCGCTGGACAAGCTGCTGACAGATAATACCCGCAATGATCTACTGCCTTCTGTGCTCAGACAAAGCATGTTTCAGGGGCGAATTTATTTGCTCGCCACACATGATTCGACACTAGTGCTGTATGGGCGACGCAGTAAGTTGCTTAGGGCAGGCATCCGCATACCCGCATCACCGTCTGATGCATGGACCAGCGAGGAATTCACACGTTTATTGGGATTGCTCGCTACTCAGAATAAGAATAATAAGGTGCTGGATCTCAAACTGAACCGTCATGGTGAATGGCTGACCTACGCCTTTGCCCCGATACTCTGGTCAGCCGGCGGGGCATTGATCCATCCGCAAGATCATCATTATGCGGCGGGCGTGCTTAACAGTGTTGCATCTATTACTGCCATGAAGACATTACAATCGTGGATTACGCAAGGATATGTAGATCCCAACAATGATGATCGCGCCTTCGTCAATGACAGGGTGGCCTTGTCCTGGGCCGATCAGCGCGAGTATCCTCGTTATCACCGCGCCGCCGGTGATGACTTGGTGATACTGCCATTGCCTGATTTTGGCAGGGGCTCACGTAGTAGACAAGGCGGCTGGGGGTGGGGCGTAAGTACCAATTGCCAACATACACGAGCAGCGATGCGTTTTCTTGAATTTCTATTCCGCCCGGATGAAATATTAGCAATGGCAGATGCCAGTGGCACGATACCAGCGACCCGTAGTGCAATTGCACAATCACAACACTACAGGGCGGGGGGCGTCCTGAATCTCTTTGTACGCCAACTGGAGTCCACTGCGGTGTCCCGGCCGCAGTCGGCCGCCTATACAGTGATCACAACGGCTTTCCAGCAGGCATTTATCACCATTCGTCACGGCGGCAATGTCAAAACAGCCCTGGACAAGGCGGCGGCACGTATTGATCAATCTATTAAAAAAGACCAGGCACACCTCTCCTTGAAAAAAAGAAATGGCGCCATGGTTTATCTGCAACACCACCAGGCTCCGAATACACACTCCTGATTCCACGCGGCCCCACAGGAACCGCCTATTTAAAGAAAAACACTAAACTGTCCGATAAGCTGTAGACAGGGATGAGGAATAGTCTCAGGCTGGCATGGGCGGCGATCATAACCTTCGGAGCATATTGAGCAGTGGAAAAAATGCTGGCCGTTATCGGCCTCTTGTCTGTTTTAACAGGTGCTGACCCAAGCCGATATCTTGATGCTTCTGTCAAACACTCAATATAACAATCAGTACAGAATGATGGAGGATCGTATCCGATGCAGCCTCAGGATCTGATTAAAGGCTCAATACGACTAATATCTTTACCTGAAATATTCATTAAAATTAATGAGATGGTAGATGACCCTGCGAGCTCTGCTTCTGATGTGGGCAAGGTGATCAGCCAGGATCCCGCCTTGACTGCACGCTTGCTGAAAATTGCCAATAGCCCTTTGTATGGATTTCCATCAAAAATTGATACGGTTTCGCGTTCCATTACGATCATCGGCATGCGAGGTATCCGGGATTTGGTGCTGGCCTCATCGACGATCGAGGTACTTTCCAGATTTTCCTCAGAATTCATTGACATGCAATATTACTGGCGGCACAGCATCTGTTGCGCTGTGTATGCGCGCTTGCTGGCCATTCAATGCAATGCTCTTCATATTGAACCGTACTTTGTAGCCGGTCTGCTGCATGATATCGGACAACTCATTATCCTGCGCAAACTGCCAGAGATGGCCAGAGAAGCGCACCTGCGTGCCGCTGACGGCGGCTTACCACTTTTTCAGGTGGAGCAGGAAGTCATTGGTTTTGACCATGCCAGTGTCGGTGCGGAATTGCTGCGCTTCTGGCGTCTACCCGAAAATATTCTCGATGCTGTCGCCTGTCATCATCGGCCCGGACAGGCGCAGGAATCACCCATGTCCGCAGCCATCGTACACATTGCTAACTGCATTGCCGCAGGCACCCATCCCCTGGTTCCACAGGACGGTCGGCAATCAGCATCTCCGGAAAATTCACCCGTGATTGATCCTGCCGCCTGGACGATTACCGGGCTGTCCAGCGAAGTAGTAGATCGCATACGCGATGAGGCTGATCTGCAATTCAGTGCCATGCAGCAGGTGTTATTGGGGGAAGCGGCCTAGGCGTCTGTAGGACTTAGGAACAATCTACTGCGCTGATGGGAAAGCGGCCCAAATCTCTGCAATTTTTCCTTAGGTAGCACCACTATGCGCCTCAAAATTCCCAAAATTTGCGCTCGCTTTCCCACCATGCTAGCTACGATGACCTCAATCCGACAGGCTCCTGTACGCCATGTGAACGGCCCCCAAGGCACCCTGTTTTTTTCAGAATCTGTACAGTTCCGGTTATAATTGACAATCCCCACGATACGTGGCGCTCAATTTTGCCATGGCCCTTTGAAACAGAAGTGCCCAAGCCGCTGGAAAATAACAATGGAGAACAGTCCTATGAGCAACCATGTCTATAAAATCATCGAACTGACAGGGTCATCCAGTAATACCATACAGGAAGCGATTGAAAATGCCGTAGCCCGTGCATCCAAGACGGTTCATAACATGCGCTGGCTGGAGGTTACCGATACGCGTGGGCATATCGAGGATGGTCGGATTGCCCACTGGCAGGTCACCGTCAAGGTGGGTTTTACACTTAACGACTGAAGCGCCAATAACCGTGCTCCGGAGATCGCAATCAACCGCGTAACGCGCTCTCCAATAGACTTCCCATTCTCTGTTTGTCTCACAGGGCCTGTGCTGTCCCGCACGCCATGCCCACCTCCGGGGCATGGCCGGTTATCCCCCCCCCCCCACGAGGCCATTCCGGCTTAAGGTTTCTTCACTTGCTTACCGATACAGTGGTTAAGGGTTCATAATCGTCCCTGGTAAATGGGCGCAATTCAACAAGATATGATGAAAATATTCCGCAAACCACAGGTGGATTTCAACTGCAAGCGCTTTCTTATCATCGACGATATTAGCGATATGCGCAGCATGTTCAGGCAGATGGTGGAATCCTACGGTGTTCGGGAAGTGGATACCGTCGCCAACGGCCGGGATGCCCTGGAGGCGATGGCGAGGAAACAATACGATGTCGTGCTCTGCGACTATAATCTGGGCGACGGCCAGGACGGTCAGCAGGTACTCGAAGAGACCAGGCAGCGAAAACTCATCCGCTTCTCTACCGTATTTATGATGATCACAGCGGAAAATACCCTACAGATGGTCATAGGGGCAGTGGAATATCAACCGGATGATTATCTGTCAAAACCATTCAACAAACACACTATGCGGCAACGGCTGGAACGGATTATTGCCAGAAAAAGCGATTTTGAGCAAATAGAACGGGCAGTGAGAAAAAACAACCTGGCCGAAGCGCTGCACCTCTGTGATGAGCGCATCAAGAACAAACCCAGAAATATTGCCGAATTCTGGAAGCTGAAAGGCGACCTGCACCTGCAGACAGGAGAACTGGAGGCTGCGGAAGCACTGTATCGGAAAGTGCTCGCGGAGCGCAGCCTGCCCTGGGCCACAATGGGTCTGGCTAAGGTGTTTTTTCTGCAAGGACAATATGAACAGGCGAGGGCGATCTTTCAGGAAATCATCGCAGAAAACGCTAACCATATGGAGGCCCATGACTGGTTGGCGAAAACACTTGTCAAGCTGCATGAGCCGGAAGCTGCACAAGCGGTGCTTGAAGAAGCCGTGCGGCTGTCACCAAAGGCGATACTACGCCAGATGGCCCTTGGGGATCTGGCATTAAAGAAAAAAGATTTCGCAACCGCTGAGCGTAGCTTCAAAAAGGCCACCGCTCTGGGCAGGCATTCGGTGTATAAAACACCGTCGAACTATGCCAAGCAGGCCCGGGCCATGAGTCATACCCGCAGCAAAAAAGATGCGCTGAGAGTGCTGAAGAGAATGCGCCAGGCCTTTCCCGGCGATCAGCAGGCAGCCTTGACCGCTGCCCTGGCGGAACATGAAATCCAGCTGGCGCAGGGGCCTAAGGAAGATGCCGAGCGCGCTTTTGAACAGGCACAGTCCTTGTTCGATCAGATCGGCACCCAGGTGGATGCTGATCTCACACTCGAGATGTCAAAGGCCTGCATACGCAGCGGTGATCAGGCGCGGGGTAGTGCGTTGATAAAAAATCTCGTGTGGAATCACCATGAAGATGTCGAACTACTGGAACAGGTGCAAGATGCCTTTTCTGAAGTTGGTATGGAAGAAGAAGGCAGGCGATTGATATCAGAGGGTCGGGACAAGGTGGTCAAATTAAATAATCAGGGTGTACGTCTGGTTCAGGAAGGACAGTTGGCAGAGGCGATCAGACTTTTTGAAGTGGCGCTGGAGGATATGCCTGCCAACAAGACCATCAATAGTAACACCGCATCCGTGTTAATCAAATACATGGAATGTCATGGCCGGGATGATCATTATCTCTGTCTGGCACGCAAATGTCTGGATGTCGCCAGGGGCGACTCATCAACAGATGCCAGTTTGGTACGACTCCAGGAACGCCTGGAAAAACTGATCAAGTCCGATGCCGCTGCCTGACTCCAGCTCCGAACAGCCATATGGACAGGATGCTATGGTGTCGCCATCTCCCCCCGTTTTCACCACGATACTGGCGACGAGCATTCATGATATGAAAAATTCCCTCAGCCTGGTACTGAATACACTGGATGATTATCTTCTGGAACATGCTGAGCAGCACTCACAGGAACAGCTGGGATATCTACAATATGAATCCCGCCGCATCAATAACAAGCTTATCCAGCTGCTCGTCTTTTACAAGATGGAGCAGACAGGACTGCGCCCTAATATTGAGGAATACAGCATTTATGAGCAGCTGGAGGAGTTGCTGCTACAGGAGCAGTCCCTGCTAAAAGTCAGAAAAATCGAGGTTGAGATCACTTGTGATGAGGATCTGATGTGGTATTTTGACCGCGATCTGATTATGGGTGTCCTTGGCAACGCGCTTCACAATGCCATTCGCCATGCTAATAGCCGTCTGTTGATCAGTGCCTCAGTGCGTAAGCGCGATCTGAAGATCCAGATCAATGATGACGGGGCGGGTTTTCCCGCCAGCGTGTTGACATCCACTACAACACCCGGGCATGGCGTCAATTTTACTGATGGCAATACCGGGCTGGGTCTGTATTTCTGCACTCTGATCGCCGGCTTGCACAAGCATCGTAGCCGCACAGGACGCATCAGCCTCAGTAATGACGGGCCGCTGGGCGGCGGATGCTTCAGTCTGGTACTGCCTTAGCAGCCTCGTATAGCCGATCGCTTTTGGCGGCCATGATAAAATCATTGCGGTGCAGCCCCTTAATCTTGTGAGACCACCAGGTCACGGTTACCTTGCCCCATTCCGTCAGCAGATCCGGATGATGGCCTTCCGCCTCGGCGATTTCACCCACCTTATTGGTAAATGCCAGCGCCTCGACAAAGTTGCGAAATGTGAAGCATCGCACCAGTCGCTGGATACCCTCCTGCTCAATAATCCGCCATTCCGGAATCTGGGGCATGAGCAGCCTGATTTCCTCAGCCGTCACCGTCGGCGCGCCCTGCCGGCAGGCCTCACATTTGTCTGTATAAAGTTTGTCCACTACAATCTCCTCGGAAGTAGTCCAAACTGATCATAAACCTGTCGTTGACAGTAAACAACGACACAATAACAGTTGATATTACCGGAAATTCACCGCCTGACAGCATACCCTGAATAAGGAACGATATGACAACAGTGAGCGCTTTACCGGCAGAGGCACTGTACAGCTTTTGCGATCCCCGTCAGTTCGACTTTGAAACTACGGCAGAACTGGAGGATTTGCAGGAAATCATGGGGCAGGCGCGCGCCATCGAGGCCCTGCACTTCGGGGTGGGCATCAGAAGAGACGGTTATAACCTGTTTGTGTTGGGTCCATCCGACATCGGAAAATATACTGTCGTACGCCAGTACCTGGAGCAGAAGGCGAGTGCCGGTGAAACCCCGGATGACTGGTGTTATGTCAATAATTTTGCCCAGCCCCACAAACCTCATGCCTTTCGCCTGCCTGCCGGCAAGGCCCGGATGCTGCGCCTGGATATGGAAAATCTCGTGAGCGAGCTGCAATCGACGATCCCTGCCGCCTTCGAGAGTGAGGAGTACCAGGCCCGGGTGCGTGAAATCGAAGAGGCATACAAGGAACACCGGGAAAACGCCCTCAATGAGCTGGCAAAGGAATCAGAAAAACAGGGGCTGGCACTACTCAGAACGCCGGGTGGATTTGCCTTCGCCCCGCGGCACGATGGTGAGGTGATCAAGCCGGAGGCCTACGAAAAATTGTCGGCTGAGGAAAAACAACGGATTGAGGCCTCTGTGGCGACGCTGCAGAAAAAATTGGGCGAAATTATCCAGCATACGCCACAGTGGCAGCGGGAAGCGCGGGAAAAGATCAAGGCGCTGGATCATGAGGTGGGCCTGTTTGCGGTAGGCAGCCTCATCCAGGAGCTGCGCCAGAAATATATCGACATGGCCAGAGTGGTGAGCTACCTGGAGAACATCCAGGTGGATGTGATGGAGCATCTTGGTGAATTTCGTAGCTCACAGGAGGTACCGATGGTGTTGGGTGTGTCCGCGGATGAACGGCCAAGCTTGCGGCGCTACGAGGTCAATGTGCTGGTGGATCATGGTGACACCCAGGGTGTGCCGGTGATCTATGAGAACAGTCCGGTTTACCAGAATCTGGTGGGGCGAGTAGAACATCTGGCCCAGATGGGAGCACTGGTGACAGATTTTACGCTAATCAAACCAGGGGCGCTGCATCTCGCCAATGACGGTTATCTTATTCTGGATGCCAACAAGGTGCTCACCCAACCCTATGCCTGGGAAGGTTTGAAACGCGTTCTGAAGTCGGGTGAGATTCGCATTCAGTCCCTGGGTCAGATCTACAGCCTGATCAGCACGGTTTCCCTGGAACCGGAAGCTATCCCCTTGAATCTCAAGGTTGTGCTGCTGGGTGACCGGACACTGTATTATCTGTTGATGGCCTATGACGATGAATTCCAGGAACTTTTCAAGGTCACGGCGGATTTCGAAGATGATATTATGCGCAGCGCTGAAAACTACCAGCTCTATGCCCGGCTCATTGGCACCATTGCCCATCGGGAGCAGCTGTTGCCTATCAATCGTGATGCCGTTGCACGTATTATCGAGCATAGTGCCCGCCTGGCGGAGGATGCAGAGAAGCTCTCGACCAGTCTGTTGCATATCGCCGACCTGCTGCGTGAAGCCGATTACTGGGCGCGCGATAATCATCATGAACACGTCGCCCGGGAAGATGTGCAGCAGGCCATCGATACCAGGATTCGTCGCGCCAACCGTTTGCGTGAACGCGTCTATGAGGAAATTCGCCGCGGTACTATTCTGATTGATACAGAGGGTGAAAAAGTAGGGCAGATTAATGGGCTATCGGTGATTGAACTGGGGGGTTTTTCCTTCGGCCAACCGACGCGGATTACCGCCACAACCCGCCTGGGTGAAGGTGAATTGATCGATATTGAACGAGAAGTGGCGTTGGGTGGCGCGATTCATTCTAAAGGCGTCCTCATCCTCTCCTCTTTTCTTGCTTCCCGTTATGCCCGTAATCAACCGCTGTCACTGGCGGCCAGCCTGGTATTCGAACAATCCTATGGCATGGTGGAGGGCGACAGTGCCTCAGTCGGGGAATTGTGTGCCTTGCTATCTTCGCTCGCCGATATCGCCGCCAGGCAATGGCTGGCGGTAACCGGCTCCATTAATCAGCATGGCGAGGTGCAGGCGATTGGTGGTGTCAACGATAAAATCGAAGGCTTTTTTGATGTCTGCCAGTTAGGTGGACTCAATGACAAGCAAGGCGTGCTGATTCCGGCAGCGAACGTCAAACACCTGATGCTGCGCCATGACATTGTCAGCGCTGTTGAGGAGGGCCGTTTTCATATCTATCCCATCACCACAATTGATGAGGCAATAGAGCTACTGACCGGCATGCCGGCGGGTGAAATAGATGCCGCAGGCAAATTTCCACCAGGCACACTCAATCGCTTGGTTGCGGATCGTTTGCATGAACTGGCTGAAATCCGTCATGAATTCGCCAGAAACGCAGCCGAGCATGAGGATGCCTGAGAACCTGCCGAATAGCGGGATCAGACGTATCCTGGTCGCGCTTGATACACCGGGACGAAGTACGGAAATCATTGACTGCGCCGCGATACTGGCATTCCGCCTGCAGGCGGAACTGACTGGCCTGTTCATCGAGGACGTCAACCTCCTGAGGTTGGCCGCGTTGCCCTTTGCCCATGAACTGCCCTGTGCTTCGCTACTGGAACGACGGCTGGACCCGCCCGTTATGGAGCGGATACTCAGAGCACAAGCGGCGGCAATCAGGCAACGCCTGGCCAATAGCGCCACCCGAGCCAATATTCCCTGGTCATTCGAGGTCCGGCGCGGTCATGTGCTGGATGAGCTCCTGGCCCTGGCACCAGCTGCGGATCTGTTGGTGATTGGTGAGTTCGACCAGGCAATCGTGCCCATTGGTGAGCAGCGCCACCTGTGTTGCCAACTCCTGTTGCGCTCATCCTGCAGCATATTGGTACAACACTATAGTGCCGATGGGGCACAGGCCGTGCTGGTCTTGTATGATGGTTCCCCCGCAGCTGACCGCGCCCTGCAGCTGGCAAGCCTGATGGCCCAGGATGATGAAGGCCGGTCACTGTTTGTGCTGCTACCCCCGGGTTGCCAGGCGCTGCAGCAACAGCTAACACAGCGTTTTCATCAGCATCCTGGTCAGGTCCGATACGTTTTGTTGCCGGATTTCAGTATGGCCACATTGCTGGCGGTAATGACACAGCAGCGCGCCAGGGTATTACTTGCCGCCGCTGAGACCCTGGCCGGTAGCCCGACGCTGTTGCAGCAGCTGCCTGAAAAACTCAACTGTGATTTTGTCCTGGTGCGCTGACTGTCGGCATGCACTTTTCATTCTGCTGGCCGGTTAGCGGGACGAAAACCACCGGTAGCAAGCAGCGCTGGCTAATGACCTCGCTGCTATCTTTTGTTATCAGGATCAGTTCCTGGTCTTGATATGGCGGCCCGACCGGGATGATCATTCTGCCCGCCGGTTTGAGCTGTCTGAGCAGCGCTGGTGGAATTTCGGCGGCAGCCGCAGTGACGATGATCGCGTCATAGGGCGCGTGTTCCGGCCACCCCTGTCTGCCATTCCCTTCTTTAATCTCGACATTGTCATAGCCGAGCTTGCGTAAACGTAAACGGGCTTTTTCCGCCAGTTCCGCAATGATCTCAATGCTGTAAACCTGTCGGACCAGACGGGACAGAACTGCCGCCTGATACCCCGAGCCGGTGCCAATTTCCAGCACCGTGTCATCTGGAGAGAGTGCCAGCAAGTCGCTCATGATGGCGACAATATAAGGTTGAGAAATCGTCTGTCCATTACCAATGGACAAGGGGCGATTATCATAGGCGAAGGGATAAAGACTGGCCGGAACAAAGCGGTGGCGCGGCACCGCTTCAAGTGCACTGATGATACGCGGGTCCAGCGTATGCCTGCCAATCAGCTCGCTGGTAGCACGGACCTCCATCTCGATTTCCTGCAACATGCGGTGCCGCGCTTTCCTGGCAATGGTACGGTCATTCATCAGCAGAACCCCCGGGTAACAGCAGAACGGAAGGCTATTCCTTTATTCTGACCGCCAGTACATCACAGGGTGCGTCATTGAGGATGCTGCGGGCGGTAGAGCCCAGCAGGCGATTCAGGCCGTGACGGCCATGGGAACCGATCACAATCAGGTCGATATCCTGTTCCTCAGCCGCATGGAGAATCTCCTGTTTGGGCATGCCCGCCAGGATCTGCTGGCGGGTTGTCTCCAGCCCCAGCTTAGTGGCGAATTTCTTCAAGGAAACCCGGCCCTGTTCCAGGAGTTCGTGTTCATCGATCAACAGGGTGGGCGAGGGCGTAAAATCATCTCCAAAGCCCAGCGGAGGAAGATAATCGACCACGTGAATCAGGCTCAGACTGGCCCCGTAGCGGCGGACGACATCGAGCGCCGCCTTAGCGACGATATCCGCTGCCGGGGAAAAATCGACCGCAACAAGAATGTGTTTGTAGTCCGTCATGGTGATGATCTCCAAATTCACAGGGCCTGAATACGGCTTGCTGTTTACATGCCAAACCATTGGTATATCATCATACTGCAAGAGCTGACAAAGGCGCCAGTTATGTCCATATCACCGCTTGGAGATGCATCACTCTGGACAGTAGAACAGGGGGAAGGTCCCTTGCTGGCGGTTGCGCTCCATTCGGGCCATGACCTGCGGGCGGAACTGGGACAGATTGTCGCCCTTGATGAGTTCAGCCGCAGGCGCGAGGAAGACCCCTTCACCGATGATTGGACCACGATTTTCCCCAACCGTATCATTGTTCAACGTTCACGCTTTGAGGTCGACCTCAACCGTCCCAGGGATGCGTCGGTCTATGCTTCACCGGCGGAGAGCTGGGGACTGCGCGTCTGGCGCCAGACGCCCACTACCGAGATGGTCGCGCGTTCGCTGGCGGAATATGACTGCTTTTATTCCATGCTGGCGCAGCTGCTGGATCAGATGGTTGCCCGTTACGGCAAGATCGCCGTCTATGAGTTGCACAGCTACAACTATCGGCGCGCCGGCCCTGATAGCGAGGAAGAATCAGCGCACCTAAATCCGGATATCAATCTGGGTACAGCGACGCTGAACCGCGATTACTGGGCACCATTGCTTGATCGTTTTATTGCCGAACTGCAGCATTTTCCCTTTCCCGACAGGCGCCTGGATGTGCGGGAAAATGTCAAGTTTTACGGTCGCCATTTTCCCTTCTGGATACATCGTCGTTATCCCGAGGGCGTTTGCGTACTGTCCATTGAGGTCAAAAAATTCTTCATGGATGAATGGACGGGTGAACCCTGCCAGCAGCAGTTAAAGGCGGTACAGGAGGCACTGGCATCCACTATCCCGGGCATCATTGAGGAGCTACAGAAGCTTGGCGGCCACTAGACACAAGCAGAGCCACGCACTCAGCCGGGCATTCATTACGACCACCGCGGCCAGCGTAAAAGCGGGTCGTCGCCTGCACCGCAAGCTCCCGGTGGGCGGCAGGATCCACATTGACCGCAATCTGCCTTTCCTGTGCATCTACCGTCAACCTGCGCATGAGGACCCGGGCACTGAACGATTACTGTATGGTGAGGCGGCTTATCTGCTGGCGCCGGGAAATACCGGATTGCATGCTGCACTTAATCACCTGATCACCGCCCTGGCGGCCGCCCAGATTGAAGCCTGCGGCAGCCTGTTGCTGGTAGAACTGTGGGCACGAGGCACGCGCCACAGCATCACCACCGATGGTCTTCCGTCCGCGCCGGGATTCCGCATTGTCGCTCCGGCCCGCAATGCTCCAGTAGCAACACTGGAACTCCTCCAGCAGGCCCTGCTGGAGGTGAAACTGCAGGGGGTTGCCAGTTGCGTCAATCTCGACTATGGCGGCAAATGCGCACCACCGGGGATGAAGCCACTGTTATCAGCCGTTCAATCAAAACGCCTGGGTTGAATGCTCATTGGCCTGGAGATCGCGCCCGTCTACCGCAATGCAAAAAGCGGCACACTCTATCCTTTTGCCCTGAGGACACTACACCGTGGGGTCTCCAGGGCCCTGCAACGAAGTTTTTATAAATTTGCCCACCACTATAGTCGGCAACAACCACTCCATTATCTGGAACTGGGTCGCCGCGCCATGACGCGGGCGTTGTGGGATGCCGACCGGCGCCTGGCTGCCATTAGCGACTGCTTCGATCTGCTGTTATATGTGACACCGGTTAACGGCACAGAGGCCTGGCGCAGTTTCCGCCGCCGACACTTTCAGAGTCTCCCGGAATTCCATTACCGCCCCCGTAGTGTGGATCCCGCTCAATTGAAGCGAACCCTGTATCAGATTCGCCTGGAACGAATCGAGGATCCAGTCTTGTCATTCCTGTTCGAGGAAAAACGCCAGGAGCTGGATCGTAAACTCTCCCTGCTGGATACACGGGGCCATCGTGCCTTTCTATATGGCAGCATGCAGCTGTTCGGTGTGCCGAATGACGAGCTGCTGAACACTGCCCGGGAGATCCTTGCCAGGCTAGCGCTCTGCGGCCATACTGGCCGTCGCGCACCGGGACTGAAAGCAAGCGACTTTGCCAGACGCGCCCGAGCTGAAATCACTCATTACCGCCGCATGCTGCCCTCCCTGGCGGCGACCGTCTGCGTACGTGCCGATGTCAGTGGGCTGATCGTCTCCCAGGGTCAGCTGCTCATCGGTCAGGACGCCCGGGTGGGTACCGAACGGGTTGAGGCTGCCATTCAACATTAGGTCGGCACCCATTTGCTGACTTACTATAACGGCTTGACACAACCGCTACGGCAGCTGCATGTCGGTCTCGCCGGTTATGATGAGACCCAGGAGGGTCTCGCCGTTCTGGCAGAGTATCTGTCTGGCGGACTCAGTCATTCCCGGCTGCGGGTACTGGCTGCACGGGTGATTGCCGTACAGCATCTGACTGACGGTGCGGACTTCATTGAAACTTTCCGGCAACTTCATGAAGATCTGGACTTTGGTGCGCAACAGGCCTTTCAGATTACTATGCGAGTTTACCGGGGAGGCGGTCTCACGAAAGATATGATCTATTTGCGCGGTTTGATCGCCATACTGGAATATCTGGCGACGGGTGGCAAACTGGAGGCATTGCTGCTGGGAAAATACGGGCTGCATCAGACAGACCTGATTGCTGAACTGCGCTGGCGCCAGGTGCTCGCCGAAGCACCACTGAGGCCGCGTTATCTCGATAACGAGCATGCCCGGCGACGCTTGATGGCCTTACAGACCGGTCAGGGCTTCAGCAAGCTGCTGGCGGAGCTGGGTGGATGAAAATCGCTTTCGTGGTCAATGAGCTGGACATGGAAAAAGCCGGGTATACCACCACTTACCTGGCCCTGGAGGCCAATAATCGTGGCCATGAAGTCTGGTATATCGAGGTGGCGGATTTTGCCACCTATGCAGATGACACGGTTCATGCCAGGGCACGCCGGGTACCACCACGAAAATTTCGCCGCAGCAGCACCCTCTTGCAGGTGGTGCGTAGTGGTGAAAACCCTGCCGTTCATATCGCGGTAGACAAACTGGACATACTCCTGCTGCGCAATGATCCTTCTGTCGATGTCTTCAGGCGCCCCTGGGCACGCCTGGCCGGCATCAATTTCGGTCGCCTTGCCATACGTCATGGGGTTATCACTCTCAACGATCCTAATGGCCTTGCCCAGGCAGTCAACAAGCTCTATACCCTGATGTTTCCTCACCAGATCCGGCCGTGCACGCTGGTCAGTCGTGAACGGGAAGAGATCGTCGCCTTTCAACAGGCGGAAGGCGGCACCATGGTATTGAAGCCCCTGACCGGATCGGGTGGTCGGAATGTTTTTCTGGTGCGTCCCCAGGATGCGCCCAATGTGCACCAGATGATCGACGCCGTCAGCGATGAAGGTTACGTGATTGCCCAGCAATATCTTCCTGAAGTCGAGGACGGTGATACCCGGCTTTTTATGCTCAACGGGGAAGTACTGCAGGTCGATGGCCGATACGCAGCCATTCAACGCATCCGCCCCGGAGAGGATATACGCAGTAACATGACCGCGGGGGGACAGGCGCAACGCGCCATGATAGATGATCGCGTGCTCGCGCTGGCCAGACGGCTCGGCCTCCGCCTGGTGCAGGATGGCATGTTCCTGGTGGGGCTGGATATCGTCGGCGACAAGCTGGTGGAGATCAATGTATTTTCGCCGGGTGGGCTCAATTCCGCCCAGCACCTGGAAGGCGTCAATTTCTGCCGGCGGGTGGTCGAGGCAATGGAACACAAGGTTAGCTATGCCCGCCAGCTGCAGCGGGGTTTCGATAACGTGCAGATGGCAACCTACTGAGGGATGACAAGTACGCCTGCAGGCACTGCGTTCGTCGCTCTGATCGCGCTATACTGCTGAAAGGATCACTGCATAAAAATGACAATGGACAAGTTTATCAGTCATGAAAAGCTAACGGCACTGATTGTTGTACTGCAACAGACGGGCTACCGCTGCATTGGCCCCCGGATCAGAGA
>Ga0114931_10004351_pt1 | contig 17674 bp, 9 predicted proteins | sample 2SBtaG_FD_89579 | JGI IMG/M metagenome (GOLD analysis project Ga0114931, IMG submission 89579) | Deep subsurface microbial communities from Kolumbo volcano to uncover new lineages of life (NeLLi) - 2SBTROV14_V59a metaG | ecosystem: Environmental > Aquatic > Marine > Volcanic | place: Kolumbo...
AGCGCCCACCCGACGGCTCCGAGCGCGTTCCAGAGCATTAAGGTCCGGCGGTGCATCCCCACGGTACCCGCGATAAAGGGGATGATCTCCTTGACACTCGGAATGAAGCGGCCGAGGAACACGCTCCGGGCGCCGTGGGCGTCGAAGAACGCCCGGGCTCGATCGAAGTACTCCTCCTTGAGGAACCACACACCCGCGTGAATCCAGCGGCTACCGAAGCGCCGGCCCAGGTAGTAGTTGAGGTTGTCTCCGAGGATGGCACCGGCGATGGCAAACCAGAGAAGGTCGCCGAGATCGAATCGCCCCGCCGCGCTCAGCGCGCCGAGCACCAGCAGTGTCGATGAGCCCGGAATCAGGAGTCCCACGCCCAGAGCGGTCTCGAGCAGCGCAGCCGCGAGGGCGACCCAGTAGCCGGCCATGCCGAGGTGCTCCGCCGAGGGAACGACGTGCTGGAGGAAGAACTGATCGATCATCGTCTACACTCACACATCGCAGCCGCCAGAGGAATGAAGCGCTCCTTCCCTCTCCGGCCTCTCCCGGCTCTCACACCGGAATCGTCACCTTCTCTCCATCCCTGGACACCCCGCCCTCAAAAGACCCGCACCTGCCGGGTGTACTTGACCGTCAGCCCCCGGTGCAGCGGCTGCGTCAGCCTCGAGAACGAGGTGGCCTCCTGCGCTTCGTTGTACACGACATACAGGCCGGTACCCGCCGTGTTCAGCCAGGCGAAGCGTGCGTTCACCGACCAGACGTCGGCCTGGTCGGAGTACTGCACCAGCGACTGCAGGAAGATGCGGGGCGTGAAGAAGTAGCCGAGCCGGAGCCCCAGGAGCGAGGTGTCGAAGTTTCCCTCGGGCAGCCGGACGATGTTGTGATCCAGCAGGAGCGACGTCGACAGCGTGGCGCCCTTGCGGTAGGTGACCGTCACGTTTCCCCCGTAGCGGTGCCCGTCGAAGAACTGGCCGAGGTCGGCCCGGCCGAGGAAGGACACCGGCCGGCTCGGATCGCTCCCGTAGTCCCAGGAATTGACGTACGCGGTGTACGAGCCTGCCGGAATCGACACGCCCGGCGCGATCTCGAACGGCTCGCGCAGCCCCTCCTTGACGATGTTGAGCTCGGGGCCGAAGCGCCCGCCGCCGGCGAATTTCAGCTCCGCGTCGAAGTGCAGGCGGCTCGACTCGAGAAGGCCGTCGAAACCCCAGTAGCCCCGGTAGGTCACGTGGGGGTTGGTCTCGCGGAGCCACGACACGTTCGGAAAACGGAAGACCCGCTCGAGGAACGCCTCGACGTGCCGGTAGCCGACGCGGTTGACGAAGCCGACCTCGGGGTTGAAGTCCTCACCCACACGCATCAGCCGCAGGCGGCTCCGCCATGTGCGAGACTCGAAGTTGGCAAACACGCTCTCGGCGTCCTGGCGGCCGAGCGGCCGGTCGGTGGGCGATGTCTCCGTCCTGGCGAGCCACCAGTCAACGGTCAGCGATTCGCCCAGCCCCACCCGTCCGTCCGCTCCATACGTGCGGTTGAAGTCCGAGCCGTTCTTCGTGGCACGCCGCTGCACGAAGATCGCTCCGGCCCGCGAGCGGTTCGGCAACTCGTGCGTCACGCGGGCCACGGAGAACGATTGCTCGGCCACCTCGTCGTCGACGGCGTCGGTGAAGATCTGCAGCACGCCGATGCCGAAGCCCGCCGCCTTGCCCGACAGGCGCGCTCCCCCGAGGATCGGCACCGGGTTTCCGGATGGGCTGATCCCGATGCGGCGGCTGAAGAAGAGATCCGCGGCCTGGGGCGTGCCCGCCGAGAACACGCCCGCGTTCTCCAGGAAGAACGGCCGTTTCTCGGGAAAGAAGAGTGGAAAGCGCGTCAGGTTTGTGCGCTGCTCGTCGACCTCGACCTGCGCGAAGTCCGTGTTGTACGTCACGTCCAGCGTCAGAGCCGGCGTCAGCGTGAACTTGGCATCTCCGCCCAGTTCGGCCGGATAGTGCGCGCTACTCTCCTGCAGGTAGTTGCGCTCGGCGCCGCCCAGTGCGTACGGCGTCACGTACCCCGCGCGCAGAGAGGGGGGCTGCAACCCCTCGAGGTCGCCCGCCAGCGACAGGCGGTAGAAGTTGAACTGCCGGGGAATCGGCGCCCACGACGACTCCTCGTTCTTCCGCCGGATGCGCCGCACGAGGTTCATGCCCCACGTCGGCTCCCGGCCCCCTGCGTAGCGCAGCGTGGAAAAGGGGATGCGAAACTCCGCGTACCATCCGCGCCCGTCGCGCGACACCGCCACGTCCCAGCTCGCGTCCCAGTTGACGTTGAAGCCGCCCATCGCACCGGCCTGTTGGCGGTTCTGGCCCCGCTGGAACACCCCTCCGCCCTGCCCCTCCTTGACCACCTGCCCGTCGTACTCGATCCCGGCCGGCGTCGTGGCGAACATGAAGCCGTTCTGACGGTCGTGGTACGTGTCGAGGAGGATCGCGAAGTAGTCGCCCGTCTCGATGTTGGCGTCGCGCAGCTTCTCGCCCTCGACGATCCGCTCCGGCGCGCGGTCGTACAGCCATGCGGCGATGTAGATGGCCTGCCCGTCGGCGAGGATGCGGACCTCGGTCCTCTCCGAAACCGGCTCGCCTTCGACCGGCTCGCGCTGGACGAAGCCCGAGATGAGGGGAGCGTCTCCCCAGACGTCGTCGTCGAGCCTTCCGTCGATGACCGGAGGATGCGCGGCCTCCGCCGCCTGCGCCACGGGCCGGGCCGGGCGGCGGCCGCTCCGCATGCCTGAGCGCACGGGGCCGTTCTGCGCCGCCACCGGCATGGCGGCGAGGCCGGCGAACGCCACCGCCCGGATCGTCCGGAACCCTCGCACCACGGTGCGTCCGGTGAGGCTCGATCCGCCCAGCCTCATTCCCGGAGCCTCCCTCCTCCTTGGCGAGTCAGGAGATCGAGCGATTCGTGGCCCAGGCACACTGGAAGGGTTCGCGTACTCATCCGTCCGTCCGGGGGGTAGGGGTAATTGAACGGCCCCAAGGTCGGCGCCGCGCTCCGGATGCGCCAGAGGCGGCGAGCCCCGGACGCTCCGGTACGTACTACCCGCCTGCCATCCGGTCGAGGAAGGCGCGCTCCTGTTCGGTCAGGCTGCGCACCCCCTTGTCCTCCGCCTTGACCAGCAACCGTCGCACTTCGCCCCGGTTCAGCTCGTGGAGGCCCTCCAGCGGAATCGCGCGCCACCGCTTCAGCACATCCTTCTCCGTCAGCCCGCGCACGGGCTTGGGGTTCGTGGCCTTCCTGAACGCGCGGCGGCCAGCCCCTCGCCGCCAGTCGCGCGCTTTCAGGAAGACAAACGCGAACGCGAGTCCCCCGAGGTGCGCGAAGTGCGCGGTGCGCGAGGGAGCGCCCGACATCCCGGCGTACAGGCTGCCCGCCACGAAGATCGTGATCAGCAGCCACGCCTCCACGGGCAGGATCGCCCAGATGTAGATGCGCTCACGGGGCCAGTAGAGCGCGAAGCCCAGCAGCACGCCGTAGACCGCCGCCGACGCGCCGACGACCGGATAGGCCCGCGCGAAGAGGAAGCTGAAGACCGCCCCGCCGATACCCGACAGGAAGTACAGCCAGAGGAACGCCCTGCCGCCCAGCTTCATCTCCAGCCTGGGACCAAAGAAGAACAGCCCGATCATGTTGAAGAGAATGTGGCCGAGTCCGGCGTGGAGGAACATGTACGTGACTATCGTCCACGGCCGGTACAGCACCCCCGGCGGGTACAGCATGAGCACCCGGTAGAGTCCCGGCGCCGCCGCGGTAATGAGAAAGACCACCACGTTGGCAATCAGGAGTCGCCGCACCCAGGGCGTCATGGGCATCATGGCGCGGTCTTCCCCTTTTCCTTCTCCTTCTTCTCGCCCTTCCTGGGCTCGGGCGGCGGGGCCCAGAATCGTGGATTGTCGGGCGTGCGTTCGGCCACCTCACGGCTGTAAAGCGCCGCGTTGAACACGATCTTGAACGTGCCGAACGGCTGGCCCCTCCACTGGGGGCGCATCCCCAGGAGCACCACGTATCCCTGGCCGTGCTCCACGTCCAGCGCGGCCGCGTACCCGTGCAGGTGGTCCTCCCCGAGCAGATAACCGCTGAGCAGCGGCGAGCCGGCATCGGCATACTTGGCCAGCACGTGGCCCTCGAAGCCATCCTTCGTCGTGAAGACCGGGCTCCTCCCCACCATGACCTTGGCGTGCTCCGGCATTCCGCTCATCACCGGGTGCGAGGGATCGACGAGCAGCTCCAGGATGGCCCCGCTGACGAAGAAGTCGTCGCGCTTCAGGTCCTTGACCACGTTCTCGACCGGAAGGTGGAGCTGGTCGACTGCGAACATGGAGGAGCCGTTGATCGTGACCAACGTGCCCCCGCCGCGGACGAACGCGTCCAGCTCGCGCACGCCCTCGGGACCGATCCCTCCTGCGTAGCGCGGCGGAATCACACCCTTGGCGTACCCGTCGAGGATCGTACGGCTGCGGATGTCGGCCAGGATGATCACGTCGTAGCGGTCGAGTAGGTCGCCGGCGCGTACGTCGGCGTTGCGCAGCCGGGTAACGTCGAAGCCGTACATCTCGAGGAGCCAGCGCGTCCAACCCGCGTCGATGCTCGCCTGCCACGGTTCGTACAGCGCGATGCGGGGTCGGGCGACCGGACGGGCGGCCGTGGAGCCCCCCGACGCTTGCAGCCGGAGGTCACGAACCAGCGTCTGCCTCCGCTCGCCCGAGAGCCCCGTGACGACCCAGCGTCCGCTCGACCCTGCCGTCGCCGAGTCGCCCGCCGCGCGACCGGGGGCAAAGCGTACCCGCCCGCCGAGCGACCACGCGCGGTTGAGAGCCTTGTAGGTGTTGTTCTGCGCCGGATCGAGGATCAGGGCGCCGCCCCCGCCACGCACCCTCCCGGCCGGTGGTACGATCGCGCGCGCCTCCGGGTTCGAATCGAACCCCACGCCCGGAGGGGAATCCCATGGCGCCGCATCGCCCTCCGTATCCCACGGCACGGGCTCGGCCGCAAGCGGCTCCATGGCGCCGAGCGCCTCGTCGCCGAGCGGCGAGCGCGCCTCGACGACCCGCACGTCGAACTGATAGGGCAGCGTCCAACCGGACACGTCGTAGGGCTGGTCGGGCGGACCCTTCGGGTACTCGCGAATGTCCGGATAGCGCTGCTCGGAGAAGAGCTGGCGGACGAAGTTCGCGTTGGGCTGCGCCATGGGAACGACCCAGCTTCCCGCCGGATGCCGCACCCCGTCGAGGGTCACGGCATCCTTGAGCCGGCGCACCTCGATTCCGTTGAAGGCCAGCCGCCGCAGCATCTCCGCCGCCGCGACCGGGTCGCGCTGCTCCTGAGGGATGACGTAGGCGTACGGAGGGCCGTTGCGGTACTCGGCCGTGACGTCACGCGCGGCCTGATAGCGGTTGTAGAGCAGGTCGGTCCGGTACTTGGCGGCGACGTCGAGCACGGACTTCGAGGCCGTCAACATGTAGGCCACCGCGTCGCCAATTCTCCACCATCCCCCTTGCCAGGGACTGGCGTAGAGGGAACGCGGGCGAAGATCGCGCGCCGACTTGGGAAAGTCGTTGACCGTGTAGAAGTGCGGGGTAGCGTAGCGGTACAGCCCGGTCTCGGTCAGGAGCGACGCCACGTTGTGGAAGCTGTTGGCGTGGTCGATGAATCCCGGATACCAGTCGTCGAAGCCGGAGCCCATGTGCATCGCCCCTTTCTGACCGCGTTCCTCGAGCGCCTCGGCCATGGCCATCCCGATGAGGTTGACGGTGCGCCACACGAGCGGATGTACGTACGGCGAGATGGGCTCGGCGAACGGCGGAATCCAGATGCGCGCCGGGAATGGCGCCGTCTGGTGGTGATTGTAGATGATCTGCGGCTCCCACTCCCGGTCGACCCGCGTGACGACCCGCGACTCGATCTGATTGAGCATGTAGCCATCGCGGTTGTTGTCGTGCCCGATGTACTTCTGGTAGAGCCGCGGCAGCGGAGCCACCTCGAACGGCGTGCCCAGGTTGGCCTTGTACCAGTCCGCCACCATCGTCTGACCGTCGGGGTTGATGGAGAACCAGAGCACCAGGATCACGTTGTCGAGGATCGCCTCGATCTCGGGATCCCCGTCTCCGGTAGCCAGGTCGTACGCCAGTTGGATCGCGTGCTGCGCCGGCGCGACCTCGGTGGCATGCAGGCCCGCGTCGATGTGGACGATGGCTCGGCCCTCACGCGCCAGCGCGCGCGCTTCGCCGTCGGTCAATCCGTCGGGGTAGGCGAGCCGGTGCGCGATGTCCTTGTAATGCTCGATGTTGCGAACGTTGTCCGCCGACGAGATCAGCGCCACGTACCACGGCCGACCCTCCGATGTGCGTCCGACCCGCTCGAGCGTGACCCGGTCGGAGGCGCCGGCCAGCTTGCGGAAGTACTCGAGCGACTGCTCGTACGAGGCCAGGTGAAAATCGGCGCCGGCTCGAAAGCCCAACACGGATTCGGGCGTGGGCACGGCCTGGGCCGTGAGCCGGAACGAGGGCGCCAGGGCCACGGCGGCCAGGACGCCCGCGGCGAGAACGCGGATCGAGCGCATAGATCAGACTCGTGCGTGGGGGTGGGGCAGGACAGCGAAAGTTGACGGTGCCGCCGCGCGGGGGCCAGGGGTCGGCACCCGGGGCCGGTTCGTGACTACCGGCTCATCGCGAAGAGCACGCCGTCGTCGTCCCACTCTTCCTCTTCGTCCCAGTCCTCCTCCCCTTCGTCCTCTTCCCAGACGTCCTCTTCTTCCTCGTCGTCATCCCAGTCGTCGTCGTCCCACTCTTCCTCGTCGGTCCACGCATCGGCCCGGCCGTGGAGCAAGGAAAAGCCGTCCTGCTCGGAGGTCGGGGATGTCCGGCTCATGTCATCGCCCCCTGTCTCGGTGCCGCTCCTGCGCGAAAGTAATCGCCCCCCCGGGCGTGTCAATGGAGGTCGGACGAGACGTCCTGTGAGGGCGCGCCGGACGAGCTCCGCGCGATCCGGACCGCCTCGCATACCGTCGCGTAGTGGATCTCGACCGTGTCGGAGAGCCGCTGGGCGTACCCCCCGGCGAGCGTGACCGCCACGGGAATCCCGCGCGTGCGGCACGCCTCCAGCACCGTCCGATCGCGGCCGCGTAGCCCGCTCTTACTCAGGCGCAGCGCGCCGAGCTGATCGCCGCGGTAGGGGTCGGCGCCGGCCAGATACAGCACCAGGTCGGGGCGCCGGGCGTCGAGCACGTCGGGCAGGCGCCGGCGCAGGAGCCTCAGGTAGACCTCGTCCCCCGTCCCGTCCGGGAGGCCCACGTCGAGGTCGCCGGCCGGCTTGACGAACGGGTAGTTGTGCTCCTGGTGCATCGAGAACGTGAATACGCGAGGCTCCGCCGCGAAGATGCTGGCGGTGCCGTTGCCCTGATGCAGATCCAGATCGACTACCGCGACCTGCCGCACTGCGCCCTCGTCGAGGAGCGCGGCGGCGGCCACGGCGACGTCGTTGAGCATGCAGAACCCCTCGCCGTGGTCCCTGAACGCATGGTGGAAGCCTCCTCCGAGGTGGACCGCCACGCCGTCGCTGAGCGCCCGCCGACCCGCGAGCAACGTGCCGCCGCACATGAGCCGCATGGTCCGCGCGACGTCCCGGCTGAAGGGGATCTCCATCTGCACGATCTCGGCTCGGGACAGCGACCCTTCCCGGATCTTCCGCAGATACGCCGCGTCGTGGACGGTGCCCAGTTGCTTCCACCTGGCTGGCTCCGGCTCGACGAAGTGCGCTTCGCCGACCACTCCGTCGGCGAGCAGCCGCTCCCGGATCCTACGATACTTCGCCGTGATGAAGACATGCGGACCGATGTCGACCTCGTAGGAGGGCGACCATATGATGGACGGTATCATGTCTCAAAGCTGCCATGGTGTGCGGCGCCCCACTACCCCACGGCCCATTCCCTCTACACATTGAGGTTTTCCAACCCACCGGCATTGCACCCCCACCGCCCATGAACGACACGCGCAACCCGCTACTAGCTGACGATTTCCGCATCCCCTTCGATCGCATCAGAGCCGAGCACGTGGCGCCGGGAATCCGTACGGCGCTCGCGGAGGCCCAGGCCGGCGTCGATGCGCTGGCGGGCGACGACGCTCCGCCCACCTGGGAGAATACCCCGGCCCGCCTGGACGAGATCACCGAGACGCTGACGCGCCGTACCGCTCCCGCGGGCCACCTCGTGGCCGTGGCGGAAACGCCCGCGCTGCGCGACGCCTACAACGAGGTCCTCCCCGAGATGACCGCGTTCTGGTCGCGGCTGCCGCTGCACACCGCGCTATGGCGGCGCATCCGGGCCTACGCGGCCACCTCGGAGGCCCGTGCGCTCACGGGAGCGCGCGGACGCCACCTCGAGCGGACGCTCGACGAGTTCCGCCGCGCCGGCGCGGATCTTCCACCCGATCGCAAGAAGCGTCTCGAGGAAGTCAAAGTCGAGCTGGCCACCCTCGAGCAGCGCTTCAGCGAGAACGTGCTGGACGCCACCGCCGAGTACGCCCTGCCGGTGTTGGGAGAGGGCCGTCTTGCGGGCGTCCCGGACGCGGCCAGGCGGCGCGCGCGCGGGCGCGCTCAGGAAAAGGGTCTGGACGGCTGGCTCCTCACGCTCGACTACCCCTCGGTCGAGCCGATTCTCAAGTACTGCGACGACCGCGAGCTGCGCCGCGAGATTCATGCCGCGTACGCCACGCGCTGTCGGGAGGGAGCGCATGACAACCGGACACTCATCGTCCGGATCCTGGCGCTGCGCGACGAGCTGGCCTCCATCCTGGGCTTCGACGGTTTTCCGGACTACCGGCTGGCCGACCGGATGGCGCGGACGGGTGCACGCGCCGGCGCCTTCGAGCAGGACCTGGCGCAGCGTACCCGCCCCTACTGGACGCGTGACGTCGCGGAGTTGAGGCGCCACGCGTCGGCGCTCGGGATCGACGGGCTCGAGCCGTGGGACGCCGCCTACGTCATGGAAAAGCTCCGCCGGGCGCGGTTCGACCTCGATGACGAGATGCTCCGCCCGTACTTTCCGCTGGACCGGGTCCTCGATGGTCTCTTTCAGATCGTGGAGCGCACGTTCGGCTTTACCGTCCGCCCCCGCCCGATCGACGAGGTGTGGCACCCCGACGTCGGCTACTACGAGATCTTCGACGAGGACGGCACGCTCCTCGGCGCCTTCTATACGGACTGGTTTCCGCGCAAGGAAAAGCGCCAGGGCGCTTGGATGAACAACTTCATCACGGGAGGCCCGCGAGCGGACGGCTTCGCCCCGCACCTCGGCGTGATCTGCGCGAACTTCACGCCCCCGGACGGCGACGCCCCCGCGCTGCTCACCCACCGCGAGGTCGAAACCACCTTTCACGAGTTCGGGCACCTGCTGCACCACTGCGCGTCGAAGGTCGAGATCGCGAGCAGGGCGGGCATCAACGTCGCCTGGGACTGGGTCGAACTCCCCAGCCAACTCATGGAAAACTGGACCTGGGAACGAGAGGCGCTCGACCTCTTCGCCCGCCACCACCGGACCGGCGAGCCGCTGCCCGACGACATGTTTCGCCGGCTGCATGCGGCACGTCGCTTCATGGGCGGGTGGGCCCAGATGCGCCAGATCTCGTTCGGCACCGTGGATCTGGCGCTGCACGAGGAGCTGGCGCCCAAGCTGCGCGGGTCGGTCCAGACGGCGCTTCCGCCCGATCGCGAACCAGGGGAAGGTCTTCCCGGAAACCGGCCGACGGAGCTGAAGGAGGGCGGCGAAGGAGCTCGGGCCGTAGGCCGTCAGGAACGCTCGCAAGGCGGCCGGAAGGTCACCGAATGGAACGAGGCGTGGCTCGTGCGCGAGTCCGAGCACGTGATGCGCTTCGCCCGCGACCGCTTTCTCGAGTTCTCTCCCTCTCCCCGTTTCGCCGAGTTACACGGCCTGACATCGTTCACGCACCTCTTCTCGGGGGGATACGCCGCCGGGTACTACAGCTACCTCTGGTCCGAAGTGCTCGACGCCGACGTCTTCACTCGCTTCCGGAGCGAAGGCATCTTCAACCGCGAGACCGGCCGCGCGTACGTCGCCGCGATCCTCTCCCGTGGAGATTCGGCCGATCCCGTGGAGCTCTTCCGCGAGTTCATGGGCCGCGATCCCGATTCGGCCGCTCTCCTCGAGAGAAACCTCGGGAGCGCTCCCGACGCGCCAGAAACCCTGGACGGAAACGGCGGTACAACCTGATGGTCTGCCCCCCTTTCCTCACGGAGTCCACCATGCGCAACAAGGCGTTGCTCTCCACACTCGTGTTGGCTCTGGCCGGCGGAGGCTGTTCCAGCCACCCGCTGGCGTACAGAGATCCCAACAGCATCATCGCGGTCATGGAGCCAGCGCTCTGGGAGAACGTGCAGGACGACGTCTACAGCGCCCTCGAGCCGACCGTCCTGACCGTGCGCGACGAGAAGCGGTTCACCGTCACCTACCAGGATCCCTCGAGGTCCGAGTGGAGCAACCTGCGTCGGTTCCGGCAGATGCTCCTCGTGGGCACCGCGGACAAGCCGTGGATCAAGGAAGCGCTCAAGAAGGCGCGTACTCCGCTCGAAGGGCCCGGGTTGACCAAAGCCTACGACGTGTGGTCACGGGGGCAGAACGTGACGATCGTGGTGCTGTCCGCGCCCGACGCCGGCGACGAGCTCCGGGCGCTCCTGCCCCAGATCGCGAAGCTCCTGGACGACCAGTACCGCCAGTACGCGATCAACAAGATGTTCATGACCGGCGCCGACAGCGCCCTGGCCGACACCCTCTTCCGTCAGGGCCGTTTCCGCATCCTCGTGCCCGAGGTCTACACCTGGGAGCGCAAGGCGGACTCGGTCTACATCTTCCGCAACGACAACCCGGATCCGTCCGAGCTCATCCGGCAGATCACGGTCACGTGGCGCAGCCCGATCCCTGAGGCACTTCAGCCCGAGGACCTGCTCGAGTGGAGGGCATCCCTGACACGGAACTACTACAGCGAGCCGCAGGACCAGGATCTGACGGACCGCAAAGCCGGCCCGTTCGAGTACCGCGGCCGTCAGGCCTACGAGATCCGAGCGGTGTGGACGAACCCACCCGAGCTCGGGTGGCCCGCGGCGGGACCGTTCATCCTGCGCGCGATCATCTGCCCCCAGCAGGACCGGATGTACCTCCTGGACGGATGGCTGTACGCGCCCTCGCGAGAAAAGTACGAGTATATCATCCAACTCGAGACGATCCTGGACTCCTTCCGCTGCGGACCGGCGTAGGAGGGCGTGCAGGTACCGGCCTGGCGGGGGCGGGCGGGCGGCGCGAGGCCCATACCTCCGAGACTCCCCGCGTACGCGCTCCGCCGCCTTCACTCCTCCTAGACACTACACTAGCAGCCCGTGGTAGAAGTACAGCGGATCTCATTGCGGTGCCACGGCTTCAGCTCCGAGGCAGGCCGACGAGAGCATAGCCGTAGCTACGCCGAGGAGGGCTAACGAAGGAGGGCACCCGCGCCCGAAGGGCGTGGGTCGGGCCGTGCCACCGCAACCCACGAACGGTAAGCTCATGTCAGACATGTTGATGGGCGCAGGGGTGTCGCGGCCTGATAGGTCGTCTCTCCTCCTTGCCGTGGAACCACCACGACTCGTCGTCGTTCCTACTCTGAGTCTCGCGAGACCCCTGCGTGAGGCCCGCCGGAATTCTACCACGGACTGCTAGCCCAGGATCTCGGTGAGCGTCGCGTAGTGGTGGTACGCCAGCCCCGCGAACGCGGGCCAGGCGGCCAGCTCGTCGACCATGCGGCGGGTCTCGCGCCTCAGCGCTTCGGTGCCCAGCGTGTGGAAGCTCAGGCGCGCGCCCGGGGTCACGAGCGGACGCGTCGCCCGCCAGCGCCATACGCGCTCCGCCTCGACGCCGCGGGCTTCCAGGTCCGCCCTGAGCGCGGCCAGGCCGTCGGGCCCGACGATGTGGAAGCGGGCGGCATCCCCCGGCGCGCCCTCCGCGGCCACCCACCACCCTCCGTCCTCCGGCGGGAGCCCTTCGGCCGGCGCTCCGTGGAATGAGAGCGCCGCTTCATCGGGAAGGTCCTCGGTCTCGACCGCCACATAGACGGCCACCCCGTGCGTCCGCGCCGCCTCCAGCTCGCCCAGCGCACCCGCGATGCTCCCGTTGGCTCCATAGGCGTGCGTGCGATAGTCCATGACCGCAACGTCGTCGACAACCTCGAGCACGTGCTCGAGCACGGTCGTCGTGCGGCCGGCTCGGGTGGCTTCGAGCGGCCGGCCCGTCTCCTCGTCGGGAGCGTCGAGCCAGAAGGGAATGTCCACACCGACCTCCAGGCCACCGTCGTGGGCGTGCCGCGCCACGCCGGCCACGAGCGCCACATACGCGTCGAGAACGTGGCGGCGGCCGGGACCGTGAAACTCCGGTAGCAGATATGGCTCCACGTCGTAGTGGACCCCCGCGAACCGGCGGCGCGGCACCGCCCCGCGGTTGTACCGGACCACCGCATCGACCGTGCGGAACACCCCCTCGTGGTTCTCCTTCCGCGCGTAATTCGGGTCTCCGTCCAGGGCGTATACACGCGCGCCCACGGAAGACAGCTCCTCGATGAGCGGCCCGAGCACGGTGCCGTCGAAGGGCACGAACCCTCGCTCCGGTCGGGCTCCGGCGGCCGGGGGTAGCTGCAGGAACACCCGATCAAACCCTCGGGCCCGCACGAAGGCCACGAACCGACGTCGCGCCGTATCCTCGGCCAGCACGTCGCGCGTGTTCCACATCCACAGCGCCCGGTGCACCGTGCGAGCGGCGCGCGGCGCCGGCGTCGGTTCGGGCAGCGGGGGAAGCGGGTCGGCCGACCGGCACAGCGCCAGGCCGGCGATCGATACCTTCGTCCGGCCCGCTCCGGCCTCGAAGACAAGCATCGCCAGGCTGTCGCGGGCCAGCCGCCCGGGGAGGGCCTCGAGGGGCACGAGCGCCCGGCGCCACCGCGCTTCGATACGCCCGCCCGCCAGAAAATCCCCGACTTCGCCCACCGGCAGCGCGTCCTCGCGCTCGGCCCACGTCGCGTCCGCGGCCTTGAGCAGGAGCCGCTCTCCCCCCTCGGACCCGCGTACCCAGAACGCCAGCGTGGTCACGGGGGGCGTGGCGTCCACATACGTCACGACGCCGTCGGCGTCGGGCGGCCCGAACAGGGGCACGTAGCTTCCGCAGACTCCACCGTCCGGCACCGAGCACGCAAGCGTCAGGGCCGGGCGTTCCTCGGGGTCGTCCCGCGTACTGACATCGAGCGAGGCACCTCCCAGCGCATAAGTCCCGAAGCGTCCGCCCAGCGTGTTCCCCTCGACGCTCTCGAACGCGTCGAGCCGGAAGCATCCGCTGCCGGGAGGCCGCGCTCCGCCGGGTTCCCGGGTACGGTGCGTGACGGGCCGCACGGGCGGAGGATGGTCGCGCAACAGCGACGCGTACAGCGTAGGGGAATCACGCAGCACCACGGACAGCCGGCCCCACCGCACGGCGTCCACGGACGCCACGCCGAACTCCGCGGTCTGGACGGCGCCCGCCACGTGAGACGGTACCGGCCGACCTCCCCCGGACGGACCCGCCAGCGTCGGCACCACCGCGAGCGGCAGCGCCTTCAGAACGCGGCGCGCGGACACAAGCGGCGACAGAGGGGGGTCGAGCGCGGGGTCATGAAGCTCCCTACCCCAGCCCTCCGGCGGTGGTCCCGCGAGCAGCGGCGCGCCGCTGCTTGCGTTTCGCCCGGCCACGTTGATGCCCCGCCGGGACCTCACTAGAATCGAACCACCCCGACCCCGAGTGTCCGTAGCCCGGCAAGGAAGCCGAACCGAGATCCGTGACCTTCGTTCATCTCCATACGCACTCCGAGTATTCGCTCCTCGACGGGGCCAACCGGATTTCCGACCTCGTGCGGCGAGCGAAGGAATTTGAGATGCCCGCCCTGGCGCTCACCGACCACGGCTGCCTCTTCGGTGCGTGGAGCTTCCACAAGGCCGCGTCGAAGGAAGGGATCAAGCCGATCGTGGGGATGGAGGCGTACGTCGCGCCGGGCGACCGCCGCGACCGGTCGCGCTCCGGCCAGGGCGACCGCGCCTATTACCACCTTGTACTCCTCGCGCGCGACCTGCAGGGCTACCGCAACCTGGTCAAGCTCTCCTCGATCGGGTACCTGGAGGGCTTCTACCACCGGCCCAGGCTCGACCGCGAGGTGCTGGCGCGCTACGCCGAGGGCCTCATCGTGTCCTCGGCGTGCATGGCGGGCGAAGTGGCCCGCCACCTCATGGCCGACCACTGGGAGGGCGCGCGCGCGGCCGCGGAGTGGTACGCCAACACGTTCGACGGGCGGTACTACCTGGAGGTGCAGGGCCACGACACCCCCGGCCAGGCCGACCTGAACCGCAAGGTCTTCCGGCTCGCCGAAGAGCTGGGACTGCCGGTCGTGGCCACGAACGACGCGCACTTTCTCCAGCCCGCCGACCACAAGGCCCACGACGTGCTCCTCTGCATCGGCCTGGGCAAGGATCTCAACGACCCCAACAGGATGCGCTACGACGGGGGGCTCTACTTCAAGAGCGGCCCGGAGATGGCGGAACATTTCCCGAACCGCCCCGACGTCCTGGACAACACGCTGCGCATCGCCGACGAGACCGACCTCGTCTTCGAGAAGAAGTACTACCTGCCCGAGTTTCCGCTTCCCGAGGACCACGACTCGGAGAGCGAGTACCTCGAGCACCTCGCGCTCGAGGGCGCCCGGCGCCGCTACGGAGACCCGCTTCCCCCGGAGGTCAAGGAGCGATTCGACTACGAGATGGGGGTGATCAAGGGAACCGGCTACGCCGGCTACTTCCTGATCGTCCAGGACTTCATCCGGTGGGCGCGCGAGCACGACATTCCCGTGGGCCCGGGCCGGGGCTCCGCCGCCGGCTCCCTGGTAGCTTACTCGCTGGGGATCACCAACCTCGACCCGCTCCGCTTCAACCTGCTGTTCGAGCGCTTCCTCAACCCCGAGCGGATCTCGATGCCCGACATCGACATCGATTTCTGCTTCGAGCGCCGCGGCGAGGTCATCGAGTACACGCGCCGGAAGTACGGGAGGGACGCGGTCGGTCAGATCATCACGTTCGGCACGATGAAGAGCCGCGCGGTCATCCGCGACGTGGGGCGGGTGCTCGGCTTCGAGCCCGCCGAGACCGACCGCATCGCCAAGCTGATTCCCAACGCACCCGGTCAGAGCTTCACCGTCGAGCAGGCGGTCGAGAACCTCAAGGAAGTCCGGGAGCTCTACAGCCTCGACGAGCGGCACCGGCAGCTCTTCGACTACTCCATGACGCTCGAGGGGCTCTCACGCCACGCGTCGGTGCACGCGGCGGGCGTGGTCATCGCGCCGGGTCCGCTCGACGAGTACGTGCCCGTCTGCGTCCAGACCGGCAAGAACGGCGGCAACGGAGACGAGGTGATGGCCGTCACGCAGTACGACATGACGTGCCTCGAAGAGGCCGGGATGCTCAAGATGGACTTTCTCGGCCTCAAGACACTCACCGTCATCCACGACGCCGTCGAGATGGTGCGGGCCCGCCACGGCGCGCTGCGCCACCCCGTCACGGGCGAGGTCTACGACGCGATGGACGGCGTGCCGCTGGACGATCCTGCGGTCTACCGGATGCTCTCGCACGGCGGCACGGCGGGCGTCTTCCAGTTCGAGTCCAACCTGGCCAACGATAAGCTCCGGGCCATGCGCTGCGACCGCTTCGAGGACCTCGTGGCCACGAACGCGCTCATCCGACCGGGTCCGCTCGACTCCGGAATGACCGACGTGTTCATCCGGCGTAAGATCGGCAAGGAAGCGGTCCGCTATCCGCACCCGGAGCTGGAGCGCGTGCTCGAACCCACGTACGGGGTCATCGTCTACCAGGAACAGGTGATGCAGATCGCCAACATCCTGGCGGGCTTCACGCTCGGGGAGGCCGACGTGCTTCGTAAGGCGGTCGGCAAGAAGATCCCCGAGCTGATTCGCAAGGAGCTGAGCCGTTTCGTCGAGCGGTCCGTGGAGCGCGGCGTCGACCGCCGGCTGGCGGAAGATCTGGCGCAGCAGATCGAGACGTTCGGCCGCTACGGCTTCAACCGCAGCCACTCGGCCGCGTATTCACTGCTGTCGTATCACACCGCGTGGCTCAAGGCGCACTACCCGGCCGAGTTCATGGCCGCGCTCCTCTCGTCGGTGCTCGACAGGACCGACGACGTGGTCAAGTACATCGCCGAGTGCCGTGAGCTGCCGCGGCATCTACCGGAGATCGAACAGCCCGTGGAAGTCCTGCCCCCCGACGTCACGGAGTCGGGGTGGAAGTTCACGGTCACCGAAGACAACAAGATCCGTTTCGGGCTGGGTGCGGTCCGCGGCGTGGGGGCGGCGGCGGTGCGCTCGATCCTCGACGCGCGCGCGTCGGGCGGCCCGTTCACGTCACTCTTCGATTTCCTGGAGCGGATCGACATCCGGGCCCTCAACAAGCGTGCCTGCGAGGCGCTCATCGCGGCGGGCGCGCTCGACGCCTTCGGCCACCGGGCTCAGCTCCTGGCAGGGCTCGACACCGCGTACGCGGAGGTTCAGGCGCGCCACGCGGAGGCTGAGGCGGGGCAGGCTTCGCTGTTCGGCGAGGCCGGAGCACTTTTCCACAGCAATCCGGCGCTGCCCGTCGTGCCCGAGTGGGACGAGCCCGAACGCCTGAAGCGAGAGAAGGAAGCCCTCGGGTTCTTCATCTCCGGGCATCCGCTCGACCGCTTCGAGGAGGTCGTCCGGGCGTTCGGGCCGCTCACGTCCGCCACGCTCTCCGACTACGCCGGTCAGGCGGTCGAGCTGCCCTGCGTCGTGACGTCGGTGGCTCGGCAGATCTCGCGGAGAGACAACTCCGAGTGGGGAAAGATCACCGTGGAGGATTTCCACGGAACCGCCACCATCCTCGCGTTCCGCGATGCGTGGCAGAAGTACCGCGACGTGCTGGCGCAGGACGCCGTGGTGCTGATCTCGGGCAAGGTCAGCGGGCGCGAGCGCGACGAGGAAGACCCCCCGATCTTCCTCGACTCGGCCCGCCCCCTCGAGGAGACCACCCGCACGGGAGAGCTGGCCCTCCAGATCGAGCTGGAGTCGGGCTCCGACGTGCCCGCCGAGGCGTTCGAGGAGGCCCGCACCGTCATGACCGCTCACCCCGGAGGATCGCCCGTGCTCGTCACGCTCGGCCGCGACAACGGTGAGTCCGCGCCCAAGTTCCGGTCGCGCTCGCTGCGGGTCGCTCCTGATCAGGACACCGTCGAAGCGCTCCAGAAGCTGTTCGGACACGCACGCGTCAGGCTCGTGCGGACCGGCGCGTCTTCCCTTCCTCCCGCGGCGGTGAGAGACTAGAAGGTTGTTGAAGAAGTACGGCGGGCCTCATTGCGGTGCCACGGCCTCAGATCCTAGGCAGTCCGACGAGAGCATAGCCGTAGCTACGCCGAGGAGGGCTAACGAAGGATACGACGCCGTGCCACCGCAACCCTCGAACCGTAAGATCATGTCAGACATGTGGAGGGGCGCAGGGGTGTCGCGGCCTGATAGGTCGTCTCTCCTCCTCGCCGTGGAACAACCACGACTCGTCGTCGTTCCTACTCTGAGTC
>Ga0114931_10004352_pt1 | contig 17671 bp, 14 predicted proteins | sample 2SBtaG_FD_89579 | JGI IMG/M metagenome (GOLD analysis project Ga0114931, IMG submission 89579) | Deep subsurface microbial communities from Kolumbo volcano to uncover new lineages of life (NeLLi) - 2SBTROV14_V59a metaG | ecosystem: Environmental > Aquatic > Marine > Volcanic | place: Kolumbo...
CAATCTGACCGCAAATGCGCAAAAATATAAATTGACGCCAGACACCCGTTTTATCGCCGGTATTTCGCCGCATGATGATTACATTTACGCAGGGCCGGTTTACATTCATCTCTTTCCCTACATTAAAGCAAAACGAATTGTCATTTTTGGCGTTTCCCATTATGCCAGAAATTGGCATGTGGAAAACACATTGATCTTTGATTCTTTTGAAAAATGGCGCGGGCCGTACGGAACGGTCAAAGTGTCCAGCCTTCGTCAGAAAATTTTAACAAAAATGCCACATTCAGATTACATTGTCTCCAACCCAATTCAGGCGGACGAACATTCCGTGGAGGCGCTCGTCCCCTGGCTGCAATACTATAATCGCAATGTTAAAATTGTTTCAATTTTGGCGCCCTACATGCGTCTGGGCAAACTGGATAGTCTTGCATCTGATCTTGCAACGGTACTGGGAGAAATCATTCAAAAGCACCATTGGCAATTGGGAAAAGATATTGCGTTTTTGATTTCCAACGATTGTTCTCACTACGGCGACCACGGATGGGGAGGGCGCAACTTTGCTCCATTCGGCGCAGATTGTCAGGGGCTGCAAAAGGGGACAGAACGCGACCGGCGTATTGCTAATGAAACTCTCTGCGGGATTTTATCGACCGACAAAGTACATGATTTTTATGCCCGTGTGCTGGACCCAACAGATTACCTTAAATATCGCGTTGTCTGGTGCGGCCGTTATGCTATTCCTTTTGGGATCGGCACCCTGGTGCACTTGATGCAGGTGCTAAAGCACAAACCGATCGTTGGCGAATATCTACGCTACGGAGACAGCGTGGAGTTAGGCGAACTGAATGTGCGCCGTACAGGGCTGGGCGTTACCGCTCCGGCGAACCTGCACCATTGGGTCGGGTATGTGGCGATTGGGTACAAGTAAACACTACAATCAGCAAATCCTTCTCGCTGATAAATTCATCTCATGGAATCTTTTGACGCATTTCTAGCGCTTCGAGTGGAATAATGAACATATCTTCTTGACATGCTGCGAATTTATTTTGTACATTCTTGCTTCATGTACGGTCAATAGACGTTTTCAAAAAAAGAGATGAGCAACAGAAAAGAAATTGACCATCAACATCTTGGTAAGAAAAGAATGTAATGTGAGCGGCCTTTCCATTTTTTCAAATGAAGAAATAAAACGTTACAGTCGGCATTTGATTTTGCCGCAAATAGGCATGCGCGGTCAACAAAAACTAAAAGACAGCTCGGTTCTTTTGGTTGGAGCCGGCGGTCTCGGTTCGTCTCTGGCCATCTATTTGGCGGCAGCGGGCGTTGGCCGAATCGGATTGATCGATTTTGACCGTGTTGATCTATCCAACTTGCAAAGACAAATACTCTATACAACACAGGATGTCGGCGAGGAAAAATCCAGCGCCGCGGCAAAAAAATTGTCTGCAATGAACCCGCTTGTCGATCTGGATATTTATTCCGAACGACTCACATCTGAAAACGCACTGGAAATCATCGCAAAATATGATATTGTTGCCGACGGAACAGATAATTTCCCGACGCGATACCTGGTCAATGATGCCTGCATTTTGCTGGACAAGTCCAATGTTTTCGGATCAGTGAGTCAGTTTGAGGGCCGGGTCAGTGTATTTCGCAAAGGCAGGGGCCCCTGTTACCGTTGCTTGTTCCCAACACCGCCCGAACCGGGCCAGGTTCAAAACTGTGCGCAAGCGGGTATTTTAGGTGTGCTTCCCGGCCTCATCGGCGTACTGCAAGCCACGGAAATTATAAAAATTCTGGCCGGCATTGGCAAAACATTAACAGGCCGCTTGCTGATGGTCGATGCCCTGGACATGCATTTCGATGAAATTAATATCCGTCAAAATTCCTCCTGTCCAATCTGCGGGGAGGCACCAACGATTAACGGCTTGATTGATTATGAAGAATTTTGCCACGTTGCTGAAAAACCAAAGCCGAGACACACGTCTGAAACCAATGGCCCTTTCGCAGAAGAACAGATTTCGCCGCATGCTTTGCAACAGGCACTGCAAGAAGGCAAACAGGAAATCATTATTCTCGATGTACGCGAATCGTTGGAAACAGAAATTTGCAAAATTGAACCTTCGCTAAACATACCAATTGATGAACTTTTTGCCAGGAAAGATGAACTGGCCGAAGACAAAGTTATTGTTGTGGTTTGCAAATTTGGTGAACAAAGCCAACTCGCAGTGGACCTATTAAAGTCAATCGGCTTTAATGGAGTCTATAATCTTGAAGGAGGATTGGAGCGTTGGGCGAGAGAGGTCGATGACAATATGCCGCAATATTAAGAGGTCGGCATCTTTGCTGAGGAGCGACGGATGAAAGTGAAATCGTTACTCAGTTTGCTGCACAAACTTTTCCTACCAGGATTAATTGAACCATTTCAAATTAAAAGAGGAAAAATGCCTGTCAAACACATAAAATTCCACAACGCAGCGTTTTTGCTGGTTTTTGCAATCACCCTGTTCAGTTGCCGTTCGCAAAACGAAGTCAAAAGCTCACTATTGTTCTATTGTGCTGCCGGTATAAAGCCCGCAGTAGCCAAAGTTGCCGATGAATACTCGCAAAAATACCACGTTGATATTCAGTTACAATACGGCGGTTCCGGCACGCTGCTTTCAAACATTCGCGTTGCCCGGAGGGGTGACCTTTACCTCGCCGGAGACCAGAGTTACATGGAGAACGCCCGCCGGTACAACCTTCTCGACGAGTCTGCGCCCGTTGCTGATTTAACGCCGGTAATCGTTGTAAAAAAAGGTAACCCTAAAAATATCCACAACGTTGGGGACTTGCTGCGCGCGGATGTAAGTGTTTCAATAGCCAATCCGTCAGCGGCAAGCATTGGCCGGTTGACGAAAAAAATGTTGACGACAAGCGGTCAGTGGCACGCATTGCGAGAGCACGCTAAAGTTTTAAAACCCACGGTGAACGACGTAGCCAACGATGTAAAACTCGGTTCTGTGGACGCCGGCATTGTGTGGGATGCAACAGGAAATCAGTACCCTGATTTGCAAAACATCATTGTCCCTGATTTTAAAAAATATGTGAAACATGTGATGATTGGCGTGCTCAAAACTTCAAAAAATCCCACAACCGCTTTGCACTTTATTCGCTATTTGACGGCAAGAGATAAAGGAATGATTGTGTTTAAAAATTTAGGTTATGAACCCATTGACGGCGATATCTGGGAAGAAAACCCACGGCTGCTGTTTTACAGCGGCGGCGTAAACCGGGTTGCCGTGGAAAAAGCGATCCGTGCTTTTGAAAAACGAGAAGGTGTTCAGGTCACCACAGTTTATAATGGCTGCGGCATTTTGGTCTCGCAGATAAAAGCCGGACAAAGGCCGGTTGCTTATTTGACATGCGATACATCATTTATGGATCAGGTCGAGAAACAATTTACAGAAATCGAAAATATTTCCGAAACGAAAATCGTTATTCTGGTGGATAAGGGAAATCGCAACAACATCCATTCGCTTGCGGATTTAACCGCCGATGGTTTAAAAATAGGCGTCTGCAACCCGCAACAAAGCGCGCTGGGAACCTTAACAGCCAGGCTGCTGAAAAAACATCATCTGTTCAATTCCATTATGAAAAATGTGCGCAGCCAAACGCCAACCGCCGATCTATTGGTCAACCAGATGCGCACCGGTTCGCTTGATGCGGCCATCGTTTATATGGCGAACACATCGCAAGTGCGTGATAAATTAACTGTCATTCCACTCATGCTGGCCGATGCCACGGCCACGCAGAATTTTGGACTGGGTAAGAACTCTGGTCATAAATACCTTATGCGTCGCCTTTTGCAATATATAATTTCAGATTCGTCGCGAGAAAACTATCTGGCAAATGGTTTCGAGTGGGAATATAAAACAACCAAAGACTCTCTATCAGATCGCTCACATGATTAGACAAAAACATAATCGCAAAAGAAAATCCGACGCGCCGTTCTTCATCATCATGGGGATCATTGCGAGCACCTACGTTCTGCTCATTCTGGCTATGATCTTTGCCGATTTGAATTTCACATCTCTGGGGCAGATATTTTCGGCGTTGCAAAGCCGGGAAATCCAGTACGCCATCAAGCTTAGTCTTTTTTCATGCACGATAACAACGATCCTTTCGCTAATTGTTTCCATACCTATCGGTTACATTTTAACGCACTATGACTTTTGGGGCAAGAATGTCATCGATACCATTCTTGACATTCCGATTATTTTGCCGCCGCTGGTCATTGGCCTCAGCCTGCTGATTCTTTTTCAAATGCCGCCAGGTCGCTTTATCGAACGATTTGTTTCAGTAACTTATGCTATTCCCAGCGTGATTCTTGCGCAGTTTATGGTGGCCTGTGCTTTCGCTGTTCGTACAATGAATGTGGCCTTTGCGCAAGCAAATCCCCGACAAGAACAGGTTGCATTAACTTTGGGATGCAGCCGTTATCAGGCATTCCGCTACGTTGTGCTGCCGGAAGTAAGAGTTGGTGTTCTCACAGCAGCATCTCTGGCATGGGCGCGCGCTCTGGGAGAATTTGGTCCAATCCTCATCTTTTCAGGCGCCACGAGAATGCGCACCGAAGTTTTGCCGACAACTGTGTTTTTGGAAATGTCCGTCGGAAATATTGAAGCCGCCGTTGCCGTTTCACTGATCATGATCATCGCTGCTTTTGCCGTTCTCATTTTTATTCGAGTTCTTGGAAATAGTGATAACATTTTAGAATTAACATAACCATGATAGAATGCAAAAACTTTAATATAGAGCTCGGACAGTTTGCACTGAGGGATATTTCTTTTTGTGTGCCGCATGCAAAATATTATTGTCTCATGGGCAAGACAGGCAGTGGTAAAAGCACAATTTTGGAATCCATTTGCGGGCTGCGAAAATTTTCTACCGGCGATATTTTCATTGATCACATCAATGTCACTCGATTGAAACCGTCGCAACGAAATATCGGCCTTGTCCCCCAGGACGGTGCGCTTTTTTCGACAATGACAGTGAAAAACCATTTATCTTTCGCGCTGAAAATAAGGAATTGGCCCAAAAAAGAAATTGCTGCTAGGATTGACGAGTTAGCAAGTTTGTTGGGGATCAGCCATATTTTGAACCGCAAGCCGGAAAAGTTAAGTGGCGGCGAGAAGCAGCGCGTAGCCCTTGGCCGGGCGCTCAGTTTCCGCCCCAAAGTTTTGTGCCTCGATGAACCTCTCAGCGCCCTGGACGATCACACCAAGGAAGAAATGTATTATCTCATCGAATCCGTTTGCAAAAATACTCACGTCACTGTTCTCCACATATCGCATAGTTTTGCCGAAGTTTCACGTTTGGCCGATCGCGTTCTTTATCTGGAAAATGGCAAAATTGCTCATTATAAGCCAGAGAACTATGTTGATTTGCAGAAAAGGATTCAATCAAATGGACAAAATCAGTCTAGTTGAAAATCCTGAAAATTATCCAGGATTCGTCAAACGGACTTCATTTATCAGCGACTTCAAAGGTCTCAGAAATTTTTGAGATCTGAATTTTTTTTAAGATTTGAATAACAGGAGCAACAATGACCATACAAATAAAGTACACAGCTCAACTTAAAAAGGCTGCCGGTACAAGCGAAGAAATCATAGATATTCCCGCCGAGGAAAATCTTAAACAGCTCTTGCAGAGGCTGGCGCGGCATCACAGTCCCCGCTTTGCCGAAATGCTTTTTAATGAACAGGGCCAATTTTTAAATACAACTGTACTCGTGCTCAACGACCAACAGGTCAGACTGGAAGATAAAGTCGGCCTGAAAGAAAATGACCAATTGCTTTTATTAAGTCCGATTGCGGGAGGTTGATTTTGAGCGGATTAACAGAGAAAGAAAAAGCCGTCTATGAATGGCAGCTTTCAGTGCCGGGTTTTGGAGAAGCCGGGCAGGAAAAACTCAAAAAGGCCAGCGTTCTGATTTCGCGATGCGGCGGTCTGGGCAGCGTTGTTGCCTACGAGCTTGCTGCTGCCGGAATCGGCACGCTCGTTCTGGCCCATGGCGGCAATGTCAAACCGAGTGATTTGAACCGGCAATTGCTGATGACGGATGCCTGGTTGGGAAAATCCCGAGTGGCCTCTGCCGAACGGCGCCTGAAAGAACTTAATCCACGCTTGGAAATAAAAGCATTCGATGAGAATATTAATGAACAAAATGCGGAAAAAATTGTCTCGGAAGCAGATATCATCGTTGACTGCGCCCCACTTTTTGAGGAACGCTATTTGATGAACCGGGAAGCCGTTGCCCAGCAAAAGCCCATGGTCGACTGTGCGATGTATGAGTTGGAGGCGCAGATTACAACGATAGTGCCCGGGCAAACAGCTTGCCTGTCATGTCTTTATCCGCAAACGCCCACGGCATGGAAAAGACAATTTCCTGTTTTTGGCGCGGTATCGGGAACCGTCGGTTGCCTCGGTGCCATGGAAGCGATCAAACTCATTACCGGACTAGGGGAACCTCTTCTAAACAAACTTTTCATCATGGATTTGCGCGATATGTCGTTTCAAAATATTCGCATAGAGAGAAAGCAAGACTGTCCGGTTTGCCATAAAAGGCATTGATGCGGCGAGGAAAGCCTGATTTCTAAACTTGGAAAGACGGCTCAAGACGCTGGATGCTCAATTAAACCTGCATTATTAGGTGGAGTATGTGACGATTGGGTATTGGAGAAGGTCTTGAAAAATTCAAGTTTACTTTTCTGAATCTTTGCAGTTATATTTACCCTGCTAAAATATTCAAATATTCCAGGCAAAGGCGAGATGAATTGCTTCAGCAAACTGAAAGCAAATCAGAGGAAGGTGAATAGAATCCAAAGTAACATATATCTTATAAGATCATTTTTACTCGTAACAACTGCTTCAGCATTGGCTGGTTTGTGTAAGAACTTTGGATTAACCGTTTATGAAATCATGATTGGCGAAACGTGAGGCAGGGGTAACCAGCAGGTACTACTCCACCTTCTGACAAATAACACAGCAAGGTGATCCAACACGATAATTCTGTGCAAAGGAGCCCGTCTATGAACCAAAACGGCCACGGAAATTTAGAAATCACAGGATCATTAATGAAGAAATCAAACGTGGCAAATAACCCAAAAAAATGTCAATGTAATCCATCCGGAGATTGCGCTCTAATCTCCACCCAAAAACAAAGATTGACGGAAATCGATCATTAATAATTCTTGACCATATTTTTTAGTTGATGAATTTCTTTTTCCAGGTTATTGATTCTCATTTTTATCCATTCTTTATCAGCCTTGTTCAGTTCGGAAGTAGACCCCTCAGGGTTCACGTCGACGGTGTACGTTCCGGTAGGATCTGAAATTGCAAGCGGGAGATTTTGAGGATCGTTTGTCTCGTGTTTAGGATGGAGCTTACCGACAGTAAGCTTGAATATTTTATTACCATTCCCCCGAAGTACTTTTAATTGTAAAACATCCCCGGGGTTTTTATTTTCGATATATTGCGCAAACTGCGCTGTCGTTCGCAAGGGATTTCCATTCAGGCCGGTGACGATGTCGCCGACGCGCAATTTGGCGCGCTCCGCCGGGCTACCCGGTTCAATGTGATTGATGTGCGCGCCGCCCGTGATCCCCGGCCAGTCATTGACCGAAATGCCAATCCATGCGCACCCTTTTGAACTTTGCCTGATCATTCTTTCGACCCGGCTAACCACTTCATTAACCGGATAAGCCAGGATGGTTTCGTTTGTACCAAAAGTCGCTCCAAATTGTATTTCATTTGGCGTCGGATCGTACAGTGCTGCCAGTACAGCAACCAGGTTTCCCCGTGTGTCAAAAATGGGTCCACCGGCATTTCCGGCCGGGACATTTGCCGAGATTTGAACGATACCATCATTTCTGATACAATTCACAGTTCCCCATGACATGGCCGGAGAAACGCCAAGAGAGTTGCCGACCAGCATAACCCAACAGCCTGCCCTGACATCCTCAGATCGGCCCAGTTGAGTCGGGCGACCATTATTTTTATTTATTTTAACGACTGCCAGGCCCCAGTCGGAATCCGAGCCAATAAGCTCACCCTTCGCTTTTGTGCTATCGCTGAAAATAACTTCAATGCTCTTGCTGCCTTGCACAACACTTGTTTTTGTGATGATAAAAGATGAATCATATATAATCCCCGAGCCAACGTTCGTCATCTCAATGGGCTGCTTCTCTTCGCTTTTGAAATCCAGCAGCGATTTTTCGCCGGTTCCAACCATAGTATAATCAAATTTCGCTTTGATCGTAACAACGGATGGCTGCACTTTTTGCAATAACTGGATAATATTTCGCTCAAGCTCGGTGAGGATGGTTGGATTTTGTGCTTTTGCAACATGCGGGGAAGAAAATAAAATTGCGAGCAATAAAAAAATGACTAGTTTAGTGAAAAAGTTTCGTAACAACATTTTACCTTATTACCTTTTTTCTCTTTAAAAAAGAACGGATAAATTAAAACCTGACACTGGCGCTAACTGCTCTGAAATTCGTTTGCGATGGAACTGAGCGTGTAGCGTTGCGGCGTGAAATTGTATTGCCATTCACCTGGAAAGAGATATTGGTTGCCCGTCTTTTTTCTTTCCTTTCGATAGTACGCGAGCGGGCTCGATCCATCACATAATTTGTAATTTTCAATGATTCCTGAGAAGCTTTGCGAGATGATGGCGTGTTTAAGGTTTGAGATGTGAGGGGTTCAAGCATTATTTTGTTGGCTGACTCCATTGGGGAAAGTCGGTTGTTACGAATAAATGCCTGGTCTATAAGAATTCCTACAGCGATGAATAAAATGGCGGTAGCTGCAAAAACAGGAAGCTGCCATACAAAATTTATTTTAGGAAGGCGAAAAGCCGATCCGACGTTTTTCATTTCGCGCCGGATGTTTGACCTCAGAACCGCATCGAATGAAGGCGAGGTCTTGTGCCTGGGAAGCGCAGAAAGCGTGTTCCTTAGCAATTGTACTTGTTCAGATTTTTCCCGACATTTGGCACATTTTTCAAGATGTCTTTCAAAGAACTCTTTTTCTTTTGTGCTGAGCGACCCCTCTAAAAAATCCGATAGCCTTTTCTCAAATTTGTAACAATCAGTCATCCATACCTCGTTCAAATAATTTTTTTACTGCCTGATCATATTTTTGTCCACGATGCCTTTCAGTTTGGCTTGCAGTTTAAGCCGTGCCCGGTTCACCCTGGATTTGACTGTTCCCAGTGGAATTTTTAAGATTTTACCAACTTCTTCGTAAGAAAGTTCCTGTATATCTCTCAAAATAATAACTTGTTTAAATCCGGTCGGTAATTCATCAATTGCTTTTTGAATAATTTTTTCTTTAAGAAACTCATCTGCATCTCGCTCAGTATCTGCTTTCATATCTTCAATTTCATATTCCCTGTCCTCAAAACCCATGTCGGAAATTGAGACAAGCTTGCGACGTTTACGTTTGCGCAGTTCCGTCTTGGCCAGATTGCCGGTGATGGTATATATCCATGTTGAAAATTTGGCGATTTGTCGATACGCGTGTTTTTTGCGATATAATCGAAGGAACGTTTCCTGCACTACATCCTCAGCCTCTTCCGTATTGCCCAGAAACCGGTACGCAAAATTCAAAAGCTGATCTTTATAACGATGCACGATCAAATCAAACGCTGCAAGATCATCGTTCTGAAAACGCGATATAAGATCTTCATCCGTAGGAGGTTTGTTTTTTATCGGCTGTTTTGTCATGCCACGTGATTTTCAACCTTGGTTAAAATAAAAAGTTCCAAACTTTATGAACCATGATTACTTGATTTCATTCAGCTTGAGCAGAAGCATTTCCATGATCATTTTAGGTTTTTGATAGCTCGTTTTAAGCCGATAATCCGCATCGAGCAGCAATTCAAAAATGCTATTAAAATGGCTGCGCGAATAGAGGCCGGCTTGTCTCGCATAGTTTTCAACAAAAAAAGGATTTATTTTTAATTCCCTGGCAATTTGGTCGCGTCGGACATTTTTTGTCTTCAGTTCTTTTAGCTTGGCCAGGATGGTAAAATGTCTGTTCAGCATGACCAACATTCCGGTTGGCACACCTCCGAATTGCAACATACCGTCAAGTATTTTTAAACCTTTTTCAATGTTTTTGCTGCCTACAGCATCACAAAATTCAAACACATTGAATTGCCGTGATGCGCCGACAACGGCTTCTACATCGTCTGCTTCGATGCGCTTTTTATCACCCATGTTCAGCTTTATTTTATCAATTTCCGAGGCGATTCTTCTCAGCGAGTTGCCAACACCGGCGTGTAGCAATACCAGGGCTTCATCAGAGATGGTCAGTTTATTTTCCGCCAAATACGACCGAATCCAGTCCGGGATTTTATTGTCATAGAGTTGCTTTATTTCAACGTGCGTACTGTTTTCTCTGAGTATTGCATAGATTTTTTTCCTGAAATCGACTTTGGTAGCCGTCATAATTAAACAAGTTGTCGGAGATGGCTTTTGCACATATTTAGCCACCAATTCCAGACTTTGCGCAGAAAGGAGGTGAATATTCCTGACCATAACAACGCGTCTTTCCGCCATCATCGGATAAGACATGGCAATGTTGACAATGGTTGCGCCATCCGTTTCATTGCCAAAGAGAACATCGAGGTTAAAATCTTCGCTGCCGGTTTCAACTGCATGGGTTATAATTTGTTTTGTTGTTCGCTCGATCAGAAAATCTTCATCACCGGAGACAAGATAAACCGGATCAATTTTTCCCTTGCGTAAATTCTGTGTGAGCGCATGGATTGTCGTTTTCAAAAATACCTCGAAGTGACGTTGAACTATGTTCTTATCAATTTGACTTTTGAGTAGATTGATTTTGTTTTTGCTCTTCCTTCTTTATCGCCAAAATGAGGCAGGTGATGAAACCGCCCCAACTGGCGGTGAGCAATGTCATCATACTTATGAGTGCGCCTGTTTCCATAATCACACCACGCTAGTTATCATTTCTTTTTGAATTGAAACGAGCCTTGTCTTATTTGACGAATAGCCGTTGAATTCATTACAGCCATGTTACGCATCATTTTTCAACCGCTCGGCATGATCCAGTTTTTTCGCTATCTGCCTGTTTAAAATAACAAAGAGCAAAATGACGGCGCCCCATTGAAAAAGGCAGGTGCCGACGCTGAATGTACGAAACGGATGCCACCAGGCATGAGGCTCATAAAATGCAATGGCCCGGTAAAACCACCATCCCAGGAGAATAACAAATTCAGCAGGAATAAGAAAGCGTATAATCCACTCGTACCACACACCGATTTTAACGTCATTGTATTCGGTGTTTATGCATTTGTCGCGGAATTTACGCGGGTTGTATTTGTTAACCGTGAATGCTATAAAAAAGCCGCTGACAAGCAGACCGATGCCCCAAACCCAGTCCTGATTCTCAAAAAAAGCCATTTTCGAGGCGGAAGGGACACCCAGAAAAAAACCGGCAAGCCATACAAAAACAAGAGCGCGGCTGCGCTTTAACCCCAGATCAATCAGATTCCTCACAGCCAGTTCGATCATTGCAATGAGAGAAGTGAGCGCAGCAATGGTCAGCGATAGAAAAAAGATTGATGTGAAAAATTTTGCTCCGGGCATTTGCGCAAATAATCGCGGCATCCAGATAAAGGCCATGCCCGTGCTTGCAGGTCCGGTCACCTGCATAACTTCCTGCGGTTGAACACCCAACTGCGGTGCAAGGGCAAACACGGCCGGAAAAATGGATAGGCCGACCAGCAGGGACGCCGAATTATTTCCCAATCCGGCCAAAAACGAGTTTAAAACAATGTCTTCCTTTTGGCGCATGTACACGGCATAGGTCAGGATGAGTCCCCAGCCGGCGCCGGTGGACCAGGCGGACTGAGAGAGTGCTTCCAGCCACACCCGATGATTTGTGAGAACGTGCCAATCCGGGGAGAAAAAGAAATTGAGTCCATCCACTGCTCCCGGAAGGGACAGTGCGCGCACCGCTGCAATGATGAGCATGATTATAAGCAAGGGAATGAGGATATTGTTGGCGCGTTCCACACCTTTGGTGATGCCCCGCAGGACAATGACAGCGCCCAGCGAGATGGCGATGGCGTGAAAAAGAATCGGCTGCCAGGTGCTGGTGATGAATGCATTCCAGAAAACGTCCGGTGATGTTTTAAAAAGCGAACCGGAGAGGGAAGCAACGAAAAACCTGAGACACCATCCCATGACGACGGAATAATAAAACATGATGGCCACAGTGCAGAAACCGATAAACCCGCCGATCCAGGAAAAACGGAGGCCGATGAGTTTTGCGATTGCCCCGATTGTGCCGCGCCGAGTTGTTTTGCCGATCGCAAACTCTGCGATCAACAGGGGAATGGACCAAAGAAAAAGAAAAACGAACCAGGCGATGAGAAACGATCCTCCCCCGTTTTTCGCAACAATGCGCGGAAAGCGCCAAATGTTCCCTGTCCCTACAACAAGTCCAATGGCCGCAAGGATCAGGGACCATCTCGAGGAAAAAGTTTCCTGCCGGGCCAAATGAATAAAACTCCTTTAAAGTAAAACAAGTGCCAGGATGCCAATGATAAGACAATATGGGGCAAATAAATACAATTTTCCTCTGCGAACAATACTGAGCAGCGTTTCTATTGCAATGTATCCCGAAATATACGAAGCGATTGTACCCACGAGCAGAACGAGCAGGAAATCTCCCGAAATGCCTGTTTTGATCAGTTCCGATGTTTTCAGAACAACAGCTCCCAAAATGGCCGGGACGGCTAAAAGGAATGAAAATCGTGCTGCATCGTTTCCGCTCACTTTTTGAAACAGACCGAAACTAATGGTGGAGCCGGAACGGGAAATGCCGGGCATGATTGCAAAGGCCTGCGCCACTCCCATGATAAATGTGTTGAGCAGATTCATGGGCTTTTCTGCTTTTGGCTTAAAAAATGTGGCAGATAATATGACAGCAGTTATAATGAGCGTAATGCCGACAAAATGGGGGCTACTGAATGCAGTTTCAATATAATCTTCAAACAGGAGACCGACGATAACCGCGGGAATGGTCGCCAGACAAATGAAGATAAGAAGTCTCAAATCCGCATCACTTGCATACTTTTTTGAAAAACCTTGTGAATATGTCGACTTTTGAAAAAGTGAAAAAAAGGCCCGAAAAAGATTGACAATGTCTTTTCGGAAAACAGTGACAACCGCAAGCAGCGTACCGAAATGAACAAAAACTTCAAAAGCAATTCCCTGCTCTGGTATTCCCAAAAGTGCTTTCCCAAGGACCAAATGTCCGGAACTACTGACCGGTAAAAACTCTGTTAAGCCCTGTACAATTCCCAGAATAATCGCATTTCCGATTCCCACGCGCCACTCCTTTTTTAGACTAGATCAGTTCCTAACTTTTCAAAACAAAGGGCAATATAGATTATTTCGCGCATTATTTCAAGGGAAAATTGGGAGGGTAGTAATACATCGCTTACCGCTGGGATAAATATCTATAATTGTAAAGCCGCCCGCACGAGTTACTCCGGCCAATGCCGGAGTCTCCTAAAAACAATAGCTTGGATATCCCGGCATTCGTCGGAGTGACTTGCATTATTCTATTGGCAAGTCATTTTTTCTTGAAACTTGAATTGCTGTTTTGACCACCTATAAGTGATCTCTTACGGGAGGTATGTCTTACTTTCCTTAAAAAGTACTTGGACATTTTCAGGCAAATAAGTACATTATTTTTTCTCAAAATTGTTGATGAGCAGCAATCCGCTTTTTGACAACGTTTTAGGCAAAGGACAATGGCGTTGTGAAATGGGATTTGGAATTATTGCCAACTCTATTGAAGAAATACGAGAGATTAAACTTGCAGGGAAAATTATGAACCGACGAGAATTTTTAAAATCAGTTGCTGTTGGAACATTGGCCGTGAATGGATTTGTGGGCAGTTGCACTGCTAAGAAGCAATCCCGGCCAAACATCGTTCTCATTATGGTTGATGACATGGGCTATTCTGATCTGGGATGCTACGGTTCCGAGATTCCCACACGAAACATCAATAATCTGGCGAATGAGGGCCTCCGATTTACGCAGTTCTACAACGCTTCCCGATGCTGCCCCACGCGTGCTTCACTGATGACCGGCCTTTACCCGCACCAGGCGGGAATAGGTGACATGGTGAATCCAAAATATGATTCGGAAGCCTACCAGGGATATCTGGATGACAAATGCGTTACTATTGCCGAGGTGCTAAGGGATGCCGGTTACACAACGCTCATGTCCGGCAAGTGGCATGTGGGAGAGGATCGTCCCCATTGGCCAACTGACCGTGGCTTCGATAGATATTTTGGGTTAATAAGCGGCGCCGCCAACTATTTCGATATTACGAAAACAAAAGCACCCGGCGTTGTCAGAAAGATGGCCATTGACGATAAACGATGGATGCCGCCGAAAAAGGGTTTCTACATGACCAATGCCATAACCGATCATGCGGTTGAATTTCTGGATGAATACGGTAAGAAAGACAAGCCGTTTTTTATGTACGTCGCCTATACTGCGCCGCACTGGCCGCTGCATGCTTTGCCGGAGGATATAGAGAAATTCCTCGGCAAGTATAACATGGGCTGGGATGAGCTGCGCAAGCAGCGCTATGAACGCATGATCCAGGAGGGTATCATTGACAAAAAATGGCCGCTGTCTCCGCGGGATCCGGCCGTTTCGCCATGGGAAAGTATTAAGAATAAACAAGACATGGAACGCCGCATGGCCGTGTACGCGGCACAAATTTATCGCATGGATATTGGCGTTGGCAAAATTTTGCAAAAGCTCGATGAGTTGGGGAAAAAAGATAACACGCTGGTTTTATTCCTGTCCGATAACGGCGCCTGTCATGAGGGTGGTCCATTAGGTTTTGATCGTCGTAAAAACGGTGTACCTATCGGTGGCGTGGATTCTTATGCCAGCTATGGACGTTCGTGGTCGAATGCCAGTAACACACCGTTCCGGCTGCATAAACATTGGGTACACGAGGGCGGCATTTCCACGCCGCTCATTGCCCGCTGGCCGCAGGTCATCAAACAAAAAGGTGAACTGACCAACCAGGTCGGACACATCGTGGATATCATGACCACATGCGTGGATGTTGCCGGGGCTAAATATCCAACGTATCGAAAGGGGAAGGAAATTACGCCGATGCAGGGCAAAAGTCTTGTCCCGGTTTTCAAAGGAAAACAACGTGAAGCGCACGACTATATTTTCTGGGAGCATGAAGGCAATGAAGCAGTGCGCCACGGAAAATGGAAGCTGGTTGAAAAAGCTGGAGGCAAGTGGGAGCTTTATGATATGGAGCAAGATCGCACTGAATTAAACGACCTTTCCGAAAAATACCCAGAGATTAAAAAACAACTCCTGGCAAAATGGGATGCATGGGCGAAAAAGATAGGTGTGGTGCGGCGCGGGGCGTAGACTGGAATTCTGCCCTTTGAAAAGACCGGTTAAATTAAAAAAAAAACGGCTGGTTGTTGGAAGCATTTTCTGCCAGCCGGTTTTTGTCAATGTTTCTAAAAATAAATACTACTAACCCGCAGACTTGCCATCGATTTCTTTATTGACCGATTTCCGAGCAATACTCGTTCAATAATCTTAAATAAATGTAGTAATTTTCCAGCGATACATTTGGGGGCGTCTGATGATCGACCGACGGAATATACCCGCCCTGTTTCATAACCGGCAATAGCCTTTCAAATTCGGCTCGCATTGCCGCTTCGCCTTTTGCCATAACCATTTTATCATATCCGCCGATCAGCCTAACGTTGGGATGCTTTTCACGCAAAGCAGCGAGATCAAGGCCTGCCTGCCGCTCCAGAGGCAGGAATGCATCAATGCCGACCTCCTTGTACCACGGTACCAGTTGCTCGATATTACCATCGGAATCCAGAAAAGGAATAGTCCCATAATGCTTTAGTCTCGGAACGATTTTATGGTAATAGGGCGCCATGAATTCATCAAAGAGGTCTTTAGAAATCATCGAACCACTTTTGTAAGACATATCTTCGGCAAAGGTCATAAAATCCGGTGTGCATATTTCACAAAATTCATCAAGCAGTTGCAGATTGTATTCCAGCAAATCCTGATTTATGGTGTGTATCAATTTGGGCTGATCATAAAACGCGTAAAGCTGTTCTTCCACGCCAATCAACTCTCGCGGCACCCAAAAAAAACCTTCAAAGGTAATCCAGATGACAATTTCACCCTTTTCCTGTTTTTTCGCCCAGCGTTCCACATCAGCTTTGTCAAACGCATCTTTAGGATAAAGTTGTTTTTTGGTACGATAATAACTATCAAGATCGGGAATCACGCCCTTGCCATGCCCTTCGGCCCTTGGGAAATCTGATTTGTAAGGAGCCAGCCACCATTGTTTGAATATATCCAGGCCGAAATATTCGGTAATGCCATCCGGGAATTCAAGATTGTCCGGAAAACCTTGCCGGATCCATTTATCAATAGTTATGTCCCACCATGTAGCGATTTCACAAAGAGGTATTTTATCAACCGGCTGAAAGTTCATTACATTTTGAAAGCGTTGTCTGCAGTTCATGTTCGTTCCTTGTTGTTTTTTATACTTTACTTATTAAAGGTTAGTTTTTAACAATACTTCTTTAGTCATGTCATTGCGAGCGGAACGGAGTGGAGCGAAGCAATCTCATGCTTTACAAGCAGTTATGAGATTGCTTCTCCGATAACTCGGGGTAAATTATCTTCTGTTCCTCACTCCTCGCAATGACAAATATTTGTTACATTTTAACCCCCAAGTACATAATTTGACCTCAGGATGAAAAAATAAAACGCAAGGCATCCAATCGCAGCCGCGCCGAGGAAAGGGCCCGGCGCAGTGATTGCAGTTCTTCCCGCAACGCTACAATTTCTTCCTGCCGGATATTCGGATTTATTTTTGCAAGTGATGAAAGACGATCTATTTCACTGTTGAGCAGGTTTTCCATTTTCTGCATGGCATCCTGTTTGATGTTTTGTGAGCGCAAAGCAGCACGTTCCCGGCATTTGTCGAGCATGGCCGGAAAAAGCTCCGCCTTGATCCGCGGATTCTCAAGAATTGTGTGATCCGCTGCATTTCGCAGCACGCGCACAAATGTTTGCGGTGGATAGAGATCGCTGCAATCCTGCATGGAATGGTTGACTATAATCCGGATCGGTGTCGGCGGCAGGAAACGATCTGCGTTTAATTTTTTCGGGGCCACACACTCAAAAACGAAAACGGCTTCGAGGAATATCTCCTGCTCCTCTTTGTGCGGCCAAACGGCCAAAGCACTGTTGCCCGATTCGGAACCAAGCAAAACGTCAATGGAGCCAATGACCATGGGATGATCCCAGGTGAGAAATTCCATCTCCTCGTGGCTCAGCGCGGTTTTCCGCTCAAAAGTTGCCGTCATACCGCCGGAGCGCATGGGCGGGATGGGGAAATCAATGTTTTGCAAAAGATCAAAATCGATGCGAAAAGTGCGTTCGTCCAGATCGTGATAGCGAATGCCGGTTCTGTCGAAAACGGCGAGCATGAATTGGTCAAGTTCATTCGATTTGTCAAAACCCTGAATATCGCGAATGAGCGCTTTGGAAACTTTTGG
>Ga0114931_10004353_pt1 | contig 17669 bp, 11 predicted proteins | sample 2SBtaG_FD_89579 | JGI IMG/M metagenome (GOLD analysis project Ga0114931, IMG submission 89579) | Deep subsurface microbial communities from Kolumbo volcano to uncover new lineages of life (NeLLi) - 2SBTROV14_V59a metaG | ecosystem: Environmental > Aquatic > Marine > Volcanic | place: Kolumbo...
AGACCAGGTGAAAACGATCCAGTTCATTGAGTACCGTCATGTCAAAGGGCGTGGTGGTGGTGCCTTCTTCCTTGTAGCCGCGCACGTGCAAATTCTTATGGTTGCTGCGCCGATAGGTCAGGCTGTGGATCAGCCAGGGATAACCGTGAAAGGCGAAGACAATATGTTTATCGGTGGTAAACAGGGAATCAAAGTCCTTGTCGCTCAAGCCGTTCGGGTGTTCCTCTCTGGGCTGCAGGGTCATCAGATCGACAACGCGGGTCGCGGGTATTGATGGTATGATGCGGGCGTGACGGGGCCGACAGCGAGCGCGCGGGTGGGGACGAACGCGTGAAGTCCACGCTCGCGTTGCTGGCAATCGTGTTCGTGTTGCTGGCGATCCTCGAGATCCTCAACGCGTTCTACGCCGCGTTCGTGCGTGGAACGGCCGAGGACATGAGCGAGGACGATGGCGAGATTTCCCTCGTGCGCCTGCCGTTCGAGCTGCTCAGGCGCGGTGTTGCCGTGCTGTCGTGGGTTGGCCAGATGGTCAGCCTGATCGGCCACGAGCTGGCTCACGCCGCCATGCAGTTGGTGTTCCTGGGCCGTCCACGCGTCGTGCTGTGCAAGAATGGCGGCTACGCCGCGTCCACCCCATGGATCGAAGCGCCGCCGGCTCAGCTGGCCCACGGCGTCGGCTTCGTCGCCGGCGGCGGGCTCATGTCCCTGGGGCCGATTCTGGTCATGGGCGCGATCGTCTACGGCTTGTTCGCGTGGCTCACGCCACTGGATGGGCGCTCCATCCTGAACGGAGCAGACGCCCTCGCGGCGCACCTGAGCGCCCGAGGTGTCTGGCACGCCGCGGTCGGCTATGTGAAGGTGCTGGGCCACACCTCCTGGTGGCGTGTGCTCGCCGTCGTCGTGGTCATGCTCGTGCTCGCGCCGTGTATGACACCATCGTCGCTCGATTATTACAGCGCGCGCTATCACTTGCCCGGCTACGCGATCGGGGTGACCGGGGCAGTGTGGGCGTTCTCGCAGCCCAGGGCCGTTGGGACCGGGCTCATCGTCGTGTGCGCCGTCGTCACCGTCGCCAGTCTGTTCGCGCTGGAGAAATTCAAGCCGGTGCTGTTGGTCGGCGCCGCCGCGGCCGCGTGTGGTGCGCTGCTGGTCGCCCAGAAACTCCGCCTGCTCGGCGACGATCCGACCACCGCCGTGAAGCGACTGCTGGCGGTGGTCGCTCTGGGGCTCGTGCTGGCTGCCATGCTCTATGTCGCGTTCGTGATCTACTTCGTGCTCACCGCCGTGCTGGCGCTGCGCTTCGGGGCGCTGGGCAAGATGCTGGCCTGTGTTCCCGACGAGCTCTACGAAGTGTTCGTCAGCTTCGACACGTGCACCGATTGCAACATCCACTTCCGCAAAACGTGCGATGGCTGCGGGCGGACCGTCGAAGAGATCGCGCAAGCGCGACGACGCGAGCACGAGGAAGCCGTGACCATGGCGCCTGCCGTCATGCCGGTCGTCGAAGACGAGCCCGATTTCGGGCTGAGCTAAGGCACGCTGCTGCTGCTGAACGAGCCGGTCCCGTTGAGCCAGGTGCCGTCAGCCAGGCCCAGGGTGCCCAGCTATGCCTCGACGCCAGCCTTCGGCGGCTCGGCTCGGTGGCTCGGTGCCCGGCTGCGGTCATCGCACAAGGTCCGGACGCAGCAGGCCGGCTGCGGTCATCGCACAAGGTCCGGACGCAGCAGGCCGGCTGCGGTGAGCAGCTCGAACTGAGCCAGGTTGTAGCTGATGATCGCGTTGGCGAGCGCGAGCCGCGAGCGCGCGCGTGCCATCTGCGCGTCGATGAGCGCCAAACCGTTGCCAGTCCCGGCCTTGAATTTGTCGAGCTCGATCTGGTACAAGGCGTCGGCCGAGGACACCTGCTTGCGCGCGATAGGCACCGCCGCCCGAGCCGTGCGCACACTCACCGCCGCCGCGGACACCTCGCCGCGCGCGCGTTCCTTGGCGAGGGCGACCTGAAGCGATCGCGCGCGCAGGCGCGCCCGGCGCTGCTTCAACCGGCCCCAGCCCTCGAACGAAAGCGACCAGCCCAGCATCGCCCACGCCCTGGATTGGCCGCCCAGGTCAGCGGGGTCCACGCCGAGCCAACGCTGGTCGAGCCCGGCGTTGATCACGGGACCGAACAGGTCCCAACGAGCCGCGTCGACCCGTGCACCTGCGGCGCGCTCGCGCATGATCGCGGCACGGACGTCCGGCCGCTGTTCGGCTTCCGTTCGCACGCTGCGCGCGTCCGCCAGCGCCAGCGGGCGCACCTCGGTCTCCGCCGGCAGCAGGTTTGCGCCGAGTGGCCAGCGCAACAGCGTCGACAGCCCGATGCTCGCGCGCTGCCAGCGTGCTTCGGCGTCGATCTTGGCGCGCCGCGCTCGGGCCAGCTGCACGTTCGCTCGCTCCAGATCGGCACGATCGCCCAGCTTGGCGGCAATGCGCGCCTTGGCGATGCCGACAATTTCTGTCGCGTCCGCGATCAGCCGCGTCGCAACGGTCACCTCGCTGCGTGCACCGAGCAGGCGCAGATACGCCGCGGCCGCGGCGAACATCGCGCGCTGCTTCGCGTCGCCCAGGCGCAGAGCCGTCGCATCTGCGTCGCGGCGCGCGGCGATACGCCGCTTGAGGGCCGCCCCGAGATTCAGACGGTACGACAGGCCGGCGCCGCCACCGAACGTGCCAAACGACAGGTCGTCGCCGATATCGCCAAAATTCGCGATGGAGCGGCCGCGCAGGCCTTCGGCGCGTGCTCCCAGCCGCAGGCGCGGCCACAGCGACGCGTCGGAGACAGCCACACGCGCCCGAGCCAGCTCCAGGCGCCGCGCGCCCGCGGCTACCCGGCGGGCCGAGCCCGCCGCGACCTTCAACACCTGCGCGAGCCGCACGGTCCGCGAATTTCCGGCGCCGCTGCCCGCCAGCGAGACCGAGCCGGCGGGCGGGCCACCGGGGCGAGGTAACACCGCGCCGGGAACGCGCGACAGCGACGCCGGCGGCGTGTACCCGGACAGCGCGCTGCAGCCGCCGGCCGCGACTGCGCACAGGACCACGAGCAAACGAGCGGCGCCGGTCACTTGGTTTTCTCCGCGACCGAATCCACGCGCATGCCCGGCCTGGCCAGCGGGGAGCCGACGACGACCACGTCATCGGCCGTCGACACACCGGAGACCACGAAGGCGTTCTTGCCGTCGTCAGAGGCCACGATCACCGGCACGCGGGCCAGCACGCCCTTGCGCACCACGAACACGTAACGCTTCGAGCCGCTGCCGCCGATCGCGCGAGACGCGATGCGTAGCGCCCCCGGGGGCGGCTTCGCCTCGATCGACACGCTCGCGTACATTCCCGGCTTGTAGCGCTGGTCAGGGTTGGGCACGTCGATCTCGGCGCGCATCGACCGTGTTGTCGCGTCCAGCGTGCCTGCGACGCGCGCAATGGTCATTTTGATCTCGCGCTTGTGAAACGCCTTGATGCGAACCGCCACTGACTGGCCGGCGCGCACCTGAGGGACCAGCGGTTCGGGTACCTCGAACGACAGGCGAAGCGGATTGGTGCGTGCGATGTATACCACCGGCCGCGCGCCACTGGCTGTGCCCGCTCGGACCAGCGCGCCCGGGTGGAGCACGCGCCGGGTGATACGACCGTTGAAGGGCGCCGCGATCACGCCAAACTTGCTCAGTGTGTAGAGCTCGTTCAGTTTGGCAGTGGCCACCATCAGGCGCGCCTGCGCGAGCTTGACTTCGGTCTGCTTGATGCGCCACTTGCCGGCCGCCATGTCGACGTCCTGCTGCGAGATGGCGCCGGGGTTCTTCTGGCGCAGCGCACGCCTGCGCTCGTGGGTAATCTTGGCCAGCGACAGCTCGCTCTTTGTTCGCACGACCGCGGCCGCGGCCGCGGCGCGCTGGGCGCGCGCGATCCCGGTGCGCGCGGTAACGTCGGGCATTACGATGTGCGCGAGCGGCTGGCCCTTGGTGACCACGGCCCCTATATCAACCGTGACCTCGCTCAGGTAGCCTGTCGCCCGGGCGAACAGCCGCGCGGACTCGAACGGCTCGAGCGTGCCCGGAAGCACGATGGTCTCGTGCTCGGTGACGGGGGACGGCTTGGCCACCACGACGCGGATACCGCGATCCGCGACGGTCGTTTCGCGCTGCGACTGCGTGGTTGCGTCACCACGGCTGCAGGCCGCCAGGAGCACGACGAACAAAGAGATGTTGCCTTTATGCATGCTGTGGCTCTCCGTGTGGCTCTCCCGCCGACGCGGGCGTTTGGTGGTTTGAACCGCCGTCGTCGACCGCGCCGGGGGCTTGTTCTGGTGGGTTGGGCGGACGATTCATCATGGTGTACAGCGCCGGCAGGACGAACAGCGTGAGCACTCCCGCGCCGAGCACGCCGCCGACCATCGCGCGAGCCAGCGGCATGTCGGCCTCCGCTCCGCCGAAACCGACCGCCATGGGCAGGACCGCGAGCGCGGCGACGAGCGTCGTCATCACGATCGGTCGGAGGCGGATGCGCGCCGCGTCGACGGCTGCCTGGCGCACCGTCATGCCGTTGGCAACGCCGTGGTTGGCGAAATCGACGAGGATGACACCATGCTCGATGACGATACCGACCATCATGAGGGTGCCCATGAAGCTCTGGACGTTGATCGAGGTGGAGGACACGCCCAGCGCGATGGCGACGCCGATGAAGCCGAACACCACCGTGAATAGGATCATCAGCGAGTCGATGAACGAGCGGAACTTTGCAATGAGAAGCAGGTAAATCAGCACGACCGCGATCGCCAGGCCGGCGCTGAACTGCTTGAACGCCGAGTGCATCGCCACGACCTCGCCGCTGGCGCCGATCACGTAGCCGCGGCCCTTCCACTGGCCGCCGACGAGATACGTATCCTCACCGCGCCGGTTCTTCTTCGCCACAAGAGCCAGCGCCTGGTCCCGTCGAAGCCCGCGTTCGATGTCGGCGACGACCTCGCCGACGGTGGTGCCGGGCGCCGCGTCGGCATAAATGTCGACCACGCGCGTGATGTTGCGATGGCTCACATACGATGGCCCGACGCCGCGCTTGACGGTGGCCACGCTGCGCAGCGGCACCGGCTTGCCCCCGCCGGCGGGCGCGATCGGGATGTCGCGTAGCGAGTCGAGGGAGACCATGTCGGTCTCGGGGTACTGAGCGCCGATGAAGTAGTGGTTGCCGTTGCGCTGGTCGATCCAGAACGCGGGCCGGAAGTTGATGCTCGAGTTGGTCGCCGTGATCAGGTTGTGCATGATGTCTTTGACCGTCACGCCGACGACCGCGGCGCGCACACGATCGATGTCGATGTTGATCGTCGGCTGGTCGTACTTTTGCATCAGGCGCACGTCGCGCGCGCCCGGGACGGTCTTGATGACGCGCACCACCTGCGCCGCGATGTCACCCAGGGTGCGCAGGTCGCTGCCCCGCACCTGGTAGTGAATGGGCGCGGGCTCGCCGTTGTTGAGCGCCGCGGTCAGCATGCCTCCCGTATCGAAACTCAGCTCCGCGCGAGGAAACTCGTCGCCCAGGGTCGTGCGCAGGCGCTCGACCAGGCCGAATACGTCCGGGGCGCTGTCCTTGAGCTGGACGAGCACGAACGCATCTCCCGGGCCGCTGTTGGGTGTGTAAGCGGCCGGCCAGTCGTTGAGCACGCCGATGTTGGTGATAAGCATGCGCAGATACGAGCTCTTGTGCTTCTCGAGCTGGGGATACTCGGGATCGGGCTCGCCGAGCTCTCGAATCAGGGCCGCCTCGAGGCGCGCGAGCTGCCGCTCGGTTTCCTCGATGCGTGTGCCCGACGGCAGGCGCACGTAGATCTGGAACTGCTTGGCGTCGACCCGCGGAAACAGCTCGGTGCCGGACCGAGACATGGACCACGCCGCCGCCACGGTCGCCGCCACGGTGAGCGCCAGGACGAGCCAGCGCGCCCGGATCGCGAGATCGACAGCCGGCCGTACATGCCGCTGATGCCGGTGCTCGCGTCGGCCTCGCCGTGGAACTCGCCGTTGGCGAGCAAGCGGGAGCTGAGCACGGGAACCACGATGACCGCGACGACCAGCGATGCCGCTACGGCAAACGTGGCGGCGATGGCCAGCGGCGTGAACAGAAACTTGGCCATGCCGGTCAAGAACACGATGGGCAAGAACACAGCGGAGAACGCGAGACACGACACCACGATCGGCGCGGCCACCTCGCGGGCACCGTTGAGCGCGGCGGTCATCGCCGGCTCGCCGGCCTGACGGTGGCGCACGATGTTCTCGACACACACGATGGCCTGGTCGATCAGGACGCCGATCGTGAGGGCCAGGCCGCCAAGGGTCATCGAGTTGAGGGTCTGGCCGGTCGCCAGAAGGCCGACCATCGTGGCCAGCACGGCGAGGGGCAGCGAGATGATCGCGATCAGCGCGGTCCGCCAGCTGCGCAGAAACAGCAGAATGACAATCGCCGCGAGCAGGGCGCCGAGCAGGCCCGCGATCTGGATGGCGCGGATCGAGTGGCGGACGTAGACCGACTGATCGAGCACCACCTCCAGCGCGATGTCGGCGGCCTTGGCGTCCATCTCGCGCAAGCGGGCGCGGATTTGGCTCAGCTGGGCGCGGATGGCGTCCACGATCTCGATGGTGTTGGCGCCCGGCTGGCGATAGATGGGGATGTAGACCTGGCGCCTTCCGTTGATGCGCACCACGTTGGACTGGATCTGCGACGAGTCCTGGACGCTCGCCACGTCGCGCATGAACACGACCTTGCCGTCGCGCACCGCGATGGGCACGTCGTTGAGCTCCTTGACGTGCTTGGGCATCGCGTTGGCGAAGATCTGATAGTCGGTGATGCCGGCCTTCATGTTGCCTGCGGGCACGAACACCGACTGTTCGTTGAGGGCCTTGACCACGCTCATCAACGACAGCCCGCGCGCCTCGAGCTTCTCGCGGTTGACGTAGGCGAGAATGCGGCGGAGCTTGCCGCCGTACACCGCCGGCGCGACCACGCCGCGAATCGACTGCAGCCGGTTACGCAGCTCGAAGTACGCGACGTCGTAAAGCTCCTTCTCGGTCATCGTCGGCGACGACACAGTAACCAGACATAACGGCACCGACGCGGTCGGATCGAACGGCATTACCATCGGCGGCACCGTTCCGGGCGGCAGATAGAACATGTCGCTCACCGCGTACGACGTCACCTGACTCATCGCGGTGTCGAAGCTGATGTCTTCGCGGAAAAAGTCCTTGACGATGCTGACGCCGAGCATCGACTTGGCCTCCTGGTGCTCGATGCCCACCGACTGGCCCGTCCAGCGCTCGAGTCGGCTGGTCATGTCGCGCTCCATCACCTCGGGCGGCATTCCCGGGTAGAACGTGACGATTTGCACCGCCGGCGTCTTGAACACGGGCAACAGATCCGCGGGCAAGCGCAGGTAGCTGAGCACGCCGAGCACCACCACCAGCAGCGTGCCCACGAGAACCAGATACGGCAGCTGCAGTGCGCGGCGAATCACGAACGTCCCCCAGTCGAGTCAGCGAGTGGCACGGCTACCAAGACGCCGCGTTAACCCAGAATTATCCGCCAGCCGCCCTTTTTCTTAGCGAGACGTCACCTGCGTTGAACGCTTCTGGCGGTTCATCGGAGCGAACTGGCGTTTGAGCACCCGCTGTCCATCGGGTGACGTCGCCCAACGGTAGAACCGCTGGGCATCCGCGGACGCACCGCGGCGGATACACAGATGCAATGGTCGAACCAGCGGATACCGGGCGTTGTCGGGCGACGGCGCCTGGCGCCTTGTCAGCTGCGTTGGCATGCCACGGGCGACCACTCGCCTCGGCGTCCCGACTGGCACCTTCCACGGTTCGTCGAGACAGACACGCGTCGTGCGCCCCGCGTCGATGCGAACAATCACCTCCACGTGCCCTCGTTGTGCGGGCGCGCGGGCGTTGCGCCAACATCTCATGGGCCGAGCAGCGCCCCCAGCTCGTCAGTGTCGAGGGCACCGGCAAGCACATAGATGAGACCGCGCTCCTCCCACACGACGATGCCAACGCCGCGTGATGCCCGGTGACAGCTGCGCTTGCCGGGCATGCCTTCGATCTCGTCCATCGCCGAGAAGTCCTCGCCGGCCTTTTCGAACACGAACAGCGACAGCGGCTCCGCGTGGCCGTCGCCAGTGCGTTCGTAAAATACCAGCGCCGCCGGCCTGCCGCGCACGCTACAGCGACGCGCGCCGGTCAGCCTCGCGCCCGCCAACCGAGGAACGCGAACGGCCAGGGACAGCTGCCGCTCGAAGTAGGCCTGAATCTCGGCGACCGATCGCGAACGCAGCTCGGTGTGCGTCGAGCGACCACGGGCGTATCGCAGATGGTCGTTTACGACGAAGTCGGTGGTGGCATGTGCCTCGCGCTGCCCCGCTGTCTCGTGGCCGTCGCGTTGCCAGGGCGCCGCGATAGCGATGATCACGACGGTCGCCGCGACCACGGCTGCCGCGCCCAACAGCCGCCACCCACCGAAACGGTGCGCGACATCCTCGCGGCGAGCGGCCGCCAGTGCCGACGACACGCGGCTCCTCAGCTCGGGGGACGCGCGCCACGAGGGCCGGTGCTGCCTCACGACGTTTTGCGTCCCCAGCTCACGGTCGCGAAAGCGCGCGCAGGAGCCGCAGTCGTTGGCGTGACGCGCCACCTCGTCGACGAGATCTCCGAGCAGCAATGCGCGCCGATAGTTGCGACAGGACGGCGTCATACTAGCTGCCCTCCTTGCTCTGGCTATCGAGCAGTCGCTGGCGCAGCTTCGCGCGCGCCCGGTACACGCGCGACGCCGCCGTCCCAGCCGGAATGCCGAGAACGTCGGCCGCCTCGGCCAGGGTCAGCTCCTCGACATCGACAAGCCACACGACCTCGCGAAATCCAGGCGGTAGGCTCTCGAGCGCCGCGATCATCTCGCCCGACAGCGCGACTGCGGCGATGTCGTCCGCCCCACCGCTGCCTTCGACATGCGTGGACGCGATGAGCTCTTCCAGGTCGACATCGACGATCTGCGGCCGGCGTTGCCGGTGGCGCCGCGCAGTGAGAAACGATCGATACAGAATGCGCAGCAGCCAGGCCTTGGCCGCCGCGGGCGCTCGCAGCGAGCCCCATGAGCGAAACGCCGCCAGCGCCGACTCCTGAACCAGATCCTCGGCGGCAGCCACATCGCCGCCGGTCAGCAAGCGGGCGGTGCCATACATCGCATCGAGGTAAAGGATGATCGCCTCATCGATCGTCTCGGGAACATCCGCGACCTTTGCCTGCTCGGCACGCAGCGGCACGACCTTCTTGCGGTCACGGCTCATCATGAACAAGACGCCGAACGCGGCACCGAGTTATCCCGTGCAAACGACAGCCATGCTGCTTCTGGGACAACCCGTCACAACGTTCGCAATTCCGGCAGGTTATATTCAGGACCAGTCCGTTTGGTAGCACGTTCATGTCTGTTTGGATCTACCCGAGCGCCTTGTCCAGCGCGGATGCCCATGCCTTGGCATCCTGTGCCTTCGTCATTCGCAAAGGCAGGGCCCGCCAGAATACAGCAGTTGATAGACGTGCGCACCTGGCTCGCCAGACGCCGAAAAACAGAATGACGCACCGCCCTCGTGCGAAACCGACGTGCGCCGCTGTACGCAGATCTCGCGATCCGTTAAGGCGTTCGACAGGTCACAAAAAACGTAAGAGCCGCTGGGCATTGCGAACCGTTAGGCTGCACCCCACACGTCGTTTGGCGCCGAAAGGGAGGAAGTCTGATGAGTAAGTACGCACGCACGATTGCCAGTATTTCGGGACTATTGGTCCTGGTTGGTTGCGCCCCGACCCAGACGAGCAGCGGCACCGATGCTGGGCAAAATGGAACAGACGCAGGCACGACATCATGTATGGCCGGCGAAACAAGATGTACCGGAGCCGCTTTTCAGACCTGTGTGGACGGCGCCTACCAGGACTCAGAGATTTGCCAGCCGAACCAGCTATGTTCCTCGAGCGGCTGCGTGGACTGCGTGCCGAACTCCACATATTGTGTTGGCAACGATGTACACCAGTGCACGTCCGGCGGTGACGATGGCGGCGTTGTAGAGACTTGCTCCAACGGCTTGCAGTGCGGCAACGGCCAATGCGTCGATTTGTGCCAGGAAGCCGAGGAGAGTGACAGTTACATCGGCTGCGAGTACTGGGCGGTCGACTTGGACAACGCGATCGAGGTAATCGGGCCTGAGGACCCAACGTTCGGTGGCTGTACACCGGCGCCTTTTGGACCCGGCGGCAATTTACTGACAGGTCTGCAAGTTTGCAGCGATGGCGCCACTACTGAGGGGTTGTGCGATCCCGGCGGCGTGTGCCCGACCGCGGGGTTCACGTGCCAGACCATGAACGTCTGCGGGTTCGATGCTCAGCACTCGGCGTTCGCCATCGTGGTCTCGAACCCGCAGTCATTCCCGGTCAACGTGACGATCACCAACCGAGCGGGCGTCACGAAACAAGCCAGCGTCGCCGCAGGTCAGGTTCACAAGATCTTCCCGCAGCAACTGGGCTTTGCGGATCAATCCATCGATGGATCTGGCATCTCGGCCCGCGCATACAAAGTATCGTCCGATGCCCCCATCGTGGCGTACCAATTCAACCCGCTCGATAATGAGGACGTATTCTCCAACGACGGGTCTCTGCTAATCCCCCGTAGCACGTTCGATAGCAAGTACTACGCTCTCACATGGCCGACGCTCAATCGACGCCGCGTCGCAGGCGGCGGTTTCCCACCACAAGCCTCCACCAACGACTACAACGGTTACACATCCATCGTCGCGTGGCAGGACAACACGCAGGTCCGGGTGACACCGGCCGGCAACGTACGCCCCGGGCCTGGATTCACCGCGATCCCGGCTGGTGCAACCAGAACATTCACACTGAACGCGTTCGATGTATTGAACCTGGAAGCCGACAATACCGACGCCGCGCCAGAACAGGACCTGACGGGCACCGTGGTCGAAGCCGTGGATGGCACCGCCACTTTCGGCGTGTTCGCTGGCCACGAGGCCATCGTAATCCAAAATACCGCGTCCAGTTGCTGCGCCGATCACATCGAAGAGATGATGTTCCCCGCGTCGACGTGGGGCGATGCCTATGCGATCGCGCGGAGTGCAGACCGGGGGCAAAACGAGCCGGATCTTCTGCGAATAATGGCCCAGGCGGACGGGACCACGGTAACCATCACACCGCCGCCGAACGGCAACTGCCCGACGCTCAACGCCGGGCAGCACTGCGACGTAAAGATCAGCGGCGACCATATGATCACCAGCAACCACCCGATTCTCGTCGGCCACTTCCTACTTTCGGTCATCGACTCAATGACCGGCGCCGGCAGCGGAGACCCAGCCATGGCGCTTGCTGTCCCTGTAGAGCAGTTCCGGGCCACCTACACCTTTCTCGTGCCTTCCGAGTACGACAGTCAATACGTGTCCATCGTTGCGGGCACCGACGTCGCCGTCACGCTGGACGGTGCCAACGTAACCAGCCAGCTCTCCTCGTTTGGCGGCGGCGCGTACAAAGCCGGGCGTATCACTGTGCAGCCCGGCCAGCATGAGATCGCCTGCCCAGGTGGCTGTGGCATCGAGGTGTATGGCTACTCATCGGCGGTGTCCTACCTGTTCGCAGGGGGACTGGACCTCAAGCAGATCGTCGTGGACTAACCGGGAGTCTGACATGCCCAATACCAAAGCCCGATCGCTTTTCGATCCGTCGCCAACGCTCGAGCCCCGGCGGCCGGTGCCGTCCGAGGGTCTACGGCTGCGACCCCGCGCAACACCACCGCCCATCCCTCCCCCGCGGCCAAAACTGCGCGCGAAAATCCTTCCCGCACCGGAACGAGACAGGGGCAAACCGCGCGTCATCGCACACTCGGTGCTGATCATGCCGGAGTTCCTCGCGGGAGACGCTACGACGCCGACTCCGCGGTTCGTCCCGGGCAAGGTTGAGACTCATCCGAGGCTCGTCCGGCGCGCTGACCAAGACACCGAGCCGACCCCGCGAACCGACCTTGCCGACATCGGGCCGGCGCACCCCGGCGGGCTCGGCGGGAGACACCGAACCGTTCTCAACCGTAGAGGCTGCGTTGCTCGAATCGAAAGCTGCGGCTCGCGCCACGACCGAGTGCACCACGGTGCGTTACCCGCAACGGGAGACCAACTCGGTCGTTCGAGAGTGGTTCGGGACTGATGCTCCGGCCGATACGACCCCAATGACCGGCACCCACATCTACGCTCCGCTACCGTGGCCGCGGCGACGGCACGCCTGGCTCAAGGGCACGGCGATCGCGTTGGCGCTCGTTGCCCTTACACTCGCGTTCGTGACGCTGCTAACCAGCGCAGCATCCACGGGACGGTAAACGGCGGCTCCAGCGCGATCAGCTCGTAGAGAATCACCCCCAGGGTGTAGATGTCCGAACGCTCGTCCAGCTCGGCGCGGTCGATCTGCTCCGGCGACATGTACAGCGGCGTACCCGACGGGCCGGACCCGGCCGGAGGCGGCGCGGCCAGGTCCTGCTACGCGCCCCCCGCGATCGGAATGGCCAGGCCCCGGTCCTGTAGCAGCCGACACCGGGACGGTGTATCGTGAGAGCAGGGTGAGCGGACGCAGCAAGAACCGTGGGGTTGTGCCCGACGCGGCGCTCGACGAGACCGTGCCGAACACGCCCGGGCGGGATACCCTCGACGAGACCGTGCCACCCCTGTCCGGGCCTGGCTCGCTGAGCGACCTGAGCAGCCTGGCGGGCCTGCTCAGGATCATCGCGGCCACCCCCGAAATCAGTGTCGCGCCGCGGGAGCTTCCCCCCGGGGCGTTCGCCGGTGGCGCGTTCGAGATCGAGCGCAAGCTCGGCTTCGGCGGCATGGGGGTGGTCTACCTTGCCCGCGATCCGCAGCTCGATCGCCGGGTCGCGATCAAGCTGCCCCGCGCTCACGGAGGGCTCGACGAGATCAACCGCATGCGCCGCGAGGCCGCGGCGATGGCCCGGCTCAGCCACCCCAACGTCGTTCAGGTCTACGAGGTGGATACCACCGGCGGCGAGCTGTTCATCGTCATGGAGTACATGGGTGGTGGCACCCTGCGCGGCTGGCTCGACGAAGACCACGACACCGCCACGATCCTCGATATGTTCACGGCCGTCGGCGAAGGCCTGGCCGCGGCCCACAATGCGGGCATCGCCCACCGCGACTTCAAGCCCGACAATGTATTCATCGCCGAGGACGGCCGGCCGTGTGTCGCCGACTTCGGCCTGGCACGCGGTATCGGCGCGGGCGACGCGGCGCCGATCGAAGAGACCGACGCCAACAGCTCGGGCAGCCTCGACTTGCGCCTCACAGCGACCGGAGCGACGCTGGGCATCCCCCGCTACATGGCCCCCGAGCAGTTCGAGGGCGGGCCGGTCGACGCGCGCGCCGATCAGTTTGCGTTCTGCGTCGCGCTCTACGAAGAGCTGCACGGCCAGCACCCGTTCGGCGGCGACAGCCTCATTGATCTGCGCGAGCGGGTGTGCGCGGGGGTCGTGTTGCCACCAAAACCGGATCGGCCGGTCCCCAAACGACTGCGCGACCTGCTCAGCCGTGGCTTGCGCGTGGAGCCCGACGAGCGCTTCCTCGACATGCGCGCATTGCTCGACGCGCTGGCTGCGTTGCGCCACGGCTGGCGATCGCCCCGAGTCTACGTCGCGGGGGCGGTGGCCCTGGTCGCGGTCGTCGCCGGCGTATTCTGGCTCACCCGTCCCGCGGTCCAATCTGCCGTGTGCACCGGCGCGACAACCCGGATGGCCGGCGTCTGGGACGGCCCTGCCCGCGCCGAGGCCGAGGCCGGCTTCCGCGCCAGCGGTATCGCCGATGCCGCCGCGATCTGGGACGCCGTCGCGCCCCGCCTCGACCGCTATCGGGATCGCTGGGAAGAGAACTACCGAGAAGCCTGCCGCGCCACGCGGGTTCGCCGGGAACGCTCCGAGGCGGCCCTCGACGCGACCATGGGGTGTCTGGAGCAAGGCCGCGGCCAGCTGGCGCAGCTCGCTCACTTGTTTGGTCACGCCGACCGGCAGATTGCCGCGCGCGCCGGTGCCGCGGTCGATAGTCTGGGTGACCCGGCAGCTTGCCAGCACCCGTCCGAGCACATCGACGCCACAAAGACGCTGAGCGAGACCGCGCGCGCCGAAATCAAGGAGCTGCGCAAACAGACCGGTCGCCTGCGCGCTTTGTCGAGCACCGCACAATACGAGCAGGCGAGCGCGTTGGCCGCAGATCTGGTCAAGCGCGCGCGCGCCGCGCAGTTTCCGCCGGTCCTGGCCGAGGCGCTGTACAACTGGGGGCTGATGGGGCGGTATCGCGAGGGATTCTCCAAGGACGCCGTCGCCCGACTGGAGGAAGCGTTCAACGTGGCCTACGCCGCGGGCTACGACCACATGGTCGCCAACTCGGCCGCCGAGCTGACGCTGCTGGCCGGTACCCGCAATCACGTCGAGGACGCGCGCCGTTGGTTCCGCATGGGCCTCGCGGCGATCAAGCGAATGAAGGGGAACGTCGGGATCGAATCATCGCTGCACTGCGGGTACGTCACCGCGATGCTTCGGGCAAACGACACCAAGGAAGCGATTCACCAGGGCGAGCTGTGTCTGAAGCAGTCCATTCAAGCGTTCGGGCCTGACGGACGGGCCGCGGGCATCGGCCACAACAATCTGGGTATGGCTCAGATCGAGGCGGGCCACTACCGGCTCGCCGAGAAGACGCTGGAAGCCGGGGCGGCGATCTACGCGAAGCATCCACACCAGTATCGAAGCCAGGCCGCCAATACGCTGGTGGACCTGGGTATCGCGCGGTTTCGTCTGGGCAAGATGGCTCGCGCCGAAGACGACTTCCGCCGGGCGTTCGCCATCTACGCCAAGCTGCCTCCCCAGCACAACCTGGCGCTGGCGACCGCCCACTCCAACTTCGCCTCGGTGCTGGTTCAGCGGGGCAAGCCGGGTGAGGCGCTCGCCCACCAGGAGGCTTCTCTGGCGATCACCCGCGAGCGCCTCCAGGGTCCCTCGCCGTCGCTGGCGCGGAATCTCGGCAACCTGGCGATCGCCAACGTCTCCAACGGAAAGCTGGGGCGCGCCGTCAAGCTGGCTCGAGAATCGCTGAAAATGTTCGAAAAGCTCTACCCAAAAGACGACCACGTCGACCTGGTCAACGCGCACACCATGTACGGCACGCTGCTCCGCTACGAGCATGACAGCGCAGCCTCGCTGGTCGAGCTCGAGCGCGCAGTCGCGCTGTCGAGCAAGCTATACCCGCCACATCATCCCCAGAAGGTCAACCCGCTCATCGAGCTCGGCCACACCCTGGCAGCCCTGGGCAAACAGCCGCGCGCGATCGCCACATTGGGGCACGCCGTGGAGCTGTCGAAGGCGGCCGACGTCCCGCCGCCGTGGCGTGCCGAAGCCATGTTCGCGCTCGCCCAGTCGCTGCATGCCGTTCACCGACAGCCACAGCGCCGGCGGACCCTCGCACGGCAGGCGCGCGCCATCTATCACAAGCTGGGCAAGGGCTTTGGCCATCAGGTGTCCGAGATTGACGCTTGGTTGCGGCGACCCCGCTGAAAATTCCGGACTCGGTGTTTTGCGCGCAACCGCAGAGGCGGCCCGCCGATAAGCTCATTGAGTTTCTGTCCGCGCGCCTGACGACGATAATCGAGCACTTCGCGTCGATTTTCGACGTCCCGCACGCTCCTCACTCACAAACGCTCGAAAGAGGAGTGTAGTGATCGACCGGCCCCAAAGATACCATCGACTGCTCCCCCGGGCTGTTCTGCAAGCGCCAGCAAGCCGGCCCCCTGCGCGTCTGCGGGTGACCACTCGCGTTTGAATTAGGGGATGGCACGCTACGACAAAGCGAATGCAGATCCAAGTCCGCTACTTCGCCGTGTTTCGGGAGCGGTTGCGCAAGGACGCCGAAACCATCGAGCTCGCGGACGGGACGACCGTAACAGCGGCCCTCGACCTGTTGGCCGACCGCCACGAAGTCATCGGACGCTTGCGCGGCCGCTATCAGGTCGCCGACATGGCCTGTGCAACTTCGCAAACGATTCGACAGGTATGGTAGTGACGCCTGGACGGGAAGGAAACGTCCCTGTCGCCCGTATAATGGACGCGAATCCGACCGAGAATCTGCACCCTTGCAGTTGTCGTGGGAATCTGGGTACGTTCGAGGGAACCATGAAGGAATCTGGCAAGACACGAGAATCGGGTGACGGGGACCACGAGGCGGCGAAGGACCCGGTCAAGAGCCCTGGTAGCGTCACCCGGACGAGCAAGCTGTCCGCAAAACCAGCCGTTCAACGCAAGGTGAAGATCTGCGGGGCAACTCCCGTCAGCAACACCAAGCCGCCCGCGCTCGACGATTCGGTCATGGATTCGCTGTATCGTGGGGTGAGTCCTGTACAGCGTAAGCAGGACGGTTCCGACGCGCACGGCGACATTCATTCCCACGCCGAGCACGGCGTCTCCGGAAGCGGTGGCGCGCTGCCGCACCTGGACACCATCCAGAAGTCGTTTGGCCGTCACGACGTCAGCGATGTCTCCGCGCACGTTGGCGGCAGGGCCGCCGACGCGTCGCGCGCGATGGGAGCACAGGCATATGCCACCGGGAACCAGGTGGCGTTTCAGCAGGCTCCCGCTCTCCACACGGCCGCTCACGAGGCGGCGCATGTCGTACAGCAACGCGCGGGCGTCCAGCTCGCCGGCGGCGTGGGCCGCTCCGGTGACCGCTACGAGGATCACGCCGATCGGGTGGCGGACGCCGTCGTGCGCGGCGAGTCTGCCGAGTCGTTGCTCGACACACATGGGGGGGCGAGATCCAAGACGGCCGTTCAGCGCAAACAAGCCGGCTCGGTCGTGCAGCGCGACGATGATCCAACCGCCGAGGGTGGCAAGGCGAACTTCACCGACTGCGAGCAGGACATCTACGGGGCTCTGCGGGACTGGCTCAGCGCCTCGCGCACCGGTGCGAGCCAGTTCGTCCACAGCGTTCTCGCGGCCAAGATCGAGTCGCTCGACAAGGGCTCTTGGGGCTCCTTCTTCCAGACCTTCGTCGGGGGCACGATCTGGAGCGCGTCATGCTTCGCCAAGGCCAACCCGGCTGGGTTTGCCGTGAGCATGGTGGGTATGGCGGTCCAGGCCGCCACCTCGATCCCCTCGAACAGCGACAGCAAGGCCAACCTGGCCATCGTCGAGGGGCACCTGCTCACGCTGCTGGAAAACGCCAACACGTTCATGCGCGGCCAGGTGCCGGGTAAGGTGCGGAAGTTCTTGAAGGCCAATCCCGAGATCACGCGCTATCGCGCGATGGCCAAGTTCCTGGAAGGGACGTTCAAGAGCTCGTACCACACCATCCCGAAGGGCTACGCGACCATGCCCGGCGTGGCGCAGACCCCCGTACGCAAGGGCATGTTCAGCCACGCTACCAGGCTGTGGGACAGCTTCTCGAGCACCGTGGCCAAGCTCGGCAAGGGCTATGGCGGGCCGGTCGGTGGCATGACACATCGGTTGCTTCGCGACACGGCCCACAACAAGTGGTACACGATTTCCGAGTTCAATCTCGGGTCGGTGACCTCGTA
>Ga0114931_10004354_pt1 | contig 17667 bp, 20 predicted proteins | sample 2SBtaG_FD_89579 | JGI IMG/M metagenome (GOLD analysis project Ga0114931, IMG submission 89579) | Deep subsurface microbial communities from Kolumbo volcano to uncover new lineages of life (NeLLi) - 2SBTROV14_V59a metaG | ecosystem: Environmental > Aquatic > Marine > Volcanic | place: Kolumbo...
AATCGACACAGCCACGGGGCTTGTGGTGGGACATAACCACTGATTTCGTAACGATTTCTTGTAAATGATTGATTTTTTGCCTCGTGCGCATTTTTGTAACCTACGTTTGAACATAAGCATAAGCACATGAGTCCGAGAAGCTGCCCCTGAGCAGCGCAAATAAACCTAGTACTTTGAAAAACTCATAGTAAAGACAAAGCACTCGTTTCCAATGAGGAGTAACTTAGATATGAAAAATCGCAAGCGTAACAAGAATGGTGGTTTTTCGCTGCTCGAGTTACTAGCTGTCGTCACGATCCTAGGCATTATTGCTGCCATTATCGTGCCTCGCGTCACGGTTTCTAGCGACACGGCCAAGCAGCGTGTGAGAGATCACCACAAAGCCACCATCAATGGAGCAGTCGAGCGTTATTACGTCGACACGGGAGGTTGGCCTGCCAATGATCTCTCAGATATTGGTGCCAATATCAACTATTTTCCCGATGGAATACCGGCCAATCCAGTTGACAGCTCTGCATACACATTGAATGCAACTACGCATCGGGTTAATTAGCTGGGTTCATCAGCCGATTTTTATCAGAGGGGAGCGGAAGGTCCTATGGACAACCACCCCGTACAGAATTCGGACATAGCTCGTCGCGGCATCTCGCGACGAGCTATGAGTCTGTTGGAACTGACCATTGTCGTTTCCATTCTGGGACTTCTGACCGTTGCCTCGATCACTCGATATGGTCACTCAACGATAGGTAATGGCGGCGCCGAGGGGTTTGCCCGTAAGCTTTCGCTTGCCTTGTCGCACGCTCGCCGCTGCTCGATCGCTACAGGCGAGAATCATTTTCTTCAACTGACCTCCGCTAGCGGCAATGTAACTAGCTTTGCCCTTTATAGGAGGGCCGGCAAAGGCGACATCCAGGTCGACGAGACTCGCACGGTTCCGCAAGACGTAACCGTCTCCTCGAAGTCAACGGTACTCGAATTCGACTTCGAAGGCTCTGCGCTGGCAGGTTATTCCGTGTCGATTTCTGGGCCAGACCGGAGCTGGACCGTTTCAGTCGTCATGCTGACAGGTTCCGTCAGTGTGGCCGAAACAACGCCTTAGGCGAGCGGAGATAGGGATTTACCCTCATAACCCGACGCCTCAGCGAGGGATAAACCAGTCTCCGCTGCATCCCTCGCTGAGGCGTCGGGTTCCGATTGGTAAGTTTTCATCTGCCGCCCGCCTAATAAGCTACCTTTGCATGTGAAACTGCTGATTTTTGTGCAGCAAGTGAAGTGAAAGCGGGTAACAAGAAATGACCGTAGGCAAGAAAAGATGGGCTTGCATAAGCGCTCCTCGGCGGGGTTTCTCGTTGCTGGAAATGGTGGCTGCTGCGGTATTGATGACATCAATCTTAGCTCCTTCGTTAGCGGTGATGCGTGACGCTATGGCAAAAAGTCGAGACCTAAATCGTCGTAAACTATTAGCCAACTATGCCGTTCGTATCTTAGAAGATCAGTCAGCTCTCGTAGCGACGAATTGGGTCAATGAAACCGTGGGTGGTAATTTTTCCACCGATGGTTATCCCAATGTGAGATTTACAGGAACCAAATCAGATGCTGTTGCAAATGGCGGATTAGTCAATCAGCTGATGCATATTCAAGTTACGGTGTATGACGATGCCAATGCAAACTTGGCTCTAGATTCCGGCGAATTGAAAGTCGACTATCGTACCAAAGTTGCCAAACTGAATTCCTATGAGAATGAACCACAGTAATCAGAAACGCCGAACCGGCTTTACTTTGCTCGAGCTGACAGTTTCCACCGCGATGTTGGCGATGTTAGCTACGGCTTGCATGATGCTGGTGCGCACCTCGTACACTGCCTGGAATCGGCATGAGGATGATCAAGCCCAACGTCAAGAAGGTTTGCTCGTGTTGCAACACATTGCGCGCCAAGTACGCCAGAGCAAGTCAGTAATGGCCATCACGGTAGCCAGTGACAACTCAGGATCACTCTCGCTGCTTACCACCGATGGTCGGCTACTGGTTTGGGACCATAATGCCGCGACCAAAGAGGTTCTTTATGGAGAGAACACAGCCACGGATGTCCTTGCCAAGGGAATTGATGAGCTGACTTTTGTTGGGATCAAGGTCAATGGGATCGACCAAACTACGGAGCTTGGACTGATTCATTCGGTCGAGTGTACTACCAAAGTAAACATTGCGAGGCCTGCTGGCACCGAGGTTGTGGCTGCGTCGTGCCGAGCGTGGTTGCGAGCATGGTAAAGCAAACGCCAGAAGAAAACTTACCAATCATAACCCGCGCGTTAGCGAGGGATGCAGCAGATGCTGGCTTATCCCTCGCTAACGCGTCGGGTTATGGAGGTAAATTCCTATCTACCGCTCGCCATAAAAAGCAGAGGACATCCATTGCAAAATCGAGTTTCTGAAAGAATGATCGGGAAAACTGCTCCGCGGAGAGGTGCGGCGCTACTTTTTTGTTTATTTATCATCTCGGTTGTGACGCTGATGGTGATCAATGTCCTCGGCACGACCACCTTGGAACTTTCGGCGCTGCGCAACAGTTTGGAGTACGAAAGAGCTCTCTATTTGGCTAACGCTGGTGTTCACGAAGTCGCGACCCAACTAGAAGCAGACAGCACTTGGCTAGGAGTCATCACTGATGGGGCATACCCGGCAAACGATACTTACCAAGCTACGGCCGTCAGTGGGGGAAACTATACAGTCCTCGTCACTTCGATAGGCGTGGCCGGTGAAGTGACTCGAACGGTCCAAGCAACCATTGAACTTTAATTATGCAGGAGTTTGGGGTTAGGATTTGGGATTTGGGGAGTGAACTGCACTTTCTCTATCTTCGAACGGCTATCCTCAAAAAGAACTATGTCTGATAGACGTAACATCCAAGAACGGCGACAAGGCTTAAAGCCACGTCGTTCACGCGAGCGACGGCGTCATGGGAACGAGCGTTTCGCAGTCGTCGAAGTTGCGACCAGCGATCTGCGCGTCGTGATGCTCGAAAGAATGCCCGAAGACCAAGCGGATCGTGTCAGATCGGCTTCGGTGAAATGGCAAAACGAGGCTCCCTCGCTAAACTGTCAGGTAGGGCTTGCCGAATTGACCTTAGCTTTGAAAGATATTTCAGAGCAGTTAGATCTGCTCGGCGCCCAAGTGCAATTTGTTTTGGGAGGTGAACTCTGCGTCACCAGGGCGATGCAGGGTTCCAATGAAGAAGTACGCAGTGAGCTGCAACAACTCGAACAACGCAGCCGTTTGTATCTCATGCTGGGACCTGGCGAGAAAGTCACCGTCAGTAACTTGCATCAGCTCGACGCGAGACACCAATCTGCTGTCGCGGCGGTTTGCAATAAGAAGACACTTAACACGATCCAGCAGGCGGCGCTGGGAGCGGGAATTCAAATTGACTCGATCGAACCGGCACTGGTTTCAACTAGTCGAGTGATCGGTCGATTAAAGGATGCGCCTTCGGATCCATGCCTGCTGATCCATCTTGACCAAAGTACAGCCGAAATAGGCATCTGCCACGGGGGACGCTTGCTACTGGATTACCGACCAGGCGGGCATACGGACACCAAAGACCTTGTGGAAGTTGTTCAGACTCACATGAATCGCCTCCAGCGGCATGTAGGCAGACAGCTTCAAGGGCCGCCGCCAACGCTTCGACGGGTCTACTTGTGTGGAGAGAAAAATGCCGTCGACAGTGCGTTGCCTCTGTTCTCTGCTTGCGAGCAATTTGAGGTAGAGCGTATCGCCCCTGAGAATATTCAGGCTACTTGGGAATTTGAGGAAAATGCCACAGATTCTGCGATGGCGCCTGCCCTGGGTGCGCTTCTGAGTTCCTACTATCCTGCTAGCGATCGCGACGCGCCCGACTTCATGGAACACATTATTGCTAGCACCAGAACTCCACTGAAACCAATCATCGTTCGCAGTGTTTTACCGCTAGCCGCTATTTTTCTGCTTGCCTTCACGATTCTATTTGAAAATTATCGCCAGCAATCCTCTCTCGACCAATTACAACAGCAGGTCGATGAATTGTCGCTCGTTCAGGGGCGCGCACGTGAAATTCGCCTCAAGTTTGCGTCGCTCGACGCTAAACTTGCGCAGCTAAAATTGTTGGCCAACGGCATGCAAGCAACGCCTATTTCAGACGTTATTGTACGGATCGGCCATTGTATGCCTAGCGATGTCTGGCTCAGCAAACTTGCCATCGAAGATACACAAACGGTCGAGCTGGGCGGAGCGAGTTACCTAGAAGCGGGGGTGTTCGATTTTGTCCGCTGGCTAGAACTATCCCCTGCGTTCGAAGACGTGGCATTACGGGGCACCAAAGCCGGACAATCGTCGACAGGTCCTGTGATAAACTTTGACGTTGAGTTAAACCTAAGCGATATAGAAGCTTCCATAGAAGAGGTAGCCCGTAATGAATGAATCGCCTATTCGCAAATTCTGCGAGAGTTCCCACCGCAAGCTAATCGTTGTAATCGTTAGCACCCTAGCCGGACTCGTGGTGTTGATTCCCTTAGCCGATGACTATTTTGACAAGAAGGAGAGTCGTAGGACTCTTGCAGAAGAATTGGATCGTGCCCGTCAGACGGCCAAAATGCTACCAGATTATGAGAAACGCTTGACGTCACTCAACCAAGAATTGGGGGAGTACGAAGTCCGCTCAGTTTCTCAGAAGTCGATAAGCCAATATCGTAGCAAATTGGTCGAGCTGATCCGAGATTCCGATTGTAAAGTTCGTCGGATTGAAGTGAGCAACCCAACGTCAAGGCCTTGGTTCGCGAACGACGACCCGCTAAAAAAGCCCGTTGCAAAAGGATCTGAAAGTAAGAAGACTCCGTTCACGCTCTTCCGTACAAGTGTCGCGTTGACGTTGGACGGGACGATGGACAATATCAACGGTTTTCTAGAGAAGTTGCACAAAGAAAAAACATTTGCCTATCCGCGCCGACTCGAGCTACACGGGGCCGGCCACCAAGGCGGATCGGTAGCTATCGAATTGGAACTGTGGTTGTTTGCACTTGATAGAAATAAGACCACGTAACCCAAAGTAATAGACGACAAGAAGAGTCACCAGCATAGAGACGTGTCAGGGAGGACACATGCTCAAAACCAGCAGGAGTTCATTGCTCCGCACCGCACGCTTGATGTTAGCGTGTTCTCTGGTATCGCAATGCGCAATTTCGCAGATCTGTGCCCCCGTTTTACTTGCCCAAGAAACGATTAATCCGGGAGCCCAATATCCAGCGGCTCCGATTCCAAAAGCTAGCCTTGTGCCGCTTTCGGTGGCGCTGAAGGAACGTGGCGACCTTTCCTTGCAGGGCGTCTCGATGGAGAAAGCCCTCTTCACCATCGGCGCGAGTTGGAAGGTGAACATCATGATCGGCACCGATGTCAAAGGGACGGTCAGTTGCGTCTACCGAAACACTCCTCTGCGAGAAATTCTCGATGCGGTTTTGCTTGCCAATGGCTATAGCTATCGTGCCGTCGGTGATACCTTGGTCGTTCAGCGCACCCAAGAAGTTGGCAGTGCCAATCCACTCTTCGAGTCAGCCGCGATACCAATAGTGAATAGTGATTTGAAGGAGATTGTTGCTGGAGCGAAACTCTTGCTTAGCCAGCGAGGACAAATCCATGCCCTGGAATCTGCTCATAGCGTCTTGGTGGTGGATTTTTCTGACCGTGTTGCCACGGTTCGAAACTTTATTTCCCAAATGGATGCCGCCGCCGGCAGGGCTAACGGTGGCATTCCTGCGGAATCTTATAATCAACTACAAGTCATGTACTTCAAAACACACTTTATCCCAGTCGACAATGCCAAAGAGCCTCTCAATGCGGTGCTGAGTCAGGTTGGCCGAGTTTCGACCATGCCCCAAGAAAACCGCATGGTCGTCGTCGACTATGCCTCGAATATCGAAATGGTGCGCAAGGTACTAGAAAAGATCGATCGGCCACGTCCGCAAGTACGCATCACGGCACTAATCTACGACATTAGTTTACAGGATGTTGAACAGTTAGGGTTTAACTGGAACAATGCAGGCAAGGGCAACCCGCTCGACGCAGCCGGAAACCCGTTGCAAGCAATCGGCCTCAACACGCGGACCATACCCCCCGCCATTACCGGGTCGCCCTTCGCCGCCGGGTTGCCCTACGCCACCGGTCCCGCCAGCGGCACTTTCACAGTGCAGAGCCTGACTCAGAACTTCGACATCACGGTTGTAGGACAATTCTTACAAAACGCCAACGATGCTCGTTTGCTTGCCGATCCTCATTTGACGGTAGAAGACAACGAGACCGCAGACATGACGAGTGTACAGCAGATACCGTTCCAGCAGCTTACTCAGTCGTCGCTGGGGGGACAAATCGGAACGACGAGATTTAAGGACGTCGGCATCAAACTACTTGTCACGCCGACGGTCGCCTCGGACGGGACCGTGAAAATGTTAATCCAGCAGGAATTCAGCCGACTCGCAGGATTTACTGAAACTGATCAGCCGATCGTTGACACACGCACCGCCAATACCTCGGTTCGAGTGCTGAACAAGCATACGCTCGTCATCAGTGGGCTACGCCTACGTAGCGACACGGGCGATTTCAATGGTATTCCCTTCCTCAAGGACGTTCGGTTCATTGGCCCACTGTTTCGCTCTCGCGATACAAACGTGCGAGAAAGTGAATTGATCGTCTTTATTCAGCCCGAGGTCATCGGCTATGACCAAGCATCCCAGCCACGCGAATACATGGCCCAGGAAACTGTTGATTGTCGTCTAGGGAGAATACCACTAGCGGAAGGATGTGGAGGGCCTGGCAATGAGAATTGTAGCCTGATTACCGACGAGGAGCTTTCTGGCGACCAATTGATGCGTCTGCCTGAGGTAACAGAAGAGGCTTTTCACGAACCAGCACCAGTCAACAAACAGTTTGACCTTCCCTCAGCGATCCAGGGGCAAATCCCCTTTCGCCAGGGCTTTGAGGACCGATACCGGGCCACCGGAGCCACCGGAGCCACCGATGCTCGACGGCAAAGGCTGATCGATTCTGCCCCAAAGCATAAGAAAAAAACCGCTCGCTCGAACGCAGTGAAGCGACTTTTCGGATTGTAGCGAATAATCCAGGGGCCAGTAACGCGAGTCAAGAGTTGGAATCTCGGCCAAGTTCTGGTAGTGACGTAAGTTTCAGTGCCACTTGTTTTAACCTCGGCACTGAATCCTCGGCCTGCGGTCCCAATGATTTTTCCTCAATCCATATTCCGAGTTCTCCTCTGTGCTGCCGCTTGCTTGGTCCTCGGTGGCTGTAGTGTGCAAGAGGCACCAGAGACGGCCGCCGTCTCTGCTGAAAGAGAACCTGAAAGTACGCCGATTCCCGCGCACGCCAAAGGCGAGCAGCCTACAAAAGATCCCAACACAACCAACGCGCCGGCAGTCGAATCAAAAAGCGAAACTGAAAAAACTCTTGCCCAGGTAACGGATTCCTTCGAGCCGCCGTTCCCCGATCGGGTCGAATTGTTTGTCGCCCCCAAACGCCAAGGGCGAGGTGTCAAAAAGTCGGCAGACGGGTTCGACAATGCAGTCGAGCTGTTGGGCTTTGTGAATGTCGACGGCCAGCGCGTGGTTCTCTCGATCAATGGATTCGTGTTACCACTTGCTGAAGGCAGCCAGGAAGCGGGGGTCGAAGTTATCTCGATCCAACCTCCTGCCGCGGTGCTCCAGCGGGGCCGGCAACGCTGGCAAGTGAATCTAGAGTAGTGAGCAACCTCCGGGACGAGATTACTCGCCAGTGCTGCATTACCGCTTAAGGCGAGCGGCAGATGAAAACTTACCAATCGGAACCCGACGCGTCAGCGAGGGATGCAGCGGATAGCGGCTTATCCCTCGCTGACGCGTCGGGTTAGGAAGGTAATTTCCTACCTACCGCTCGCTTAATTTGTAGGAATAGCCGTTTGGACGCTAGAGCGGATTCTCCCAAGGGTTACTAGGCTCTATTTCTGGTTCAGGATGCAACAGAGCCTCTTCTTCAGCTACCCGAGTTGGCAGCAAGCTGCGCTGATATTGCATCTCAGCGGCGACCGTGCGCATGTTCAGCAGTAGGACAATGAGTGCCGAAGGAACGAGAATAAAAGAAAGCGTGAAAGCTTCGATTGAAGCACTACCCTCGTCCGCCAAAACATAGAGAGTCCAGATTGGATTACTTGAATGTAATAAACTGTACTGAACGTAATACTGCCCTGACAGCGACATAAAGGCCAGGATCTGCGGAGTGCCACAAGCCACTAGCAGCAGAATGATATGAAGCAAAAACCCGGCAGTCATCGAAACAAAAATGAAACGGCGGGCCAGGCTGATTAACAAACGTCCTAGCCCGAGGAAAATAACGATGTAGCACCAGCCAAAGGTCAGGAAATAGATCACCTGATCCAAAGAAGGAGAATTTTTTGCAACCGCAGAAAACAGGAATATCAGAAATAGCCCAATGACTGCAATCATTGTCAGGTTGGCCACGCAAAACATGTAGCCTGTGCCGGGGCCCGGATTGAACCAAGTCAAAAAAATTCGCCCCATCTTGGTTTGAGGCAAGCTGCGCTGAACCCGGCGCGAAAGATAGGGCCATTCGCTGGTGAGCATTGCTCCCATAACATACCAATAAATGCCGAGAAAAATTGCGGAGACAAGTACGGCCCCGTTAATCTCTCGAATCCCGTTTTCGTAGAGCAGCGGAACTGCCACCCACCCTAAGAAACAAGCTTGTTGCACAACCATAATTCGCCGTAGGGGGGTAGAGCGATTTTCGCTTGCAAAGGCGATTTGTGCGGAAGCCGCGGCGTGAACTAGTGCAAAAGTCGTAGCATAAAGTGTAAAGAACGCTAGATTCCACACCCAGTAACTTGTGCTGCGTAGGAAGGAATAGCTCTCATAAATGAACGTCCCCACCAATGGGATCGAAAGAAAAAAGGCGAGTGCCAACCCTAAGATCAAGAGAACCGAAAGCAGCACCTGGGTATAGCGAACTTTGGCAACGGTACCAACAAGTAACGCCAACATCGAGAGACCAAGCGAAGCCATCCCGAAATAGACGAGCAGCACCACGATGGTCAGCGCGTCGATGCCACGGAGCAGAAAGGCAAACGCGATGCAGGGACTAACCGCCGAGAGGTAAACCAACATCTGCACGACCGCACTGCCCAGTTTACCCGTGATAATTTGGCCGGTTGTTAGCGCTGTGATCGAGAGCAGATCGTACGTATTATCTTCCTGCTCAGCAGCCAACGAGCGATAGGCGGAATAGGGGACGATCAGCATCAACGGAAAGGCCAAAATCGCACAGTAAACGATCAGCATCGACCCGCCTTCGGCACCGTAATAGACGTTCGGTGCGATGGCGACGACGGCAAAACTGGCAATCCAACAAGCAATCAGCACCACCAAAAAGGTCAGCACAAACTGTCTACTCTTGAGCGCTTGCCGAGTTTCCTTCACCAAGATTGGATTCGCCCGATCGGCGATTGCTTCGAGCAAGCAGAGTAGCTTCGTAAACCAAGTGGTTACACCGTCTTCTCTCGAGGATTGTGCCGACTCGTCCGCATCGAATTGATCGAATGAAGCTGCCGTGGTCATTGCACTCTTCCTTCAGTGACATGCAGAAAAACGTCCTCCAGGCTTTTGGTTTTGCTGGCAAATTCTACGATGTCAAACCCTGCGCCAATAATTTCACGTAACAAAATCGCTTGCTCTGCCTGCCCGCCCTGGTGGGTAAATGCCACAAAGCCCAATTCTAGTAAAACATCTTCCATTTCGTCCCGCTTCGACAACCACTGGACCAGCGGCTGCGAATCGCCCAAAGTGCGAAGCCGTACCTGGCTCTTGGCTTGGCTTTTGGCACTGATTTCGTCGACGGTTCCCACTGCCAGCAATTGGCCGGTCTCGATGATGCCGACCTTGTCACAAATCTCGGCTAGTTCGGTGAGAATGTGCGAACTGATGAGAACCGCTTTGCCCATCTGTGCAAGTTGTGCAATCATCTCCCGCAACTCAATCCGAGCACGAGGATCGAGCCCTGCGGCGGGTTCGTCGAGAATCAAAACCGACGGATTGTGAATCATCGTCCGCCCCAAACATAACCGCTGCTTCATGCCTTTCGACAATCCATCGATCGGTTTTTCAGCCAGACGGTCGAGCATCGTAAATTCCATCACCGACTCGATCGAACGGTTACGCTCCTTGCCCCTCAGCCCGTACGCTCGTGCAAAGAAGTCGAGATACTCGCGAACGTTCACATTCAGATAAGTGCCAAAATAATCGGGCATAAAACCGAGTCGTCGACGCACGCGGTCGGGATCGTCGATTACCGAAAAACCGTCGACAAACGCATCGCCGGCAGTCGGCTCGTCGAGCGTGGCAAGAATCCTCATGCTAGTTGTCTTGCCAGCCCCATTGGGCCCGATGTAACCAAACACTTCGCCAGGAAAAACTTCAAAGCTCATGTTCTCGACCGCTCGCGTCTCGCCAAAATAGCGATACAAACGGCGCAACTCAATCAGAGGGCGACGTTCGGCAGGATGGCAACTGTTAGGCGTCGTGCTATTCATTCGCCCAGCTCCCTCGAACCACGTGAAAGCTTCCCGATTCGATCGCACCTTCGACGCCAAGCGAGAACTCAGGTCCAGCAGCGGTAATCGCGATATAAGTTCCATCGCCCCAACTATCGATTAACGGAGACACGAGCGAGTTGATTTGGGCCTCCATCAAATTGTTGGAAAGCGAGTAGAATTCTGGAAGCTGAGAGTTGCGCAATGAAAGCCGCTGTCGCTGCGTCACCACAAATCCTGCAGGCAATTCGAGAACGTTTTCGGTTATCTTCATGCGTAGCTGAGACATCGCGGGAATCAGTTTGGTCTCGATAAGCTCCGCCGAAGAGTCCGCCTCGACTACTTCTCCGGCATAAAATTTTCCTCGATGGTCTTGGACGACTAGCCAGAGGATCTCTACGCCAAGTTCATTGGTAACCGATAGTCGATCTCCCTGCGACTTAAACAGCAGCCGCTTGCTCGAGGCTCGCGATGCTATCGAGAGGTACTGCGTCGGCGTGCGTGAGGCAAGCCAACCACGGGTGAGCCTTTGTTGCTCACCCCACTCGAGTTCACGCTGGTCCCGAGCATATTGTTGCCCAAAGCCGCTGTTTGCCGAGGAGATCGCAGGGCGAATCGGATAGACTACCGTATCGTCGGGTATAGCGAGCCCGTTGGCAGGTGCGAGCCCCGCATAGTACGAGGTCCGAGCCCAGCAGGTTGCTTCACCGGCTGCTTGATCGATGAGAGTTATGCTCCGAGCGCGAACACGGACGCTGAATCCATCTGACAGAATTCCATAGGCGAACAGCAGGAGAGTAGCCGCCAACGCAGCCACAGGGACGGTTACCAACATGAGCGGCAACTGCCCACGACGTTTGAGCAGCCAATAGTTCAGCGGGCCGATGCCGATCACGAACAAGGAAATTAGCAACTGGAATTCAAAAACAGGGGCTGCCCCTACGTCGGGAATCAGTAACTCATTAAAACCTCTGTTCTCCTGCCCTGGATCGTTGCCGTGCCGCTGGCTCCAATTGAGGCGCTCGCCCAGCAGCGACTCCTCAACGGCTTGCATGGTAAGGTTCCCCGTAGCGATCTGCTCGACACCCTGGGGCAGAAGCTCGCTACAAGGCTTCGAAAATGCGACCATCGTGCCCATAGCATGAGCCCTAGCCACAAACCAATTTTGCGAGTCGGCAGCGACATCTGTCGGTTCTGTTTTATCGCGACCATCGAGCGTCACCAGCGCATCAGCGCCTTGGCGAGGTGTGCCCCCCAGCGGCAAGGATCGCCAGCCACGTTGTTCGTATGTCGAACCCTTCAATTCAAGCCCGAGGCTTGCCTCGACCCGTGCCAGTTTTTCATATTCTTCGCCAACATCAAAGACCCACAAATTGCCACCAGCGCGAATCCAACGAAGCATTTCGATAAGTTGTTTGGGCGTTAGTTTTCTTAGTTACTCCAAATCTTCAGGATTAGTGATGATCATGTCGAGATTGGTGTAGCCAATCCATTTCTTTGGGAGGTTGGATACGCTATCGGAGAGAGCATCGATATTATTCTGCAATAACCCTTGATACGGCCCGACAAAGTTCCCCATGCCTTGCAACGCGTAGGCATGCCTTCTATTGCCTGATGAAGCAGAAGGGATCAAGGCCGTGTAGAGGCCATTGCCGGCATTCATCTGTATGAAACCCACATTCGTGGTTGAGAGTTGTTTGTCCTTTTTTCCGTCAACCCAAACTTCCCACCCACAGCCGTTCCAATCGACATACTGCGGGACAAGTAGCGGAACAGAGACGTTGCTTGCGCCCTGCAGCATTTCTAGATCTTGTTCAACGGTGATCGACTCAAAATTGTTCCGCCAAAATCCCGCATGAAAGCGTATCGTGATTTGCACATCGGCAGTAAGAGGCTTGGCCGAAGAGAAAGTAACTTGTACAGGCCGATAGCCGCGGCTGCCGATCCAAGCCGTGTCGACCGTAACTTGCAGACCCGATTGAGTGGAGTAGGAGACAAGCGGCCTGCCGTTCACGACAGAAGGGATGGGCCAACTGCTTAGATTTCCATTCGCAGCCCAAGCGGTCGAGTCCAGAACAGCGCATATGCCAACCAGCGCCAACAAAACCGCTTTACGGAGATAACACCGATACCGGCAAAAGGCTTTCACCGTGGCACCTGCTCGTCGGTGCTTGATTGCATTCCGCCTTGGCTCGTTCTGGCCGGTGAAATCTGGGCACCAACAATTCTCCCGAAAACTGTGACCAAGCCGAAAAATGACGCATGGATTGCTAGCGTGACAAAAATACTGAACACCGCGACGGTAATCACGATCGCCCAGGCATACCCTCGATAGGCATACCCTGCAATCACAAAGAAAACCGCGCTCACAGTCACCATCAGCCAAGTAGTTCGTAGTGAGAATCGGGGAATAAGCATGGAAGCAGTTGTACGCTGTAGGTATTAGGCGGTAGGCTGTAGGCGTGTCATGTCCCAATCTACAGCCTCCCACCTAATACCTCCAGCCTCCCTATGCTCAGCGTTCGAATTAAGACGACCCTTTGCCTGGCAATGTTCCTTTTTTTGCTAGTCCAAACCAACCAAACTAAGGCCGCCCCGCGGTCGGAAGCATTTGTAGGCGAGCCCTTTGGCGTGGGGAGAGTCACGGTCGATGTCTTCCGGGGCGAGCCTTCGCTACCGCTCAGCGACGAGCGATTTACCGTGCTCGAAGAAGAGGGGAGGGCGATGTATCCGGTGCTCAAAGAAGAGCCCGTGCGGCGCATCTTGCGCCAATTGCTGCAAGTCGAGACCCCGCGTTCCGTCACGATCTACTATCTGTTTCGGGGTAGCGAGCCATTTGATCTTTTGCCATTCACTCCGAACGAGCAAGCAGTGCGAGTCAAGCCCCAGGTAAGCCAAAGTGGACACCGTCGACTGCTCGACGAGTGGTGGAAACAATACTCCGAACATTGGCAACGTTTGCAAAGCGATCCGCAATATCCTCCCATTGCTGAGAATTTTTTGGTTGCGACATTTGCTCGCCGACTCAATCTGCCAATCCCAAAAAGTAAAAAGAGCATTCTTCCCTGGAAGAAGCAACAAAAGACGAGCGTTTTTGACGAGCTATTCGTTAGCGAGTCGTACCAGTTGCAGACCGATCGCCAAATGCTCGACGCTAGCGCAAAGTCAGCGTTGCAGCCACTTGCTGAACCAACACCTTGGCCCGAGCTAGCGCTGCCGCCAAACCACCTTACAGAAGTCCCCCTCGAGCCCATCGCAGCACACGTCCCCGAAGAATGTTTTTATGTTCGTTTTGGAAATTTCCAAAACTATTTTTGGTTTCGCGATCTCAATAAAAAGTGGCAAGGCGATCTTGGCAATATGATCTCGCGCCGCGGTATCGATCGTGCCGGTGCTAAGCGGATCCAACAACAGTTGTCGCTCCGCGAGTCGGCTTTGGCTAAAGTGTTGGGCCCGCAGGTGATCGCCGATGCGGCCCTCATCGGACTAGACCCTTATATGGCTCAAGGGGCAGCCATTGGCATTTTGTTTCAAGCCAAGAACAGTTTTATTTTGTCCAACGACTTGATGAATCAGCGACGTGGGGCACTCAAGAAATTTGAAGATGCAGAAGAATCTACCATCGAACTTGTCGGCCAAGAGGTTTCGCTTATCGCCACACCCGATGGCCGTGTTCGGTCGTACTATGCTCGCACCGAAGATTTTCACCTGGTTACCACTTCGCGAACTCTGGCTGAGCGATTCCTTGAGACAGGGCAGGGCAAGCGGGCTTTAGTGTCTCTGCCGAGCTTTCAAAACGCGCGTGCGAAGCTGCCGCTCGATCGTGAAGATACCCTCTTTGCGTTTGTCTCAGAAAAATTCTTTCAGAACTTGTGTAGTCCCCATTATCGGACCGAAACCGAGCGACGGGTGCGGTCGGCACGCCAACCTCATCTCCTGGAACTAGCCCGACATGCAGCCACGACCGAAGGGATCGTGGCCACGACCAAAGAAGAGCTAATTGATACCGAAGTCTTGCCTACGGGTTTTGCGGCGCGGGTCGATGAGAGTAAGTTGTTGGAAATTGAAACGGGCTGGCTCGATTCACATCGTGGCGCGATCGGCTACTTCCTCCCCGTCGCAGACATGCCAGTCGAGCAGGTTTCATTGCGAAGCAGCTGCATACAAGGAGTTCCTCAAGCGTTACGTAGCCGAGATTGGCCAATTGCCACCAATTGCTGTCGGCGTGAAGCGGGTGCCCAACCAAGATGGCCAGGGCGAGACCATGGCCATCGATGCCCTGCTCACACCCATTGCAGGCCTCAAGCTTGGAAAATTCAAAGAATCTCTCGGCGAACCCTCTGATCAGCAATTGGCTCCTGTTGTGGGTGATGTTATTTCGGCACAAGCGGTCCTCAATATTTCCGTCCCATTGATTGGCGGCGAAAAACAGCCTCACCTTTTGTTCGGAGCGCTACAAGACTTTCGTTCTCCGCTGGTCGTGCAACGCGGAGCGGTCATGCCGGGCGCAGCTCCGTCGGAACTTGTTCGAGGCTATCTCGGTGCGTGGCCTCGGCCAGGGTTGCTGCATATGTTTGCCGGTTCTGCTGAACCGCAAGGTGCCGCGCCGGAACTTGTTGGCGGCGATATCTGGCAGGCCAAGAAAGAGGACTTTATGCTCCTCACCTTCAAGTCCGATGTGGCTGAGCAAGTTTTGCCCCAGCTCGCGTTCGAGCCGGCGGTGCGCCCGGCCCAAATTCGATTGAAGATTGAGGATCTTACAGGTAAGGAACTAGCCAAAACAGTAAATGCGTTTGGTTACAAACGCGCTCGCGATACCTGCGTCGCCGCCAGCCGACTCATGAACTCTTTAGCCAATCAACTCCATGTGCCACGGGATGAATGCCGAGCATTTGCCGAACGCCTGGTCGATGGACAGTTTGTCTGCCCGCTCGGTGGCAAGTACCAGCTCTTTGCACCCGATTTGGGACTCGAAACCTGGGCCTCGACCGCACTCCCAAGCGACAATCGCAACTTACTAACCGAGGTGCCCGACGACTTTCAGTTGCCCCTTTTGACTTGGTTTCGAGGTCTGCAAGGCGATCTTGGACTCGATAACGAGTCGCTCCGGGTCCATCTGGAAATCGAAATGGCCGAGGTCGCGGTACCTTAAAAAAAGCCGCGGATGAACGCTGATAAACGCAGATAACAAAGGGAAAAAGCCATGAAATGTTTTGTTCAGACTGTTTTGCTCACGCTTCTATTTTGCCATGTCGAAAATTTTGCCTCCGCGCAATTGGTCATTGGCCATCGCGGTGCCTCTGCCGATGCCCCAGAGAATACCTTGGCAGCTTTTAATTTGGCCTGGCAGCGTGGCGCCGATGGCGTCGAAGGCGATTTCTATCTCACTTCTGATGGACATATTGTTTGAATTCACGATGCAGATACCAAACGTGTCGCCGGCGAAAAACACATAGTTTCGGAAACCACGCTTGCCGAGCTGCGCAAACTAGACGTCGGCGTTTGGAAAGACGAAAAGTGGCGTGGCGAAAAGATCCCGACGATCGAAGAAGTGTTGGCCACGGTTCCCGAGGGGAAAAAGATATTTATCGAACTGAAAATCGGCCCCGAAATTGTGGAACCCTTACGTAAGGCCCTAACCGCTTCGGGTCTACGTCCTGAGCAAATTGTTATTATCAGCTTCGATCCTGCGGCAATCGCGGCATGTGAAAAACTCATGCCGCACCTACGGTCACATTGGCTTACTAGCTACAAAGAACAGGAGGACGGCAGTTGGAAACCAACGGCAAAGGAAGTAGCGCAAACGATAGAACGTATCAGCGCCGACGGATTAGGCAGCCATGCCATATTGAAATTTGTCGATAAGGCGTTTGTCGATCAATACCGTGCCGCAGGCGAAGACGAATTCCATGTCTGGACCGTCAATGACCTCAGTGTTGCCAAAAAATATCAGCGGCTCGGCGCATGGTCGATCACCACCGACCGCCCAGGATGGCTTCGCAAAGAACTGGATGAAATACAGCCTGCAGTGAACGGAAAGTAAACCGGAGTGCGTGGGCGTTTCACGCCGAACGCAGGTACAGGGCAAGCCGTTCATGCAGTCAGTCGATGCAGTTAGCGAGGATTACGGGCGCCACTGCTGGCTCTTAACTCACATGCTACGAAACTACTCGGAACGACGAACTTCGTGTTGCTTGATTCTGCTTAGTGCAGCGCTCGGTCTATTAGTCCATCCATTTTATGACTGGACAGGGGCCGATCAGAGTCGCCCGGTGGCGCTGTTATGGCAAATACCGCTGTCAATTTCGGCCGCCCTGGGACTCTTCGGTATTGCTTTGCCTTGGATTCCAATCAAGCGGGCCGTCGAGTTTGCGGCGCGACCCATACAATTCAATCTGCGTTTTCTTCTGCTGGCCACTGGTGCTATTGCTCTCTTGTTGGCCACTGGAATTCACTACCCCCACGTGTTCATTGGCATAGCTTTCCTCTCTATCGTCCTAATGGTTGTTCTTTGTTGGCTGCGGTTTCCAGTTGAACGTTGGAGCATCAGCGCGTTATTGTCAGCGATGTACTTGCCCTATGGAGGAGTTCTTTTCAACTTGAATGACGGCATGACTAGCCAGTTCATCTGGTTCGCCAGTGCCCCTGCATTCCTGCCATCTTACCTTGTCATTGCATTCTTGACTCACAACGTGCCTGACCCCAGTCGAATTGCAATAGGGACAGGATTTACTAGCTTGGAACTCGCTTTAGGCTTGGCTTTAATACACTTAGGACCCAAACGAGGGTTTGCCTTTGCAGTGTCTTCCCTGATCGTCTCACTGTTTGGCGCGTTGGCATTGGACGCCTTGCTACGCGCATAAACGATGGTAGTATCGGCACCTAACAAATCAGCGCATACGGGCCGCAGAAAACGTAGGATGGGCCACAGCGAAGCGACGGCCCATCGAATCAGGACTCGTTGCAGCGCGTTCTACTAGGGCCTAAACTGCACGACATGACAAACTATCGTAGAGCTTACGTGGCGGGAGGATCGTACTTCTTTACGGTCGTGACTCACC